>Ga0074198_1000489_pt1 | contig 40614 bp, 39 predicted proteins | sample EPASupsiteSAE323_FD_64527 | JGI IMG/M metagenome (GOLD analysis project Ga0074198, IMG submission 64527) | Bioremediated contaminated groundwater from EPA Superfund site, New Mexico - Sample SAE3-23 | ecosystem: Environmental > Aquatic > Deep subsurface > Groundwater > Contaminated ... | reverse complement strand
CCTATCCATCGCAGGCGCAGGAGAATTGAGAGGATCTGTCCCTAGTACGAGAGGACCGGGATGGACAGACCGCTGGTGTACCAGTTGTTCCGCCAGGAGCATCGCTGGGTAGCTATGTCTGGACGTGATAAGCGCTGAAAGCATCTAAGCGCGAAGCCAACCTCAAGATGAGTTCTCCCATTCCGCAAGGAAGTAAGGTCCCACAGAGATTATGTGGTTGATAGGCCGGAGGTGTAAGTGTAGTGATGCATTAAGCTGACCGGTACTAATAGACCGAGGGCTTGACCTAATATTGAGAGTCAATATTTTCCCATGCACTTTCCCTGTGCACTTTTGAAAGAACTAAACCAATAGACGCAGGCGGCTACGCCGCACGCAGATAGGTAAGATAACGCAGAATTATTCTAAGATTATTGAAAAAAGATCTGCGTAAATCATATAAATCAGCGAAAATCTGCGTCCATTAAATCTCCAAAACTTAATACGAAATCAAATTTCCTGGTGATTATGGCGGAGAGGCAACACCCGTTCCCATACCGAACACGGCAGTTAAGCTCTCCAGCGCCGATGGTACTGCAGTTAAGCTGTGGGAGAGTAGGACGTCGCCAGGAATTATATTTTAAGGGCCCGGTTCAACCGGGCCCTTTCACTGTGTAGTTTTTAGAGAAGCAATCGACGCAGGCGGCTACGCCGCACGCAGATATTTATGAACAACGCAGAATTATTCAAAATCTGCGCTAATCATAAGAGATCAGCGTTATCTGCGTCTATTGTCGTTGTAGGAATTGTGCGTGCCAGGGGCTTGGTAACAAGAAAAAATAATGATACTAAGGCAGAATATATTCTGCTAAAATATAAATAACTGAAAATTTTGAAAAAATAAGAACGGGAGGGATATCGATTGGATATGCTTGATCAATTTCTGGATAAGGTTCATACTATGCCCCGGATGTTTTATAACACGGTAGAAACCTTTGGTGATCGTTCCGCCATGAAGTTCAAACAGGATGGAGCATATACTACCCTGACTTATCGTGATTTTGCAGATATTGTTGAAGAAATGGGCGCAGGTTTACTTAGTTTAGGCTTAAAAAAAGGCGTGCCGGTTTCTCTGATGGCTGCAACCAGCGCACCTTGGGGGTGGGCGGATTTTGCCATTCAAGCAGCCGGCGGTATTACGGTGACTATTTATCCCACTTTATCTGCGGAAGAAACCATTTTTATCGTAAACCATTCAGAAGCACAATTTTTAATTGCCGGTGATGCCAACATTGCTGAGAGGGCATTGAGTGTGATGCATAAGATGCCTGCTTTAGAGAAAATAATCGTTTTACAGAGAGACTATAATTCAAAAGATTCCCGGATTATTGATTTACAAGAGCTGAGATTATCAGGTCGTCGTCTGCTGTCGGAAAATCCTGATGCGGTTAAGGAAGTCTGGCAGTCTTTAACCGGCGACGATCCTTCCGGAATAATATACACTTCCGGGACTACCGGGGAATTAAAAGGCAGTCTGTTAAGCCATCGGGATATGATAGGTTCTTTAACCAGATCACTGAAGCATATGACGATAGGCGGATACTCGGCGAGCTATGAAGATGTAGCTTTTTCATTATTACCGTTGGCGCACATTTGGGAGCGTAATAATTCTTATCTGGCAATGATTGCCGTAGGGGCCTGCATTGGATTTGCCGAAAAACCTGCTACTTTGCTGCAAGACATCCAGGAAATCAAACCGACCTGGGTGTTACTGGTACCTCGTCTGTGGGATCGCATTTATAATGCCTTCAGAGGGGCCTTTACCTCCAACGAAGATGGTAAAAAATTATTCGATTGGGCTATAAAGATAGGGGAAGAAGTACTGCAGCGCAGAACAGGTGACAATGGTGCTATCGATCTAACTGCTGCCCCCGAACAATTTCTCGACGAGAAACTGGCCGAAGATTTTCGTAAAGCCAATGATATGGTGTTTGCACAATTGTATAATATGCTGGGCGGTCGCTTAAAAGTCGCCTACTCAGGCGGAGCCTTATTACCACCCGATTTGCATCGTAGTTATCTGATAATGAATTTTCCATTGCTCAATGGCTGGGGGTTAACCGAAACTGCCGCCGGAATCAGCCATGGTTATCCCAACGCTACTAAAATCGGATGGCTTTCTCCCATGGTTCCGGGTGTGGAAGCAAAATTGGACGAAGACGGAGAAATACTGGTAAGAGGGATTGGCGTTATAAGTGAGTATTATAAAAATCCCGAGGAAACTGCTCTGGCATTTACTCCGGATGGCTGGTTCAGAACGGGCGATATCGGCGAGTTTGATGAAGACAAATTCTTAAGAATTGTAGACCGTAAAAAATATATTATCATTTTGGATACTGGCAAAAACGTTGCTCCGGCCAGAATTGAATCTAAATTTACCGGCAGTATGTTTGTCGAACAAGTTGTCATAATCGGTAATAACCGCAAATATATCAGTGCTTTGATTGTACCGGCTTTCGATTACCTGCTGTATTTATTAAAGGAAAAGGGCTTCGAAGCGGATGAAGCGGCGCTGGAATATGCCAATATCAACGGCATGGATACTTGTGTTAAAGTGGGTTCGGAAGTAATTGCTCATCCCATGCTGAAAGAGCTGATCGAGGCTGAAGTGGAACGGGTTAATGCCCAGTTGGAAGATTATGAAAAGATTAAGCATTATGCAATGCTTCCCCGCAAATTTACTGAAGCCAGCGGTGAAATGACTCCCACCCTGAAAATAAAGAACCGGGTAGTTGTAGAGAATTTCGCTGAAGCAGTAGAAGCCCTCTATTAGCCCCCTTCTATCTTAAACATTAATTTGTGCAAGTTATAATACAATACCTATATACAAAAGAGAGTAACGGCCAAAGGCAGGGTCAACATGCATGGCGAAACGCCTGGTCCTATCGGCCGTGAAAAGCTTGGTGAGACCTTTGTCTCTCGAAAGAGGGGCAAAGGTCTTTTTATTTCCCTGTTCCAAAACCTGATGCAAAGGGGTGTTAAATCACGGAAGCAACCATACCTTAACCATCGCAGTATCGGGAATAAAAGGAGGTCAGACTATAGAAGCGCGTTGCCTGATTAGTCATCAAACAAATTACCCGGGAACGTTCTTTAAGATAATAATGATTGTTACGCTAAAACGTTCCCGCGTATTAAAGCATGGTTACTGTCTATTTACTCGGCTGCCTTGGCGAATCAAGCCCTGCTTTTTTCACTCCGCCGAGCGGTACGGCCAGCGGGGTGAGGCTTATGATGTAGGTGGCGGCAAGGGTGGTGGCCAGGGTGATGAGGAATTTTGACAGCGTCCCCGGATTACTTGACCACATGAATGGCTGATTGACCACCCGCAGGGAGAAGAAAACCAGTAAATTGGCCATCAGCGGATGCAGGAGGTAGATCAAGAAGGACTGATCAGAAAACCATTTTATAAAAGGCCCGACTTGGATGGGGTAGCGATTTAGCCAGGCGCGCAGGAAGAAGAAAGTGACGGTGGCATAGAGAATGACCGTAGGTTTTATAGAAAGGGCAAAGCTGGCTGTTTTATAGCTATCCCATAATAACAGAGCGAAACTGACGGTCCAGATAGCAGACCAGGAAACCCAGGATAATCGCCCGGATTGCTCCAGGTCCTGATCATTTAAGGCCAGATACATGCCCAGAAGAAAATAGAAGATCCAGACCGGAAAAGCGATCAAGTAAAGTTCACTATGGTAAAGGGGGACCTTGACAGCCTGGATGGCATGCAGATATAAGAAAAGCTGGCAGGTAAAAGATATCAGTAGAGACACCATCAAACAAACACCGGGATAAGCCCGGAAGCCTCGGCGCATAAAGGGATACAGGAAATAGAGCTGGATAATGATCACCACGAAATAGAGGTGGCTGAAGCCATTGCCCTGGTAGAGATGCCTGATCATATCCGGTATGATCAGGTGGGCGTTCTGCAGACCGTTGAAATAGTAATGCAGGACCAGACTGTAAAAGATGGTCCAGAGGATATAAGGCAACAGAATTTTTCTAAAGCGCTTGCGATAGAATTCGGGACTGGGCAGATAGCCAACATTAAGATCGCTTTGGAACAACAAAAAACCTGACAGGATGAGAAACATCGGCACAGAAAAGCGGGCCAGTTGGTTTCCATAGTAGCCAAGGAAGGAAAGCGTCATATCCTGTGCTGTGGTATGAATTGCAATAACCGCTATGGTGGCAATCAAGCGAAGTACGTGTAGATCGTCAAAACTCCTGCCTCTGCTCATTCCCTGCCTCCACATATTACTTTGATCGGCGGTGACCCAGCACCGGTCAATCACCCGAATAGATACATAATACACTATGGATAAGGCGAGTTCCTGTTTCTTTACACAAATTTTATAGGTATTGAGTCGAGATGCTAACGGGCCTCACGGCTGGCGATGCAAATTCGAGCTAAGCTAACCGCTAAGGAAAGCCATAGGGCATCTTCTATTAATAGCAGTAAATCTTGCTGAAGAACTGCTTGGAACCCCCGGTAAATTCGGGGGGGGGTGCATACTTATATTATTTTTACATTTTCCTATTTACTTTTTTACACGCAGTACTATAATTATCTTGTTGTTCGCGTGGAAAACCCTGCTTGGTGCAGGGTATTTTTACTGGTGAAACCCCAGAATGAGTTGTTTTAACCCCATGAAAAGTGTATATCCCGATCCAGAAAGCTAACTATAATTGAAAGTCGAGGGATGATGAGTTGTTGAAGCAATTCTTTCGTTGGGTTTTCGGCAAGGCTATGGAAACCCGGCAACTTACCGATGAAAAACTGAGTGTATTCTGGGGTATGCCGATACTGGCCAGTGACGCGATATCTTCGGTGGCTTATGCGGTTGACGAGATGCTATGGGTCCTGATACCGGTGGTGGGCGTCAGCTCATTTATTTGGATGCCGCGCATAGCCCTGGCCATTGTTATACTGTTGTTAATCCTGACCTTTTCCTACCGCCAGGTAGTCGAGGCCTATCCCAACGGCGGCGGTGCCTATATCGTCGCCAAAGAAAACCTGGGTAAAAACCAGAGCCTTATCGCCGGGGCTTCATTGCAGGTAGGTTATGTGATGACTGTTGCTGTTAGTATATGCGCTGGAACCAATGCCCTGGTATCAGCCATGCCAGCCCTTTTTCCGTATCGGGTTCCGATAGCCGTTATCTTTGTAATTCTTCTGGTAATCGGCAATGTCCGGGGGATCAAGGAATCTGCCCGCATATTCAGTTTACCCACCTACGCCTTCATACTCAGTGTCATCGTCCTCATTATTGCTGGATTAATCAAGTATGCCAGCGGCGATTATACACCTATGCCGGTCGCGCCAAATCAGATGTCTTTTGGCGACCAGGCGGTTACCCTGTTTATAGTGCTGACGGCATTTTCATCCGGCTGCAGCGCCCTGACGGGGGTAGAGGCGGTCAGCAACGCAGTGCCCAACTTCAGAGATCCTGCTTCCAGTAATGCCAAGAAGACCTATCTGCTCCTGGCCTTATCAATTGTCATATGTTTTGGCGGTGTAGCTTACCTTACTAAGCTCTATAATGTATCTCCCACCCTGGAGTTAACTGGTATGGCCCAGATGTCCATCGCAATCTTCGGCAAGGGAGTCATGTTCTATATAATCCAGGGCACGACCACGATCATACTGGCAATGGCGGCCAATACCGCTTTTGCCGGATTTCCCACCCTGCTGTCCATTATAGCTCAGGACGGATATGCACCCAGGCAGATGGCTATGCGCGGTCATCGCTTAAACTACACCAATGGCATTAGCTTCCTGGCCCTGCTGGCTATTTTACTGATCATATTCTTCAAAGCTGATACTCACCTATTAATCCCACTGTATGCGGTGGGTGTTTTTGCCGCCTTTACCCTCTCTCAGACCGGTATGCTGATGCACTGGTTTAAAGACAAATCACCGGGGTGGAAGTCGAGGGCCATGATCAATGGACTGGGTGCGCTTACCACTCTGTTGGCCCTATTGGTAGTGGGCGTCACGAAATTCACCAGCGGAGCCTGGATCGTTTTTCTGGTGGTTCCTTTTATCATCTGGGTCATGCAGAGGATCAAGCGCCATTATGAAACGGTGGCTGAGCAGTTGGATATTCCCAACGATATGCTGGGAATGCTGGATATGGACACTCCCTTAGCTCACCATATAATTGTTCCCATCGATAGCTTCAACGCCATGGTGGTCAAGGCCGTGCGTTATGCCCGCAGCATCACGCCCCATGTGGAGGTCTTCCATGTGGAGACCTATGAAGGAGAGGCCGATAAGCTAAGAAGAAAATGGTCGATGCTCAAAACCAGCATACCGCTGATCATTAAGGAATCTCCCTATCGTGAGGTGGTGGGACCCCTGATCGATTATATCGATTCGGAAGAACATGTCTCAGCCCCGGGTGATATGATCACGGTGCTGCTGCCGCAGTTCTTTGTATTCAAATGGTATCATGCTGCTTTGCACAACAATACCAGCATCTTTATCGCCAATGCCATGTTGAACAAGCACAATGTGATTGTTTCTATCCTGCCCTTTTATCTTGAGGGCCCAGGTAATGTCCGGCGGGTGATCGAAGAAAAGCGGGCTCAGCTGCAGAGACAAAAGCAGAAGGCTCCCAACGATTTGGAGTGTGAAGAAAGCATTGGAGAGGATCGGGAAGAAATATAGATAAGCGGTTGGCCTGACCAAAACAAAAGCTGGGACCTGATAAGGTTCCAGCTTTTCTATAGTGCGGGAACCCGGTTTCGGTCAGTTCCCTTTTGCAGCCAGGTCCATAAACCTAGCTATATTTACAGTACGATCCGGCTGCGGGTGGCGCCTCTGACCCCTATGACGACATATATGAGGAATATTGCGTAGAACATAATACTGGGATAGGGGCAGTCTGGCCACAAAGCCTTCTGTAGGCCTTGTGCAATGAAGGGGATGGTCAAGGCGTAAACAGATATTCGGAAAGCCTGGCTATAATTCAGGATGGACCGGAATATAAAGCCGGCCAGCATGGCAACCAGAGCGGCTGCCGCAGCCTCCAGGAGCTTGAACACATATAAAAAGGGGAAGCCGAAGATGATTATAAGGACGCTTATCCATCTGAAATAAGCCATCCAATGAACCAGGATCTGCTTGGTGAAGGTAATGAAGTGCAAGGTTTTGAAGTCAATGACCCGGGCTCGCCCTTCCCGTCGCTGGAAGATTTGGTCGCGGGTGATTACATAGCCAGCGGAGGGATAGGCTTCGAGCAAGGTCAGATAAGTTTTGCCGCTGGTATCGACAATGGTCAGCGAACCATCTCCATTGTCTATAATCATTGGCATCGGGGCATCGACTTCCAGCACACCGCCCGCCAGTTTGAAATCCGGCCAGCTTTGCCTGATCTGCCCTGCCAGTTTTTCAACCCCCGCTGACATGTCATAGTATATAAAAAGAAAAGTAGGAATGCTGACCAGGAGTACCAGCAGGGCCAGGTAACGCAGGGCATAGCCCGTACTTTGATTGGCAAATCCGCGATAAGCGGCGGGACGCATTATTGACCAAAAAAACCTTTTGAAGAAATCCAGGGTAATATCCTCCCTCGCCTCATAATACTGATATACTGCACAATACTCATTCTAGGACAATAGCCGATCAACCGACCAGGTATTAATCAGACGGTCCAGGCCATGTCCTTGTGATTGTCGGGCAGGAGCATCAATTATTAAGGCTGCAGATAGTAACTCACTGCCCTTTTCTCACGGGCTACATAGTTTATCAACCCCGCCACGCTGCCGGCGTCCTCGGGATAAGATGCATGACCAATCTCCACAAAATATAGGTGAGGGGGAAATTGAGCCTTTAAAGCCTCCAAATTCTTTGCCATTCGTTTGATTACGATATGGGTTCCGTATTTATCGGTAAAGGGGAGGCAGATAACGAAAGAGTCACCGCCGGAGGCCAGGACCAGATCAGTTTTGCGGTACTGGCTTAGCAGCAAGCCAAAGACCTTTTTCATCAGTTCAACTAATTCGTCCCCCCGCGGGGTTTGATCCTTGGATTCGATCAGGGTAAAAAACAAACGGACAAAGGAAAAGCTGTAACCATGGCGATGAGCCCGGGACAGTTCCAATTCCAGGATTGAACCCAGGTCCAAAACCAGGGTTTGGGGAAAGAGTTGGGCCGTGTCGGGGACATAGAGGTTGATCAGTCGGTCCAGTCGCTCCAATAGATTGGATGCTACAAAAGGTTTTAACACGTAATCATCGGCTCCTTGCTTCAGGAGCTCTATGATGGTTTTGCGGTCGGACATAGCTGACATAACCATAATTGGTTTTTTAAAGCCAGGCTGATTCTTTACATAGTGGAGAAAGTTTAAGAGTTCACTCTCCGTCATGGTGTAGTCAACGATAAATATGTCTATGGGAGGGGACCCCGAGCTTTCGTAGGCAAAGTAATCCATTACACTTTCCAAGTATTCACAACTAAAAGGGGTTGGCTGAAGTGCTGTCCTCAAGTTTTGCTTGGTCATGGCAATGGGTGTGATAATACATAATCTAGGCATGAGACCACCCTCCTTGGTCAGTTTTGCGATAAGAAACGCAAGCTAGCAATTGGCAAAGTCGGGTCAACCTTAGAGTATCTTTCGTCATTTTCCTGCATAATCCTGCCAGTGATCATTATTTATTGGCAATAGTAAGGATTAAAAGAGACCGGAATGACAGGGAAGGGGAAACTATCGCTCTTTCCTGGAGGGGGCAAAGCAGTTTAACGCTTATATGCCTCTATTCATATAATATACAAAAAATGATAGCAAAGGATATACCAAAATGAAGTCAAATCGAGCGGAAATTTATATGGATGGAGAAATCAATCGGCGCTGGGGGATCAAGGCGGGTGATTTGTGGGATGTATCCTGCGGGAAAAGACAAACCCGGATCAGGGTACGAGAGGGTTCATTTCCCCTGCTGCAAGATTCACCGGTTATCATCATTACGCCCGGAATTTCCCGAGAAATGCACTTGCCCCAAGACATCGAATTGAATATCATAACCGATGGCAGTAGGTTGCGGATTGGGCCCCTGGTTGGCATTCTGGCGGGACCTTTTAATAGCAAGACAGGTTCCTTTGGTTCACAGGACAAGTTTTTCCGCAGCCTATGCAATCACATGCGAAGGTTGAAGGGCCTGGCCTATGTTTTCACCTATCAAGACCTGGATCCGGTGCGCAAGCTGGTGTACGGCTATTACCTGGAAGAAGAAGGGGGGCCATGGCACCGCCTGTGGGTGCCTTATCCCGATGTCTGCTACAATCGTTGTTATTACCACGGCGACAGTAATCCCCGCTATGGCGTAATCTCTCTGAAGAAATATGGCATAAAGGTTTTCAATACCGGGGTAGGCGACAAATGGCTGGTCCACAAACGCCTGCTGGAGGACAAGGAAATTGCACCTCATTTACCGGAGACGCATCTGCTCAAGTCCCGACAGATTTTGAGCGACATGTTGGGCAAGTATCAACAGGTATACTTGAAGCCGATCAATGGATGTAAAGGTCAGGACATAACCCGAATCAGCCGTCATCAGGGTAACTACCTGGTTAAATCGACCAACGATGCCAATGGACGGCTAGTGGTTGGTTTGCCGGGGCTGCCGGCCGGAGCGGGAAGCCGGGTCCGCATTGTCCAGCAGGGTATCCGAACGCCCGGCGATGACCGCCACTTTGACCTGCGGGTAATGGTGCAAAAGGATCGCTATAATCAATGGCAGGTGAGCGGGATAGCGGTCCGTATGGGTGCCAAGGGGAGGATTACCACCAATCTGGCTACCCGGGGACAGGCGGAAAGACTGGAAAAGACTCTGGGCGATCTGGGTTGGGAGGAAGAGCGCATAACCAGGATAAAGCGGGACATCGAGGGTCTGGCCCTGGGGATAGCCCGCACCCTGGACGGATATGCTCAGCACCTGGGGGAACTCGGACTCGATTTCATAATCGACACCCGGGGCAAGGTCTGGTTCCTGGAGGCCAATCCCAAGCCGGCCCGCAAGGTATTTTCCATAATCGATCCCGAGATGCGCCGCCTGGCGGTATCCCGCCCCATGGAATACGCCTGCTGGCTGGCGGGGTTTTAAGGAGGAGGGACACACCTCCTGACGGAGGAATGTCCCTCGTCGATCTAATACAGATTATGATGACAATAAAATATTAAGTGGAAAAAGCAAGGGGACGTTGTTTTTGCTTCCTTTCGTATGTGCCACCGCCCTGTCTTTGCGAGCGAAGCGCGGCAATCTTGGTCTTACGGCAATGTCATGGGGACGGGGTTATCGACATTCTCCGAGATATTTAAGACACACAGCTATTTATCAACAGGAGACTGTGATATACAATGGTGGTAATTGTTATTGATTGCCACCATTATTTGTTTACTCAGCTTTATTACGCAGGATAGTGTTGAAGGTAGTATTACTAATCCTGACACCCGTGGCAATGATCTCGAGATGTCAGCAACCCTGTCCCCATGACATTTGTGAAAATGAGAAAGGGCAGTGAAGAAAAATCATGTTTACCTGGGCATTGCTTGCAATATGTGTTTTGATTTCACCTTTCTTTCAGGGGTCTAGTATTGCTTTTCATACAATTCCCGAAAAAAAACGCTATGAGAAACCAAAACTTCCAACCCCCAAAGCGGAAATGATATTAAATTATGTCTGCGCCGTACCACTTATCGCAATATATTTGTCATTAGGTTCTATTCCAGGGTCTCGTGTTATTTTGGGCATTGTGTTGTTAGTATTGTCAAGTTTCTATATTCTCAAAATTATAAGATCAATAAGGGTGAACAAAGAAATGAGTTTTCTTATTGGTTTTTCGTTATATACAACGGTGAATAAAACTGCTGCTTTGTTGTTAATGCTCCTCTTGATTTTGGTTGCCCTGGAGAGTTTACATATTATACCTACGGGAGCTGTCTTTTACGATCTACTAAAAGAGTAATATCACGAATGTCATGGGGACGGGGTTATTGACACCCGTGGCAATGATCTCGACCCGAAGCAAAGGGACGTTGTTTTTGCTTCCTTTAGTATTTTCTAGTAGAGTAGAAGAAAATAACGAATGTGAGAAATATATGGCTAGGCAAGCTCGGCAAAGAAGTGAGAGTGGAATATATCATATTGTTGTACGAGGCATAAATCACCAGGATATCTTTTACGACGATGATGACTTTAAGCGTTTTTTAGAAACCATTGCTGATAAGAAATCCGAGCAAGAATTTCTCGTATATGGCTATTGCTTGATGAACAACCATGTTCATCTGTTGATTCGGGAAAACTCCGATAATATATCTCGGATCATGAACCGACTGGGAACCACATATGCCTGGTGGTATAACCGTAAATACGATAGAAGTGGTTATGTTTTTCAGGGGCGTTACGGAAGCGAATGCGTAGAAAACGATGCATACCTGTTGACAGTAATGCGTTATATCCACAACAACCCTGTGAAAGCCAACATATCATCACAAGCAGAGGATTATCGATGGAGCAGCATACATGCGTACTATGGAGGTAAAGAATACCCCACAGGACTGACAGAAACCGGTTTGATTCTGGGAATCTTTCATCAAGATAAGAACCACGCAATACTTGGCTTGCGCAAATACATGAAAGCCGACAATGACGATAGATGTATAGACTGCGAAGCCAGGCTTCGCAAAAGTGATTCGGAAGTAAAAGCAGAGATTGAACACATAATGAACGGTCAGCCTATTTGGAATTTATACAACATGGACAAGGCTTATCGGAAAGAGATATTAAAGCAAATCAAAGAGCTTGAAGGTACTACACAAAGGCAAATTGCACGGGTTACAGGTCTCAGTCCAAATATCATTTTTAAAGCCTAAAGTAAGGAAGCAAAAACAACGTCCCCTTGCTTCTAGTTCAAGAGTATTCGGAGAACCATACGGGAGTTGAGCAAATTGTTTTATATCCTCAATGTGTAAACGATCAATATATAGATAAAGTGCAGAAATTATTCACCGAATATAATGGGCAGAACGAATTACCGCTATTATTTTATATTGACGATCTAGGAACGAATGATTGTTCACAGTGGATCATGATAACTAACTATAGACTCTTTTATTCATTGGTATACTATCCAAATAACTTTAAAGTTCTAAACTCGGTTTCCTTAAGTAAAATAAAAGACATTCAAATTAAAAAAAAACTGTGGATAAATGATACATATATAAAAATCAATGGAAAGAAGATTGGTACAATAGAAATACTAGATAAAAGGGTTCCTAAAATTCTGTTAGATATTATCAAAATAGCTATTAGTTGCAATAAGGATAACACCATTGAAGAAAATTTATCAAAAAGTGAAGATGATCCTGGAAATCTTGAGAATGAATGTCTTCTTACCATAGCAAAACAATACTTCGAAGAAGTCAATTTGGGAGGGAAGTATTGGGCATTTGAATGCTTTTACTATGGACCTTTTATCCCGGAGGACAAACTTAGAGAAGCTAGTGAGAATTATGCTCCTTATAGTGAGCAGGAAAGACCGATAATCTATATAGACAATTCATGGATAGGTCACATAAAGGACATCGATAAATCTGGAGTAGTAATCACCAATAAGAACCTCTATTACAAATTGATGAGGTCAAAAAATAGTTTTAAGCTTTTAACTGGTAAGTTTCTTATGAAAGACATTACATCCTTTCGAATTAAAAGTGGATTTACCGGTTGGATGTATATAAATAAAACTAAGTTAAACCTTACCAGATTTATGATTTGGGATAGGAAAGAAGCAAAGGTAGTAGAATCCTTAATGATACTATTTATTAAAGAATTGCACAGGCGTGTGTAAAGAAGCAAAAACAACGTCCCCTTGCTTCCCCTTGCTTCGTTTAGGGACGGGATTGTTGACATAGTAAAATCATTGCCATGGTTGCCAGCAACCCCGTCCCATGACACGTACATGAGGAAAAAAATTGAGGTTAATTTATTATGCCTAGTAAGGATCTTCTGAAAGTACTGAATTATTATAATAAACCTTTCCTTAAGCAAACGTTATTGTATCCTAACATTACCGAGGAAGCAATAAACTTTGTTACAAATGATTTTTCAGAATTCACTTCTATGAATGAAATTCCTTTGATATTTTGCCAAGGTAGTACAGAGCAATATGAAGTACGATGGTTTTTACTTACGAATAAATACTTATATTATAGAATTGCAGCCTTTCCACCGATTATTACTGCATTAGATTGTATTGCAGTAAATACAATTATGTCTTTAAAAATCCGTTTTAAATGGATGGTAGTTTTTTTAGAAATAAATAATAAGGTATTAGGTACACTAGTAATTAGCTCTGTAAGGGAAATACTGTTACTAAAGAAGATAATTAAAGCTGTTTTAGATCATATTGATACCAGTGAGGTTGAAACGGAAAGCCTACCTAATTCATTAACCCGGATTAATTATTTTCCCAAATCCGAATGGCACTGTTTACAAAATGCTAGTCTTTTTTCTTTAGTCGACAATTATTTTTCGAAGCATAATCAGGGAGGAAGGCTTTGGGGTTTTTGTGATTTCGCTGCTAACCCTTTTATTAAACAAGAAAAAATAGAAATGGCTAGACAAGAATATGCTGACTACAATCCTCACGAGGAGATTCCAATTTTATTTGTGGAAAATCCAACAAAGAATCCATCTGGAATTGTGATAACAAATAAGTGTTTATATTATAATCTGACACCTTCCCCATTTAAAAAATGGGGAAAAGGTAAGCAATCTTTGAAAAACATTACGTCATTTGAAGTTAAGCCCAGGTTTTTTGGTTGGATATATATCAACGGTAAACGCATTGGTATGACCAATAATCTCAATATATTTGATAAGAAATGCGCAAAAGTATTTAAAGATATAGTAAATTTGATAATTAAAGAATTAGAAACACACAGGGACCCCCGGTAACCTTCTTCGCTCCATATTCATATCGTATTATACCTTCCTGCTGGTATAACTGTGATGGTGGGTGGGCAATAATCTATGGAAAAAGGGGTTTGACATGGATAGTTCAGCCAGTATTGCTTCAGGCGGGGAGTCCGGGATACTGTTGCCCCGCTGCTTGGTGTGCGGGGAGGTGCCGGCCGGTGGCATCCGCGATGGACTTAAGCTGAAAAGGGGATTTATCTGCAGCTGCTGCGAACAAAAGATCGTAAATTTGCAGCCGGGATCCACGGATTATGATGACATCATCGTCAAATTGAAGGGGATCGTCACCTAATAGGGGCTTTACCGCCTTCATTGTTAAGGGTCGGGAGTAAATAGGCTTAGGCCTATTTTTTTTGCTTATTGCTCATTTTTCAGGCTAAAATTGAAGCAATAACTTAAGTTTGTTTTACCAAAGCCAAGCGAAGGGGTGGACCAGTATTGACCACCGGTGCTCCTATTTATAATGCCATGCAACAATATGCGGCGGAAAACAACCTGCGTCTGCACATGCCGGGTCATGTCGGCGGGCGGGGGTTGCCTGAGCAATTCCGGGAACTGGCCCGCCTGGACCTTACCGAAGTGCCCGGTCTGGATGATCTACACGCTCCGGTCGGGGCCATCGCCCGCGCCCGGGAACTGCTGGCTGTGGCCTATGGAGCGGGTGAAAGTTTTTTTCTGGTCAATGGAGCCAGTTCAGGTATACATGCTTTATTTCTCAGCCTGCCCGAGGAGGCAGTGGTGGTGGTGCCCCGCAATGCGCATCACTCCTTTTTTGGAGGTATGGTGTTAAGCGGCGCTCGTCCCGTCTATCTGCCGGTGCAGCTCCATCCCGAACTGGGCACAGCCCTGGCGGTAACCGACCGGGATCTGGCGGAAGTATTGGCAGCCCAGCCCAGAGTCGATGCGGTATTTGTCACCAGCCCAAGTTATTATGGGACCACCTGTCGGCTCGCTGAACTGGCAGACCTTACTCACCACAAGGGAGCCCTTTTTTATGTTGACGAGGCGCACGGCGGTCATTTTCCGTTTCACCCGGCTTTTCCCTGTCCCGCGTTGCGGTCCGGGGCTGACGCAGCCGTCAACGGATTACATAAAACCCTGCCGGTTTTGAACCAGGGGGGCTGTCTCCATCTCAAGCAGCCGGGGTCTCCCGGCGATCCGGTCGGAATGGCTTACAGCCTGCTCACCACGACCAGTCCTTCCTACCCGATACTGGCCTCGATTGATCTGGCCCGGCAGCTGATGATGGAGCAGGGTTGTAAATTGCTGGAAAAGGCGGGCTCATTGGCGGCACGCTATCGGGATAAAATAAATGATATAAGCGGATTGCATTGTTATACTGAAGAAGAAATGAGAATGATCCCCGGGGTAGACGGGATGGACCCGCTCAAGTTGCTCATATCAGTCCGGGGGTTGAGCATTGACGGTCATGCGACCGCCGTTCGGCTGCGGAAAGGATATGGAGTTCAGGTAGAGGCCCAGGATGCCGGTGCCATCCTGACCATGATGTCAATTTTGCACCAGGAAGACGAGTGGGAAAAACTATATCAAGCACTGCGCCACATGACGGCAGGATTTACCGGGAGCAAGCCGAAGTCCAGCCCGGTGGAGATCCCGCCCCAGGCCCGGGTGGTTTTGACTCCCCGGCAGGCATTTTATGCCGGCAAGATAAGGGTGCCCCTGGCCCAGGCGGTGGACCGGATAGCCGGGGAGATGGTAGCGGCTTATCCGCCGGGGATTCCCTGTCTGCTACCCGGTGAAATAATCACTGAGAAAATATATGACTATTTGTGTTATCTTAAAAACAGTCCGATCCGACTGCAGGGACCATCCCAACCCGGACTCGAAACTATCCTGGTTGTACAGTCATGATAAAAGGACCGGAGCCTAGTCTTGGATCGGATAAGCAATAATTTATATTGTTAAACAAATATTTATGGCGAGATGGAGCAGATAAATGAGCAGGAATGGAGTATTTATATCTCTGGAAGGCGTAGATGGGGCGGGGAAAACCAGCCTCCGGGAACTGCTGATGGAGACCATAAATTTCGATAATATAATTAGTATCAGAGAACCGGGCGGCACATACATATCTGAAAAGATCCGGGCAGTTTTGCTGGATGCTCAGAATATGGGCATGGCCGCACGGACCGAGGCACTGCTCTATGCGGCCGCCCGCAGTCAGGTGGTCGAGGAGATTATCCGACCGGCGTTGGCTCAAGGTAAACTGGTGCTGGCTGATCGTTATTTGGATTCTACCATCGCCTACCAGGGTTATGGCCGGGGGTTGGACCTGGACTTCCTCACCCAGCTCAACGAGCTGTGCACCGGAGGGCTGAAACCGGACCTCACGCTCCTGCTGGATGTCGATCCCTGGGAAGGGCTGAGGCGCCGGGGGGGAGAGCAGCCGGACCGCTTGGAACAGGAGGGCATAGTCTTTCAGCAGAAGGTGCGCCAGGGCTACCTGGAGATAGCCACCCGCGAGCCGGAGCGGGTCAAGGTGATCAATGCGGGCAGGGAGCAAAGAGAGGTTCTGGCTGAGGCGTTAGGATACCTCAAGGAATTAGTTGGTGGATAAACATGAAAATTGAGCGCGACAAAAGTGATATGAGAAACTATACCCCGGGCGGCAAGCCTCTGAACCAGGTAGTGCGCCCACCCGGGGATTCGTCCTTTGAGCAGGAGATGAACGGCCGCCGCGAATCGGAGTGCCAGTTCCGCATGCAGGAACTGCTGAAGGAGATCGATCAGATGAACGATCTCCTGAATAAGAATATGACAGTAAACGATTTGATGCTGTACAAGCGGCTGGTTAAGCAGTTTTTACAGGAGGCTGGTGGCAGGGCTTATATTATTAAACAGCAGCGGACTCGTAATCGCCGGGGCCGCAGCATCCTGGTATCCATCCAGACGGTGGACCGGGAGATCGAAGCCCTGGTCAACGACTTCATCGATAAAAAGAAGGAACCCTTTGAGCTATTAATCGCCCTGGACAAGATCCGCGGCATGCTGGTGGACATGGTGATTTAAGGTAGAGGGACACACCTCTTTCAGAGGAATGTCCCTCGGCGAATTTAGCAGTTATGTGGAGTAACGAAGGTTTGATTTAGGGACGGAATAGACGCAGACGGACGCAGAATTTTATGATTAACGCAGATTTAATGATGTAAAAAATGTGTGGCGGTTCCTTAGCCGCCCGGTGACAACGAAAATTTTCGTTAAGATATGTCTAAGATATTTAAATAATAAATCTGTGTGTATCTGTGGCTAATGAGGTTGGGTGGACACCCCCCTTTCAGAGGAATGTCCCTCGACGATCTAATATATATTTGTGGTGATGATTTGGATTACTTTAGTGAGATTCGCGGGCAGGAGCGAGCGGTGCGCTTGCTGCAAAACAGTATAGAGAATGACAATACCAGTCATGCTTATGTTTTTCTGGGACCGGCCGGGGTGGGTAAGATGCTCACCGCCCGGGCGGTAGCGGGTGCTTTGTTAGCGCGCAGTGACCAGCAGGCCGGGGTATATTTAAAGGATGGCATCCATCCCGATCTGATGATAATCGAAAAACCAGAAAACAAGACCACTATTCTGAAAGAACAAATCAGTCAGGGCATGGAACCCTGGCTGGCGCTGAAACCTTATCGTGCCGCCAGACGGGTGGTTATCATCCGGGATGCCCATTTAATGCGGGCGGAAGCCGCCAATGCACTCTTGAAGACGTTGGAGGAACCACCGCTTTATGCGGTGATTATACTGCTGGCTGATGAGCAGAGCCTCCTGGAAACCATATTGTCCCGCTGTCAGCAGGTGCGTTTCTTCCCGCTGTCCGAAGCAGTGATCGGAGATGTGCTGACCGAACGGGGTATTGACCAGGAAATAGCCTTGCGGGCGGCGCGGTTGGGTCAGGGCAGCCTGGGTGATGCACTGGGTTTTGCCAGCGGCGGCGAGATCCCCCGTGCCTATGAGCTCGCCGGCGAGATCCTGCTTGACTTGGCCGGGGGTGAAATGATCTCGGTATTCAATGCTGCTGAAAAAATGGAGGCCAATCCTGAATTGATCAGCAGCCTGCTGGAGACCATGTTGCGAGACCTGGTTATATATAAACACAGCGGCGGCGAGGCGGCTCTGGCTTTGCCCGATAATCTTAAGCTGGTACAAGCCCTGCAGGAGCAGATTGATCCGGCGAAGATCAGGAGTGCGTTGCAGCGCCTGGATGATCTGCGCCGCAATTACCGGCGTCATGTCAACGCCCTGATAATCAACACTAACATTTCCTATACGCTCTGGGAAGCGCTTTTATGAAGAGGGACACACCTCTGTCAGAGGAATGTCCCTCGGCGAACGTAGAAGTTATGTGGTAACAGCAAAGGTCCAATGAATGGGGACATACCTCCTATCGGAGGGAATGTCCCTCGGCGATCTAAGATAAATTAAGGGTGGGACAGGACCAGGGATACGATTCCGCTGTGAAGTCTCCCTCGGCGAATTCAGCAATTATCTGGAGTAATGGAGATTTTCCTAGTAAAATGTATTTGGGTAAGTGGATCACCCGCATATCTTTGATTAATCTGTGTGAATCAATGGCTAAAATATATAAGGATATGATTTAGGAGGTTTTAAATAAATGGCTTGGGTAGTGGGGATAAGATTTAAACCGGCAGGTAAGATATACTTCTTTGACTGCGCCGATCTGGACCTGGCGGTAGGCAATGCGGTCATTGTAGAAACCATCCGCGGGGTGGAATACGGGACAGTAGCCATCGGCCGCCGGGAGATAAAAGAGGAGCAGTTGCCGAGCGCTTTGAAAAAGGTGATGCGCAAAGCCGGTGAGGAGGACTGCCATATATATGAGGCCAACCGGCAAAAGGAACAGGAAGCCCTGAATATATGCCGCCAGAAGGTAAGGGAACACAAACTGCCCATGCGCCTGATCGATGTGGAATACACCTTTGACATGGGTAAAATCATCTTTTACTTCACCGCTGAGGGACGCGTTGATTTTCGCGAACTGGTCAAAGACCTGGCTTCCATCTTTAAAACCAGGATCGAATTGCGTCAGATCGGGGTGCGGGACGAGGCCAAGATGCTCGGGGGAGTCGGCACCTGCGGCAGGGTTTTGTGCTGTAATTCTTTTCTAGGAGAATTCGAGCCGGTTTCCATCCGCATGGCCAAGGAACAGAATCTGTCCCTCAACCCCACCAAAATATCCGGTACTTGCGGACGCCTGATGTGCTGTCTGAAATACGAATCAGAGTTATACGAAACCAAGGAAAACGGAGTGAACAAGCATGGAGAAAACCATCCGGGAGCTGAAAAATCTGGTAACTGATCTCTCGATCGAAATCGATCAATTGAAGGATCGGGTAAGCTACCTGGAGGTTAAACTTGCCCAGGTTAGCCCCCAGGCGGAGGAACGGGAAACCGTACCGGTCGCCCGCCGCGACCTGCGCCTGGAGGGGGAAAGCTACGATAACCTGGGCCGCATCTATACCGAGGGTTATCATATATGTTCTATGGCCTTTGGCCAACCGCGCGGTGATGACTGCTTGTTTTGTGTTGCCTTTTTGGAAAAGGAGTAAAGCTTGGAGCAAGTTGGCGACAATCTGGTCCGAGAAGATGAGAGCCTGGATGATCTGATCCTGGGTGGGTTGAAGGTGATCCAACCCCGGCGCGGTTACCGGTTCTCCCTGGATGCAGTCTTGTTGGCCCATTTTGCGGTTTTGAACGGGGTGGAGGCGGCGGTAGATCTGGGCAGCGGCAGCGGTGTGATACCACTGATTATGTCCTGGCGTTCCCCCGCATTGAATGTTGTCGGTATAGAGTTGCAGGCGGATATGGCCGAGCGCTCCCTGCGCACTCTCACCTATAATGACCTGAATAATCGTATCCGGATCATTCCAGCTGACATTCGGGAAATCAAATCTGCTCTGCCGCCGGCATCAGTCGGACTGGTAGTATGCAACCCTCCGTTCTGGAAGAAAGGTGAGGGCCATATATCCAGCCATGCGGGGGAGGCCATCGCTCGTCACGAACTGGCAGTAGAATTCACGGATATATGCAAGGCCGCTGCCTATTTGTTAATGGACGGCGGTCATTTCTGTGTTATCCAGCGGGCCGAGCGCCTGACCGAGGTGGCGGCGGTCATGACCGGGAGCCGGCTGCAGGTCAGACGGATAAGAACCGTGCATTCCCTGGCTGGGGATGATGCGGTCCTGGTATTGGTAGAAGGCAGGAAAAACAGCCGGGGCGGAGTAAGGATCATGCCGCCTCTGATCATATATCAGGAGCCGGGGGTTTACAGTGCGGAGGTAAACCACTGGTATGGGAGGAATCATGATGTCTGAGAATCAGGGAGTACTATATATATGTGCCACCCCCATCGGTAATCTGGAGGATGTCAGCATCCGTCTCTTAAAGACCCTGCGTCAGGCCGACCTCATCGCCTGCGAAGACACCAGGCACACCTTGAAGCTCTTGAACCGTTACAAGATCAAACGTCCCCTGACCAGCTATCATCAACACAGTAAACTGGAAAAGGTGGATTATATCATCGGACAGTTGCAGGAGGGCAAGCAGGTGGCACTGGTCTCAGATGCCGGTATGCCGGGGATATCTGATCCGGGTACGATCCTGGTGGCCCGGGCTATTGAGTGCGGGATCAGGATCGAAGTAGTCCCCGGGCCCTCAGCGGTGATATCCGCACTCAGCCTGTCGGGTATGGATACCAGCAGTTTTACCTTTGTCGGCTTTTTGTCCTCGCGCCGGGGCGAAAGACAAAAAGCCATCAGGATGATCGCCGAAGAGCCGCGGACCTTAATTCTATATGAAGCTCCCCACCGCTTGCTGGATACCTTGAACGATCTCAGTGAAATAATTGGGCAAGAGAGACCGATAGCGGTGATGCGTGAGATGACCAAGCTGCACGAAACGGTAGTAAGAGGTACGGTGGGGGAATTGGTTGAACACTTTTCGCAGGATAAACCACGCGGTGAGATTACCCTGGTGATTGCGCCCTACAATGCCCCAAAACCTGATGAAACCAGTCTCGATCAGGTAATGCTGGAAGTGGAAGAGCTGATTCAACAGGGGATGGAAAAGAAAGAGGCCTTCAAATTGAAGGCCCGTGAGTACAAAATTGCTAAATCAATAATTTACAAGTGTTATTTCGACAAAATTAGACAATAGGCATATATGTATTAGCCAACCTGTTTGCCTAACTCGGTAAGGCAACCCTTACAAATGTTTTTGCCTCTCCAATTGACGACATCTTCAGCATTACCGCAGAAGATACAAGCGGGCTCATATTTCTTGAGGATAATTTTTTCGGCATCTACATAGATCTCGAGAGCGTCTTTTTCCTCAATGCCCATGGTGCGTCTCAGCTCGATGGGTATAACGATTCTTCCCAGCTCGTCCACTTTTCTGACAACCCCGGTGGATTTCATCATAATAATCAACCCTCCTCTTTTTCCCGATGTTACGGTTTCTTGAACAAAGTGTACCAAGGATGGCATTATTAGTCAAGCACTTTTCTACAAAATTTTTAAAAAAAATAACTATTTAAGGATATAGTAGCGATAAATGCAACATTAACTCGACTGAATACCCGATAATGCAGTATATTGGTTAAATATTAACTACGAAGGAAGAAGCAAAGAATGTTTCCATATATATATGCAGGAAATCAATATAGCAGCAATTATCTGGATATAATATTAATTAGTGTACATCTGAGGGCATCTGTGGTTAAGTATTGTATATAATTAACTCATGCAGGAGGGAGTTTGTTTCATGTCCACCAGGAAAAGCTACTATATTACAACGCCAATCTATTATCCCAGTGACAATTTACATATAGGTCACGCCTATACCACCGTGGCTGGCGATTGCCTGGCCCGGTTCAAGCGAATGTCGGGATACGATGTTCATTATCTGACCGGAACTGATGAACACGGTCAGAAGATAGAGCGGACCGCCCGCGGTAAGGGGATGGAACCCCTGGAGTTTATCAATCCTATTGTCGACAGCATTCAAGCGCTCTGGAAGAAACTGCATATTACCAACGATGATTTCATCCGCACTACGGAAGAACGCCATGAAAAGGTGGTACAAGCACTGTTTCAAAAGGTATTTGACCAGGGTGACATTTATATGGCGGAATACCAGGGCTGGTACTGTACTCCCTGTGAGACGCTTTTTACTGAGCGTCAGCTGGAGGACGGCAAGTGTCCCGATTGCGGGCGTGAAGTGGAGCTGGTCAAGGAGGAGAGCTATTTTTTCAACATGGCTAAATATGCCGATCGGCTGCTAGAGCATATTGAAAAGCATCCGGATTTCATTCAGCCCGAATCCCGCAGGAACGAAGTCGTCAGTTTTATCAAGATGGGTCTGGACGACCTCTGCGTATCCCGTACCAGTTTCAGCTGGGGGGTGCCGGTTCCTTTCAATAGCAAGCATGTGGTTTATGTATGGTTTGATGCCCTGATTAATTACCTGTCCGCCATTGGCCTGGGGGCAGACGAAGAGCAGTTCAATACCCGCTGGCCGGCAGACGTGCATATCATGGCCAAGGATATATTGCGTTTCCACGCCATCATCTGGCCGATTATGCTGATGGCACTGGATCTGCCGCTGCCGAAAAGGGTTTGCGCACACGGCTGGATAACCCTGGAAGGTGGGAAAATGTCTAAATCTAAGGGTAACGTCGTGGACCCGGTGATTTTGGTTGATAAATACGGAGTGGATGCGATTCGCTACTACCTGGCCCGAGAGATCACCTTCGGACAGGATCATCTTTACACCGAAGAGGAACTGGTTAATCGTATCAACTCTGATCTGGCCAATGACCTGGGAAATCTGATCAGCCGCACCGTGGCGATGATCATCCGCTACTTTGATGGCAAGATCCCGGCCCCGACTACGGCAGAGCCGCTGGATGACGAATTGAAGGATATGGCGGCCAGGGTCTACCAGGAAGCCACCGACAAACTGGACCGACTTGATTTTTCCGGCTACCTGATAGCAGTCATGCGGATGGTATCGCGGGCCAATAAGTATATAGATGAAACCGGGCCCTGGATCCTCGCCAAAGATGAAGCCAAACGGGAACGTCTGGCTACGGTAATGTACAACCTGGCGGAATGCATCCGCATCGTGCTGGTACTTACCGCACCGGTCATGCCCACTCTGGCCGGGCGGGCCAATGAGCAGCTGAGCATTTTTCAGGATGTCAATGATCTGCAGTGGCAGGATGCCGGCACCTGGGGACTTACCCCGATGGGCAGTCCGGTACAAAAGGGGGAAGTTCTGTTCCCGCGTATAGATATCAAGAGTTTGGAGGAGAACACGGTGGAGGAAAACAAGGAAGTAAAAGCGGTAGAAGAAGCCAAGGTAGCCCCGGCTGCCGAAGCACAGCCTGAATATATTACCATTGATGACTTTGCGAAAATGGAACTCCGGGTAGCCGAGGTGCTAGCCTGTGAAAAGATGGAGAAGGCTGACAAACTGCTCATCCTCAAGGTACGGCTGGGCGAGGAAGAGAGAACAGTAGTTTCCGGCATTGCCCAGCACTATGCCCCGGAGGATCTGGTCGGCAAGAAGGTGGTCCTGGTGGCCAACCTGAAACCTACCAAGCTGAGAGGAGTCATGTCTCAGGGTATGATACTCGCCGCGTCCGATGCCAGCGATGTCGAAGTCCTGTTTGTTGACCGGATCCCCTCCGGCAACCGGGTTAAGTAGGAGACTAATTAATCACAGATTTGCACAGATGAGAACTGATGGACACAGATTATTATAAAAATGTGTGATCATCAGGATAATGGTGAAGTTCAAGACGGCGTTTATTTTAAGGTAAACTCTGTAAGTCATTATCAATAAATCATCTGTGTGAATCGGTTAAAATCAGTGTCCATCTGTGGTTAATTCAATTCGTTCTTTGGAGATGGGAATTATGTTGATAGACAGTCATGCGCATATACAGGATAAGGCCTTTGCCGGGGAGGTGGAGGCGGTTTTGGAGCGGGCCGCTGCAGCGGGTGTAGAAACCATAGTCTGTGTGGGATACGATCTTAAGTCCTCCCAGGCTGCCCTGGATTTGGCCCGCAAATATAAACAGGTTTATGCCGTGGTGGGGATTCACCCGCACGATGCCAGTGAGCTTAACAGTGAAGCAGTTACGAAGATATATGAGATGGCTAAGGATCAGCGGGTGGTGGCCATCGGTGAGACCGGTCTGGATTTTTACCGGGATCTATCTCCGCGAGACCAGCAGCGCCAGGCCTTTGTCGAACAGATCAAGATAGCGCATGAACTCTATAAGCCGGTGGTCATCCATGATCGGGATGCCCATGAAGAGGTAATGCAGATAATTAAGCAGGAAAAAGCCGGCAAAAACGGCGGTGTGATGCACTGCTATTCCGGTCATCTGCCCATGGCACTGGAACTGATGAAACAAGGCTTCCATCTCTCACTAGCCGGGCCTCTGACCTATAAGAACGCCCAAAAGACTCATGAGGTAGCCGCAAAGGCATCTCTGGACCGTCTCTTGATCGAGACTGATTGCCCCTATCTGACCCCGGAACCCTTCCGCGGCAAACGCAATGAACCGGCTCAGGTGAAACTGGTAGGCGAAAAGCTCGCCGAATTGCGGCAGAAGAGCTTGGAGGAGATCGGTTATATCACCAGTCGCAACACCCAGACCGTATTTCGAATCAACTAAGAGCAAGGCAAGGGCAGGCAAGGGGACGGTTCTTATGCCTGGATCTGGATCCAGGCATAAGAACCGTCCCCTTGCCTGCCCTTGACACTCTTCCGCCAAGTCCAGCCTTTTTCCCCCGTATTCGCTAAATAAAGAATTAACAAATTCTTCTTTTACATCAAACTTTTTACGACATTAGGAATAGAATAATAGCGAGGGGATAATAATCTAATAGGAGCGGGTTTGCGAATCCGGCCTAGCAACACCAGGCATTATAGCCATAAAATACCAATAAAATTGACTGGTGGGGTATTTGTGGCTAAAATGAACTTACTATTCAGGTTGCTTCACTTGGATAGTTAAGAAAGGGAGGAGAAAATGGAAATCATTCGGACCAGGAAGAGTACTTACCTGATAGCGGCTATTGTGGGCGCTGTTCTTTTAGCGGTAAGTCTGTTCTTTGCCCTGCAGAAGCCCGTTAATATCATGGTGGATGGTAAGAAGATTCATAGCAGAGTGTTTTTTACTGCACAAGTAGCCGATGTTTTGGAAAAGGAACAGGTGCTGGTTGGGGCAAAGGATAGGGTTGAGCCATCGCTTAACATGGCGGTAAAGAAGAACACCAACATAATAGTTACGCGGGCCTTTAAGATCAAGGTTATCGCGGACGGCACACAGTATCCCTTATTTACTACTCCGGTAAGTATCAAAGAAGCAATCAAGATGGCCGGTGTGTCCCTGGGCAGCAAGGATATAGTCAAGACCCTGCCGGTACCGGAGACTGTAGCGGGACAGGAGATTGAGGTCATCCGGGTATCGGAGAGCCAGATCAAGGAACAGGCGGCTATTCCCTATGGCATGGAAAGAACCAGCGATAATACTCTGGAGCGGGGATTGACCCGGACACTGGTTCAGGGCGTTAACGGTATAGCCATGCGTACGGTCAAGATCGTTTACCACAATGGACAGGAAGCCAAGCGCGAGGTGATAAAAACCGAGACGATTCAGCAACCACGCAATCGAGTGATCGCTATGGGCACCATCACTGAGGTTTCCCGTGGAAGCCAGCTGATCAATTTCCGTGAGGCCAGGTATATGGGATGTTCAGCCTACACCTATACCGGTTACCATACCGCCAGCGGTCATACCCCCACGGTTGGAACGGTAGCAGTAGACCCTTCCGTAATACCACTGGGCAGCAAGTTATATATTGAAGGTTATGGCTTTGCCACGGCAGGCGATACTGGTGGATCCATCCGGGGCGATCGCCTGGATCTCTTCATGGAAGAGCGCGGTCAGTGTCTGAGTTGGGGACGGCGCACCGTGAAGGTCTATATTCTTAATTAAAACTTGAAGCAAAAATTTATGAAGCAAAACAACACCGGTTTGATTATCAACCGGTGTTCTTTTTTCTGCCAGCTTTTCCCTCGTGTTTAAATCGGGGCAATAACAAAAAATGATAGCAGACTCTGCATGACCCTGTATGGAGTCACCGATTTACTGAAAACACGTAGTTGGGGTGGTCTTCAAACCTAGAGACCGGTTCTAACTCGTATTTTCAAAAGTACGAGGGAAAAGGAGGTGAAATAAATGCGTAAAAAAATGACACTTCTGCTGTGTATTGGGTTAATAATGATTATAGCCATGGCTGGTTGTTCCAGCACCGCAAAAAAACCGACGACGCCTGTCAAAAAGCCGGCACAGATCCAGAAGAAGCCTGCTGTCGATATGAGTGCCAGTGAGAGGCGGGTCATGGCCAATCGTTTGTCGCGGGTGGCTGAGAGTGTACCCGGAGTGCAAAAGGCTACGGTTGTGGTTATGGATATCAAAATGACTGGCAATACCAACAACACTACTACTGGAACCACCGGTAATACAACCGGCAGCACCATCGGGACCACAACAAAAGGCACCATGAATAAATCAATGATGGGCAGCAAGAGCGGTACCGTGGTCATGGTAGGGATAACGCTCAATAATTCCACGGCGGGCAGCGCGGCTCGGGCAGCCACCACTAAGAACCTGGTAGCCAAAAGGATCAAGGCCAGTGACAAAAGGATCTCTCAGGTTCTGGTGACCACTGATCCTGGTATGATCAAACGTTTAAATGATGTTGCCAGCGGTATTATTGAAGGGAAACCTATCCAGAGCTTTCAAAAGGACATCCGGGATATTAACAATAAACTGAAGCAGCAGAAGGCAGTATACTAGAGACCATAAAAACCATTTGGATAGGGGAACGCCAGGAAACGTTTTCCCTATCCAACTGCCTTTGCAGACACACTTGGCTTTACATCTAGTGTATAATTAGCCTAAAAGACAAGGATGTAGAAAATGGCAGGATTGCAGTCTCTAAGTCAGGTCAAGCAGGCCATGCAGGAGTACCAGTTTCACCCCCGCAAGAAATGGGGACAGAACTTCCTGGTTGATCGAAATATTACCAACAAGATCCTGGAAGCCTGCACACCGGCGGCCTGGCAGTATGTGTTGGAGATCGGCCCCGGCCTGGGGGCACTCACCGGCAGTCTGGCCGAACGCAGCCAGGGTGTATTGGCGGTAGAGATCGACCAAGGCTTCGAACCGGTTTTATCTGAGTTGATCCGGGAACACCAAAACGCGCGCTTGTTGTTTGCTGATGTATTGGCGATAGACATCGAGGAGGAATTGACCCGGGCTTTCGCATTAACAGAAATTCCTCCATTCATGGTTTGTGCCAATATACCATATAATATTACCAGTCCCATTCTGTTTAAACTCTTGGAACAATGCAGCAGGATGACAGCGGCCACACTGATGATCCAGAAGGAGGTGGCCCAGCGCATTACAGCAGGCCCCGGCAGCAAGACCTACGGATTGCTTAGTATTACCGCCGGTTATTACGCCCGTGTCGAGTATGTGATGACGGTGTCCCGGCATTGTTTTTACCCTGAACCCGAAGTCGACTCCAGCGTGATTCGCATTATTCCCCGGGAGGTAAAGCCCCAGGTCCATGATGAAAAAATGTTCAAAGACCTGCTCAAGGCCGCCTTCCAGAAACGAAGAAAAACCATCTTAAATAGCTGTACCAGTTTTTTCCCTCTGGAAAAGGCAGAGGTGGAGAAGCGCTTGAAGGCTATCGGGATCGACCCGGGAGCCCGACCGGAGAATCTAAGCCTGGAGGATTTCGTTGCTTTGGCCAACCATTTTACCGAGGAGGGCTGAGTATGGACTTATTTCACAGTCCCAGCCGAGGCCCCATGGAATTGGGGGAGGTAGTCGAGGATATCCTTAATTATGTCAGTGATGATATCTCCCGTATCTACAAGCTGCTGGTAGGCAGTGATTCACATCCAGGCGGGCAGGGGACATGTTTTGTTACTGCCATAATCATACACCGCGAGGGGAAGGGCGCCCGCTACTTCTATTCCCGTATGACCGAACCCCGGATACGCAGCCTGCGCCAACGCATATTCTACGAAGCCTCTTTAAGTCTGGCTCTGGCCGACCGCCTGAACGAAGCACTCATGGAAAAGGGAGTACACGATTTGCCGGTAGAAATCCATCTGGATGTGGGGACCCATGGTGACACCCGGGATTTGGTCAAAGAAGTGACCGGCATGATCTCGGGTAGCGGTTTTGACGCCCGGATAAAACCCGATGCCTGTGCTGCCAGCAAGGTAGCAGACAAATACACTAAATAAGGCCTTCATATGCCTTATCCGTCCCGGGCAGCCCGCCCAATCCACATTACTACCGTCATTTGAATATTACTCAGCTTTCGCAGCTGCCCGGCTATGTGTAACAAAGAAACGCAAACTTAGCGCTATGTAAATGCGAGCTATCGTAGAAGTCATTGCGACTAATAGCCAACTAACATGTCATTGCGAGCCATAGCGAAGCAATCTTGTTCCTTAATGTTACATATGCAGAATCTGCCCTGAAAACTCACATATTAGATTGCTTCGCTACGCTCGCAATTCTCACGGGTAATAAACCCACCACGATAAACGAAAAGCGTTAGACCATTTTTTGTTTACGTAACATGGCCGGGGAAGATTGCCGCGTCGCTAACGCTCCTCGCAATGACAAAAACGTGAGTTTTCATAGCAATGACATGTTCGCGAGTTTTCGTAGTAATGACAGGGTGGGGTGTCGGGGTGGCAATCCTTTATTGTGTCATTGCGAGCGCAGCGCGGCAATCATCCCCCGTTTTCATAACAATGACAATTTAGTTGTAGCGCATTATGTGCTAACTGCAAAGGTTGAGAATAATAAAATTAATTTGATAATAAAAACATCTTCAAAATACGAATTCTTGGTTGACAGGTTCGGGATTATTTTATATACTAATACGCCCGGTTATTGACAGGGTAGTGCATTTGTTGTAAAATTATTTCGATAAATGTATTAAGAAGGTGGTATTTTGAATTCACCCCGGGCCCTTGCGGATATTAAAAAAGACCTGGAGTTTTTTGTGGGAAGCAAAATACGTCTGAAAGCCAATCGGGGACGCAATCGCATCGTAGAGAGAGAAGGGGTGCTGGAGTCCATATATCCCAATATATTTGTGGTGAAGTTGAGCGAGAGGAAGATAGAACGCAGAGTATCCTATAGCTACGCTGATGTACTTACTGAGACCGTGGAACTCTTTGTTTACGACAGCCAGGATGCCGAAATCAGGATTGCATCTGGAACCACATAAAAAAACCAGGAATTTGGCCGCATAATCCAAGGATTATGCGGCTTTAAATTTTTCTGCAGTGGTGGCAGCGGGGTATACTTGACCGCCCGTTAAAATATAAATTAGCAATGAGTAATGGGGGGGACATCATGGAAGAAAACATGACAATCTGGTCGCCGGTACTGCTCGCACGTTTGAAGGAGAACCGGCGGATTAACGAACCAAGAACCTATCCGCTGGAGATATCTTATCGGGCCATGGAGGATCTGCGGATCCGGGTCAAGGAACGACAGGTGTTAGCGCTGGGTACCGCCGTGGAGGCCAGGATCAAGCTGGACATCCTCTGTCTGCTGGCCGACTCTGAAGGTCATATGCATCTCTTCAAGCGGGAAGAGATATTCCATGAGCGCATACCCCTGCAGGAGTTTGATCAAACGCTAAAGCGTGACGAACCTGCCGATTATCATCTGGAGTTGAAGCGAGTGGAATGGGAGGGGGAGATCAATGGCCGCAACGTACAAGTCGCTTGTTTCCTCGAATACAGCATTATCGCCACCCGCGAACAGCTGGTGCGGCTGCGCAGGGAAGAACGATCCGAAATAACCGGTGAACTGCTGGACGAGGCCATGCAGCAACTGGAACTGCAGATCGAGCGTATTCAACAGGAGAACGCAGAGCTGAAGAAACAAGTTTTTTATCATACCAGCAATATCTCCAGCCTGAAACAGGGACTGCAGAAGGCGGAAAAGCGAAATGCCGCCCTGAGCCGTGAGAATAACGCCTATCAGGGCATGATCGAAAAAATGCATGGAGAGGTGGCAGCAGTGGGCCATGCGGGGGGATTTTCATCTCCTGCCCAGGAATACCGATCCTACCTGCCCAACCGGGGTGAGTATAAGATCACCTCCGGCAGCGAAGCCGGAGATTCCGGCAGCAAGATTAATTCCAACGGGCTGAATCAACTGGGGAGCCGCATCAAAAGTCTGTTTCAGAATAACCAGTAGATATAACGGGATGCTTTTGTGACAAAAAAGACCTGCACGGCATAGAATGCACTATGATTCGTGGCAAAGGAGCAAACAGTGAGGGTCTTTTTCACTAATACCGCACCCATAATAAAATACGGCATCGGACAGGCCTTTGCCGATCTGGGACACGATATCTGCTTGGCCAATGTGGCCATGGATGAGGGTTGGCAGGAAGCCCTCGACCGCTTTGAGCCGGATTTGGTATTTACCGATGCCGGCTGGGGCATAGCGCATAAACTTCTGCCGGTCTTGAAAAAAAAGCATCTGCCCCACATATACTGGGCGATCGAAGACCCCCCTTATCTGGAGTCTCTGTCCATGGCCTATGCCCGCCAGGCTGACGCGGTTTTCACCACCTGCCGCGAATCCATTTCGACCTACCGCCAAAAAGGGATCTACGCCGAGCTTTTAATGTTTGCCTGTCATCCATCCTATCACCGCCGGGTAGAACCCGACCACCACTTTAATCATGACATCGCCTTTGTTGGCAACAACTACTTCGAGTTCCCCGCCCGCCTGTGGGGTGCCCAGACTCTCTTACGTCCCCTGCTCGATTCAGAGCACAATATCAGGATATATGGCAACGAATGGTGGCTGGACGAGAACCGGCCCTTCTTCATCCGCCCCGACCAGTATGGTGGTTATCTGGGCAATGAAGAACTCCCGGTCCTCTGCTCCAGTGTGCCGATCGTGCTGGGTCTCCATTCGGTAGCCGATTCGAAAACCATGATGAGCATGCGGGTATTTGAGATCCTGGGCAGCGGAGGATTCTTCATCAGCCAATGGACCCCGGCGGTGGAACACTTGTTCAGGAATCACCACCATCTGGTCTGGAGCAAGTCGGCAGATGAGACCCTGGAACTGGTCGACTACTATCTGCAGAATCCGGCGGCTCGCGAGCGTATTGCCGTACAGGGTCAGCAAGAGGTATATGAACACCATACCTACCATCAGCGGGTGCAGGAGATAATGCCGTTTCTGAATGCTGTCCTGGAAAGGAGAAGACCACCCCGGCCCCGGTCTCACACAATATTAAAAGTCAAATCAGGCACCCGTATCAGCCTCTAGCCCGGTCGCTCGATATCAGGATGTGCACCGTTTATGTACATTTCACATATGATGTTATGACGAAGCCCGCCGCAGACCGCAGGGTTTCGTATTATTCCATAGGGAGGTGTGGGGAATCAAAGAGGAAATACATGAGAATCAGGATCAGGCCCTGGTGCAGATCAAGACCCGCAAATACAATGCTACTCCGATCAAGGGGGTAGCCCAGGAAGGCAATTTCTTACTCACTATGGCCCGCAAGACCAGTGTGGATGTCAGTCGCCTGGACAGTATGCCGGAGGCAGAGCCGGAGAATGGGCAGAAGGCCAGGAATTGCGAGCATCCTAATGAAGGGGGCTGTTTCACCTGTTGCAGCACGTTATAGCCGGGCAGCAGATGATTGGCCAGAAATCTTGGGGGCGATTCCATCGCGGGAGAGGTTAGATGAGTGAAATAGGCTGTATCATATATCCGCCTACGTTGGATTATCATTATTTGGTGCAGAGACCACAGCATCTGATGAAGAATTTTTCGCTGCAGGGTACTTCCTGTCTATTCATGAATATGCCGGGAATCTACCAGCGGGATTTTAGAGGGATAGATGAAATCAACCCGCAGCTCTTCGTTTTTCACGAGGTTGATCCTGCGCCCTACCTACAGGGAATCCAGCCGGTGGTCTATTACAGTGCTACCGCCCAAGTGGATATGGTGGGCCGCTATAATCCCGCTCTGTTGGTATTTGATAGTGTAGACGAACCCAGTGACGAATTCTCCGCCTGGCAGCCCTATTATCATCGCGCCGTGGCCACCGCCGATGTGGTGCTCTGCACTTCGGAAAAACTCTATAACATGGCCCGGGCTATCAACCCGCATACCTATTTGATCCCTAACGGCTGTGATTATGAGCTTTTCTCCCAGGCGGCCCGGGGGGAACTGTCCCGGCCCTATGATCTGAAGAACATCAGCGGGCCGATTATAGGCTACATCGGGGTGATAGCCACCTGGTGCGACCTGGAACTGGTCGACCGACTGGCCCGGGCCTATCCCCAATACAATCTGGTAATGGTCGGACCGCTCTATAATGTGGGCAAAGTACCCCAGCAACCCAATATCCACTGGCTGGGTTTCAAAAGCTATGATCTTCTGCCGGCCTATGCCCAGGCCTTCGATGTTGGGATCGTGCCCTTCCGCCGCTCCAGCATGACCGAGTCTGTCAATCCCATCAAGATGTGGGAGTACATGGCGTCCGGCCTGCCAGTAGTGACCACGGCACTGCCCGAGGCGGAAAAGTACCGGGATGTTATCTATTACTCGGAAGATCAGGCCAGCTTTATTGAAAATGTCAGGCAGGCGATAGAGCATGATTCCCTGAATGCGCAGACCCGGCGCTTGGACCTGGCCCGGCAGAATTCCTGGACCGCGCGCGCCCGGGAGATCACCCGCATCATGGAATATCATCTGGCTATGAAGAATCCGGATTACCGGGGGGAGATCCGGCCGCAAATAGTTCCATTTCGTCAGATGCTGGCTCAACAAGGCGGAGAATACCGAAAAAACACCTGGGTAACCAGTTCCCGGCAGCCCCGCAAGAAGCCCCATCCTTCTTTAACAGCCAACCGCCGACAGGCCTATTCCGGTCGCCAAGTCAAGTCCGGGCTGCCGCCCCGCTTTCAGATAAACCCCGGAGAGCGTCTGGAACCTGCCATAGCTGTTCCGGAAGTTCGACCCACCTATAAAAAAACCGATACTCCCGCTGAACTGCGCTTTCAGAAGTCCGGAGTTTATATCAACTCCCGGGCCGGTGTATTTGAAGAGGCGGAGCCATGGATGCTGGAGTGATGATCGGCTGCCCGGTCCGCAACCGGGCCTGGATCTTACCCCGCTATCTGGAGCATTTGCTCCGTTTGGATTATCCTTCGGAGCTTATGCAATACTGCTTCATTATCAATGATTGCAGTGACCACACGGCAGCCATCCTGGAGGAGTTTGCTGCCCGGCCGGGGATACGCGCGCAGCTGATCTATGCAGATCTCGAGATTCCTTCACCGGAACTATCCTTCGGGCTGGCAAAGGGGGCAAAAAGCCTTCCTGCCCATGAACGGGGCAGATATAGCTTCACCCGGCTGGCTGCGTTGCGCAATAAACTGCTCCAGGTCTTTCTTGCCTCGGACTGCCACTATCTCTTCTCCGTTGACAGTGATATCCTGCTGCCGTCCCGAACCCTGACCGATCTTTTGATCGACGACTGTCAGATTGTTTCCGCCCTGGTTTGCAACGGACATCATATAGGGGATCCGGGCATTTATAACATCCTGGGGCGGGCCGGAGCTCATTACGAATTTATCCGGGAAATCCCCCGAGACCGGCTATTTTCAGTGGATTGCACCGGGGCTGCATATCTGATCCGCCGGGATGTGATCGAAGACTTCGGAGTGATTTATTCTTCTGAAAAGGGCGGCGAAGATATCGGTTTCTGTGAGAGGGCGGCGGGGCAGGGTATCAGACTCTACTGTGACGGGCGCCTGGAGTGCCGGCATGTAATGGAAGAAGAGCAGTAAATATTAAGTCAAAATTCGGAGGCAGTAATCACATTTTGTAGCTGTAATTCATAGTATAAGCTAGAAATTTGAACAACCAAATTTCACGAACCGCCGTAAGGCAGCAGAGAAAAAGAGAAGGAGGGGAGAGTAATTGGCTACGCTGAAATGTGAATTTCCTGAAGGTTGCAAACTAGATTTATGGGCAAAGGTTATCAAAGCCAAATTCATCGAAAAGCAGGCCAAGATCCTGGACACAGTCTTCTGTGTCCCCGATGAGCAGGTGGGTGGCAAGGTCAGTTGTGTGGAGGACATCAAGGTCAAGGTTATCCAGAAGTTTGAGGACCTGTTGTGTTTCGGCAAGGTTAAGGTAGTGGTAGACTATGAGGTTATCCTCTTTGTCATCGTCGAGGGTGAGTACCAGATCATTACCGTAAGCGACCGCTTCGAAAAGACCATTGAACTGGACGAATTTGATCCGCCGTTGACCAATGACGAGTTCCGCACCGAGATCGAACAATCCGAAATCATTCTCAAGAACTTTACGTTCGACTTCGAAATCAAGGGCAACTGCGAAGATCAGGGCAACCCCTGTCACCTGACCACGCCGGTGCACGGCACCTGCATAGGTCTCCGGGTATTTGTCGATATCATCGATAAGCTCGGCAAGATGCATGACGTTATCGTTTATGGTGAGCTGGACCCCGAGGTAGAATTCTAGAAAACAACAGGAAATGTATTTAATGCTCGGCTTCCGCCGGGCATTATTTTTCTATCCAGGAGGCGATGGCTTATGGCAGAACGTATTGAAAGACCGCAAAAGAACAAGATGCGTGCTCAACTCGAAGATATAGCCGCCATTTATCGTCAGGCGGAAGAGAAGATGGAGGGGTATGAGCGGGAAACTGAAGTTGCCGAGTACAAGAGATATTGGCGCGAGATGATTGCTCAACATCACGGGCGTCTCGAGAATCTCTCCCGCTACATGGTGGTCAAATGTAATCGCTGAATATAGTTGCTGAAGGGCAGGTGCTCTAATGAAGATAACTACTAGCAACGAGAATCGGGCCAAACGAGGGGGAGGTGTTCCAGGTGAAGGAGTTGGGGCTGGCGCTGGGGGGCGGAGGCTTGAAGGGTCTGGCACATATCGGCGTACTGCAGGTATTGGCAGCGAGCGGAATACCGGTGGGCATGATATCCGGTACCAGCGCGGGAAGTCTGGTAGCAGCCCTCTACGCCAGCGGCATGTCACCGCTGCAGATGGAGAAAGCGGCGCTAAGCCTCAAGCCATCCGACTACCTGGATTACAATGTCGCCGGAATATTAAAAGTTCTGGTGGGATTTCTGGTACCTGGACACGAAACCCCTCTGGATGGGATACTCAAGGGGGATAAACTGGAGCAACTGATCTACCGCTTGACCGGGGGCAAAAGCCTGCGGGACGTGAAGATGCCCCTGGCCATCATTGCGTGTGATATCGATACCGGGCGGGAGGTCATCTTTACCAACCGCGACCTGAAGGGAGCAGCTGAGGATACAGTCATCATACAGGATGCCCTCTTATCAGAGGCAGTCAGGGCCAGCTGCTCCATTCCCGCGACCTTCGTTCCGTTTGATTTCCAGGGCATGCATTTGGTGGATGGCGGTGTGCGCAGTATGGTGCCAGTAGCCGTGCAAAAGCTGCTCAAGGCGCAATACACCCTGGCTATCAACCTGGGGCAGGAGTCCTATAACACACCGGTAGAAGGCATACCGCAGATAATAGGGCGCACCCTCAATATTCTCACCTACGAGACCTCAGCCACCGATCAGGCCCTGCTGGCAGATCTGGCGGTCTATCCCGGGGTAACTGGAGTTAAGTTGGATGACCTGGACCGGGCAGAGGAAATCATCCGGGCCGGCCGCCGGGCAATGCGCGAAAAGATGCCCGAACTGGAGTCAGGTCTCAGATAACCCGGCAAGATAAATTGGAAGTAGGCAGCCAGGGCAGAAACCATCTGAACGGGCAATTACCTTTTCCCCAAGGCCAGGTTGAGGCCGGGTTTAGTAACAGCCAGAGGGAGACTTTCATATAATAACCACAAACAGCACTTTAAACGCAATAAAGGGCTCTGGCAGGGAGGAGGTTAAAATGGCTACCGATAAGTTCGAGCATGCAACTTTCTATTTAACAAAAATTCAGGTAAATGAGATTAAAGAACTGGCCAGAACGGATCAGATATCACGAAGTGCCCTGGTAAGGATGATAATCCGTGAATACTTGGCCAGAAAAGGGGAAGATAGAGGAAAATAGGGGCTCATTATGAGGGAGAGAGTCACATAAGGACGCCGTAGGTATTGCTGCGGCGTCCTTTGTCGTATATTCTATTCCGTCCACACTTGAAAACCGATAAAGGATATATCATCTCGTTGACTAACGCTTCCCATATAGCTGTTAAGGATTTCCACAAAGGCGTTCTTCTGATCCGGCAGGGGCAGATGATGCTTTTCAAACAGCATCTCTTTAAAACGCTTGCGCCCGAAGCCAAAATTTTTATTGCCCCCGTTTTGGTCAAGAAAGCCATCGGTAGTCATATAGAATATCCGCTTTTTTTCCAGTTCAATGACTTGATTATCAAAGACATAATCCAGTTTGGATTCCTTATAGCCCAGGCTCTGCCGATTCCCTTTTATTTCGGTGATTTCCCCCTGATAACTATAGAAAAGTGAGGTTCTGGCCCCGGCAAATACCAACTGCTTATCTCCGGGAGATATGCGGCAGAGGCCGATATCGACTCCGTCATTGGTGATGGCATCCGCCTGGTGCTGGTGTAAGGTTGCCTGCAAAAGCCGGTTGAGTACGCCTAAAATACGAGCCGGATCGGTACTCTCTATCTCATCGATAATGCGGTGCAGCAAAGCATTTACGGTCATAGTCATCAGTGCGCCGGGTATTCCGTGTCCGGTACAATCAAAGATCGCAATGAAGCAATCCTGTTCCACCTGTTTGGACCAATATAAGTCCCCGCCCACCACATCCCGGGGTTTCCAGATCACGAAGTGATTATCCCGGCCCAGCCAGGCATACTCATTCAAGTCGGGCAGGATGGATTGTTGAATACGGCTGGCATAGTCTATACTCTCCATTATACGCTGGTTGCGCTCCTCCAACTCACGCGTGCGTTGAGCCACCAGTCCCTCCAGATCGCGATTGTATTCCTCAATGGTAGCAGCCATAGTATTAAAGCAGCTTCCTAACTCACCGATTTCGTCTTTGGAGTGTATTTCGACCCGCGCGGCGAAGTCCTTGTCAGTAAACCGGGTAACCGCTTTTTGCAGGGTTTTTACTGGTTTGATAAACCGGTCTACCGCCCATCCGATGAGGAACAATACCGTTATAACCGCCAAAAACAGCGCGATAACGAAGCCCCCCAGCGTCTTTTGCAGAGGTTGATTAAACACCTGCTTGGAGATGGCCACTCCAAAGATCCATTTGCTCGATCTTATCTGGCTCAGGATAAAGTATCGGTCCCGGCCATCGTAATCTTTTAGCTCGATAAATCGGTTAGCTTGCCGGGTGGAATTCAACAATGGCTTATAAAGACCGCCCAGAGCCTCGCGGGCATTGGTCAGCCTGGTTGCCGTAGGCTGCAGACCGGGGTCCGGGTGGACCAGGAAATTCCCTTCATGGTCGATCAGGAAGGCATAATCAATGTTCTGATCCTTAACCTGGTGAGTTATGTTTATCAGGTTCGATATCTTAATATCGGCAGCTGCCACCGCAACAATTTTATGGTCCTGCCAGACCGGTTCGGAGATAGTAACGATCATGGACCCGGTGCTGGCATCCAGGTAAGGAGCGGTAAATATCAGACTTTTGTGAGCCATGGCCCCCAGGTACCATTTACGCGTATACCTGCTCCAGTCGGCCGGGGGGACCCATCCGGAACCATCGATGAACTTGCGGCTCGGATCAACGAAGCCCAGATAGTAATCGATCACCATGGAATCCTGTTGGTTTAACATCTGGGTGAGATATCCCAGCAGGTACCCCTCATCATAGTTGTTCCCGCTTTCTATGGTACCGGTGATGACATTTAATATGGTGGCTTGCTCGTCCAATATATGATTCATTTCACTGGCGTTCTTTAGTACTTGTTGTTTCAGTTTGGCACTCGATTCGGTCTTCACGATTTTATAGGTATTGTAGTAACTGATTAATAAAAAAACCGACAGGCATAGAAGGCAGACCGAAAGAGTAAGCAGGATGAATTTTGTCTTCAAACTATATCGTGCCAAAGCAATATCCCCTTAGAGAAAAATATAGCTATTTTACTGAGGATTCAGGGGGGCTATAGGTCCGGAAACAATTGCGGCTGCCTTTGGCATCATATAAGGCAGTATCCACCATATTCAGGTGATCGACCATCGAATTCCCCTCATCTGGAATAATACAGGCTATTCCGACCGAAACCGTTACCCGGTCACTTACCGCAGAAGCGCTATGCTCTATGACCAGAGAATCCACCCTGGCCATTATCCTGCGGGCTATCACCTTGGCTCCCCGATAGTCGGTATCCGGCATAAGCACGATGAATTCCTCGCCGCCGAAACGGGATGCTACATCCCGGGGCCTTTTTACCGCCTTCTTTATCTGAGCGGCTATAGCGATCAGACAATCGTCACCCTGCAGATGTCCATAGGTATCATTGTATTTCTTAAAATAATCCACATCGATCATCAACAATCCCAAGCTGGTACTGGCTCGAAAGGAGTTTTTCCACTCCATCGGGTAAACCTCATTAAAGAATCGCCTATTGTACAGTCCGGTCAGGGCGTCGGTTTGCGAAGCGATCTGCAGTTTATTGGACAGGTTCCTCGATTCCAATTGGATAATATCCGACATCTTGACGATGCGCTTGGTATGTTTCAAGAGATTCTTATAGCTTTTAAGCAAGGCCTGATAATGCCTTTTATCAACATCGCTGGCAAATTGGTTGGCGGAGATCAAATCTTCAGCAGTACTTATCACCTGTTCTTCATCGGCGAAGATATTGTCCATTTACGCTCCCCCACTGTTAATATATTTCCACGACGAAAGGCAGCAGATCCAAGTCTTCCTTGAACTCATAACCGCACTCAACAGCTGATTCGTTCTCGTGATCGCAACGCCAGATGACCGATATGTTCTTTCCCTCGCTCACTTGCTGCTCCAGATAATCAAAGATATTCATTAAGATCTTGGAACTGCTGCTGTTGAAATATGAAATTTCAAAATTAAAGACGATTTCCTTATCGGTACTATTCAAAAAGTCCTTGATCCATTCGATCACCGGGCCGTAGAACTTGGGCACATTTTCCGGAAACGACTCGCCCTTGATTTCCAGCACTCCGGTTTCCGTATCAAATACTATGCCGGGGGTTGAATGGGTTTTCTCGATTATTAAGTTATTCACCAGTCTACCTCCCTACTTCAACCTTGAGGCTGAAAAAGCTATAATCCCCGTCGATTTCTTCAAACGAGTATCCAAGGGGCTTGGCTGCCCGGCGGCCCATTTCGATCAGGCCGAGCCCGGCACCCTTGCTGCCTGGATCGGGCTCGATACGGCGGCGTTCTTTATATAATGCCTTCAATTCATCTTTATTCAGCTGCTGGATGCTCTTAATAAGGCTGGTAATCCTGGCTATATCCCGGTTATATACTTTATTTCCGCAATAGACAAAGTAGTTGTCATTTTCCTCTTTGCCAATAACAATCACACCGACCCGCAGCTCGTTGTCCATATCCTCTTCATGGTTAATGCTTTCCGCCGAGTAGTTGATAATGTTTTGCACCTGTTCCACGAAGATAGAGAATACCGAGATACTGGTTATATTGCCGGCTTCTTCGATTTCCAGGTTTCTGCGCAAAGTATTGCCGACCCCTTCGACACTGGTCTGCGAGATCGGGCCGCTATAGCATAAAAGAATCTTTTTCGACTTGAAATCATTGTACAGAGAGTATAATGACAAATCCATGATAAACTCCTTCCAATAGGGTGGATCGCCTATTATTCATAGGACTGAAGGGTAATTATTCATACAAGTAAGCTTCGTTATTGGCGAGGGTTTTCCTGCTTTTGCGGGAGGGAAAAGAATAAATTGTAGGGTAGCAAAGTTCTTTTTTGGGCTTAGATATGTTCTGTTTAAAAGTAGTATTAACAATGAATATTATAAATAAAGGTAGGATTTTGTAATTGCAATACAGAATTATAAAACATTCAGTATGTATAAATATGGATTAATGACAGATTAGTGTCGCACAAGAGTGTTATTAATCCAAACAAGGAGGGTTGTTTGTTGGACAAGGATTTCATCGCGCATGTAAAGAGGAATATAGATGAAACGTGGGCAATCCCCCAATTGTTGTCTGAACATATGGAAAATACAGCGTTAAGGGCACAAAAGAATTCTGATAAATTCCATTCGGGAGAATGGGGAAGTCGCACCCTTCACGGGTGCGTGGATTGAAACTTATTGAACTAACGCTATTCCTTATCCTCAACTGGCTATTGCCAATCATAAGGTGCAGATTCTTTCCTAATAATAAAAAAAGAACCGCTATAAAAAACGGTTCAATATTATACTATTTAAACAGTTTAATACTAT
>Ga0074198_1000487_pt1 | contig 40706 bp, 33 predicted proteins | sample EPASupsiteSAE323_FD_64527 | JGI IMG/M metagenome (GOLD analysis project Ga0074198, IMG submission 64527) | Bioremediated contaminated groundwater from EPA Superfund site, New Mexico - Sample SAE3-23 | ecosystem: Environmental > Aquatic > Deep subsurface > Groundwater > Contaminated ... | reverse complement strand
CCTCCGATCGAACCGGCCAATCCTCCGACAAAACCGGCCACGCTCTTGTTGGGCGACATTGGAACGATACCGCGACGTTTTCCCAGGGTGGTACCCGTCAGCCAGGCAAGACTGTCATTTCCGAAAGTCATGAGCAGAAAAGTGAAGATCGGTGCGGGGCCCGAGTCAAAGTCCGAAAGGATGATTATCAGGAAAGCACCGAGGATTCCGACATAAAAATGGGTGAGCGCTCTGGCCGCGATGTTGCGCAGCAGGTCGGGAGCTTCTTCTTTTCGCGCAAACCCCGCGGGTGAAAGCAGAAAAAGGAAGGAAATGACGGATGCATAGCCGAGCATTTCCATCGGCGTGGAAAAACCGGGGATCGTGGATTCGAAAATGCAGGAAACATACACGGCCAATCCCGTGAAGACGGCGGCAATGATCGAGGGAACGGCTGATATTTTTTTGCCGCCGCAGGAACAGAGCGTGATCATCTCGGAGCTCGCAATTGTCTGCAGGATCAGGACGAGTACGACAAGCACACCGTAGCGCGCGAAGGGGAAAAAGAGCACTATGGCGATCAGGGCGGGGATGCCGAGACCGAAAAGCGCAAGCCGCTGAAGGGTATTTCTGGTCACGATGCTCCCCCAAAGCGTCGATCTCGCTTCGAATAGTCTTCGAGCGCCGCCGTAAAATCCTGCGGACCGAAATCCGGCCATAATTTTTCCGAAAAATACAGTTCGGAATATGCCGTTTGCCAGAGCAGGAAATTGGAAATCCTGAACTCACCGCCTGTCCGTATCAGCAAGTCCGGGTCGGGGAGGGAAGGCTGGTCCAGCCAGCGCCGCAATCCATTTTCATCGAGCGTTTCCGACGGGAAACCGGCGGCTGCGGCCTTGCGCACCGCCCTGACAATTTCGTCGCGCCCACCATAATTTATCGCAAGATTGACGGTCATCCTCTCGAATCCGGCCGTATCCGCCGCGACTTCATCCAGTTCACGCGCGATGTCCGGCGGCAGCCCTTCCGGATCGCCCGAATGGAGCACCCTTATGCCGCGTTCACGGTAGAAATCCAGTTCCTTCGAAAGGTGGGAGCCTATTAGGGACATGAGAAAGCCTACTTCGTCGTTCGTGCGTTTCCAGTTTTCGGTGGAGAAGGCGTAGAGGGAGAGATAGCGGACACCCGAATCTTCCGCCGCGGACACGATTCTTTTTGCGGCTTTCAGACCTTCCCTGTGGCCTTCCGTACGCGGCAGGCCATGCACTTTGGCCCACCGGCGATTGCCGTCCATGATGACGGCGACATGAGCGGGAATTCCGGACGGACCCATGCACCCTCCGTCTGCGTTCATTCCGGCGGCGGCGCAGCGCTTCCGCCGGAATGAACGATCAGACTTCCATGATTTCCTTTTCTTTTTCGTCGAGAGTTTTTCCGACCTGGGCGATATATGAATCCGTGAGTTTCTGGAGTTCTTCTTCTTCTTTCTTGATGAGGTCTTCGGCCTCACCGCCGGCCGCAAGCTGTTTCTTGAGGATTTCGAGACCGTCGCGCCGGATGTTTCTGATGGCGACGCGGGATTGTTCCGCCATGGCTTTCGCGGTTTTGGCCAACTCTTTGCGCCGCTGTTCGGTAAGGGGCGGAATCGCGATCCTGATAACCTTACCGTCGTTGGACGGATTCAAGGCCAGGTCGGAACGCATGATCGCTTTTTCGATTTCGCTGAAAAGCGAGCGGTCCCAGGGCTGAATCACTATCAGCCGGGCTTCCGGCACCGACACCGTGGCCACCTGGGTCAAGGGTGTTTTCTGCCCGTAGTAGTCGACCCTGATCTTGTCGAGCAGGGCGGGGGAAGCGCGCCCTGTGCGCACGCCGTTGAACTCGTCCTTCAGGGAGACGATCGATTTTTTCATCCGCTCTTCGCAGGCAATTTTTACCGATTCCATCGTTCCCGCCTTTTTCGGACCTGAAATCGGGATTTGACCGCCCGGGGTCGGACTGCCAAATCCCGATTAAGATGGTTACTGGGCCTCGCCTACGCGGACATAGCAGTAGTCCACGAGGGAAAGCGCACAGCCGGCTTCCTTGGCGACGGCCGCCATGGCGGCCGCGACAGTCATTTTCTCGTCTTTCACAAAGCCCTGGTCAAGAAGGGACAACTCCGACATGAGCTTGCGAAGCTTGCCTTTCAGGATACCCTGGATCACATTGGCGGGCTTGGACTTCATCTTTTCGTCCAGCTCGACCTGCTTCGCGAAGATTTCTTCCTGCTCTGCGACCCATGAAGCTTCAGGCTTGGTCTGATCGAGGAACATCGGATTGAATGCCGCGATGTGGAGCGCCACATCGTGCACGAAGGCTTTCACGTTATCGTTCGCAAAGGCTTCGGGCTTGTCCGACTTGGCTTTGACCACGACACCGACCTTGCCTTCGCCGTGGACGTAGGAGTGGAGATATTCGCCCTTGCCTGCGCTGAAATACAGGGCGCGCTTCAGGGTGATGTTTTCCTTGATGAGGGAAGCGATTCCCTTCACCATTGCCTCGAGTTCGTCGGAAGGAACGGAGCCCTTGTCGAGGACGATTCCCGCCAGTTTGTCGCCGAAAGCGATGAAATCGGCGTTTCGGGCGACAAAATCGGTTTCGCACGCTATTTCGACCAAGGCCATCTTGCCCGAGCCTTCGGCGATGAAGACACGACCTTCATTGGTGGCCCGGCCGGAACGCTTTTCCACGCCGGCAAGTCCCCACTCGCGCAGGAGTTTTTCGGCCGCGGCGAATTCGCCAGAGGCTTCGGTGAGGGCTTTCTTGCAGTCCATCATGCCCGCGCCGGTCTTTTCGCGCAGGGTCTTTATATCGCTGGCTTTGATTTCCATGCTTACCCCCTTATTTTGTCTCGTAAAGTTTGTCTTCGTCGACGCTGGGAACGCTCTCGTGCGCGGGAGCGGTTTCTTCGACGACGGGTGCGGCCGTGTATGTGGTGGGGTCGATTTCGACCTCATCGTCTTCTTCGGTCTTGGCGTCGGTCTTTACTTCTTCGGTTTCCTCGGTGGGCAGGCTCTCGATGATCTTGAGACCTTCCGCGGCGCCGGCTTCGACCACCGCGTTGGCGATGATCTGGGTAAAGAGGGAAATCGAGCGGATGGCGTCATCGTTGCCGGGGATCGGGTAGGTGATGCCTTCGGGATTGCAGTTGGTATCGACTACGGCCACGATGGGAATGCCGAGGCGCTGCGCTTCGGCCACCGCGATGCCTTCCTTCCGGGTATCGATGATAAAGAGGACTCCGGGCAGCTCTTTCATTTCCTTGATGCCGCCAAGGTTCTTCTCGAGCTTGGATTTTTCTTTCTGGAGGCTGGCGATTTCCTTCTTGGTCAGGCTCTCGAAGGTACCGTCGACTTCCATTTTTTCGATTTTCTTGAGGCGCTGGATGGATTTCTTGATCGTGGAAAAATTGGTGAGCATACCGCCGAGCCAGCGGTTGTTGACGTAGAACTGCTCGCAGCGCTCGGATTCTTTCTGGATGGCGGTCTGCGCCTGCTTTTTGGTGCCGACGAAGAGAACGCTCTTTCCGGAGCCGACGATCTTCTGGACAGCGTCGTACGCTTCTTTGATCGCCTGGATTGTCTTCTGCAGATCGATGATGTGGATCCCGTTGCGTTCGGCGAAGATGTATTTCTTCATCCTGGGATCCCAGCGCTTGACCTGGTGTCCGAAGTGGACGCCGGATTCAAGCAGGTTCTTCATGGTGACTACCGCCACGTTTCCTCCCGTGACCGATCGTGCGCGACCGGTCTGCCTTCACTGGTTCTCGTCCTTCGAAATCCGTGAAAGCATTGCTGCCCCGCGGTCGAAGGCGGAAGATTTCGGCGCTTTACGGCGCCGTTTTTCGGTGCATCGCTGCCCGAAAGCCTACCGGACAGGCTCCGGACGGATCCGGAATGCTTGTCAGATACGGCCGAGCCTTATTGAAGGGCTCAGGCGAAAATTCGCCCGCATAAGGATGTCATAAAGCTCGCAGATTGGCAAGCCCATCACTCCCGACCATGAGCCGTCGATACGGGATATATGGAAGGAAGCCCGACCCTGCAGTTTATAGCCGCCGGCCGCGCCCTCCCAGTCCCCCGTATCGAGGTATTCATCGATTTCGCGGGCGCTCATCGGTGAAAAACTCACCGCCGAGTCGGAAAGGGCGACCCACGATGCGCCTGAATCGAGGGCGACCAAAGCGATGCCCGTGAAAACGCGATGCGTCTTTCCGGCCAGGTACGCCGTCATTTCACCCGCTTCCTTTCGATTCTCGGGCTTTCCGAGTACGAGCCAGCCGTCCTTTTCGGGCAGCGCCACCAATGTGTCGGCGCCGAGTACGAGCCGGATTTCCGGACCTGCGCTTCCTGTTCCACCCGCAGTGCCGAGGGAGCTATGGATCGCAGCTCCGGCGGCGGCCTTGGCGAGAGCCAGTGAAATGGTCCGCCGTCCCGGCTCTTCATGGTCGAATATGCTCTCGTCGATATCCGGGTGTACGGCGACGAATGGAATTTCCAGACTCGAAAGGATGTCCTTCCGTCGTGGCGAAGAAGATGCGAGCAGTAGAGTCTCCATGCGGGGATGGAACAACGGCCGGTGCGGCAGGGTCAAGTGCGCCGGGGCTTCACGCTTTGCGATTCGTGCGAAAATACTGCCCGACCTTGACTCCGGAGGGGAGAGCATACTAGTATCCGCCTTGCTTGAGAGCGATTAGCTCAGCTGGATAGAGCGTCGGCCTCCGGAGCCGAAGGTCGCGAGTTCGAACCCCGCATCGCTCAAAATGAAAAAGCCGACCTCGGGGTCGGCTTTTTTTATCGGCATTCTCCGGCATGTCGTTTTTTTTTTGGGGGGGGTGGGGGGAGGGGAGTGACCGTCACGCCTGAAGGTATTCCTCCCAGGACTTGATCTCGAGTCCCTTTTCCCTTTCGTACTCGAGGGCTTCGGTGAATTGCCGCGCCACCTTGATGTCCGTTATCAGGGGGATTCCGAAATCGACCGCCATTCTCCGTATCAGGTAATCGTTCTTGAGTTCGCCCTCGCGGTTGTTTTTAGGAATATTGATCACCAGGTCGAATTCGCGCGCCTTGAGCAGTGTGGCGATATTGGGTTCCTTGCGTTCGAGCGGCCAGTACAGCGGGCGCACTTCCACGCCAGCGGCCGAAAGGAATTCGGCGGTGCCGCGCGAGGCGTAGAGCGCAAGCCCCATCGCTTCGAGCTTCCGCGCTTCCTCGAGAAAGTCCAGCTTGTCGCGCAGCGGTCCTGTAGACAGGAGCACGCCTTTCCTGGGAATCCGATACCCTACCGACAGGAAGGCCTTGAGGAAAGCGTCATCGAGATCCGTGCCGATACAGCCGACTTCGCCCGTCGAAGCCATCTCGACTCCGGGCACCGGATCGGCTCCATGCAGTCTGGAAAAACTGAATTGCGGCGCCTTGACGCCCACCCATTCCAGGTCCAGGGAAGAAACCGCGGATTTGCGCACTTCGCGGTTGAGCATCGCGCGGGTCGCCAGATCGATCATGTTCACGCCCGAAATTTTCGAACAGAACGGAAAACTGCGCGATGCGCGCAGGTTGCATTCGATCACGCTGATGCGGTTGTTTTTTGCGAGAAACTGGATATTGAACGGGCCCGTGATTTCGAGCGCCCTGGCAATCATGGCCGCCGTTTTCCGCACCTTTCGGATGGTTTCGATATAGAGACGCTGGGCGGGCAGTACGACAGTGGCGTCGCCCGAATGCACGCCGGCGTTTTCCACATGTTCGGTTATGGCGTGATGGAGGATTTCCCCCTTCCGGGCGACTGCATCTATCTCGATCTCCTTGGTGTCTTCCATGAATTTGGAAATCACTACCGGGTGTTCGGACGACACTTCGACGGCGAGTCCGAGAAAACGTTCAAGGCTTGCGTCGTCCCAGGCTACGTTCATGGCCGCGCCCGAAAGCACATAACTCGGGCGGATGAGGACCGGATAGCCGACTTCGGCGGCAAAGGCTTTTGCCGCAGTCTGATCGGTGAGTTCGCGCCATGCCGGCTGCTCGATGCCCATGCGGTCCAGCAGGGCGGAAAATTTATGCCGGTCTTCGGCCATATCGATCTTTTTCGGTGGAGTTCCGAAGATCAGCGCGCCGGCCTCATACAGTCGCATCGCAAGGTTGTTGGGGGTCTGACCCCCCATCGAGAGGATCAGTCCGCCCGGCCTCTCCCTTTCATAGATGTCCAGAACCCTTTCGAGGCTCAGTTCTTCGAAATAGAGGCGGTCGCAGATATCGTAATCGGTACTTACTGTTTCCGGATTGCAGTTCACCATGATCGTATACTCGCCGAGAGCTCTGGCCGCGGCGACGGCGTTCACGCAGCACCAGTCGAATTCCACGCTCGACCCGATCCGGTATGCGCCCGACCCCAGTACCATCACTCCGTGTCCCGAAGGAGCGATATCGTCCTCCGTTCCGCCATATGTCATGAAAAGGTAGTTCGTTTTCGCAGGATACTCGGCGGCGAGCGTATCGATCTGTTTCACCGCGGGTTTGATGCCGAAGCGTTCCCGCAATGCCCTGACCCCGGCTTCGGTGGAGCCGGTAAGCGCAGCGATTCGCGTATCCGAAAAGCCGAGTCGTTTGGCTTCGCGCAAGAGTTCGCAGCCGGGCGCTTCACTTTTGTCAATTTTTGACAATTCTTTTTCACAGGATAAAATGATAGCCATTTTTCCGAGGAACCAGCGATCGATCCTGGTCAGATCGTGTATCCGGTCGATCGACCAGCCTTCGGCAAGCGCCTTGTAGACCGCGAAAATCCGTCTGTCGGTAGGTCTCAAAAGAGCTTCCTTGAGCTTCTTTTCGCCGGGCCCTATGAACGCGTCATCCGCCACAAGGCCGGGAGCTCCGGTGCCGGCCATCCGGATAGCCTTCTGGAGGGCTTCCTCGAAGGTCCTGCCGATGGACATCACTTCGCCGACGGATTTCATCTCGCTGCCTATGTTTCTGTCCACATTCTTGAACTTGGCGAGATCCCAGCACGGTATCTTTACGACGCAATAATCGAGGGCGGGTTCGAAGCAGGAAACGGTCGTCCTGGTGATACAGTTCTTGATCGCGTACAGCGGCTTTCCGAGAGCGAGTTTGGCGGCCACATAGGCCAGAGGGTAGCCGGTGGCTTTGGAAGCGAGGGCCGAACTTCTCGACAATCGCGCGTTCACTTCGATGATGCGATATTCGTCGGACTCGGGATCGAGCGCGAACTGGATATTGCATTCGCCGACGATTCCGAGATGCGAAATCACATCGATGGAAACGCGTCTGAGCATCTGGTATTCGGTGTCGTCGAGCGTCTGCGACGGCGCCACGACGATGCTTTCCCCCGTATGGATTCCCAGTGGGTCGAGATTTTCCATATTGCAGACACTGACACAGTTGCCGGCCGAATCGCGGACGACTTCGTATTCGATTTCCTTCCAGCCGCCCAGCCATTCCTCGACGAGCACTTGGGGCGTCGCCGAAAAAGCCTTCGTACATCGCGCCTCGAGTTCCGCCGCGTCGGCGCAGAGCCCCGAACCGGCGCCTCCCAGGGCGTAGGCGGCGCGCACCATGACCGGATAGCCGACTTCGACCGCCGCCTCGAGCGCTTCCTGTGTAGACGTCGCGGCCTTGCTTCGTGGGGTCCGGGCGCCGATTTTCGCGAGCATGGCCGCGAAAAGCTCCCGGTCCTCGGTGGTTTCTATCGCTTCGACGGGGGTGCCAAGGACCCGGACTCCGTACTTTGCAAGTACGCCGCTTCGATTCAGGCTGATACCGCAATTGAGCGCGGTCTGTCCGCCGAAGGAGAGCAGGATGCCGTCCGGTTTTTCCTTTTCGATGACTTTTTCGACGAAATCCGGTGTAACGGGAAGGAAATACGTCGAGTCCGCCATACCGCGGCTTGTCTGTATGGTTGCTATATTCGGATTGATGAGGACTGTCCTGATGCCTTCTTCCCGGAGGGCTTTAAGCGCCTGCGAACCGGAGTAATCGAATTCGCCGGCCTGACCGATCTTCAGCCCTCCGGAGCCGAGCACGAGTATTTTTTCGGGAATTTTCATGTCCGGTCTCCTTTCGCCATTGCCAGAAAACGATCGAGCAGGAATTCCGTATCGCGCGGCCCCGGGCAGCCTTCAGGGTGGAACTGCACGGCACTATGCCTGCCGTCCGCTGACCGGATTCCTTCGATCGTCCCGTCATTCGCATTTACGAACCAGGGCTCCCAGCCCTGCGGAAGGGAATCTTCCCGAACCGCATAGCCGTGGTTCTGGCTGGTGATGTAGCAGCGTTCCGTTTTCGCTTCGCGGCAGGGCTGATTCTGGCTTCTATGCCCGTAAGGAAGTTTGTAGGTATCGGCGCCCGCGGCGAGCGCGAGCAGCTGATTGCCGAGGCATATTCCGAATACCGGTGTTTTGCCTTCCAGGACTTTTCTGAGCGACGCGATGGTCTTTCCGCAGGATTTGGGATCGCCGGGACCGTTGCCGACCACTATGCCGTCACAGGCAATGTCGACAAGCTCCCGATTCCAGGGTACGCGAAGTACGTCGGCCCCCCGGACCAGAAGCGAGCGGATGATGTTCGCCTTGACGCCGCAGTCCACAAGCAGAATTCGCGGACGTGCCGATGCGCCGCTCCGTGCTGTACGGGCTTCCCACGAGTCCGCCCTCGAGTCCATCCCCGAGTCCGCCGACCCCGGGCCCTGTCGGGGTTTCCATTCCGTAGCCGAAAAGCCCTTTTCTCCGCCGCGATACAGAATCGCCGAATCGCATGAGGCCGCAGCGGCCGGATTTGATTCTTCGCCCTGACCGAATGCTACGTCGGGACAACCGTCGACAAGGATTTTTCCCTTCATCACTCCATGGGCCCGAAGATGTTTTGTCAGGGCGCGCGTATCGATATCGGCGATACCGGGCACATTTTCTTCCTCGAACCAGCTCCCCAGGCTTTGCGAACTTGCGTAGTGGCTCGGTTGTCCGCAAAGATCCGAAACGACGAGCGCGCGTGCCTGGATTCCCCCTGATTCAAAACCGTCGGGCAAGCCGAAGCGGTCGGTCCTGCGCACCGGTACTCCATAATTGCCCATGAGCGGGTATGTGGAAACGATGATTTGTCCCCTGAAGGATGGGTCGGTGAGGAACTGCGGGTAGCCCGTCATTCCCGTGGTGAAAACCACCTCTCCGGCGACGGGACGCGGGGCTCCGAACTGTTCGCCGGCGAAAACGGTTCCGTCTTCCAGGACGAGGGATGCTTTTTTTGTCCGGGGCATGTATTGGGACATGGAATGGATACCTCCGGTATCGGAACGATTCCGATCCGGCCGGGTATCGAGCGCAAGGTCGAATTCCCGGCGGGAATCCACATCCCGACCTTGCCGTATATATATACCAAAATTACGCAATAATATGCAAGATGCATTTGCACACTAAATAGAGGCTTTTTCAAAAGTCGGAAGACTTTTGAAAAAGCCACCAAAACTTGCGGCATTTGCACACGGTTTCGTAAAAACCGGAGCAAATGCGGGCCAATTTCAAAAGTAACCGACTTTTGAAATTGGCCCAATACGCAGTGATTTCGACCGATTTGGCCTTGCCCTCGAAATTCAAGTAACAGATAATTGTATGGCAAGGTGTTATACGATGGCAGCAATAGATCTTTACCTGCAAAACGAACGTTCCCGGCTGCAAAGGCAAGTGACCCGACTTGAAGAAGAATGCGATGCCCGTCCCCGCGGCGCCCTGGTCTTGAAAAAACGCGGTTTGCGTGAGTACGCATATGTTATACGCAGGGACGAGGGCAGGGTAGTCACACAATATGTCGGGAAGGCCGGCTGCTGGAAATCGCAAGCCATCGGCGCGAAGCTTTCCGAGCGCCGGCGTTACGAAAACGAGCTTGCCCAGGCTCGAAATGAACTGGAGCGGATCTGCAAAATGCTTCGAGCCGGCGGAACGCTTTTTGATTGAATCTGTCGGTAAAATATTGTAGTATGACATCAAGCATGTTTTGAGGGGCGACCGTATCGCATTACGCGATATGTAGACCGGCACAAGGAAGTCATGAAGGACATCGTAGCGCTTCACCAGGCTGAATATGACGCTCCTCCCGATTGTGTCGCGCATGCGCCCGCGATAGTAAAGCTGTTGGGTGAACACACGGAAGGCTCGGACGGCATCGTCCTTGCGGCCGCGATTTCCTGCGAAATGCGCATCGCCGTTTCGATGCGCAAGGATACTTCGCTCCGTTTCTATGCGGCGGATTTCGGTGAACGCAAACGCGCCGCTTCCGGCTCCCTCAAATACAAGCGCGAAGATCGCTGGGCGAATCACATCAAGGCCGTATACGAAGCCTTCTCCTCGCCAGGCGTAGCTTCGCCTATTGCCGTATCCTCGGCGGTATCCTCGGCAGGCGTATCTTCGGCGGCCGTATCCTCGGCAGGGTTCGAAGGCAGGGGCGTCAACATTACCATTTCGGGGGATATCCCCCTCGGATTGAGCCTGGGAGCTTCCGCGGCGATCGGCATGGCGACCGCTCTGGCCTTCAAGAGCATTCTCGGCTTGAGCCTGAAGAACGAGGAATTGGCTGAAATTGTCTGCAAGGCTGAAGCGGATTTTTTTGAAAAACCTGTTCCCATCTATAATTATCTTGCGGCGACAGCTCCGGGAGCCAACACGCTTTCGGTCATCGACATGCGAAATTCCAAACGCCGCGCCGTTCAATTCCTAGACGAAAACTGGACACTCGTACTCACCGATTCCCGCGTACCGCGAAGTTCTGTGGAAGGGGAATTGCGCGAACGGTATGACCAGTGTCGCAAATGTCTCAGTTACCTTTCGCCAAACGGATCCCGAAGCATGCGGGACGTCAAAACAGTCGAGCTGGACGAGCTGATGGGGCTTCTGCCCGAAAGCGTTCGAAGGCGCTGCCTCCATGTGGTCGAGGAAATCGCGCGCGTCGCCGAAGCTGAAGAAGCGCTGGCGAAACGCGATGATATCGCATTCGGGCGCATAATCAACAAATCGCACAATTCACTGCGCAGTCTCTATGAAGTCTCCTGCCCCGAAATCGACTGGCTCGTCAAAAGGGCTCTCGAAATAGACGGCGTGCTCTGCTCGCGCATGACGGGAAAAGGATTCGGCGGTTGCACGGTGAGCGTCATGAAGACGGAAGCCATCGTCGAATACCGGAAAAGGCTCGAAGACTACGAAAGAATATTCGGTTTCAAGGCGCAGGTTTACGAGACATCGATAAACGGCGGCCTGAGAATTACGGGCAGCTGATTCTCGATCGTGCCTGAGGGCCCGGTCAGACACGATCTTCATCCACGGTTCTCTGACCTGCGCATCTTGAGCCTGACTTGCGTTTTCCTATACTGTTGCGTCGCTGCCGCTGCGTCAATTTCGAAAGTCGACCGATTTTCGAAAAGGCCTCGGTTATTCAAAACATCAAATACCCGGAGCGTTTTCCGAATGCGAATCCTTGTAACGAACGACGACGGAATAGATGCCGACGGCATCTCGGAACTCATCTTCCATCTTGAAGCCCTGAAAGACCCTTCGGGAGCCCCGGCGCATGAAATCTGGGTTATTGCCCCCGATTCCGAACGTTCCGGAGTGTCCCACGCCATGACACTCAGAAAGCCTACGAAAGTGCGAAAGCTGGGCGAACGGCGCTTTTCCTGTTCCGGTACACCCGCGGACTGTGTCATTCTGGCCGGGCTCGGAATCATGGAAGGGAAGCCCGATCTTGTTATTTCCGGCATCAATCATGGCCCGAACCTTGGCACCGACATCGTGTACTCCGGTACCTGCGGCGCGGCAAGGCAAGCCGCTCTGGTGGGAGTGCCCGCCATTGCGGTGTCCTGCGCGGCTTATTCGGACCCCATGGATTACAGTGCCGGCGCCTCTTTCGTCGCCGCAAATATCGTCGCGCTCGTCGGACTCTGGAAACCCGACGCCTTCGTGAACATCAACGCACCTTCGGCTCCCGCGGGACGCTATGAAGCAAAATGGACTGTGCCCGGCCGGAACAAATACATGGACAAACTGAAATGCTTCGACGGTGCCGACGGCTACACATACTGTTTTTTGACCGCGGGCGATCACGAGAGGCACGCCGACCCGGTATCCGACCATCACGTCGTCACTGATGGCTATATCGCGATCAGCCTCATCGGCATCCATCCGGAGTCCGTGCACGACGAATCCCTGAACGGACAGCCTGTTTTCGGTGTGAACACTGCGTTTTCCGCGCCGCCTTCCACTTGACTCAAAAAGGTGGCGACGTATATAGTCTGCGAGTCGAGAATGCCATCTTAGCTCAGTTGGAAGAGCACGTGACTTGTAATCTCGGGGTCCCCGGTTCGATTCCGGGAGATGGCTCGAGAAGATGGCCTTGCCCCATGGGGAGATTCCCGAGTGGTCAAAGGGGGCAGACTGTAAATCTGTTGGCTTACGCCTTCGAAGGTTCAAATCCTTCTCTCCCCAGAACCTCCTCTCAGGCAGAGAGGGGGTTTTTTTATATGGAGGAAGCAGTGCCCGAATCCGCGTTCCCCCGCAATCCCCGGTTCGAATGTGTCCGCGGCTGTGTCGCTTGCTGTACGGGCGGCCCCGGTTATGTCTGGCTTTCCGACGCCGACGCCGATGCTCTCGCCGCGCATTTTTCACTGTCCAGAGCCGAATTCCTCGAACGATACTGCCGTAACGTCGATACCGGGCTCGGTCTGTCGCCCAGTCTGGAGGAAAGAAGCGATTATTCCTGCATTTTCCTGGGCGAATCCGGCTGCACGGTCTATCCCGTCCGGCCCGTCCAATGCAGGACCTATCCTTTCTGGGAAAGCATACTTTCATCGCCCGAATCCTGGGCGGAAGAGACCAGACATTGTCCCGGCATGGGCCATGGCCCGGCCGTCTCCGAAGAAACCATAATCGATGCGGTTCTGGAACGGCGCCAGAATCCGCCCATACTGCTGCCGTATCGCGGGGAGGCGACATGAAAACGTCGAAACACCGCGATCCTGCGATCTTCATCATCGCGTGCGGACTGCTCGTTCTGGCGGTGGCCGGAGCCTTCTTCCTCTACAGAACTCCGGGCGCTCCGGGGCAAGGTGAAGAAGTGCGTTTCCTCGTCGAGCGCGGCGTTTCCGCTTCGGAAATAGCGGCTTCGCTTGAAAAAGCCGGCTTGATAAGAAACTCCCGCGTTTTCCTCATCGTCGCCCGGCTCTCCGGATCGGATTCCAGGTTTCAGGCCGGCAGCTACCGGATCGCCAAAGGAACGCCGATGGGCGAAATTGTCCGGACGATCGCGGAAGGGCGGCAGAGTCTCGAAAAAGTGCTGGTTCCCGAAGGATATACGGCCCGGATGATCGCAGCGCTGTTCGCCGAAAAGGGAATCTGCCCGCCGGAAGAGTTTCTTGCGGCGACGACCGACCCCGGCCTGGCAAAGGAACTCGGTATCCCGGCGAAGTCGCTCGAAGGCTATTTGTATCCCGACACGTATTTTGTATCTTCGGGAACCACGGGGGCGGATCTTGCGCGCCTCATGGTAAACGCGTTCAAGACTAAAATTGCCGCCTTGCCCGGGCTTCGTGGAATGGACGCACAAACGCTCCACGAGACGGTCACGCTGGCTTCCATCGTTGAACGGGAATACCGCGTCGCATCGGAAGCTCCGCTGATCGCCTCAGTATTCCTGAACCGAATGAGAATCGGTATGGCCCTGCAATCCTGCGCGACGGTCGTGTATGTCATTACCGAAAAACAGGGCAAGCCGCACCCCGAAGTGGTCAGGCTCGCGGATCTCAAGATTGCCGACCCCTACAACCCCTATCTGCATAGGGGGCTGCCGCCCGGGCCGATTTCGAATCCCGGAATGACAGCCCTGGCGGCCGTATCCGAGCCCGCCAAAAGCGAGTACCTTTATTTCCGTCTGGCGGATGCCGAAAAGGGAGTACACCGCTTTTCCCGTACGTTGGAAGAGCATGCCAACACCAGTCTGCCCGTGAAGGGGTTTTAAGCGGGATGGCCCGGATACCCGAAGAACTCGTTCGTCAAATTCTCGAAAAAACCGATACCCTGGCCGTAGTCCAGGAAAAAGTGCGCCTTACAAAAAAAGGCGGGCGCTGGATGGGGCTCTGCCCCTTCCACAGCGAGCGTACGCCTTCGTTTTCCGTGGACGCCGAACGCGGCCTTTTCTACTGTTTTGGTTGTCAGAAAGGCGGCTCGATCGTCGATTTCGTCATGGAACTCGACAAAATCCCCTATAGGGAAGCCATATCCGAGCTGGCGCGCAGGGCGGGCATCGAACTCCGCGAGGAAAGCGAAGCCGACAGCGCCGAAGAAAAGGAAAAGGCCGCCCTGTACTCGCTGTATGAAAAAATTGCCGGCACTTTCCACTGGTTCCTGGCATCCCACCCCTCCGGCACGGAAGCCCGCGAAACCCTTCTGCGCCGCGGTATGGGACCGGCCCTGGTGGAGCGATTCCGCCTTGGCTATGCGCCCGCCAATCGCCGCTGGCTTTTCGGATTCCTGCAGTCCAAAGGTTTTTCGGCCGAATTTTTAGGCCGAAGCGGCCTTTTTTCGGCGAATACGCCCGGTTTTCCCTTGTTCGCGGATCGCATCATTTTTCCCATAGCCGACCAGAGGGGCAGGGTGATCGCTTTCGGAGGCAGACTGCTTCACGGCGATGGGCCCAAATACATCAACAGCCCCGATACTCCGATTTTTCGCAAACAGGAAAACCTCTTCGCCCTCGACCGCGCGACCGAAGGGATCAAGGCTTCCGGGAAAGTCCTCATCTGCGAAGGCTACATGGATGCGCTTTCCTTTCATGCGGCCGGAGTCGAGTATGCCGTGGCGCCGCTGGGAACGGCGTTCACCAGCAGACAGGCCGCCCTCGTCAAGCGCCGGGCGGACAAAGTCCTTCTTTGCTTCGACGCCGACGAGGCCGGACGCAAGGCGGCGGAGCGCGCATGCGCAATCGCCGCCTCCGTCGGACTCGATTCGGAGGTCGTCAGAGTGTCCGGAGGGAAGGATGCTTCCGAAATTCTGGAGAAACTGGGTGCGGAAGCATTGAAAAAACTTCCGGATTGTACTATAAATGGTGGGGATTTTCTCATAAGAAGAGCGAGAGAACTCTTCGACACCGGCACCGTGGAGGGAAAGGCGAAAGCGGCGGCTTTTCTTTATCCCTATATAGATGCTCTGGATTCCGAAGTCAAGCGACAGGCATTCCTGGATATCGCCTCAAGGCAATTGGGAGTAAATCCCGTTTCGCTTCAAGCCGATTACCGGTCCGCAAGGTCCGGAACCGGGCAAGGGAAGCAGCGTGCACAGGATTCTTTGGGCAAAACGGACTTGCGTGGAGCGGTGGAATCACCCGGCGCCAGGACGGGCGATCTGCTTTTTATGACCGCCGTCATGCTGATCCCGGGTACTTTCCCGGACCTGGCCACTGAAATTGCTCCCGGCGATCTGGACGATTCACGCGCGCGCGATCTTTTCCTCGCCCTGGAGGAAGGAATGCGTTCGGGTGTTGCGGATACTGCAGGCGTCCTGGCGCTCATCGGCGACGAGGCTGCGCGCAGGTTCGTACTTTCGGTGGCCGCTTCGGGCGAACTGGGAGATTCCGGCGAGATAATCATCAGGGATGGATTGCGTTCGGTGCGGATTCGCAGCCTTGAACGATCCCGCTTGCGGCTTCTTTCCCAGCTGGCTGGGCCTGTCGGAAGTGACGAGTCCGTATACGGCGTTCAAGAGTCCGGGCGCGATATTGGGCAAAAAATGGAACGAGAATCCGGGCGGGAAACCGCCGTAACGGAACTGCTCGCCGAAGTGATGAAACTGGATGCGGAGTTGGCCAGATTGAAAGGTGATGCTGATGAACGATCTTGAAATCGACCCCGCGGTAGCGAAACTTCTCGAATATGCCAAGGAAAAGAAGACTATCAGCTTCGACGAGCTGTCCGACTTCTTGCCCGAGCATGTGCTCAACTCGGAAAAAATAGATGGAATCCTCGCCCTGCTGGAGAGTCACAACATCCAGCTCGAAGAAGAGGAAATCCAGATCGAGGAAGAGCCTCCCGCAAAGGTCGAAGTCGACAAGAAACGCCTCGTCTACAGCGACAAGGAAAGCTCCGTCGACGACCCCATCCGGCTCTACCTGCGCGAAATCGGCAAAGAACATCTTCTTACCGCCGCACAGGAAGTCGAACTCTCCCGCGCCATGGAAGAAGGCGAGGAGATTATCAAGGGGATACTGCGCAAGTCGGGCGTCCTGATTCCGGAGTTTTACCAGATCACGGTAAAAGCCCTTCGGAAGGAAGGCAAGGATTCCTCCGGGCAGCGCAAGGAAAATACTGAAAAAATCGCCGAACGCAGACGCCTCAACCAGTTCTATCGCGATGTGATACGCGACTGCCTTGTCGATCTGCGGGAATATGTCGAAATAAAGCGCAAGATAGTCGCCAGGGGCGGCGACATATTCATCGACGAAGAACTCGCTTCCCGAAGGGTGGCACTTCTTGCCCGCCTCAAGGATGCGGAGATACATCCCGAGGAAATCAACGGCTTTTCCGAAAAATTCATAGTCGCCGCCAAACGCATCCGCAAATATCGCCGTGAACAGGAAAGAATCGAGCGGATCCTGCGCATTTCGTCCATGAAGGAACTCCGCATCCTCGGCCGCAGTCTTACCATGCGCGAGAAGCGCGAAGAAATCGAAGCCGAACTCGGGCTGTCCTCCGACGAGATCAAAGAGAAGATCCGCCAGATCCAGGTAACGGAAAAAAGGCTCAAGGAACTCGAAATTTCTTTCGAATCGAATTGCGACCACATCATCACCATGGCCCGCGAGATAAACCGCGGCCGGATCATGATGAAAAACGCCAAGGATCGCCTCATCAAAGCGAACTTGCGTCTCGTCGTCTCGATCGCAAAAAAATACACCAACCGCGGGCTGCATTTCTTCGATCTCGTGCAGGAAGGCAACATCGGGCTCATCAAGGCAGTCGAAAAATTCGAATACCGGAAGGGCTATAAATTCTCGACGTACGCCACATGGTGGATACGTCAGGCCATCACCCGGTCCATTTCGGATCAGGCGCGAACCATCCGCGTACCCGTCCACATGATCGAGCAGATCAACAAAGTAGTGCGCGAATCACGCCAGCTCATGCAGAAACTGGGGCGTGAACCCAGCGACGACGAAGTGGCCGAGCAGCTCGGCTGGCCCGTCGCCAGGGTCAAGAGCGTCAAGAATGTCGCACGGGAACCGATTTCCCTCGAAACGCCCATAGGCGAGGATGAAGATTCGCTCCTGGGCGATTTCATCGAAGACAAGGAAGTTGAAAATCCCTCCGTGCAGACCGATTACAAGCTCCTCCAGGAGCAGATCCGCACGGTGCTGTCCACCCTGCCGCCCCGCGAGCAGGAAGTCCTGCGCATGCGTTTCGGCCTGGACGACGGCTATTCCCTGACCCTCGAGGAAGTGGGGCTCTATTTCAACGTTACCCGCGAGCGAATACGCCAGATCGAGGCCAAGGCGCTCAAGAAACTCAGACATTTCAAGCGTAGCCAGAAGCTTCGCGATTACATGGATCATTGACGAGGTGCACCCATGCTCATGGAAGAAGTATTCGGAAAACTCCAGGAATACCAGGGTATTCTGACCCGCCGGGTAGAGATCGAACGTGAAATCGACGAAATCCCCCGGGCACTGGAAACTCAGACGGAACTCTTGTCCCGCATCAAGAAAACCTATGCCGAAAAGCATCAGGAATTCGAGGCTACCGAAGCGAAGGTCAGAGAACTGAAAGGATCTCTCGCCGAAGCCGAAGGTTCCCGCGAGCACGCTGAAAAAGCCATGGACGGTATTACCACTCAGCGCGAATACGAGGCGCTCAACAAGGAAATCCGCGATTCGGGCGACAAGGAGCAATCCTATCGCAAGGATCTGCAACGCGAAGAGCGTTCCCTGGCCGAAGCCGAAGAGGAACTTCGCAAGTACGAGAGCATGATTCAGTCCCAGGAATCGGAAATCACCGAAAAGACCGCGAAGGTCAATTTGGATACCACCGAAAAACGGAACGAAATCGCATCGCTTCGCGACGAGGAAAAAAAGGCTTCGGAAGGCATCGATTCCGACGTCATCTTCAAATTCGAACGCATCATCCGGAACAAACAGGGTCTGGGCATCGTGCCCGTCAGGGGCGTCGTCTGCACCGGTTGTCACATGATCCTTCCCGCGCACTTCGTGAATGAAGTTCGCCAGGGCAACAAGATCATTTTTTGTCCCTATTGTTCGCGCGTTCTTTTCCATCAGGAAACGCCGGAGGATGCCGGCGACGTTCTGAGCGAGATCGAATCAGGTTCGCTTTCCGACCTCGAGGACTATATCGGGGAAGGCGAGGAGGAAGCCGATGACGAGAACGACGACGATCAGGACAAGGATTCCCGGGACGATTCTCGGGAAGACTCGGACGACTGAAAAGTATCAGGCGGCCGGTTGCCCATGAGGGCGGCGGGCGGAGCCGAAGTTGTAATTGTGGTTGCGGCCGTCGTTTTGTGATGGCTGCATTCAATCTGGGTTTTTGAAGGCGGGCCGCGTCGCCGCGTACTGTTTCAGCAGCCTTGCAGCTGCCGAAACAGTATGAGGAAAGTCCGGGCTCGATAGAGCGCGACGCCGGGTAACGCCCGGGATGCCGCCGGACCGGAGTGGCTCTCCCTGGAAGGGGAGGGCGGCGCCAAGGCCTGCGGCATACAGAGAGTGCCACAGAAAACGAACCGCCCAAGACCGGCTTTCGGTCGCGGAAACGCGATTCTGGCCGGGACGGCAAGGGTGAAAAGGCGGGGTAAGAGCCCACCGCGTTTCCGGTGACGGAAACGGCACGGAAAACCTCGTCGCGAGCAAGGCCGAACAGCGGAGGATCGCTCGTCGTGCCGGTAAGGGTCCGGGATCCGGTAAGGGTCAGGGCCCGAGCGGCGCTCCGCGGGTTGGTCGCTCGAGCCTTAAGCGAGAGCTCAGGGCCAGAGGGATGGCGACGGCTCCCGCAAGGGAGTACGGAACCCGGCTTATAGGCCCGCCTTTTTTTATATGCCCGAGGCTTTTTCAAAAGTCGGAAGACTTTTGAAAAAGCTACGAAACCTTGCAGCATTTGCACACGGTTTCGTAGAAACCGGAGCAAATGCGAGCCAATTTCAAAAGTAACCGACTTTTGAAATTGGCTCTGCCGTCTAGAATTGACGCCATACCCGAATCCGTGGTAAAAGCAGGCACATGTGTTCGGCTTGCGGAGCTTTTTTGATATGAGAAAATCCGGCGCATCGAAGTATCGGCGAGGGGCTCAACGCCCCCAGCAGCGTCGGCGCAAGCGCATAGCGACAGTGCTCGCGATGCTTTCAGTGCTGGCTCTCGCAGCCGGACTGTATTTCACGTTCGACATTTCGGGGCCATTCGAGGCCGGTTCGACCGGAAAAATCGCATCCAAGGATGCGATTTTAAAAGCCTGGACTTCAGGCGACAAAGCGGCAGTCCTCGATCTGACTCGCTCCTCGATCGAAAGCAAACCCCTCGATCCTTTCTACCTTACGTACAGGGGGTTTGCGGCATTTTATTCGGCTTCGGAAAAACCCGAAGGCGAGGAAAAAACCGCTTTGCTCGACGAATCGGTCCTCTCGCTGCGGAAAGCCCTGGCTTCGGGGAAGGCGCTTCCTGCGAAAGCACAGACTGAATACGTTCTCGGCAAGACCTATTACGCCAAGGGCGAACCCTGGTACGACCTGGCTGTATCCTATATGGAATCATCGCTCGCGGACGGATATGGCGGATCGGACGGCGACGAGTACCTGGCAGCGCTCTATGCCGGGCTGGGCAGGCATGCCGATGCGGTCGGGCATTATGAAAAAGCCTTGTCCCGAAGCCGGGCCGAACTCCTTCTGCTTGCCGCGGCGAAAAGCTATATTGCAACAGGAGACAAGGCCAAAGCGAAAACCTTGCTCGACGAGGCAGTCGCTTCCGGCAAAGATGCGACGGCACTGCAGCAGGCGAGATTCCTTCTGGGCGGCCTGGCGGAAGAATCAGGCGACTTTTCGGGCGCCGAAGCGCAATATCAGGCTGCGCTGGATGCGGACCCTGAATCGGCTGAAGCATGGTATCGTATGGGCTTGATGTATCAATATAAAAATGATCCGGTGCGGGCGAGGGCCGCTTGGCGTAAGGCCGCGATGCTCGATCCCACACATTCAGGTGCCCGCCAGAAACTGGGCGAAAAACTTTAGGGAGGGGCAGATGGGCCTTCGCAATCTATTCGAATCGTTCTCCCAGGATATAGGTATCGATCTGGGGACCTGCAACACGCTCATTTATGTCCGCGGCAAAGGCATCGTACTCGATGAGCCTTCCGTCGTAGCTGTTGAACGCGGCACCAACAAGATCGTGGCCGTGGGCCGGGAAGCGAAGAACATGCTCTCGAGAACTCCCGGCGACATCATCGCCAAGCGCCCCCTGCGCGACGGAGTCATCGCGGACCCCGACATGACCGAGAAGATGATCAAGTACTTTATCCAGAAAGTCGTACCGCGAAACTGGTTCGTCAAACCGCGGATGGTAATAGGTGTGCCTTCCTGCATTACCAAGGTCGAGGAAAACGCCGTGATCGATTCGGCGTATAAAGCGGGCGCCCGCTCGGTCAAAGTGATCACCGAATCCCTGGCGGCCGCAATCGGCGCGGGTATTCCCATCACCGAACCCGCCGGTCACATGATATGCGACATCGGCGGCGGAACATCGGAAATATCGGTCATCTCCCTGAAAGGCATGGTCGTCACCAATGCGATACGCATCGGCGGCGATGAATTCGACGAAGCCATCGTCAGGCACATACGAAGCGTACATAACCTGATAATCGGCGATCAGACGGCCGAACGCCTCAAGATCGAAATCGGCAACGCCAGCCCTGATCGAACCATCGAAAAGATGGAAATCAAGGGCACCGACGCCATCACCGGCCTTCCGCGGCGCTTCGAAGTGGATTCCGTGGAAATACGCGAAGCCCTCATGGATTCCGTCAACCTCATCGTCGAGGAAGTCAAGAAAACTTTGGCCAAGACACCGCCCGAACTGGCGGCGGACATTGTGGAACGCGGTATCGTCATGTCGGGCGGCGGCTCTCTGCTCAAGGGGTTCCCCAAACTCATCGCCAAGGAAACCGGGGTACCCGTAATCCTGGCCGAGCGTCCCCTCGAATGCGTCGCTATCGGCGCGGGCCGGTACTTTGAAACGATGAAAAGCCGTGAAGGTGCGGACAGCGTCTACGAAAGCCTGAACCTGTAGGAGGACGGCGTGGCGAATCAGGCCGCCAAGGGCGGCTTCAGACCGGGCCGGATCGTTCCGCCGCTTCTCCTTGTGCTTTCCTTCTTCCTGGTATCGCTGTCCACCGGTTCGCTGAAAGGCTTGCCCAAACGGATCGGCATGACGGTATCGGGCGGTTTCCAGAAGGGCTTCGCCGCGATAGGCCAGGCCGTTTCGGGTTCGGTTTCCTATATCGGCGGACTCAAGGACCTGAACGAGCAATATACCGAACTGGCGCGCAAAGTAGAACGCTATGCGAATCTGGAGCGCGAGTACGCCAACCTTCGCGCCGAAAACGACAGGATGCGCGAACAGCTGGGATATTCAAAAGGCGGTACGTCCAGGCTGATCCCCGCCCGAATCGTAGCCAAGGACCCCGGTAACATGAATTCCGGCTTTGTGATCGACCAGGGATCTGCTGATGGCGTGCGCAAGAACATGCCGGTCGTGGCTTTCCAGAACGGTATCGAAGGCATAGTCGGGAAAGTGGCCGAAACCGGCGAAGGCAGTGCCATTGTGCTGCCCCTCTACGATTCACGGCTATTCGTGTCGGCCAGGCTTGCGCGTACGCGGTACGAAGGGCTTGCGAGCGGGCAGGGCGGGCTCCAGAAACCGCTCATCCTGAAATACGTATCCAAACTCGCGGCCGCGGAAGTGCAATTCGGCGACATGGTGGTTACGAGCGGTCTCGATTCGATATATCCGCCCGACATCTCGATAGGCCGCGTGAGAGAAGTGGTGCTTCCCGAATTCCAGAGTTCGGCCGATATTCTCCTCGACCCCGCGCTCGACCTGGGCAAGCTCGAGTTTCTTTTTATTTTGGATGCATCGAGCGATGCGGCAGTATCGACGACGGCGGCCGCAGCAACGCAAGCCCCAGGCTCCACAAAAGAGGTGGCGGAATGATCGGATCCATACTTGCAACTTGGGTCCTCGCATTCCTGGCTCTCTTGCTCCAGTCGACATGGCTGCAAACTGTAGCCATCGCCGGTGTGGTTCCCGACCTGGCCCTGCTCGTGATTCTCTGGGTTTCGTATGGAAACTCCAGGGCCGAAGGGCCTATCGCCGCATTTTTGGCCGGAGTTGCGTTCGATTTTCTCAGCTCAGGTCCCGTGGGTTTCGGCCCCTTCATCTATACACTGGCTGCATGGGTCGCCTCGCTTTTGCACGGTTCGATCAGAATGGACCGCATTGCGCTTCCTCTCGTCATGGGTTTCGTCGGCACCCTCCTGAAGGTGCTGGGCTCCGGCATCCTCGAAGTGCTGTTCGGACCGGATAAGGTGACCGCGAGGTCTTTCGCCGATTTCGGCGTATGGATTGAGGCGGGACTCAACGCCCTTCTTGCGCCCCTTCTGTTTTTGGCGCTCGGCTCCATGAAGCGATGGCTCATCACTGAGGAACATCGTCGATGAGCCGCCGCGGCGGAGGCTCCGAGGACCGGAAGCGCGGCGGAGACTTCCGGATACGTTTTTTGGGCTATCTTGTCGTCGCACTGTTCGTAGCGTATTCCGGCTACCTCTTCTATCTGCAGGCAATCCGGGGCTCCGAATACCGTTCCAAAGCCAGGACGATAGCGGTGCAGACCACGAAAATTCCCGCGCAGCGCGGCATGATCTACGACAGGACCATGACGAAACCCCTCGCCATCAATTCGGATTCGTTTGCGGTCGATGTGGTACCCGCGGAAGTGCCCTCCGATGTTCGGGAAGAGGTTTTCGCCCGTCTCGCCCTGACCCTGGGCATCAAAGCCGAAGAGATCGCCAAAAAAGTACCACCGTCGTATTACCACTTGTATCAGGCTATCCAGGTGGCGACCTCCGTCGACTATACGACCATGGCTTCCATCGCAGAGCGGCAAAATGATTTCCCGGGCGTGTACTGGCGCTCCAATCCGGTCCGGACCTACCTGGACGCCGGTTCTCTTTCGCACATTCTCGGGTATGTCGGCGAAATCACCCGGGACGAATACAAGGTCATGTACAACAAAGGCTATGCGTCCGACGACGTGATCGGCAAGGCTGGCGTCGAAAAAATATACGACTCCATCCTCAAGGGCAAGGACGGGCTACAGTACAAGACCGTCGACGTCACCGGCAAAAACGTTCCTTCGGGACAGGATCAGGTGGATGCGCCGGTCCAAGGCCGGAACCTCGTGCTCACCATCGATGCGGAGATACAGAAAGCCGCCGAAAAAGCACTGGGAAACCGGATGGGATCGGTAATCGTCATGAAACCCACGACGGGAGAAATCCTCGCAATGGTTTCCTATCCCTGGTATGATTCCAACATTTTCAGCGGCAATGATTCCGGAAACGAATATGCGAAACTTCTTGCCGATCCGAACACGCCGCTCATGAACCGGGCGATCCAGTCTTCCTATCCGCCCGCATCGACCTTCAAGACCGTACTCACGACGGGCATAATCGAGGAAAAGGTTTTCCCTGAAGACAAGACAGTCTTCTGCCCGGGCGAGATTACCTATGGCGACCGTCTGTTCCGCTGCTGGGTTCGCAAGCCGGGGCATGGGTCCGTCAACCTGGAAAAAGCGCTTGCGCAATCCTGCGACATATATTACTGGCTTGTGGGCAGGGACTATCTGGGGGTTGAAGGCATCGTCGATTATGCGCGTGAATATGGGTTCGGAAAAGCGACCGGAATCGATCTGCCCAGCGAAGTCGAAGGTTTCGTACCTACGCCGCAATGGAAAGAACGCCGTTACAACGAAAAGTGGTCCGGCGGCGATTCCATGAACCTGTCGATCGGACAGGGCTTTATGCTCGCCACGCCTTTGCAGCTGGCCGACATGATGGCGATGATCGTTAACGACGGTGTCGTATACAAGCCGCATGTCGTCAAAGAAGTACGGGATCCCGCTACGGGCGCCGTGGTGACTCGTTATGAACCCGAACCGATCCTGCGTTCCCGGATTTCAAAGGAAACCTTCGCAAAAGTTCGCGAAGACTTGCGCGGTGTCATCACAGTCGGATCAGCCCAGGTTCCCGTCAATACAAAAGCCGTAAAGGTCGCCGGAAAGACAGGCACCGCTGAAATCGGCCTGAAGGACCGGTGGCATTCATGGTTCGTGTCGTACGGCCCCTATGATGCCCCACCGGAAGACGCAGTCGTCGTGGTGACCATGATCGAAGCCAGCAATCCCTGGGAATGGTGGGGACCGTACGCTGCCAACGTAATCTATCAGTCCATCTTCACGGGCGAAGACGCGGAAACGGCCGCAAAAAAAGTGGGCGTCCGGCTCGATCAGCCACAGCTCCGGGGGAAAGTCGAATGAACAGATTCAGACTCCCGAAATTTTTGTCATATATAGATTTCGGTATACTTTTTTCCGCGCTCGCGCTGGTGACCATAGGCATTCTGTCGATTTTTTCCTCAGGCGTGGACGCTGAAGGAAATCGCGTTTCGACCGAATACATGAAGCAGCTCATCTGGGCGGTGTCGGGCCTGTTCCTCATGATGTTCGCCTCGTCCATCGACCTGGGCAGGTACAAGGACTATTCGGTCCTGATCTATTTACTGTTCATGCTTATTCTTATCTATACAAGAATAGGCGGAAAAGTCGTGAACGGGGCAAGATCCTGGATAGGGATCGGCGACTATGGAATTCAGCCTTCCGAATTCGCAAAACTGGCGACGATACTCTTTCTTGCACGATACCTCGACGGTTCGGAGGAAGAATCCGACATCAAGCGCCTCATGATCAGTGGGCTCATAATCGTAGTACCGGTGGCGCTCATCCTGCTCCAGCCCGACTTCGGCACTTCCCTGGTTTTCTTTCCCATCCTTATTTTCATGATCTATATCGCGGGCCTGGACACGAAATACATCGTATTCATCCTGCTCACGATCGTTTTCACGTTCCTTCTTCTCATTCTCCCTCTGTCCGAAAAATACCTCCTGAAGCGCAGTATCCCCGCGCTCTTCATGCTGCACCGTCAGCCGTACAACATATATCTGCTGGTCGTTCTCATCGCCCTGGCGGCGCTTTCTGCATGGGGCTGGAACCGTTACCGCAAGCGCTATTACTTCTGGCTGTCCTATTCGGGTCTGCTCGCGAGTGTATCGCTCCTGCTCTCCATCGCTGCGCAAAAAGTGCTGAAAGAATACCAGATCATGCGCCTGATGGTATTCCTGGACCCCGGAATCGACCCGCGCGGATCCGGATGGAACATTCTCCAGGCGGTCACGGCCATCGGGTCGGGTGGCGTCACGGGAAAAGGATATCTCCAGGGTACGCAGAGTCATGCCAAATACATTCCCCAGCAGAGCACCGACTTCATCTTCTCGATTATCGCGGAGGAATGGGGATTTCTCGGTGGACTCGTGGTGTTCGCTCTCTTCTGCTTTATTCTGTTCCGCTGCGTAAAACTGCTCTCGACCGTCAAGGACAGATATTTGAGCTTCGTGGTGGCGGGAATCATGGGCATGTTCTTCTTCCATTTTCTTATCAATGCCGGAATGGCGATGGGGATCATGCCCATCACCGGCATACCGTTGTACTTCCTTTCGTACGGCGGATCTTCATTGTGGGCAGCCATGATAGCCGTAGGAATCCTGCTCGGCATCTCCGCCCGAAGGTACCGGATGTGACCGACCGTTCCGGCCGAGCATTTATCGACCCCCTGCGCGACTTGGGGCATTCGCTGACCAATGTCGAAAAACCCGCACGCTATCTCGGAGGAGAGTACGGCTCTTTTCCCGCCATTTCCGGCGAAGATTCCCGGCTGCGGATAGCCTTCTGTTTCCCGGACCTGTATGAGATCGGCATGTCCAACAACGCCGTTCGCATTCTGTACGACGGATTGGGCCGATTGCGCGACAAAGTCGTCTGCGAGCGCGTTTTTGCTCCCGCTCCCGATTTCGAAGCCCTCCTTCGCGAGAAGGATGTCCCCCTGTACACGCTTGAAAGTGGAATTCCTCTGCTGGACTGCGATATTCTGGCTTTTTCGATCGGCTATGAACTTCTCGCCACCAACGTCGTCACGGTACTCGACTCAGGCCATGTCCCGGTACGGGCCGTAGAAAGAGGGGAGGGCGATCCTATCGTGATCGCCGGCGGGCCCGCTATATCGAACCCTTTGCCCTATTCGCTTTTCCTCGATGCCGTATACATTGGCGAAGCGGAAGCCGGATTCTACGAGCTGGTATCGGCGGTGGCGGACCTGAAAGCCGCAGGGGCTTCGCGGATGGAACTCCTGGCACGGATTCGTGAGTGCCCGGCCATATGGATGCCCGCCCGAGGGGATTCCGGCGTCAAAAAAGCGATGCGCGCGATCCATTCGGACTTTTCCCGCACAGCGCAATCCACATTCCGGCCTGTCGCGGTTCTGAAGACAGTGCAGGATCACGGAACCGTCGAGATCATGCGCGGTTGCCCCAACGGCTGCCGCTTTTGTCATGCCGGGTATTATTATCGGCCGCAGCGCGTGAAAAGCGCCGAAGCGATCGATGCCGAAGTGGAAATGCTCATCCGGGAAGGCGGTTGCCGCGAAATCACGCTCGCCTCCCTGTCGTCGGGCGATTACCCCGATATCGCCGGATTGATCCACCGTTTGAACGCAAAATGGTCCGCCTCGGGCGTCTCCTTCCAACTTCCCAGCCTGAAGGTCGACAGTTTTACGCTTCCCCTTCTCGAAGAACTTTCGGAAGTGCGCAAGTCGGGATTGACTTTTGCCGTGGAAACGCCCGTCGAGCGATGGCAGGGTTCCATCAACAAAATCGTCTCCTTCGACAAGACTGCGGCTATCCTCAAGGAAGCCAAGGCAAGAGGTTTCAGACAGGCAAAATTCTATTTTATGATCGGCCTTCCTGTGTCCGACAGAGGTCCGGGAGAAGCCAGGGCGATCGTCGATTTTCTGGCGCGCATTTCGAGTGTGGAACGTATCGCGCTGAGCGTGAATGTCGGTACCTTCGTTCCGAAACCGCATACGCCCTATCAGCGGGACCGGCAGATCGGCGAAGCGGAATCGCTGGAAGCGATAGGCCTTCTTCGCGATGGTTTGCGGCCATACCGATTCATCAAACTCTCCTTCCATTCTCCCTTCACTTCGATGCTCGAAGGCATTTTGGCCAGAGGCGACGCAAGGGTGGGGGAACTCATTCTGGAAGCCTGGAAACGCGGCGCCCGCCTCGACGCGTGGGATGAACATTTCGATCGCGACCGCTGGCGGTCAGTACTCGAGGATTCCGGATGGGAACCGCAGAAAGAAGCACTCCGCGAGCGAATGCCTGAAGAAGCGCTCCCCTGGGACGACATCCGGATCAGTGTTTCCGCAGGCTATTTATCCCGGGAGCGCGAACGTTCAGAATCGGGCGAACTTACCGGCATCTGCACCGAAAACTGCGATCATCCCTGCGGTTCCTGCACTGAAGAACACGAAATAGTATTAAATACTGCACAACATGAAGAAGTATTGGAAAAATTGCCTGCTGCTTTGCAAATTAGCCTTCCAGGCACGCCGGCATACGATACACAGCGACTTGTTCTGAAGTTTTCCAAGATCGGGAAAGCGGCATATTATCCGATGCATTCGGTGAGCGGCGCTTTTGCTCGGGCGTTACTTATGCTCGATATACCGGTCAAGTACAGTGAAGGGTTTAATCCTTTACCTAAACTGGAATTAACGCCGCCGCTTTCCTTGGGCGCGGAATCCTTGTCCGAAGTGCTTTCGCTATGGCTTACAAGGGTTTTACCGCAGGACGAGCTTGAAACCCTCAAAGCCGCGCTCAATGAGCGTCTTCCTCAAGGCCTGGTCATAACGGAGATTCGTTTCGGCAATTCGCGATCCTCCGGAAAGAGAAGCATCGGTTCAATTTATTCAGGATCTCAATACGAGCTCAAACTTCAGCCCGCAGCCGCCGCTGGCGTCATTGCACATCTGGAAACCCTTGGCTGTGTGACAACAAGTTCCGTCGCTCCGTCCAATGATGCACAGATCCTGTCGTTTTATCTGGATGACGCGGGAGGCGGCGACAGGAATCTCATGCGGCTCCTCGAAACACATATCAGCAGTCGGCCCGTTCTTGAAAAATGCACGCTGCTCAGGATAGAGTCAGTCGGAATGGAAGATGGCGTACGTCGACCGCTATTCGAATCGCTGTGAGTTGTGTGCTGTGTCGGGGGAATCGCGGCCTTGCTGTAGGATGAATTTCTGTTCAATAAAATGACTATGGTAAACAGTCGACAGAATATACATTATACGAAGTTGTCCGTATGTTGAATTTTACTCTTACAATGGACTAATTCGAAAGCACTGTCGACTCACCCAATCCTACGGGCGTGCTGTAAATCTCATCACCTATCGTTTCTGACGAATCTATCCCATATGCCAGTGCGGCGAAGACTAAGTATATAGTATCCGGGTTGTCGTTTCCGACATAATCCGAGTCGCCAGAGTCATATCCTTCTTTCAGATTGAACGAGGGCCAGGCTCCGCTTCCGTCGCTGCGCACAAGCGTAGTCAGTAGAGTCTCATTTTCGATGAGCGTCCAGTCGTCAGACGGCAAAAGGTTTACTGTAAAGGAATGACTGCTTTCTGGCGTCGCAATCTTGATCAAGGGTTTAGTTCCTGGACTATCAGAAGCAGCTATGCGCTGCATACCGAAGCCATCGATCTTGCTTTTCAAAGAATCCGCCGAACTCGTCGAATCTTCTTCCAGAGCGTAGATGCTGTTGGCCAGATTTGTAGCGTTTTCTTCCGAGTCGAAAGCTTTGTAATAAATCTCATAACCCTTGAAAGACTGTGGCGTTTCACTCAGGTCATAATTCTGAACATCATGCTCAAGAGATAGCTGACTACCACCCGAGGCATTGAAATCAACCGGCGGATACAGGTAAGGAACATTTCCAAGCCCGCATGAAGCGGTAGTAATGGCAATTGTAACAGCCAAAAGCAAATAAAGAAAAAGGCTAAAGCCGGGTCCATTGGTGGCCTGAATTCGCAATTTCATGAGTCGTTCTGCCATAATGACCCGCCGCCCTCCCCTTTTCCATATGCCATGCTTTCCCGACCGATCCGGAGCTTCTATAAAAAAACCGGAAGTCCCCAGAGGGCTTCCGGTTTTGCGACATGAGGCGCAAGCGCTTGCTGCGCCCAACGCTGTTCGCCGTGATATTTATTTCACCAGGCCGGAAGCCTTGATGAAGATTATACGGTCCTTGGCGAGCTTTGTCCAATCGGAATCAGGATGGTCGGCGCTAAGCTTTTCGTAGTTTTCGAGGGCCACGCTCCATTCCGCCCTGCCCTCGGCGAGACGGCCGAGCGAGAAGTAGGCATGCGCGGTATTCGGCGCGAGTTCCTTGTAGTTGGCCACAATCCTGCCGTAGTACTCGACGGCTTTGTCCGCGGCACCCCGCTCTTCCGCAGCGACGGCCGCGGCCTCGAGGGCGATCGGAGCAAGGTATGTTTTGGGCAGGCGGTCGGCCGCGGCCAAATACCCGCTTTCGGCGCCTTCGTAATCTTTATCCTGCAAAGAAATGCCTGCTTTCGCAAACAGCGCTTCCTGCGCGGAGAACGTACGCGGCCACTTCTTCGCCAGGGTTTCGAGTTCGGCAACCAGAGCGGTTTTAAGTTCGGTTTTTTTGGCCTCGTCGGCTTCACCACTCCAGGCGGTAATGTTCGTACGGGCGGTTTCCATGGCTTCCGCGGCTTTTTCCGCGCGTGAATTGGAGACGACGCTATAAATACCGATCGCAAGCACGGCGGCTACGATGACGGCGGAAATTGCGATAAGAATTTTCCTGTGTTTGCGGACATACTCGGACAGTTTCTGAACGAAGGTCTTTTCCTCGACCTTCGCGGCCTTGGAGGGTTTCACTTTGGTATCCACGGGTTACTCCTTGGGATGTGCAATATCCAGTTCTTTGACCAGGCGGGAAAGATAGGTGCGCTGGATGTCGAGCTGTTTCGAGGTTTCGGTCTGGTTCCAGCGATTCGCTTCGAGGGCTTTGCGCAGGAAATTTTTTTTGAAAACGTTCAGGGCGTCCTTGAGAGTCTTGCCACGGAATTCTTCGACATCAGCGGCCTTGGAACCCACCATGAGATCCTGTGCGCCGATGAGGTCGCCCGAAGCCATCACCACCGCCCTTTCGACGGCGTTTTCGAGCTCGCGGACGTTCCCCGGCCACGCATACGATTGCATAAGCCGGGAGGCGGCTTCCGAAAAGCCGGAAATCCGCTTATTGGTTTCGTGGCAGAACCGGCGCAGGAAATGTTCGGCCAATACCGGAATGTCTTCAGGTCTTTCGCGCAGGGGCGGAATATGCAAAGGCATGACATTGAGCCTGTAATACAGGTCGGCGCGAAACTCCTGTTTTTCCACGAGTGCTTCCAGGTCGCGGTTGCTGGCGGCGATCACGCGCACGTCGACGCAGGTCGATTCAGAGCAGCCGACTTTTTCGAAGCTTTTCTGCTGAAGGACACGCAGGAGCTTGGACTGCAGGCGCAAAGGAATCTCGCCGATCTCGTCGAGGAAAATCGTGCCTTTGTCGGCCGTCTCGAATCGACCCTTGCGATCCTGGACGGCATCGGTAAAGGCGCCTCGCACGTGTCCGAAAAGCTCGCTCTCGAGAAGAGTCTCAGGCAGGGCCGCGCAGTTTACCCGCACAAAAGGGCCCTCGGCCCGGCGCGACTTTCTGTGCAGCCGTTCCGCAAAAAGTTCCTTGCCGACACCGCTTTCGCCCAGAATGAGCACGGAAGCGTCGGTCGGAGCGATCCGGTCGACAAGATCGAGTTTTTCGCCTATGGCCCGGGAAACCGACACGAGTTCGTGCCAGCCTTTACCTTCGGTAACCTGTGTGCGCAGGAAGGAAATCTCGTCTCTGGCCTTTTCGAAATAGCGCGCGTTTTCGACGGCTATCGCCGACTGGACGGCAAAGATTTCGAGCCACTGCAAATCGTCTTCGGTGAAATATTTTTTGCCGCGCTTGTTCACGACCTCGATCACGCCCACAACCTTTTCCCGCACCTTCATGGGAACGGCGAGAATGGAATGGGCCGGGAACCCGATGGATCGCGATATGTCAGGCGAAAAACGCTCATCCGAGCCGGTATCGTTGACGATGAGGGATCGGCCATGCTTGTGCGCCCAGCCGACTATGCCTTCACCCGATTCTACAGTGGCGCCGGTCAGTTCCGCGCGCTTGGGACCGAGGGCAATCGCGAAACGCAATTTCGCGGAGCTTTCATCAAATAAAACCAGGCTCGCGGCTTCTCCGTCCACGAGCCTGGTAGCTGATTCGAGAATCCTGGTAAGCAGCGATGTAGCGTCCGCATAGTTCGAGTTTATCAGAGCGCCCACTTCGATGAGCGTCCCGAACTTGGCGGGATCTATCGTTCCCAACATTGCCGCTGTCGCTCCACGAAGCTCTTATAGAGCTTCAGGAATTAGTCTTGTCGCCGTCTCTGCCCTTGAGGAGGTCGCCGAGGGTATAGCCGCCCGCAGAGTCGTCGTCCTGCATGAAGCGGGACATCTCTTCGCGCTGCTGCCTCTGTACCAGATCACGGATGGACAGCCCAAGCTTCTGACGGTCGGGATTGAGGTCGACCACTGCGGCCTTGACTTCCATCCCGGGCGTGAAGCGTTTGAGTGCATCGTCGTAAAGCTCTTCCCTGTCGGCGGAGAGATCCTGTTTCTTGATCAGACCTTCGATATCGCCCTGCACCTTGACGAATACGCCAAAATCGGTGACCGAAGTGACTACGCCATCGACGATGGCGCCGAAGCGATAGGCTTTGGCGAAGGATCTCCACGGATCCTCGGAAAGCTGTTTGACGCCGAGCCTGATGTTGCGGTCGGTGGAATCGCTCTCGATGACCATGACTTCGATTTCCTGGCCTTCCTGCAGCGCTTCGGCGGGGTTCTTGACCTTGTGGGTCCAGGACAGATCGTCGATATGCAGGAATCCATCGATGCCTTCTTCGAGTTCGATGAAGGCTCCGGCGCTGGTGACCTTTACGACCTTGCGGGTAAGGCGCACGCCAACGGGATATTTGGTGGAAACGGAATCCCAGGGATTTTCCTGGACCTGCTTGAGCCCCAGGGAGACTTTGCCGGCCTGGAGGTCGTAGGCGAGGATCATACAGTCGACAACATCGCCGGGCTGCAGCATTTCTTCGGGCTTACGTGGCTTGCGCACCCAGGAGAACTCGGAAATATGCGCCAGACCTTCGATGCCTTCTTCGATTTCGATAAAAGCGCCGTAATCGGTGAGCTTGGTGACCTTGCCCTTGACTACGTCGCCGACGTGGTAGCGCTCTTCGAACGTAAACCAGGGATCGGCGGAGAAGTGCTTGAGAGAGAGGTTGATCCGGCGCTCTTCGGGCTCCATCCGGATGACCTTGAGCTCGATTTCCTGCCCCTTGCGCACGAAATCTTTCGGCCTGGTGACGTGGCCCCAGCTCATGTCATTGATATGCAGGAGGCCGTCGAAACCGCCCAGGTCGATGAATGCGCCGAAACTGGTAAAGCTCTTCACTTCGCCCTTGACCGTTTCGCCGATCTGCACGGACTGGAAGAACTCGTTGCGGCGGCGGTCGATATCCTCTTCCATCCATTTGCGGCGGTTGAGGACAATGTTGACTTTCTTTTCGGAATAGAGGCGCTCGAGATAGAACATCGTTTTGAGGTTGATCAGGTGATCGCCCTTTTCGATGCGCTGGACGTCGGCTTTGGAAGCCGGCAGGAAGCCCCTGAGGCCATGCCCGAGGTTGACCTCGAAGCCGCCCTTTATTTCCTTGTCGATCGTACCTTCGATGGGCTGGTGCTCCTTGAAGGCATTGGCGACGGATTTCCAGTAGACTTTTTCATCGGCCCGTTTTTTCGAAACGACAATCTCGCCCGAATGGGTTTCCTTTTTGACGAGGATAACCTTGACGACATCCCCGACTGCGGGAATTTTATCCCCGAATTCGAGGGCGGGAATCTTGCCTTCCGACTTGTAGCCGACATCGATGAACACGTAATCATTGGTGACCTGAATGACGTGTCCGTCGATTAGATCGCCCTCCTCCAGGCCCTCGAAACTCTTGAGGTACTGCTCCTGCAATTGTGTCTGGAAGTCGTCCCGGGAGGGTACGGCGGCGTCCATTTCCACTTCCTTAGTAACCATGTGTTCCCCATGTGTGTGTAGGATATTCTCGGACACTTTCGCATAAACCTGATCCAAGGTCAAGTCTGAGCTGTCCAAATACAGGGCGTCGGGTGCGATTTTCAGGGCTCCCACGCTCTTGTTTCGGTCGATCTCGTCGCGCATTTCTATGTTGCGCCTGATTTCATCGAAACTCATGCCGGAGAGGCCCTGCGCATGGCGCCTCTGCGCCCTGGCGTCGGATGAAGCGTCCAGAAAAATCTTGACTTCAGCATCCGGGAAAACGACGGTGGTCATGTCCCTGCCCTCCACCACCGCATCGAGTCCGGCCGCTATCCTGCGCACGTGTGCATTCACGATTTCGCGTAAAGCAGGAATGGCGGAAACCTGCGCCACGATGGCATCCACCCGGGCGGTACGCAATTCGGAGTCGATCGGACGGCCATCGAGAAAAAGCTGACCGTCCGTATAGTCGATCCGCGCCTGGGCCGCTTCATGCGTAAGTCGCCCGGGATCGTCGAGCCCGACGCCGTGTTCGATAGCGCAAAGAGTCAGCGCCCTGTAGATATTTCCGGAATTGACGTAGGTGAACCCCAGCCGTCCGGCGAGCATTTTCGCGATCGTGGATTTGCCTGAGCCCGCAGGCCCGTCTATGGCGATCACCATCACCGGCTCCTTGCCTCAGTCGGGGATTCAAGCTGCGCGACTTCTTCAGGTTCGAGTTCCCGCCAGTTGCCTTCGGGCAAACCTTCGATGGATATGGGTCCTATCCTGACACGGCGGAGTGACAGGGCGCGTATATCCCAATGCGCCAAAACACGCCGGATTTCGCGATTCTGGCCCTCGATCAGGGTGACGCGCGCCCGCCGCCCGCCTGAACGCGTGAGCGACGCGGCCTTGTACAGTATTCCATCCACAAGCACCCCTGCGGCGAATTCCCTGAAAAAAGCTTCGGGCAGGTCCTTGTCGGCGAACACTTCGTATTCTTTTTCGAAGCCGCCCGAAGGGTGCCCCAAGCGTGCGGCGAGGTTTCCATCGTTGGTGAACAGAAGGAGGCCGGACGACCATTGGTCCAGGCGCCCGACGTTGTAGACACGCTCGGGCACCGCTTCGCGCAGGAGATCGACGGCGAGCCGGCGCCCTTCGGGGTCGGACATGGCGGAGAGATAGCCGGCCGGCTTGTTGAGAAGGATATAGCGAAGCCTTTCCTGAGGATGGACGGTCTTGCCGTCCACCCGCACTTCCGCGGCTTCGGGAACGCGCTGCCCGAGTTCCGCAATGCGGCCGTCGACAAGGACGCGACCCTCCGTGATATAGCGTTCGCAGGCCCGGCGGGAACCGAGCCCGCAGGAGGCAAGATAGGCCTGGAGCCGCTTCCCGCCAGTCTTTCCGGATTCTTCGGGTACGTTCATCCTTGTTCGCCCTCGCCCGAACCCGAACCCGAACCGAAGCGCTCGGATTCCATCGGATCGAGTTTCGGAAGGTCGGCAATGGAGCCGAGCCTGAAAAAGTGCAGGAATTCTTTGGTCGTGCCATACTGCATGGGCTTGCCGGGAGCGTCTTTTTTGCCGGTTTCGCGGACAAAGCCCTTGTCCATGAGAAGGCGCAGCATGCCGTCTGCCGAAACGCCGCGTATGCCTTCGACTTCCGCCCTGGTGACTGGCTGGGAATAGGCGATGATCGAGAGTGTTTCCATGGCGGCGCGGGAGAGGCGCGACTCGTTTTTCTTGCCGTAGCTGTCTTTGAGCTGTTCCCAGAGGCTTACCTTGGGCGCGAGAATCCATCCGCCGCCCGATTTTATGGGGGCGAAACCGTGCACTTCGTTGTCGTACTCCGCGACGAGACGGGTCAGAGCCGATTCGACCCGCTCCGGCGGAAGTCCGGTCAATGAAGACAGGCGTTTTTCGTCGGCGGCTTCGGTTTCCAGGAAAAGTACGGCGCCCAGAAGGGCGGCATCGGCGTCGAGACTGTCAGGCATGTGTTGTCTCCGGTTCGGGACGGGAAATGAGGATGTCGCCGAAAAGCCTGTGCTGGCGCAGACGGATCATCCGGTTTTTGACACCTTCCAGCACTGCGAGGAAAGCGCAGGCCAGATCGAGGGCTGAACGCGGCCGGGTGACAAGTTCCGTGAAAGAAAAAGAAGTTCGCGTTTCGAACAATTCTTCCATCAGGGCGAATTTTTCGTTTATGGACACTTCTTCATAGAGGTCCATGATGCGTTCGGAACTCATATTCTTGACGAGAGAGGAAAAAGCCCGCAAAAGTTCCCAGACGTCGAGATCATTCCAGAGTTCATCGGCCGAGTCGTCGGGAAAGGGCAGCGCGCGCTGCATCCGGGACCGCTCCACCGTCCACTCGACCTCCATCTCCTTCTGTTCCATGAGTTCGGAAAGCTTCTTGAAGCGCTGGTATTCGATGAGCTTGTCGATGAGTTCCCGGCGGGGATCGTCCAGTTCGTCGCCGAGAGCCCCCGGATCGGGCAACAGCATCCTCGACTTTATGTAGAGAAGGGACGCCGCCAGGTTGTAGAAGCCGGAGAGATCATCGAGATCGACCTCCTCGTCGGAATCCAGATAACCGAGATACTGCTCGGTTATCGAAGCAACGGGAATGTCGTAGATGCTCACTTCGTTTTTCTTGATGAGGAAAAGGAGGAGGTCCAGGGGACCTTCGAAGTCTTTGAGGCGGAAACTGTGTCCGCTTCCCTGTGATTCGGAAACGGCGATGGGGGCTTCCGGCAGAATGGTATCGTTCATTACGGGTAAGGAGCATCATACCCGCCGCGAAGATATGGGTAAATACCTTGCGGCGGAAGGCCGGCGAGCAGGGCCGCGAAAGATTCGCCCGTCACCGGGTCCTGGAGCTCCGGATCGAGTTCGAGCAAGGGCAGGAGCACGAATTTCCGCTCCCTGATGCCGGGGTGAGGGATCAGAAGCCCTTCCTCCACGATGATGCGGCCGCCATACAGCAGGATATCGATATCGATGGAGCGCGGCCCCTTTGCGACGACGGCCGATCGATCCCTGCCGAGGGCGGCTTCGATGCGATTCACTTCGCGCAGCAGCTCTGCCGGCGTCAGATCGGTCTGCCCCGACACTGCGGCATTGAGGAAATCGGGCTGATCGGTGACATAACGTGCTTTTGATTCCCAGAGCGAGGATACCCTTGTTTCGCGAAGGGCGGCTTTCCCGAGGAGGGCGATGGCATCGAGGATAAAACGCTCCCTATCGCCCAGATTGGACCCGAGACCGAGCCAGACTTTTGCCATTCGGGTCCTTCCCCCCACCCGCTCCTTGCGCTGCTAGAAAAGATCGTCCGAATCGGCGACAGCCTGTACCGTTCCGAACGCTACGGTTGCCTTGGGTTCGGCCGCGATCGCCTCGACGGGCTTTCCTTTGGCGGCATCCGGATCGGGCTTGGCGAAAATCTTGGCGCGTACGGTGCGTTCAAGCTCGGCGGCCATTTCGGGGTTCTGTTCCAGGTACGCCTTGGCGTTTTCCCTGCCCTGCCCCACTTTTTCCTCACCCCGGGTATACCAGGCGCCCCGTTTTTCGATGATACCGCATTTTACCGCGGCATCGATCAGGGAGCCGGACCAGGAAAGGCCCTTGCCGAACATGATTTCCATTTCCACCTTGCGGAAAGGCGGCGCGACCTTGTTCTTGACGACTTTGACGCGCACCTTGTTTCCGATGGGCTCATCCTCACCGTATTCGATTGTCTCGATCTTGCGCACTTCGAGACGGATTGAGGCGTAGAACTTGAGTGCATTGCCGCCGGTCGTCGTTTCGGGGTTGCCGAACATCACGCCGATCTTCATGCGGATCTGGTTGATGAAAATGAGGATGGTCTTGCTCTTGGACAGGGAACCGGTGAGCTTGCGCAGGGCCTGGCTCATAAGGCGCGCCTGGAGGCCGACGTGCGCATCGCCCATGTCGCCGTCGATTTCAGCCTGTGGCGTAAGGGCGGCCACCGAGTCGATGACGATGACATCGACGGCGTTGGACCTTATGAGCGATTCGGCTATGTCCAGAGCCTGTTCGCCGTTGTCCGGCTGGGATACCCAAAGTTCGTCTATGTCCACGCCCAGGTTCTTGGCATAGACGGGATCGAGCGCGTGCTCGGCGTCGATGAAGGCTGCGATACCGCCTTTTTTCTGGGCTTCCGCGATGGCGTGGAGGGCGAGCGTCGTCTTTCCCGAAGATTCCGGCCCGTAAATCTCCACCACGCGTCCACGCGGATAGCCGCCGATACCGAGCGCCTCGTCGAGCAGAATGGAGCCGGAAGGAATGGACTCGATCCCGGCTACGATTCCGTCGGCTCCCAGCTTCATGAGCGAGCCCACTCCGAATTGCTTTTCTATCTGAAGCCGTGCCGCTTCGAGGGCCTTCTGCTTGCCCGTCGTTTCGGGCGCGGAGGCGCCCCGTGCGGCTTCCTGCGCTTCCTTCCTGGCTTTCGCGTCGGACTGGGATTCTGATTTTCTGGCCATCATTTCCTCCGTATGGATACAACGCGGAGAAACCGCGCCCGTGATTCAACTTTCTGCGATCGAACCATTCGATTCTATCAGGTCTTCCGCAGCAACTCCATAGGAGTCATTGCGCCCGCACGCCTTGCCGGGAGAATCGAAGCCAGAATGCAGAGGACAAGGCTCGCTCCCGCCACCGAAAGAAGCTGGACCGGATTCAGCTCGACGGGAATCCGTTCGAGGTAATATGCGGGGTCCAGGAGCGCTATACGCGTCGCCGTTCCGCCCGAAACTCGCGCCGCCAGACTCACTGCCGCATTCGCGATCCACTCAATGCCGGCAATGATATCGTTGATCCGCCATGCCGCGAGGGAACCCAGGCACAGCCCCACCGCCGTACCCGCCAGACCCGTTATCGTTCCCGCGGCGAGAAAGACTGCGCGGACAGTTTTGTCAGAAGTCCCGAAGCCCCTCAGTACGGCGATTTCAGTCCGGCGCTCCGCGACGAACACGCCGAGCGCCGAACTCAAGTTCACCGCCGCCACGAGTACCGCAAGGGCCATTATGACCGAAAGAAGGGTTTTTGTGGTCGAAAAAGACCGGAAAAGGCTCCGTTCCGTCTCTTGCCAGGTACGGACATAGCCCGGCTCAAACCAGTCGGGGTACGAGTCGGTCGCAACCGTGGCCAGGTCTTCCCGTATCGCGTTCAGATTTCGGGAATAGGCGTCGACCGTCTTGATTCCGATCAAAGTCCTTGACGCTTCCGGCGCGAGTATCCTTCGTGCGGCATGAGGGGTCACAAAAGCCCATAGCGCATCCAGGTCCCTGTACCCCGCGGAGACACTGCCGCACACGCGGAACACGGCGATCCTGGGCGAGGAAGCCCCCTCCGCGGCGCCCTGCGTCATCAGCGTGACGACACTGCCTTTCCCGACGCCCAGGGCTTCCGCCAGAGCTTTTCCGAGAAGGATTTCATTGTCCTTTACGGGCGGAGCCGAGTCGGGGCCGAATTCCAGGAAGCGGGAAGCGCTCTCGTCGGTAAAAAAGGCGCCGTCCGGCGCGCGGATCGCGACTCCCTGAGTGCCGCCGGGCGCGGCGACTACGCCGACGCCCTGGATTTCCGCGTAGGCCGCCCTGACTCCGGGCCTGCGGGCGAACAGTGCGGCGGCCTGGGCGATGGCCTCCTCGTCCGTTCCGGACGGAAAGGCAGCCTGGATATGATATGTCGACGTTTCGATATAGCGGTTGGTGATGCCCTGTATCATGCCGTCGGAGACTGTCATGACGAGCACCAGGGGCACGAGGCTCATGGCAATTCCAAGAACCGCCCCCCAGAGTCCTCCAGAGACTCGTCCGGTTTTTCCCTGGCCGCCGGGCACGCGTCTGCCGGACATTCGTTTGCCAGGCTTTTGTCCACCGGACTTTCGCTTGCCGGGCATCCGCCCGGCAAGATTCCGCAGGGCGACAAAAAATGCGGGGCGCAGGCTCATGACCGGGCTTCGAGCCGTCCGCCCGAAAGCGCAAAACTCATATCCGCCGCGTCCGCCAGAACCGGATCGTGAGTCGCGAGGATCAATGTCGTGCCTGAGGACTGGGGAAGCCCGTACAGAAGTTCGCGCACCGACGCGGCATTTTCGGCATCGAGATTTCCGGTCGGTTCGTCGGCGAGAAGGATGCTGGGCCCATTGATGAGGGCTCGGGCTATGGCAGCCCGTTGCCGCTCGCCACCCGAAAGCTCCGACGGATAGTGGTCGAGACGCGTCGACAGGCCGACTCGGTCCAGAAGCTTGCCCGCCCTGTCCCATGCTTCCTTGCGCGAAACGCCCGAAAGATAGGCCGGAAGCGCCACGTTTTCGAGCGCGGTAAAATCTTTGAGAAGATAGTGGAACTGAAAGACGAATCCCGCGCCGCGGCTCCGGTATAGATCCATATCGTTGCCCGAAAGTGACGCAAGATCGAAATCCCCTACCCTCGCCCAGCCCGAATCGGCCTTTTCCAGCCCACCCAAAATCGACAGAAGCGTGCTTTTGCCCGAACCGCTCGAACCCATTATGGCGCAGGAGACGCCTTTGGGCAGACACAAATCCAGCGATCGCAGCACATGAAGACTTTCGGCCGCGCTTTCGAAGGATTTCGAGAGACCGCGGCACTCCACGATGAACTCATTCATTCCGCAATACCTCCGCGGGATCGGCATCGAGGGCTCTTGAACAGGCAGAGGCGGCCGCATAGACCGCCGAAGCGACGGCAGCGAGGATAATGAACAGGGTTTCCCCCGGCGAGACTCTCACAGGAATGCTTTCCATGTAGAACTCGACCGCCTGATAGGCGCCGGCTCCCATACCCGCGGAAGTACCCGCGGAAGCAAGCCCGAGGGCGACGGGCAGGTTGGCAAACCAGGCGGCGATGGCCTGCCCCGCCGCCATGATTCCATTGATCTCCGTGGCGACAAGAAGGCCTATCGCGGCGCCCGACAGGGCTCCGATCAAACCGATCGCCAGCCCTTCCGCGGTGAATACCGCACGCAGATCGGCCGCCGAAGCACCCATCGCCCTGAGCGCCGCGATTTCCTGCATCCTCACCGCAACCTTGCGCCTCATGGCATGACGAATATTTACGCCGACGACGACGAAAATAAGGCCGACGAGAATGATCATCACGGTTTTCTCGGTGCGAAGGGCGCCGAAGAAACTTCGGTTGTAATCCCGCCAGGATTGGACCGAAACGAGTTCGGGGCCGAGCGCTTCCTCGACGGCGACAAGAGGGGACTGTGCCG
>Ga0074198_1000486_pt1 | contig 40722 bp, 52 predicted proteins | sample EPASupsiteSAE323_FD_64527 | JGI IMG/M metagenome (GOLD analysis project Ga0074198, IMG submission 64527) | Bioremediated contaminated groundwater from EPA Superfund site, New Mexico - Sample SAE3-23 | ecosystem: Environmental > Aquatic > Deep subsurface > Groundwater > Contaminated ... | reverse complement strand
TAGTAATCGGTGGGACCTGCGCGGGTCCTTCAGGGCTGTTCATGGGCGTCTTTGGGTAGAGGGAACGACCCTGCAGGACCTTACTCGTATCTCAGCGCCTCAACGGGCTGTAGTTTGGCCGCATTGCGCGCCGGGATCATGCCAGATACGACTCCTACGAATACCGAGAACAGCAGCGCGCCCATCATCAGCTCAAGTGTGATGGAGGAGGACACGCCAAACATTGACAGTATGACTGACACGGCGAGGCTCAAAAGCAGGCCGAAGAAGCCGCCCATGAAACCTATCAGGGCCGACTCGAAAAGGAACAGCAGCGTAATCTCGCGGTCCTTCATGCCGAGTGCTTTGAGTATTCCAATTTCCTTGGTGCGCTCAAGCACGCTCATGAACATCGTGTTTGCAACCCCGATTGCGCCCACAAGCAAAGAGATTGCGGCAATCCCTCCCAGGAACAGCGTCAGCGTCTCGGTGACGCTTGATATCGTCGACTGGATTGCTGCCGCAGTTGTTATGGTAAAGTCCAGGCTGTCCGAGTCCACCCGGTGAAGCTCCACAAGCTTTGTGCTCACAGCAGATGACACGTTATCCGTCGTGTAGCCGTCCTCGACTTTGATTATGAGCGAGCTTACCTGCTTTGTCTGGTTGAGGAACTTCTTTGCAACCGAAAGCGGCATCAGTATCGCGCTGTCTGAGGACGTGAACGTGCCCGAGCTCGAGTTGAGGATGCCAGCCACCTTGAAGTAATAGCTGTCGCCCGAGTTTGTGGTTATCTTGATTTTCTTGTAAAGCATGTTCTGGCTGGAGAACGTGCGGTTGTACACGTTGAAGCCAAGCACCACCGACGTCTTGTCGTTTGAGCTTGGCATGGTTCCCGCGTACATCGTCGCGTTGTTGACTGTCTTGTACGCCTCCATATCGGTGCCTATAATCTGCACGGATGCGTTGTAGCCGCTGACAACGACCTTCCCGCTGCCGCTCAGGCGCGCGTCAACCGCAAGCACGCCGTCCACCTGTTCGAGTTCCTCGGCCTCCGCGAACGTAATCACGCTCTTTCCGGTGTTTCCCTGCGTAAAGCTTGTAGGCGGCACGCCTGCGTTGCTTCCTATACGTCCAGTTGCGCCTCCCGCGCTGGCCATCCCTCCGGTCGCGCTTGTCATGGAGAACGCCATCCTGCTTGCGCTGGACGAGCCCGGCGAGACCTGGATGATGTCGTCGCCAAGGCCCGAAAGCCGCGAGCTTATCTGGGAGTTCATCCCCAGGGCTATTGATATCATCACCACTATCGCGGCAACTGCTATGACTATGCCAAGCACGGTGAGCCAGGAGCGCAGCTTTCGGCCGGTCATATGGCCCAAAGCCATGCTGGCAATGTCAGTGATTCTCATTTGTCGCACATCCTAGTATCTATATTGGTGATTGGTAGCGTGGGGGCATTGCGGCCCCTCGCCCGTTTACTTCTTTCTTGCATCTGCCGAGTGGGCCGGCGCAGCCTTGGCTGCAGCTTCCTTCCTGCCTTTGTAGTGCCTGTATCCGAAGAACAACCCCGCAGCAAGCACAACAAGGGCAACCCCGATTGTCAGGTAGTCAAAACCGAATATCGTGTTGGACTTCGTGCGGGTTGGCATACTGCTTACGCCGAACGCGCTCGATGACCTTCCGGAGACTGCCACGTTGACTGTCTTGAGCTGGTAGCGCTCTACGTTTGCCGCATCCTTGTACGAGACGTTGAGCGTCACCGGGTAGGTCCCGGCAGCCAGCTGGCCTGAAGGCGTTATGGTAGTGGTGAACGTCGCCGTGTCGTCCAGGTTGAGCGTGCCTATGTACTCGCTGTCCGTGTCGAAGGTGAAGTTGTCCGCGAACACTTTTGCGTATACTGCGCGCACCGCCACGCCTCCCGCATTGGCTATGGTGAAGTCGATGTCCGTGGACGAGTTGGCAGTTACCGACGCGTCAGGCGCGGTCACAAGAAGCGATGCGGGCGCGTTTACAGTCAGGGCGAAGGTCTGGGTAATCTTTGCCTGCGCTGCCTTGTCCACGCTGTACGTGGTGGTCAGGGTAATCGGGTAGTAGCCGGGGCCTGCGCTTGCGCTCACCGCAAGGCTGAAGTACACCTTGGCTTCCTGGCCCGCCTTGATGCTCTTTACGTACACGCGGTCGCTTGAAAGCGGCAGGAGGTAGTCCGAAGTCTCGTCCGATGAGTTGATGCTGCCGCCAATCTGTATGAGGACGTTTTCAGCGTCGAAGTCCGCCACGTTGCGCAGTGTTACGGTCATCTCGGTTTCAGCGCCAGCTACAACCATGTCGTCCGTGGTGACGCTTGAGATGATTGCGTTGGACTGGTCCGGCGAGTTTATCAAAAGCGGTATCGAGCCGACCTGGTAGTTCGCGCCATCGATGGTCGCGTATAGGTAGATGTCATAGGTTCCCGCCTTGGTTGCCGAAGGCACGTCGAAGTTCACAGTGACTTCCTTGGTCGCGCCCACGTTCATGGTCCCGAGGCTGTATGCCCCCCGGACCGTGCCGAACGGCACGACTACGTTGAGCATCACGTTGTTGTGCGAAGTGTCCAGGTTGGTTGCCGTGAACTGCATCTTTGCGTTGTCCCCCGGGTAAATCTTGTCCGGAGACTGCACGAAGTTGGTCACCCCAAGCGGCGAGTCCTCGAACACAGTCACGCTGGTAAGGTTTGTTGCTGCGCAGAACGAGGCGACAAAAACCATCATCACCGCAAACAGCGGCACTGCGTTATTCATACTCCAAAACACCTCAATTGAATCGTCATTTTTTGAATGCCCTTAATCGTCGTCGTTCTTGAAAAACATCACTTCAGTTTCAGGTCGTGGGCGGAAGGCCTCTTGGTCGGGCCGTCGGACTTTATGCTGCCGTCGCCAAGCATTATCGTGCGCTTGCCATACGTTGCAACAGCGGGCTCGTGTGTCACTATCACTACCGTGGTGCCCGAGTTCTTCGAAAGTCCGGCGATAATCTCCATTACCTCCGTTCCGGATTTCGAGTCAAGGTTTCCGGTAGGCTCGTCGGCAAGAAGGAACGCCGGGTCGTTGGCAAGGGCGCGGGCTATTGCGACGCGCTGCTTCTCGCCGCCCGAAAGCTCGTTGGGCTTGTGGTCCGCGCGTTCGATAAGGCCGACTTTCTTGAGCAGGGCAACTGCCCTTTCGTGGCGCTCCGCAGCCGGGATGTTGTCTATTGCCATTGCCATTTCGACGTTCTGTATTGCCGAAAGGTTGGAAAGCAAATTGAATGCCTGGAACACGAAACCGATATTGGTGCTGCGGACCTTTGCAAGCTCGTCCGAGCCCAGCTTTGACACGTCGATGTCGTCAACGTAAATCTTGCCAAAGCTCGGCTTGTCCAGGCAGCCCATCAGATGGAGCATCGTGCTCTTGCCGCTCCCCGACGGGCCCATCACCGTGACGAACTCGCCTTTCTTGACGCAGAAGCTGACGTCTCGCAGCACCGGCAGCATCCTGTCGCCTATGCTGTATTGCTTTCCTACTGCGTCGAATTCCAGTACGCATTTGTTGTCCATTTTTTACATCCGGCCGTTTTGGCCATATTGTTATTAATTGTAATAACCCATATGGGTATTGTGAAATAACCTGTAATAACCTATCAAGGCGATTAACTTGAAACATTTACGCACTCTTGGATATGCTTCGCTCATAATCGGGGGCTTCCTCGTGCTTTCGTACTCTGTGCTTGCATACTATGCGATTTGGCAGCACGAGTTCTTCCTGGTGTCGCCGCCAACAGGCGCGCGCATCATCGCAACAACAGGCAATGGCACGGAATTCCTCGAGATGACTTCCCGGTCCAACGCGTCCGGGTTCAACGAGTCGCGTTTCAACGATTCGCCGTCCATCCAGGCGATGGAGGTCACCCCGCGCTTTCCGGCAGGCAACAGGGCCGACCGGCTGTTTGTGAACGTGTCAGTTGACCCGATGTCGCAGGTGCTTTCGCCAGTCTCCCTTGGGATACTCCTCATGGGCCTGTTCTTCCTGTACAACGGCTATGCTTTGATTACCCACACCCGGAAAGTCGAGCGCAAGGAGACGCGCAAGTTCGTGATATCCTCGCTGCTTACAGGCGACGAGAAGGTGTTCTACGACGAGCTTGTCAAGGCCGAGGGAGAGGCCACCCAGAAGCAGCTCTCCTCATCAACGGGTTATTCGGCAGTGAAGACCTACCGGATAATCAAGCGGCTTGAGGGAAAGAAGATAGTGCGCTCGTTCCCGTTCGGCATGACCAACAAGATAGTGCTTGAGGAAGAAAAGTAAGATTGGAGAAAGTCCGCGTGCCCGCGCGATTCGTAAAGCGCATAGGACAAATAACCCCACTAGGCAAAAATATTTGTGATTGAATGTCCGTACTGATTCCCGAACACAAGTTGCACTTGGACATCCTTGAGAACAAAGTAAGCAAGGTTGCCGGCCAGCTGCAAAAATTCCCTCCAGGGTCTCCCAAGCACGCTGACAAGGTATCCCGTAGGCTTGGTGGCCTCCGCGACCTGATAACTCAGAAGTTCAATCAAGACCCCCTCCTGCTGGATGAGGTCGCCCGGCACGAGGTCAACCTGTTGCAGGCGATGGTTGATTACAAAAATGCGGCCGTGATGCACTCCGAGCTTTCGGTGCCGTTCCTTGAGAAAATCCGTCAAATCCGAAGTTCAAAGACAAACGCGGAAGCCATGCCCCGGTTTGACGAGTTGCGCACGCTGCACGCAGATTATATTCAGCAGGTCCGCAACCCGTTTTTCCACGCGTCGGATAACATAAAATTCATAGCAAAGGATGTTGATGCTTTCTTGGCGCGGCTTGAAACGAAAGCCAGGAAACAGAAAGAAAAGCACAGCTGAGTTAAGCTAATTAGGAAACCAGCGGGATGATTCCCCGCATTGCGTTCTTGCTTTTTTCCTGCGACTTGCACAACCATACTATCAGGGCCTTCTGCACATGCATCCGGTTCTCGGCCTGGTCGTACACTACCGACTGGGGGCCTTCCAGCACTTCCGCAGTGACCTCGTACCCTTTGTGTGCAGGAAGGCAGTGCATGAACTTGGCAGTTGGCTTTGCAAGAGCCATCAGCTTGTCATCAACTGTGAACCCCGCAAAAGCGGCCATCTTCTTCTGCTTTTCAGACTCCTGCCCCATCGACACCCACGTGTCGGTGTAGACTATGTCCGCACCAGCGACGGCTTCTTCCGGCGAGTCGCAGATTTCAACGTTCCCGTATTCTTTTGCAATGCTTATGTACTTGGGGCTTGGAGTGTAGCCTTTCGGGCACGCTGCGACGAACTCGAATCCGGCCATCGCGCAGGCCACCATAATTGCGTTGCACACGTTGTTGCCGTCGCCCACGTAGGCGACCTTGACGTCCTGTTTGTTCGGGTAGATTTCCTTTATTGTCATCACGTCAGCAAGTGCCTGGCAGGGGTGGTCGAGGTCGCTAAGTGCGTTGATTACGGGCACTGTTGCGTGCTTTGCAAGCTCCTCAACCGTGGAGTGCGAAAAGACTCGCGCCGCAATCGCGCTGGCGTAGCGCGACACCACCTTCGCGGTGTCCAGAAGGTCCTCGTTGCCTGCGGAAACCTGCGAGTCCTTTCCAAGGAATATCGCGTGTCCACCCATCTGCGTAATCCCTGCCTCGAATGAGAGTCTGGTGCGCGTGCTGGGCTTCTCAAAGAACATGACAAGGGTCTTTTTGTCCATCGCGTCGGAAAGAAGGTGCGGGTTTTTCTTTGACAAAAGCGCGGCTGCCACAAGGCCGTTCAGCTCCTCAGCCGAAAGGTCGTAAATGTTGACTAAGTCTTTTTTCATTCGTATTCACTTTGGTAAATGGTGTTGTGTCCCTGCTTGGATATTATAATCTCGTCGCATTTGCGACATATTTTGCAGGCTATTGTCAAATAATGGTCAGGCAGCGGTTTTTGCCCTCCCATATTGGCGGCCTGCTTTGGCTTCCTTTATTTCCCCTTCTTTGCTGTCGCAGGCTTGCGGCACATCTTCTCCAATAGCTCGAACGCCTTGAGTGCGTCCTTGCGCTCGATGACCAGGTTGGTGTCCGTGTAGCAGGAGTAGAGGTCCACTATGTTGATGCCGTGTTGCGCAAGCTGGTCAAGCACGTGCGCGATGACTCCCGGTACGTTCTCGATGCGGCTTGGCGAAGTAAGGCGAAGCATGCACAGGCTCGGCGACTTTTGGATTATGTTCTCGCGGCCGAGCTTGTCTACTACGTAACCTTCGTTCTCGTCGCTTGTCATTACGAGTATGACCTTCTGGCTTGCAAGGATGGAGTAAATCTCGTCGTCCCCGCCCAGGTTGTTGGCTGCGGCGTGCGTGGTTGGCGAGCGCTCGAACACGAGCACGCAGACGTTGGAAATCAGGGTGATTTTTGTCTGGCTGAGCACTCCCGCAATGCCAATGCTTTCCTCCTCGTAGTTCTTGCAGGCGTCGCGTGAGTAGCGCAGCACCGCCATCTTGAGTGCGTCCTCGCTGCCGCCGACTTTGTGCGAGAGGTTCTTGGCAATTGCCGAGCAGTTGGCTATGCCCAGCCGGATTGCCTTGTTGACGTAAATGTCGGACTCCAGCTCCTCGCGGACCTGCTTTGAAATCGGGCTTTCCTCAACTTTGTGTGCCATGGTCATTAACCTCATCTAGTAATGTGAATCGTCTTTTTTGTCACGTTTCTGTCGTATTTATCTATTTCCTGACGCATCTATAAATTCCCTTCGGAGCAGAATACGTAGTGGTTCTTATGCGAACGACCCGGTTTTCGGAACTTAGCCCGTCCTTTTATGCAAAATACTCCTGCGAGGAGCTGCCGGTCGTGCGGGAAATCTTCGACGCCGTGAATGCGGAAGGCGACAATGCAGTTAGGTACTACACCGAGAAGTTTGACAAGGTCTGCCCCGCGCAATTTGAAGTCTCCAAGGAGCAAGTCGGGGCCGCCTATGCCGATGTTGACAAGGATACCCTTGACGCAATCAAGAAGGCAGCTTCCAACATAGAAAAGTTTGCAAGGCTCCAGCTTGCATCCAGCAAGGACTTCGAGACGCAAAACGACGGAATAACTCTTGGCCAGAAGACCATCCCCCTTGAGACCGTCGGGTGCTACGTGCCGGGCGGACGCTATCCCCTTCCTTCAACCGCGTTGATGACTGTTATTCCCGCAAAGGTCGCGGGAGTCAAGAACATAGTCGTGTGCTCTCCAAAAATCGCAGCAGCAACCATAGTCGCTGCTGACCTAGCTGGCGCAACCCGCATTTTTGCAATCGGAGGAATCCAGGCAGTCGCGGCGATGGCTTTTGGCACGCAGAGCGTCCCAGCTGTTGACAAGATAGTCGGGCCGGGAAACAAGTACGTTGCTGCTGCAAAGAAGCAGGCCTTCGGAGCAGTCGGGATTGACTTCATTGCAGGGCCAAGCGAAGTCTTAGTCATTGCCGACGATTCCGCGGATGCCTCCCTCGTTGCAGCAGACTTGCTTGCACAGGCAGAGCACGACCCGCTTGCACGAAGTGACCTTGTCACCGACTCCGAGGCATTCGCAAAAAAAGTCGAAGCCGAGGTGGCAGTGCATCTTGAGGTGCTTTCGACAAAGGAGGTTGCAAGGCAGTCAATTGCAAACGGCACTATAGTAATAGTGGACTCCCTTGCGGATGCTGTTGAGGTGGCAAACCGCTGCGCTCCCGAACACCTGGAAGTCCAAGTCAAGAACCCGGATGCCATCCTTTCCAAGCTCAAAAATTACGGCTCACTCTTTGTTGGAAAGTATTGTGCCGAAGTGTTCGGCGACTACTCAAGCGGAACCAACCACTCGCTGCCCACAAGCGGGGCCGCACGATATACTGGCGGGCTTTCAGTTCGCGAGTTTGTCAAAGTCGTCACCTACCAGCGCGCGGACAAAAAGCCCTCGGCTGAGATGATAAATGCGGCTGTTGTCCTTGCCAAGAAAGAGGGTTTGGCAGCACACGAGAACGCCGCCAGATTAAGGCTGGATTCGCAATAAGCCGCTGAATATTCCTTTCTTATTTTCTATTCCCACTTTGCAGCCTTCAGCATTGCCCCTGCCTTTGAGAGCGCGGCAGCGATTGCTGTGGCCTTGTTCTTTCCGGGGTTGCATTCCACTATCCAGACTGCCTCGTCCCCGCGTTTTGACGAGCGGGACTGGGTACGGACCAAGTCAACGCCCAGGCTCGCGAGTGCAACAGCTGCATGGGAGAGCGCGCCCGGCTTGTCAGATAGTACTATCTCTAGTCTGAAAAGTTTCTTTTCAAATGACGGTGCGATTATGATTTCCCCGCTTTCGGAGTCTTGTGAAATAAGCAGCCTGTCGCCATCCTTTATGCCGAGGCTGTCCCTCATCGACTGGGGGATTACCACCCGGCCCTTGGAGTCCAGCTTTGTCGCGACCTTTGTCACTATTGTTCGACCTTTTCGCATTCAACCTGCTTGGGCTTGCTCAGCCTTTCCTTCATCTTCGCAAGCCTCTCCTCAAAGGAGCGCATCTTCTCCTCGTCAACAGGCTCGGCATTGAGCTTGTACAAAAGGTTCATGAAAATCTTGGGGTCTGAAGCGTCCGCAACAGTCGCCTGCTGCACGTGCACCCCCGTCCCATCAATCACTGTGCGCGTGTCCGTGACCACCTTGTCTCCCTGCGCATCAGTTGCAATGGATTCCTTGACGTCAACAATTGTTTTGCCGTCGCTTTCGACCATCTCGACGCTTTTAGTGCCCGGCGCGAAGTTGCCGAACTTCTGCGCAATCAGCCTGTCAACCGCGCTTCGCTCCTGCGATGTGAAGACGTCCTTTTGCTGGGGCGAACTCCTGTCCTGCTTTGCGTTGGATTTCTTGAGGCCCATAATTATCATCCTGTTGAAAAGTATTCAGTCAGGCCAGTATTATAATTCGGATGCGGGCTGTTGGTTTTTATTTGCTTAAGGGCACAGGGTCTAGTGATAATCTTTCGGTGGTTTTCTTATGGTTGTCAACGTAGAAAATTTGCGAAAAAAGGGGGATACTGCATTAACCCTTCCGGACAACACGGGAAAAAGCAAGTTGCCGCAAAAACAGGAACCTAAACAGGTCAGTCTTTCAAGGTTCACCAAGCGCAACGATTCAGATGTATTCATAATGAAGAAAATGGGCGACGACTCGGTAGTATCTTATGGTGCCCCGAAGCCGCTTGTCAAGCCGAAACCTGCGATGCCGACCAAGCAAACTAACATCGTCCCCGTCGATTCTTTTCCATCCATCTCCGCAGTAAGAAAGCCGGCCGGCAGGTTGCCCACTTATGATGCCAGGAAGGTTGAGCGGATTGTAAAAGCAAGTAATATTTATCTGAGGCAATTCAACAAGCCAGGCGTCGATAATGCTTTGGCCATGGATAATAGGGCGCGAGCATTATACCTTGGCCTCAAAGAAGCAAGCAAACTTGCGACTACCCATCGCTTCGGACCCGAAAACCACGCCCAGCTCATAACTGCCGTGCGGGAGAAGGTTAACACTGGTGAAAGGGATGCGGATGCCCTCAACGGCCATTTGACTGAGTTGGTCAAGCGTATGTACGACCTCCGAAAGAATGGCATAGATGTTGTGAAGTGATTCCAATGGACGTCCTCGAAGCGCAGAAAACCCGCCACAGCATCCGCAAGTACCAGCCAAAGCCGGTTGAGCAGGACAAGGTTGACAAAATCCTTGCTGCGGCAATGCAGGGGCCAAGCGCGATGAACGCGCGTCCGTGGCACTTTGTAGTTATTACAGACAAGGCGGTGCTTTCCGAGATTCCCAAGGTCAGCGCCTACGCGCAGATGGCGCCCACCGCTGCCCTTGCAATAGTGGTGTGCGGTGACACCAAGCTTGAGAAGCTGCCAGACCTGTGGGTGCAGGACTGCTGCATCGCCTCCACCAACATAGTGCTTGCAGCCCACGCCCTTGGCTTGGGCGCGGTCTGGACTGCGGCATACCCGCTTCCGGGCAGGTCGGAAGGCATCCAGAAGATTCTCGGACTTCCCAAGAACGTAATCCCGCTTTCAGTCATTCCCATCGGCTACCCTGCAGAGAGCAAGCCCGCGACCGACCGGTTCGACAAGTCAAGAGTACACAAGGACAAGTGGTGATTACCCTCCGGCTTGTTCGAGGCACCTTGGTTGCCCTTCGCACCTCTTTTATTGGTTGCCTTGCAAAATAATTTTCCTAATATTAGCCATAATATTGCAAAACCTACGCGCGACCATGGTCTAACGGTATGATGACAGCCCTCCAAGCTGTAAGCCCGGGTTCGACTCCCGGTGGTCGCATCCAACCACAGGCTCAGTTCCTGCACCGCCTTGAACGGCACTAATCTATTGTCCTGTCCTCGTCAGGACTGGGGCAAAATAAGTATATAATTATTGCTCCGACACGTCTGCCGATTGTTTTAATTCGTTCATGATTCAAATGAATGGTAAATTAGTTGGTTTTCTTGGCTTTCGTTGACGCGGCGCTTGGCGCGCTCTTGGTGTTTTTGGCAACCGCGTTCGGTTCGCTTGTAGTGTTTTTTGTCGACTGCCTTGACCGCAGGACGTATTCTGTGCTGCTTTCGTTTGCAGCTGGCGTGATGCTGTTCTCCTCGATAGAGATGTTCGAAAGCGCCAGGCAGTCTTTCGGCGGGCTGCTGGCTGTTGTGTGCCTGCTTTTTGGGGCGATAGTTTTCATTGCGTTGGACAAGCTGCTTCCTCATCTGCACCTGCAGCGCAAGACGAATCTTGCAGGGAACAAAAATGGCGCATTGATTGCGGGTGCGGTGACGTTGCACAACATTCCCGAAGGAATCGCTATAGGCTCGGCTTTTGCAAGTTCCTCTCCGCTTGGCTGGTTCGTTGCGTTCTCAATGGCCCTTCAGGACATCCCGGAAGGCCTGAGCGTGTCCGCGCCGCTTGCCTGCTTTGGGATGCAGAAGCGCAAGTCGATTTGGTTCGGCATCCTGTCAGGCCTGGTAGAGGCGGTGTCCGCGCTTGTCGGTTACTGCCTTTTAGTGGTGGTATCCTGGGTGGTGCCTTTTGGCCTTGCAATTTCAGCAGGCGCCATGCTTTGCGTGGTTTTCGTCGAGCTTTTGCCAGATGCTTTTTGCCACGGCTTTAAGCGCATCTCCGCATTTTCGCTTCTTGCAGGGTTTTCGTTGGCATTCGGCCTTGCCTCGCTGCTGCACTTCTGAACTTCGGTTATTCCGCCTTCCCAGCCTGCGTCAAACTTCTCAGGTTTCAACATTCCACGTTGTGGTTGCCTAGTATAGCCTGAATACCGTGGCTATGCCGAGGAGCAGCATCAGCAGCCCTGCAACCAAGTGCAGGTTGCGGAGGTTCTGTTCCTTGAAGGTATTGGCCTTTTCGACCGTCGCCCACCCGTAATGCAACGCCAGCACTATCAGCAGCAGCGGCAGCACGAACAGGAAGTTGTATATCGCCAGGATTGGCAGAACCTGCTCCGTTGTCATCTGGTTCGCCAGCAAGCCCAATGTGAAGAAGTACGGGCCGCCGGTGCACGGAAGTTCAAACAGGCAGACTGCAAATCCCGTAATGAATGCGCCTGGGATGCTGGTGACAGAGCCGAGCAGTCCTTTCAATGACGGCCGCCACGAGCGGGGTATCTCCATCACGAAACCCCCGCCGCCGTACCAGAAGTAGTCCTTTATGTTCAACAGGCCGATGGCTATTGCCAAAAAGCCCACGATTTTATAGAACAGGTCGCTCAAGCCGCTGAACTGCAACGCCGAAAACAACCCAAGGCCGAAGAGGTAATACGCAATGTATATTGCGCAGATGAATGCCAAACCCGTCCTGAGCGCCCTTTGCGCGTCGCCTGCGGCAAGAAGGGATGCAAGAAGTATCAGCAGTACTGCGATTGCGCAAGGGTTGATTGAGTCAACCAGGGCTGCGCCACCAACGAACAGAAGAAGCTCGACGGAATCCATATTCTTCAGGGATGAAACCGAGCCGGGCGCGGACATGCCGGTTACGTTCTCCTGCGGGTTCGGGCATGGTGCGTTCCCGCGCGGGTTAAGCACGCCCGACGAGTTTTCGATTATGGGCTTGTCTCCGAGAAGGTAGCCGCCGGAATAGAACAACGCGGGAACCCCGCGCTGCTCGCGTGGGACGTTACGGGCTTCGAAAAAGTCGTTCAAAAGCAGCGCGTTGCTGTTGTTCTGGTAGACTTCGAAGAACTGTACGTTAACTCCCGTAGCGTTTAGCCCTTTAACCGCCGATTCGGCGTTTGCGCAGTGCGGGCAGCCATTGCCATAAAAGAAATATGCGCAGTCCCCGGCATAAGCCACTGGCGCAAAAATCAAGAATAGGAACGCAAAAAATGGCGTATTCATTTTCAAGTTACTTCTCCTCTTCATTCACTACTTCCTGTGCCTTTCCCGTCGGCCCGCCTTTTTTGGCGATTGCATTCTGCGCGATGCCCGCAAACAGGTCCGCGTACGCCGGGTTGATTTCCACTACCGGCTTCATTTTTATCGTCGCTTCCACGAAGTCGTGCCTGTACGGTATCCTCCCGATTATCGGGATGCCCTTTTTCTTGGCGAAATCCTCTATCTTGGAGCAAAAGCTTTTTTCAAGGTCGAACTTGTTAAGCACTATCCCGCTCGGCACCCCAATCTTGTCCGAAAGGAACAGGACCCTTTCCAAGTCGTGGAGCGCGGATGGCGTGGGCTCGGTCACTGCGACCACGTAGTCCGAGCCTTTCAGCGAGGCGATTACCGGGCAGCCCACTCCCGCTGCGGAGTCTATTATCATGATTTCGGATGCCAGTTGCGCGCTTACTTTGTCCGCGTGGTTCCGCAGTTCGCTGACGACTTCGCCCGATGCAAGCTCGCCCAGCTTGAGCTCGCCGGAAACAAGCGTCACCCCGTAGTTTTTTCCCGTGTAGACCGTCCCGATTTCCTTTTTGGTCTCGCCGATTGCGTGTTCGGGGCAGGCTACGATGCACGCCTTGCAGCCGATGCACAGGTCGCTCAAAAACGCCGGGTGTTTCCCCTTGACGAACGCTATCGCGTTCTGCTTGCAGACTGCCGCGCACTTTCCGCACTTATTGCACTTGTCCAAATCCCATTTTGGGATTGGCTGGCGGATAATTTCTTGCCTCTTGAGTTTTATCGAAAGCAGCAGGTGGTCGTTTGGGCACTCCACGTCCGCGTCAACAAGCAGGACACGTTTGCTCTTTGCGAATTCCACAGCAATGGACGTCGCGACCATTGACTTTCCAGTCCCTCCCTTGCCTCCGGTTACCGCTATCTTCATTTTCAGCCCTCTTGATGCTCTTCACAATAATCGTTCAGGCCCGCTATTTTGGCCTTCTTGCTTTTCCATGATTTGAACGCCCCGCGCACGGTCTTTTGCCCGCACAAAAAAACGCGTATTCCCAGTTTTTTGCACAGCGCAAGCGCCCTCGGGCCGAGCTCTTCGCACAGCAGCGCGTCCGCGCCGTGTTTTTTCAGCAGTTCCGGCGGAAGCCCCAATCCGCCCATATGCTCGCTGGTGTTGTCGATTATTTCGGCCACTTTTCCGTGTTCATCCAAAAACGTGTATGTGGGGCAACGGCCGAAATGCTGCGCTACTTCGCCATCCAGCCCTTTAAGGTCATTGGTTGGTACCGCTATCCTCATTCCAAACCACTTAATGCCCGTTGGTTGTCTGGTTGTTCAGCTTATTTTCTCAAGCTTGCCTGCTGCGAACTTGGCAAGAGCCTCTTTCGCGTTACCGCTTCCCTTATACGTGGTGACGTTGAACTGTTTGAAGACGTCCCGAGCACGCGGGCCGACATTGCCCGTAATGACTGCTTCCGCTCCGTTTTCAACAACCGCCTGCGCGGCTGAAACCCCCGCGCCGCCCCGTTGGCCCGCGCTGGCGTTCTCAACGGCCTTTTCAAGCAGTATTTTTTTGCCATCGACTTTTGCTATGAGGAAAAAAGCGCAACGTCCGAACAGTTCCGAAACCTCGCTGTCAAGCGTTTTCCCATCCGCGCTTACTGCCACTTTCATTGAGACCACCCGATGCCCGTTTTCTACGCGTTCCGAAGCCAAAATATTGTTTTGAATAGATATTCATATCTATTTCTATATAAGCTTTGCTTGAAATGCGGTCTTGGCCTGCAAACCATTAAAAACAATTATGAATATATATTCGTAAGGTGGTTTGATATGCCAGGATTTGACGGGACCGGGCCGATGGCGCGCGGTATGGGAAGAGGACGAGGCCGCGGAGCCTGCGGCAGGGGGCTTGCCTTTGGAAGGGGCTTCGGACGCGGCGCTGGATACTGCGCATTCGTACCGGCAGACTTAACTGTGGACGAGCAGAAAAAAATATTGAAAGCACAGCTTGCGGAAATGGACCTTGAAAAGAAGGAAATCGAGGCAAAGCTGAAGGAATTGGGGAAGGAATAATTGTCACGGCCAAGAATTTGCAGGAGAGTTTGCTTTGCCCCTAGTGTCACCTACTTCAAGCCGGCCGGCGTGAGGATGGCCGGGCTTGAGGAGTCGGCGCTCTCGGTTGACGAGTTCGAGGCGGTCCGGCTCAAGGACTTGGATGGGCTTGAACAGGACGAGTGCGCAAAAAAAATGTGCATCTCCCAACCCACCTTCCACAGGCTCGTGCTGTCAGCACGCAAAAAGATTGCGGACGCGATAGTCAACGGCAAGGCCTTGCGCATCGGCGGCGGGAACTATAGGATTGGGAACAAAAAGACGATGGTGATGGACTGATGGAATTTTTTGGTAACTCGCTTTTGGGGAACTTCAACGACGGCCTTGTCGAGACCCTGCCTTACGTGGCAGCCGCGTTTCTTGCGCCAATCGTGCTTGGTTTCATTCCGGGCATCGCCAACCAGCTCATCGTCGGCACTGTTGTCAACTTCCTGCTTGCGTATTGTGCATTGAACGCTTCAGGGAGCAAACTCAAGCTCCTCCCGCTCATAATGGTGCCAAGCGTCGGCGCCTACGTCTCGGGAATAGTTTTCGGGGTGCAAACCCACGCGCTGCTTTACTTCATCCCCTTAATCTGGATTGGCAACGCGGCATATGTGTGGCTCCTCAAGAGCAAGGGTCTCCTGTTTTCCTCGATTGTAAAATCCGGCTTCCTGTTCCTCTCTGCAGGCTCGCTTGTGCTTGCAGGCATTGTGCCCGCAGCGTTCCTTATTGCGATGGGTCCGGTACAGCTTGTGACTGCGCTTGCAGGCGGCTTTGCCGCAGGCAAGGTTTCGAAAGTATAATTCGCAGGTGACTTTACCATGACCGACTTTACTGAGTTGGAAAAAGCCCTTTCAGACAAGAGCCTAACCAAGGTAGTGCAGATGGCACCTGCTGTTCGCGTCGCAATAGGCGAGCCCTTCAATTATGACGCGCCCACTGAGAAAGTGACCCGCCAATTAGTTGGCGCTTTACGCAAACTCGGCTTTGACTACGTCTTTGACACCAACTTCACTGCAGACTTGGTCATTTTGGAGGAAGCGGCAGAGCTTCTTGAACGCATCGAGCACAATGGTCCGTTCCCGATGCTGAACTCCTGCTGCCCCGGGTTTGCCATGTTTTTAGAGCAGAAGCACCCCGACCTCTTTATTGACCACATGTCCACAATCAAAAGCCCGATGGAATGCATCGGCCCGCTGATTAAAACTTACTTCGCCCAGAAACAGGGCATTGACCCGGCGAAGATTTACTCCGTTGCCGCGATGCCTTGCATCATAAAGAAGATGGAGGCAAAACGCGCTGACATGAAGCTCCCCGACGGCAAGACTGCGGTTGACTTCGTGATAACCACCAAGGAACTTTCCGAGCTGATGAAGGCAAAGGGAATCGACCTGGCATCCTGCGAGGAGAGCGACTTCGACTCGCTGATGGGCCAGGGCTCCGGTGGTGCGCGCATCTTCGGAACAACCGGCGGAGTGACCGAGGCTGCCCTGCGCTATTGCGCCAAGCTCAAGGGAATCACGCTCGGCGAGCCAGTTGTGACTTGGCTTCGCGGTTTTGACAACGCACGAGAACTTGCATTCGACCTTGGCGGAATACCGGTCAAAATCCTTGTAATCCATTTCCTCAAGAACGCGGGTCCAATCCTTGCAGACAAGGAGCTGCGTTCGAAGTACCACTTCATCGAAGTGATGGCCTGCCAGGGCGGGTGCATGGGAGGAGCCGGACAGCCGCTGACCACTCCAGAAATCTTGCAGCAGAGAAGGAAGAAGCTTTACGCACTCGACGGCTCGGCGAAGTTCAAGGTTTCCGACGAAAACCCCGAGCTCAAGGCGCTCTACTCCGAGTTCCTCGGGCAAATCGGCGGGCAGAAGGCATTGACGCTCCTGCACACCCGCGTGAAGAACGCGTGAGCGCACGAAAATAACTCGGTAGTGTGGACGATGAGGATAAGCGTAGTATATGATAACGAGGCGCTTGACGGCTTTTGTAGCGGCTGGGCTTTTTCCTGCCTAGTGGAAGCGCACGGCAAAAAACTGCTTTTTGACACCGGATGGAGCGGCACGCAACTTGTCTCTAATATGGCGAAGCTTGGAGTAGCCCCAAAGAGCATAGATGCGATTTTCATTTCGCACGACCATTGGGACCACGCGGGCGGCCTTGCCTATCTCCTGGGCGTGACGGGCAACATCCCGGTTTTTGTGCCATGCTCTTTCTCAACACACCTGAAAGAGGAAATCGGCAAGTTGTCCAAGCTGGTCGAAGTTTCTGATGCGGTTGAAATGCTTCCCGGCCTTTTTTCCACCGGCGAGTTGGGTTCAATCGTAAAGGAGCAGTCACTTGTTGTAAAAACCGATAAAGGAAATATCGTTGTTTGCGGTTGTTCGCATCCCGGAGTAGAGAATATACTACAGAAAGCGCGGTCGTTCGGCGAAGTTTATGGCATCATTGGCGGACTGCACGGGTTCGACAACCTTGAGGCTCTCGGCCAGTTGAAGTTGCTTGTGCCCTGTCACTGCACGCAAAAGAAAAAAGAGATAATGGAACGTTTTCCGGACGCGTCCAAGGAATGCAAAGCTGGGACGGCGATTGAGATTTGAGTCAATGCCTTTGCCAAGTGAAGAAAGACCGCACAACCGTTTTTAGGCGTAGTTCGAGTGAGACGATATGAAAAAGTTTGTAAACAATTTGAGCCCGGCTCCTGATAAGGACATAGATGGGATGTACGCCGAGCTATTGGCAATGGTGGATGCGGTTGAAAACGACGGGCTCAAGAATCTCCTAAACGCCTTTTTTCGCGACGTGCAGTTCGCAGAGGCATTCAAGCACTCCCCTGGCGCTATGCATCACGCGTGGGTTGGCGGCTTGCTTGAACACTCGCTTGCGGTGGCAAGGACCGCAAAATGCTCCGCTTCAAACTTTAATGTTGACATGGATATCATGGTCGCCGGCGCGCTCCTGCATGACATTGGTAAGCTCAGGGAACTTGAGGTCTCGACCTGCATCGAACTCACCGAAGAAGGCCTGCTGCTGGGGCACGTTACCCTTGGCTGTGAGATGGTGCGCCAGATGGCTGCAAAAACCGGCCTTGATGCGCGCACCACGCTCAGGCTTTCGCACGTGCTCATCTCCCATCACGGAAAATGCGAGTACGGTTCCCCGAAGAGGCCCATGTTGTTGGAGGCGCTGCTGGTGAGTTTTGCGGATGAGACGGATTCCAAAGCCAGCCACTTCGAGCGCATCAAGCGCAAAGCGTGCCCGGAAGATGTCACGGTTTACGACGAGCACTTGGGCGAAATTTTCCTAAAGTAACTTGGTTCAATCAATTTCGTCCGCCTTTGAGCCCGATACTATTCAGGTGGGAATGAGTTTCGAAAGGTCGATTTTCTTGTTCTTCTGGAAAGCCCTTGCGGCCGCCCTTATTTTTTCAGCCTGGCCGTTGAGAACGTATATTTCAAGGCACTTTTCGTTTTCAAGGTGATGGTGGATTTGCGTCTTTATGATGGGTGCGTGCATGTGCGCTAATTCTGAAATGTCTTTGACGTATTCGTCCTTGTGTATCGCAAGCAGCACCGCATCAACCACGCCGGTCAGCTTCGCGCGTTCCTTGTCGTCCGAAACAAGCATCCGAATGCCCGCCCGGATGGTCTCGCTTTTTCCGGAAAAGCCCATTTCCTTCTGGAGCCGTTCCAGCTCCTCCAGGAGGTCCTCGCTTAGTGATATGCTGATTATCTTGGCCATACTGAGGTATGTTAATAACTATTTTTAATATTAACCATAATAGTTAATAACAAAACCAATAAAACTATTATTGCCCATATTCGTTCTCTTCCAACTGATGAATGGAATTTGGGGTGCCGTAACTTTGAACAAAAAAGAATACTTGATTGCAGGAATAACTGTAGCGCTAACCGCGGTAGTCATATGCTTGGCTATTCTGGCCTTTACAAATGCACCCGGGCAGGTCAATACCGGCGGCAAGCTCAGTGTGGTAGCCAGTTTCTATCCGATGTATGATTTCGCAAAGAACGTGGGCGGCGACCGCGTTCACGTAATGTCACTAATACCTGCGGGTGTTGAGCCGCACAACTTCGAGCCTACTCCCTCCGACATAGTCGCGCTCAGCACCGCAAGGGTGTTCATCCTCAACGGCGTGGTCGAGGACTCTTGGGCTCCGAAACTTCTAGAAGGCATTGACAACCCGAATCTCGTCATCGCCGATGCAAGCGCAGGCGTGCAGCTCATATCGTCACAGGATGCCGACGAGCCCGGCAAAGACCCGCACATCTGGCTGAACCCAGTTGACGCAAAGAAGCAGGTATTCAACATCCGCGACGCGCTGGTAAAGGCCGACCCGGCAGGAAAGGACTATTACGAAGCCAACGCCAAGGCATACGCTGCGAAACTTGACGCGCTTGACGCGCAGTTCCGCACCACCATGGCGACGTGCAAGAACAAGGACATAATCATCACCCACGCCACACTGGCGTACTTCTGCAAGGAATACGGCTGCAACCAAGTCCCAGTCGAGGGAGTGAACGCCGAAGGCGAGCCCACCCCCGCGGTCGTGGCGGCGATAGTCAAGCAGGCGAAAGAAAAGGGCATCAAGGTCGTATTTGTCGAGAAGCTGTACAGCCCGCGGGTCGCGCAAACCATTGCCGATGAAATAGGCGGCAAGGTCGCGGTATTCAACACCGCGCACGGGCTTACCTTGGAGGAGCAGCAGCGCGGCGATGATTACCTCTCGCAGCAGCAGGAGAACGTGGAGACAATCAAGGCGAACCTTGACTGCAGCTAGGGGTTACACCGAATGACCGAAAATATCATCGAACTGCAAGACCTGTCCTTTCGCTACGGCAAGCAGCTAGTCATCGACAAGGCCACGTTTTCAATCATGAAAGGTGATTTCATCGGCATGATTGGGCCGAACGGCGCAGGCAAGTCAACTCTTGTGAAGCTTATGCTAGGCCTGCTCAAGCCAACGGACGGCAGCATCAAGCTCTTCGGAAAGGACGTGCGGGATTTCAACGAATGGCACCGTATCGGTTACGTCCCCCAGAAGGCAACCAATTTCGACCAGAACTTCCCCGCGACCGTTTTCGAAGTCGCAAGCATGGGTAGGTTCTCAAAAGTCGGCGCGGGAAAATGGCTTTCCAAGGCTGATTACGCCATTGTTGAGAAAGCCCTTGAGGATGTCGGCATGCTCGGCCTGGCCGAAAGCCGCATAGGCGAGCTTTCAGGCGGCCAACAGCAGCGCGTGTTCATCGCGCGTGCGCTCGCGTCGGAACCGGATTTGCTTATCCTCGACGAGCCGGCTGTGGGAGTTGACCAGGATGCCCAACACGACTTCTACCTCCTGCTGGGAGACCTGAACCGGAAAAGGGGGACGACACTAATACTCATCTCGCATGACATAGGCGTAGTTGCAAAAAACGCATCAAGACTTGCATGCGTCAACGTCAGTGTGACGATGCACGACACGGCCAAAGGGATTGACGACGCCCTGCTCTGCTCATACGGTTCCGATTTCCAGAGGGTGCCGCACCACCACGACAAGGTTTTACCCAATGCTTGAGTTCCTCCAATACACTTTCATGCAACGCGCGTTCATAGCCGGCATCCTGATAGCCGTGCTGTGCGCGGTCATCGGCGTTTTCCTGGTCCTTCGCAGGCTGGCTCTCATCGGCGACGGGCTTGCGCACATCTCATTCGGAGGCATCGCTTCGGGGTTATTCTTCAACGTTTACCCACTCCTGTCCGCGCTCGTATTCTCGGTATTAGCTGCGTTTGGCATCCAAAAGCTCAAGCAGATGAAAGTCTACAGTGACTCCGCGATTGCAATATTTTTCTCATTCGGTCTCGCCCTAGGCGTGGTGCTGGTAAGCATGTCGCGCGGTTTCAACGTGGACCTCATGTCATACCTTTTCGGAAGCATCTTGGCCGTGCGCGAAACCGACATCCTGCTCATCCTATCGGTCGGGCTGGCGACGCTTGTCACACTGGTGCTGTTCTACAAGGAACTTTTCTACATCACTTTTGACGAGGAGTCAGCCCGCGCTTCAGGAGTGCCAGTTGAGCGTCTCAACACGCTGCTGCTCGTCCTGACCGCAGTGGCAGTAGTCCTTTCCATGCAAGTAGTCGGCATCTTGTTGGTTTCCTCATTTATTGTCATTCCTGCGTCAATTGCTCTCCCTCTTTGCAGGAGTTTCAAGCAGTCTATACTCGCGTCCGTAGCCATCTCAGTGTCGTCCGTGGTGGTGGGTCTGGTGCTTGCGTACCAATTCGACCTGGCGGCAGGAGGCGCGATAGTCCTCGTGCTGGTGGCGGCGTTCGCCGCGATGCTTGGTTACCGGGCGCTGACTGACGACAAGCAGTAACGCGTTCATATTTTTGGATGCTGACTTATTTCGATGTTTAAGCAAATCGCAGTTTTGCCGTTAAAATTAAGGGTAAGTGAAAACGCGTTTTACTAACCCCTAAATTATCGCCTTTTAGGGGTCTGTTTCCATTCGTGGAACGCCTTGATTTTCTAACCCCTAATGGACTCTATATGTATACACCTACCCACCTGAACCTATACCTCAGACTGCTTTTCCGGTGTTCTGGCTCGGAAAAACTGCCTTATCATCTTCCTCAAAGTCCCTCTGGTGACGACTTCGCCGTACTTGGTGTACTTATATTTCAGCTTCTTGTTCGTGACCAAGATGTAGACTTTGGCGAAGTCTTTCTCCAATTGCCTGAACTTCCTGGCCAGATATTCAAGTTCGGGCCGCTTGCAACCTCTGAAATCGGTTACTGCATAATCGCTGCGGTTGCCAGCGTAATCTGGTTTGAAGTCCCAAAGATGCTGAAGGTAAGCTGATTTTTCCAGTGTGTGCCACGTGAATCCCGGATTTTTCGATTACGTGGCATGTTGGTTTTGGTATATATTCAAAGTGCCACGTAAAAACGCAGCCTGAAACGGGCGTTTCACGTCTGTAAAACTGGTGCCGTGCCACGTAATTGCATCCTCAGAATTATATCTATCAAATAACGTCAATTCGGTTGTTTTTTTGCGCTTGACTCTCGCAAGGTCGGTTTTACAACATCAAGCGACAGAGTATATATAGAAATGTCGCTTGATTCTCGCTTGATTTTCAGAGATTCCTAGAATGGGAGCATCGCCATTTTTTTCCCTAAAACCGCCCAGGAATTATATCTACACCATCAAGCGCAATCGCGTAGCGCATTTTTTTCGTTTGAACGCTGCTTTGTACGCTGCTAAAACAGGCATCTTTTTCGCGGGTCGTTTTTATAGAAACAGACGCTGCTTTTTTGCAGCGTTTCAAGCGATTTTTCGAATAGACTTTTTCTGAAAGTATCCCCTTAAACCGTGCATGAACCTGCCCCCCTACCCGTCCAGCACCTCCCCCTAGGGCTTGACGCACTGTTTCGCTTACTTGCCTTTTATGAGCGTAATCTTGAGCGTAAACCGTTTTTGTGAAAACTCGTTTCGTATTTAAACAAAAATAGAGCGTAAATTTGACCGTAAAAACAGGTTTTCCAGACGGGAGGCTTGAGCGTAATGAGCGTAAACATTAACCCAGAATATACACACACCAATGCATAATAGCAAAGGCTGGGGCAAACGCCTTGGCAAGCCCTTGCTTGAAGGCAAAAGCGTTACCCCTACATTTGTGCAATAAAACGCATTATTTATAAATATGTAAGGGTATGAATATGGTGTGGCCTTCGTAAAGAAAAAAGTCGTAAACGGCAAGACCTACTATTACCTCCAGCACACCGTAAGGACGCAGAAAGGAGTGCAGACTAAGGAAAAATACTTGGGCACGAAGCTCCCGGCAAAGGTTGAGCAAGTCAAGGCCGAGTTCCTTGCGGAAATCTACAAGGAAAAGTGGCACGCCACGCTAGACAAGATACGACAGAACAGTGACAAGGAAGAGCGCAAGATGCCGAAGACTGCGCTGCAAAAGCAGATTCGCGGATTCTCAGTCAAGTTCACTTATGACACGAACCGCATAGAAGGTTCAAAGCTTACCTACCGCGAGACTGCAGACCTTCTAGAGCGGGGTTTGTCCCCGCGTTCAAAGCCGCTTGAGGACATCAAGGAAGCCGAGGCGCACGAAAAGGTATTCTACGAAATACTTGGTTACAAGAAAGACCTTTCCCTGAACATCGTGCTTTACTGGCACAAGAAGCTGTTCGAAGCAACTAAACCGGACATTGCAGGACAAGTCAGAAACCATCAGGTAGCGATTTCAGGCAGCAGGTTCATGCCGCCAAGCCCGATAGAGGTTCCCGCTGCCTTGGACGAGTTCTTCCACTGGTACAACAAAGCCAAGGCGAAGACGCACCCGGTTGAACTTGCGGCTTTGGTGCACCTTAAGCTGGTGACAATACACCCGTTCGGCGACGGGAACGGCAGGATGAGCCGGTTACTTATGAATTTCGTGCTGTACAAGAACGGTTTCCCGCTTTTGAACATCCCTTACGAGAACAGGAACAGTTACTACAACGCCCTTGAGCGTTCTCAGGTCAAAAAAACGGATGTCGTCTTTGTCCTGTGGTTCTTCAAAAGATACGTCAAGGAATACAAGGCGTTCGCAAAATAGTGTTGCCTGAACTGACTTCAAGCGGAAAGCCGGTCCACCAATCCGCGTTCGATGACTTTTCGTGCAAAGAATTCCTTGACTTCGGGGTCTTGGAATAATTCGTTCATCAGTTCGTTCGACCTGTTGCCATATTCATCCGAAACGAGCGTTTGGTTGAAGGGAGAGCCGCAACGGTTGCAGAATTTCATGGAAGGCGAGTTCTTTTCGTGGCAACGCTTGCAGAAAACGACCTTCATCTGCTCCTCTTGCGTGTCTTCCCTCGCGGAAAAGCCCTGCAGTTCCAACAAGGCGCTGTCAATGTTCCTGCCGCTCAGGTGGACGTAGACGCTGGCCATGTTGCTGGATTGCGTCCAGCCAAAATACTCCTTCATCTGCGCTTCAGTCAACTTGTTAGCTAAGGCCGTTGCCCGCGAGTGCCGGAACAAGTGCGGGTGTATCCGCTTTTTGATTCCAGCAGCCAAAGCAAGTTTTTCAAGCGTTTTATGGACTGAAGCGTGGACTGCCGGGAAGCAGGTCTCGTGGTTATTGTTCGAGCGGGGAGGCCACAGGTACGCTTCAAGGTCACCTGCTCCCTCGTAGTTTTCCAGCCAAGTGGACAAAGCAGGCGCAGAGCTAATGATTCGCACTCGCCTATCCCCGGTTTTTCCGGTAACGCGTAAAATCGCTCCGTACTGGTCGAATTTGATGTTCTTGATTTTCAGGGACAGCAATTCGCCAATCCGGCAACCGCTTTCATAAAGAACGAGTACCAACGCCTTGTCGCGTGGGGTGGTAGCGGCCTGAGCCATCCGCAAGACCTCTTCCTCGCTCAGAAGGTCTTCCGGTAGCTTGTGGGAGCGGTTTTTCATTCGCGGCTTGAGCCAGGCGACTTCCCGAGGCGTTGTTTCATCCTCGCCGCCCTTGAACCAGCGGTAGAACGTCTTTAGGGTTACTTTCAAGTCGTATTTCGTGCTTTCCGCAAGCTTCAGGCACTCCAGCCTGCCTGCCATTGCAATCAGGTCGTCCCTTGTGGCATCCTGGAAAGACTTGCTCAGAACGCTTGCCAGCTTGCGCAGAACGTAAACCAGTTTGACTGCACGCGTTCTGGTGAAGCCCTTCGCAAGCCAGGTGTTGACGAACTTCCGGATTAGCTCCTTGTTGGCCTGTTCGACGCCCTTGTCGGCCTCAAGGTTTAGGAACGCCGCCTCTAGGTCCCCTGCGTTCCTGTATATCGATGCGCTTGTCCTCATCATCCTCAACTCCTGAGGACACGACTATTTTATGATTAGTGCACAATTGTGCATCTTGCGACACGATTCAAAGCCGGACTGAGCCTACGCCTCAGGATGCGGTGGTCGCATTTCCAAACCCTCGCCTTCAGGCTATCTTTTTATTCGCCCAATCCCATCCAGATACCATGAATGCGCTCAGCCTCCTTGCATTCGGCGTGCTGATAATCAGCTTTTTCGGCGTGTTCGCCTACAATACCCTGCCTGGCATGGAGAAGGTCACCTACGCCCCGCCCTATTATTTCATCAAGGACGACGCGCTAAGCTACGTGAACGCGTACTTTTTCGTGCTGATTTTCTCGCTTTTGCTCTTTGGCATGGGCGCGCCCGTTGCGATGGCAATAGAGGGCACCAAGTACGCCGTGCTGATTTCCATACTGCCCCTTTACGACATGGTCTTTGTCATTCCCGAGCTGTGCGCCATGCTTGCGGCAACCAAGCTGGGAGAGGGCGTGATGGCTGACTGGTCCGGGGAAGGCAACATCTACAACTACTGGTCCGAAGGCATCAAGCTTGCGCTCATCGGGGTCGCCCTGCTTGTAGTCTTCATGGCCGCACGGCCGTTCATGCTCTCAAACTTCGGCTTCGTCGCCTGCCCCTTCGGTGCGACCTGCTGAAATGCTTTTTATTCAGGCCTTGACTACAACTCTTTGATGGCCGCGCCTTTCCTTCCGCTTGTCTTTTTCATGGACGAGTTCTTCGCAGACATGTTCTTCGTCGCCCTAGTGCTCACCGGTTCGTACATATTATACGTCCTTTACCTGAACTTCCACGACCAGCCAATGATATTCGCCCTTGCGGCAATTGCGGGGGTCACGTTCATGCTTTCAAACTCGCTTCTTACGATGGTGCTTGTCACCCTGTTCTTCGTGTTCGTGATGTTCGGCCAGAACCTGCAGATGATCCTTTCCTTTGCCGTCTATCCCCTGCTTGGCATGCTGGGGTTCAACTTCACCCAAGCCGGCCCCATGTCGGAGGCGGAAGTACAGTCGATGAAGATGCAGCAGTTGGAGCAGAGGGTGCTGAAAGGCGAGCAGGTCTCCATAGAGGAGAAGGCGATGCTTACGAACAACTACAACCAGCAGGCATCCCAGCAGGCGCCCCAGCAGAACCAGCAGCTTGAGGCGCAGATGCTGCGCAGGAGGTAATTTGGTATGGCCGTTTTTCCATCATTGTTTTTCGGGCTCCTTGACGAGATATTCTTCTGGGGCGACCTGACGTGGCTTGTAATACTCGGCCTGGTGGCGTGGTACCTCTACAACTGGGCGCAGGAGCACCTGGCTTTCTTCTCGCCGACCCTTGCGCTCGTGGTCGCGGTCATACTCATCTACTATCTGGTGATAGTCTACCCCGTGATAGGCATCGGGATGTGGCTGTTCTCGGCGATAATATTCTCAGGCATCATATGGATGCTTCCGATGGTGCTCCCGTTCATACCCGGCATGAGGGGCGGCCACCACTAAAAAGGAAAAGGTTTTCAAGCAGCAAGGAAGTGATGATAGTATATGCTCAAGGAAAGGCACAAAGCGCTTTTGAAGGTCTATTCCGGGCTCCACCAGCACCGCAGGCAGTGGTTCTCGCCCAACCTGCGCTACGTGGCGATGGCAGTATGCGTCATAGCCATCACTTTGGTGTACAATTACTTTGACAGCAACTATGCTTTGGCAATCACCCAGGCCTCAGGCAGGGTGGTGACCGTCTCGGGCCTGCTGTTCAACTCGTTCATCGCAGGCGCGGTGTTCGGCATCGCGGTGTTCATCGCGATAACCGAGGGTGAGTACTTCTTCGGCCTGCGCAAGCGCGTCTATGCACAGCTTGCGGAGTCCGGCAAGGCAAAGCCCGCCGCAAAGGCAAGGAGGTCACGCAAGTGATATTCGACTTCTGGGATGACTTCGGCATCGTCGCCTTGATACTGGTGTTCTTCGGGCTTTACAACCTGCTTTCGGACGGCATCATCAAGTCGAAGTTCCTCGCTCTCATAGTCACCATACTGGTCATCTACCTGGTGGTCGTGCCCTACGACTGGTTCCGCTACCTTCTGTTTGCCGTGCTGTTCCTTGGAGGCGCAATCGCAAAGATACGGCCCACAGAGTGGTTCTAGGGGCGTTTTTCCAAAAGAGTGGCTTGCGATGATTGACTTTACCAACCTGTTCCTCGTCTTTCTGATGATTTTTGCAGTCAGCGCCAACCGTATCGAGATTGCGGGCGCCATTTTCGTCCTCCTGCTCGTGCTGGCAAAGGACAAGGCGCTAATCCTGGTCGCAATAGTCGGCGCGGCAATCGCGCTAAGCGTCCTGTTTGGCGGCGGGTCCAATCCCCTGTTCATAGGCGGCGGGCTGCTGCTTGTTCTCATAATCCTTCTAAAAGACGACGGCGCAGGCGCCGGGCCGCAGGGTTATTATCCGCAAGGATGAAAGGTAGTTTCATGAACACGCTCACGCTGGTTGTCCTCGGGGTCGTCGCCTGGATGTTCTTCCTTTCAGGCTCGAGCTTCCTTTTCCTCCTCTCGCTTGCGGTGCTTTTGCTTTACTCGCTAGTTGAAGTCGGCGGGGAACGCCGCGAGCACCACCATCATGCGGAACAGGTCAGCAGGAGCGGCGACCCGGGTGGAGATGGTGCGAAGATGAACGAGGCAGCGGGCATGCTGGGCACGGTTGTCAACATATTCGGCTCGTTCTTTGGCAAGCTCATAAAGGGTGCCTTATTCGCCCCGCCCCAGCCCGAAAAGAAGACCGACTCTACGCAGAAGATGGAGATAGTCCTGAAGAAGCGCTGAATGCAACTGCGTGTTTTGGGTTGGACCGTTCTCCGCCCCGCGCACAGCCTATCGCTATGGTTTTGTCTTCTCAGTACGACTTCGCAAAATACGCCGTCACTTTGGCCGGCTTGCCGCAGTGGCCGCACTGCTTGTGCTTGGGGTGGTGGTCGTCGAACGAGATTAGCCTGACTGTGGCAGTAGTATCCTTGTTGATTTTCTCCTCGCACTCGCGCTCGTCGCACCAGCTCATCCGCACGAACCCCTTCTTCGACTCAAGCACCTTCTTGAACTCCGCGTAGTCTGAAACGTCGGAGATGCGCTCGTCGCGCGCCTTTTTGGCCTTCTCAAGGAGCTCCTTCTGCATCTTCTCAAGCTCGTCCTCAACGGACTTCTCAAGCCCTTCCTTTGCAACCGAGTTCTTGACTCCAGTGTCGCGGCGCACCATCATCACTGCATCCTTTTCGATGTCCTTCAAGCCGATTTCAAGGCGCAGCGGCACTCCCTTGAGCTCCCACTCGTTGAACTTCCAGCCTGCTGACTTGTCATCGCGGTCATCAAGCTTCACCGAGATGCCTGCGACCTTGAGCTTGGCGTAGATGCCCTCGCAGTATTTTGCGACTTTCTTTGCATCATCCGGCTTGGAGTATGCAATCGGGATGATTACTACCTTGAGCGGCGCGACCTTGGGCGGGATTACCACTCCCTTGTCGTCGCCGTGAACCATAATCATCGCGCCGATGGTGCGGGTTGACATTCCCCACGAGGCCTGCCAGGCGTACTGCTCGGTCTCGTCTTTGTCCTTGAACCTGATTTGGAATGCCTTGGCGAAGTTCTGCCCGAGGTTGTGTGAAGTTGCAGACTGCAGCGCCTTGCCGTCAGGCATCATCGCCTCGCAAGTAGTGGTGTAGAGTGCGCCTGCGAATTTCTCTCCGTCGCTCTTCTTTCCAATAAGCACGGGCACAGCCAGGTAATCTTCGAGAATCTTCTTGTAAAACCCGAGTATGAGCATAACTTCGGCATCTGTTTCTTCCTTGGAAACGTGAACGGTGTGTCCTTCCTGCCAAGGCACCTCGCGCGTGCGGATGAACGGCTTGGTAGCCTTGGTCTCCCAGCGCACAACAGTGCACCACTGGTTGAGTAGAAGAGGCAGGTCGCGGTGGGAGTGTATCCACTTTGCGTAGCTTTCGTACATTATTGTCTCCGACGTCGGACGGACTGCAAGCGGCTCTGCCAGTTCGGTGTCGCCACCCTTGGTCACCCACGCAACTTCAGGGGTAAATCCTGCAAAGTGTTCGGCTTCCTTGGTCAGGAGGCTTTTTGGTATGAAAAGCGGAAACAGCACGTTCTTGTGCCCGGTTGCCTTGATCATCGCGTTGAACGCGTCCTGGATGTTCTCCCAAATCCCGTAGCCGTTCTCGCGAACCACCATGCAGCCCTGTATCGACGAATAGTCAGCCATCTCGGACTTCTGCACCACTTCGGCGTACCAGTCGGAGAAGTTCTTTTCCTTTGAGTTTTCAAGTGCCATTGAGTAAAGCGTCACCTTGTTGCTGATGCTTTTAGGGCTTACAAGTAATAAAAATCAGCCGCAAACACGACCTGCTCAACTGTTAGTTTTGCGTTTGGTTCTTAAGATTGCGCTTCCAACTTGTTTTACCAATAGTACTATTTGGTATCATTTTTTGGTGATAAATTGACTACAATTGCGCCCAAGCCAGTAATCAGAATAACCCGCGTCGAAAGCCTGGCCGGTGTGTTCGCCCCGCAGGTTGAGAATAAGCCCAACCACGTGGCCGTGATAGTCACGCACAGCAAGTCACAGGAACACGAGGACGGGTGCGGCGCATTGGGTCACCTGAACCCGCACCACGCAACGCATGGGGTGGATGCACTGTTCGAAGGACTGAGCAAGCACGGCATCATTCCTGAGCAGTACTTCGGCATGTCTCGCGATGAATTGGTGGCAGTAGTCAAGTCAGTACGCTTTGAGGCGAGTGCGATTGAACGCGCAAAGAACCTTGTAAAAGCATACGATTCCAAGACTCCGGTGGTGTATGCGTCAGTAGGTCATGAGGACGGCACGATGAACGTAATGTCCCAGAACCTGGACCAGCTCGATTTGAATTCAACAGTTTATGTCAGCGGCGCAGTATGCTCCGATGCAAGGGTTGATCCTGCGTTCGTGGAAAAAGTCGTAAGGTGCGCAATGCAAGGCGGAGCAATGTGCGGGGTAAACAAGGACCTGGTGGCAAACAACGCAGCGACCCAGCAGCCGACGCAGATACTGGTGTATTGTGCGGACAAGGTGCTTCCATACAACGAAAAGGGCGGTGTCTTCAAGGTAAGCGTAAACGCCCAAGGCGACATGCTCAAGCAGCTCTTATCAATTGCATATGCGATTTCAAGCTTCGGTCCGAACGGCCACGGCCCAAAAACGCTTTCTAAAATAATTCTCAGCGGGCTCCCCGCAAAGCAGGAAGTTGAACTTCGCAAGCTTCTGATGGGCGTCAACGGAATAGATATAACCAATTGAAACGATTGCGTAATTGGGTGTAATGTCATGAAGAAACTCGTTCTGCTTCGCCACGGCGAAAGCGTGTGGAACAAGGAAAACCGCTTCACCGGATGGACCAACGTCGACCTCTCTGAAAAGGGAGTAGAGGAAGCAAAGAAAGCAGGCGAGACTCTGAAGAAGGAAGGCTACACCTTTGACGTCGCCTTCACCTCTGTATTGGTCAGGGCGACAAGGACACTGGACATCGTATTGCAGGAAATGGGTTTGACCACCATCCCCATAATAAAATCCTGGCGGCTCAACGAGCGCCACTACGGCGCGCTCCAAGGGCTCAACAAAGCGGAGATGGCCGCAAAGTACGGCGAGGCGCAAGTCAAGATTTGGCGCAGAAGCTACGACATCCGTCCGCCTGAGCTTACCAAGGACGATTCGCGCTACCTGGGCAACGACCCGCTTTACAAGGACCTTTCGCCCGAGCAAATCCCGCTTGCAGAGTGCCTCAAGGACAACGTGGCGCGCACCCTCCCGTTCTGGGATTCCGACATCGCACCGGCAATCAAGTCCGGAAAGCAAGTCCTCATCGCAGCGCACGGCAACAGCCTGCGCTCTCTTGTGAAGTTTCTTGACAGAGTCTCGGATTCAGAAATCACCGAGCTGAACATCCCGACCGGAATCCCGCTTGTCTACGAGCTTGACGACCGCACCCTCAAGCCGTTGAAGCACTACTTCCTTGGAGACCCGGAAGAAATCAGGGCTGCGATGGAAAAAGTGGCGAGCCAGGGAAAGGTTAAGAAATAGCCTTTAAGAATTCCTGCTGCCAGAGTTGGTTTATCCCGAGGGTGAGCAGATGGAGAAAGCAGTCAAGATTCGCAGTTTGGCGCAAGAGATGGGCGCAACAGGTGTCAAGGTCGAGTTTAGGCCAAAAGCCATAAGCGAGTCGCCTTCCAGCGAGAGGTTCGAACTGGATTATTGGACTCCAGTAGCATTCCACAAATATTCCTTCAATACTCCTGACGCGGCTAGCGCGTTCCAAGCAAGGCTCAAGAAGGACTTCAAAATCAAGCCGGGGTCTTATGCCATGTCGGACGAAATCGTGCATTCCATTCTTTCGGGGACAAAGACCGTTGAAATCTACAACCAGGGCGTTGCCCTTGACTCGAAGACGCAAAGCAAGGTGGCAAGCGCAGTTGTCAAAGTCAGGATGGCCGATGTAGCAAAGGCGGTGACTAGCAGGCTACCCGGGTCAGGAAAGAAGGACTATGGGCTGAAGTTCAGCGTGGGGAAAGGCTTTCATTCAAGGCCTTGGAGCCTGTTCGGCGAAAACCCCAACGGAATCTACAAGACGCTGGACAGGATTGTTGGCGCAAAGTTTGCCGAGATGGTTGTTGAACACAACCACGGAACGAAAAAATAATGCAGCCACAGCTTTTTTTCTATTTCCCGAACTTCCTGTCAGCCGAGTCGTAGAATTCCACTGCCGAATCAAAGTCTTCTTTTGTAAATTCGGGCCAGAGCTTGGGCGAGAAGTAAAGCTCCGAGTAGACCGTCTGCCACGGCATCATTCCCGAAAGCCGGTGCGAGTCCCCTGTGCGGATGAGCAGGTCAGGAGATTCAGATAAGTAAAGGTATTTTTCGAACTCGGACTCGGTGAGCGAGTTGGCACGCACCTTGTCCGATGCGATGTCGGATGCAAGCTTTTGGACTGCGTTGAGCAGCTCGTCGCGGCCCGAGTATGCAATCCCCATATTGAGTACAAGGCCTCCCTTGCGTTCTGGGTACAGGTCCTCGACTTTGGAGAACATCCTGTTGAGTTCGGGGGGAAGAAGTTCGCGCTTTCCAAAGAACCTGACCGTGACCTCGTTGTCCTTGTACACCTGCGAGTCAAGCACGCGCTGGGCATGCGACTTCATCAGTCGGAACAGCAGTGAAAGCTCGTCAGTGGAGCGCTTGGAAAAGTTGTCAAGCGAAAGCGCCCAGTACGTAAGCGTCTTGATTTTGGAGTCTCCGCACCAGCGCACCACTTCCTCGGACTTCCGGAAGCCCGCAAGGTAGGCCTGCTCGACCGCTATGTTGTTTTTTTGTGCGTAGCGCCTGTTCCCGTCGGGAATGATTGCCAGGCTTGAAAGAGTCTTGTGCATCTGTATTTTGCCCTGTGTGCCGGCGATATGCTGATTAACCGGTACAATAGCTATTATTTGGATGGCTAAAATATTTATTGGAAGGGCAGGCAAGGGCCAAAAGTCGTTTGAAACCGACGTTGCGGACTCGCTGTTCGCCCGCGGCCTGGGTATAATGTGGCAGGGCACGCCCCTGCGCAAGCCATTTGACCGGCCGCTTTTCTTTGAGTTTTCGCACTGCGCAACAGCTGCCAACGCGACCCACTCGTTCTTTTGCTTCGTGCCCTACGACGCGGTGTTCATCGGCCCCGACTGGAAAGTCACCGAGGTGATGCGGGCGATTTCGGGCTGGAGGCCCTGGATTGTTCCCAAGACGCCGTTCAAGTATCTCATAGAGCTGCCCGCAGGATGGTCGAAAAAATACGGCATTCGGGCAGGGGAACACCTATCCATCAAGCACTGATTATGCGTCAAGTCTGGTGTTTGGGCGGTTAATCAGTTCTTGAGGCATCGGACTGAAAACCCGCAAGTTTTTGCGCTGGTAGCACGACCGACTGTAGTAGCTGTTGAGTACAGTGTGCGTCTCCACGCGAACGTGTCAACCTGAGTAGAAGACCACACGTATGTGCGGGTCGTGCGGTAGTAGAACAAAGAATCCGGATATCTGCCACCCGAAAGAAGTGCGGTGTATCCGCTGGCGTTGTTTCCGTTTTGCGTGAACATTGACAGCTTTGACCCTTCGTCGGTGCCCCGATAGTCTAATGTTGACGTATCATAGGGGAAGTCCGTTGCACAAGTCCCGGATGTGCAAACCGCCCTTTCCAGCGTGGTCCATTCGTCGTGAGTGGGGACATGCCAGCCCACAGGGCATATCCCTTGGGCCCCGGGAGCGGTAACGCCGCACATCGCCTGGTCCCATTGGTACAAACCGCCTTCCGTAGCGCAGTTGGCGTCCGAGTCCGAATAGCAGTACTTTTGGACGGCGCTGCAGCTTGTTCCCTGCACATTAACCCCGTTTGTGCGGGTGCCCACGTTAAGGTTCTCTTTAAGCCAGCACTGGTTTCCGATGAGAATCTTATTGTAAATATTTCCGGAGTAGTTGATGGTGCCGCCGCAGCTCCAACCGCATTTTCCAACAAAAGGCTTGGTACCTGCTTGCGTAAGGTTCGTCAACGAGGATGCCGTGTCATACGAAAAAACAAGTTGTGCGACCTCGAAAGCCTTGCCCGCCGCAAGACCCCTGCACGGGTTACCGTCGAAAGAATATACGTCAACATCGTTCAGCGTGAACTCCTCGCCGGCGTTCAGGATTATGGTTCCGGAATAAATCGTGCTGAACAGCCCGGAGCTGTTGCCGACCTGAATCGAGGTAATCCTTATTTTCTGCGATTCGCGGTTCACAAGTTTCAACGAGAGCGTGTCTGATGTCAGCTTAAGCACTGATATTGAAATCGGGTATGTTCCCGACCAGTACGCAGATGATTGTTGTTCCTTGATGGACGCGCTACTGGGCGTGGCTTGGCCGGAAACGCTCATGACTGCAAGTGCGACTAGCAAAACCGCGCCCAATATGACTAGGTATTCTGTGGCACCCTGGCCCCTGGTCTTGTCCTTGGAGTAATTCATTTCGTTCTCAAACTTCAGTCTTGCGCAATTTAAAACCGTGTTTTCATTCGGTCCAATCAACTTCTGGTTTAATCAGAGTAGACTCCTGCATAATCCGCACTCATTGGCATTCTTTTTGAGTGGATGGCATTTGAGCAGGGTAGTTGGCTGGAAAGTTACCGCTCCGGTTGATGCGAAAGCAACCGCAACCGGAAAGGCGGCAGCTGAGAAGGCGTCGGCAGCGCAAAATGATTTTCTTTGCGTAGCCGAGCGCTTCGAGTTCTCGGCATTGGAGGAAGCGGTTTTTGCGAAAGCGTCCGCGGAGTACGCATCAGCAGTCGAGTCGTCACCATCATCTGCAGCCAGCATTTCCACTTTTGAAAAGATGGTTGCAGTGGTATGCAACCGGCATCGGACGGTAATCGAAAGGCAGTCTGCCGAGAAGGTTTCGGCTGCTCTCCTTCACTCTTTCTGCGGCTTCGGCTGCCTTGACTTTCTGCTTTCGCGCGATGACTTGGAGGAGATTGCGTTCGTATCAACAGCAGAGCCGCTCTATGTTTTCTCCTGCACGAAAAAGTGCTGGCTTGCCACGAACTGTTTTCTGTGCTCCGAGCGGTTCGCAATGGCTGCGGTCAACCGAATGGCGTACAAGAGCGGAAAGCGTCTCTCGTTTGCAACGCCCCGGCTTGACTCGCAGCTTGCAAACGGCGGCAGGCTCCACGCGTCCTGCCCGCCCATAAGCCCCGCGGGAGTCTCGTTTTCCATCCGGCTCTTTCCTGCAAAGAGGATGGACATGGCCGACTTGGTGGGTGCGAAGGCAATCAGCACCGACGCCGCGGCATTCCTATGGTTTGCGATGCAGTCAGACTGCTCAATAATAGTCGCAGGAAACACCGGCGGAGGAAAGACAACTGTGCTCAACGCGCTGTGCGACCTGGTGGGCACGCGGGAGAGGTTGGTGTTAGTCGAAGACACTCCCGAACTGATGCCTGCACAAAAGCACGTCACGCGCCTGGTTGCCTCCAAGGCCGCAATGTCAGACCTGGTCAAGGACACTTTGCGGATGCGTCCTGACCGCGTGTTCGTAGGCGAGGTGCGCAACGGCCAGGACTGCAAGGCGCTCTTTGATTGCCTGCTTTCAGGACAGGCGCGCGGGACCTACTGCACGTTCCACTCCGACAGCGCAGCGGAGTGCCTTGCCCGGATGAGGCTGATGGGTGCAACTGACCACGACCTTGCAGCGCTTGACCTCATCATAGTCGCAAGGAGAATTCCGGTGTACGACATGGCCGCGCGGACCGGCGGGGAAGTGCGGAGAGTAACCGAAGTTTGCGAAGTGTGCCAGGAAGGCGGGTCGTTCCAGCCGCGGCCAATCTTTTCATTCGACGCGCAAAAGTCCTCCCTGGGCTTCTGCGGCTTTGGAAGCGGCAAGCTCAAGGAAAAAATAATGTCTTGCCTTTCAAACGCAAAGCAGGACCAGTTCGTTTCAGAGTGGCAGCGCCGCGCCAAGTTCTTTGCAAAAAAAGAGCCGGTTGCGATGGCGTTGCGCGCGGAAAAATACCTTTACGCCTAGCGGGCTGGGCAGTGGTGCTTCTTGTGCGGCTCAAAGTGCACCTTGCAGCTGCGGCAGTAGTGCATCTTCTTGAGAGGCTTTCCGTAGTTTGAGCAGACTATTATCTTACAATTAGTGTGGCCCTTGCCGTGGGCCTCCTTGGTCACAAGCCCCAGGCAGTTGCCGGTGCACGCGTAGTAGGCCGCGGGCTCGAAGAACAGCCTCTTTTGCATCCGGCGAAGCGGCACGGAGTGGGCGAGCATCTTTACAGGCTTATGGCCGCGCTTTGTCGTTTTCTTTTGCGCGGCCTTTTTAGCCTTAATTGTTTTTTTCATTTCTTTTCACAAAAAATAACTCGGTTCAGTCCGCAAGCCAGACGAATCCCATAAGCAGGACTTCCAGTCCGACGAACAGCGCGGCACGGAACGCATCATATGCGCCCATGCCGAACCCGACGAGCGTGCCGCCTATGAGCATAAGCATGAGTCCCTTGACTTTTGAAAACAGGTTCATCCGCTTTCCTGACTGCCCCTCGTTGCCAATCGGGGTTGCCTTTTTCTGAGCCTTTGCCAAACATACATCACCGGTTTGTGGTTTTTGCGCGCGTTGCGCCCGGAAGAGTTACTTTTCCTGCGTTTAAGACTTTTTGCATCCGTTGTCCGAAATTTTATCTCCGCCTGCCAGTCCGGGCAAAAACGACCGGTTTAAATATCACCTTTGGGGACAATTCTATCTGCGGCCAGTTGGGTGGGCTATTTTGGGGCCGCGCAAAACTTAGCAGTATTTTTCCAGACACCTGAATATTGGAGGTAAGTTATCTTGGACGGACATGAACACAATCATACCCCGGAACATCAGCACCACGAAGGCCACTACGGCCATGTCGGCGGAAAGAAAGTGCCTGCTGTGGCGGTATTTGCCCTCATCGGGCTGGTTTGCCTCATAGTCGGCTATCTTGCGCACGGCGCTTTTTCGCCTGCGGCAACTTGCCTTGCGAACAACTCGACTGACGTCTGCACCGCGCCGACATCGGTGCCTTCCGGTTCCAGCCTTACTGCCGCGCAGCTTGCGCAACTCAAGGCGGACATGAGCGATTACCTAACTGTCGTGATTGCACTCAACGGCGCGCCCGAAGGCGTGACTGTTGAAGTCAAGAACGTCACAAAGGAGGGCGATATGTACAAGGCGTTCTATGACATAATACAGTCAGGCGCGGTAGCGCAGTCCGGGTCAGGCTACGTCACTTCTGACGGCAAGCGTCTCTTCCTTGGGACTTACATGGATCTTTCCGAGAAGCTAGAGATGCCGACGCCAAAGCCGCCGGTTGAAATCAACGTCGCCGGAAGGCCGTTCATTGGCGCAGCCAATGCAACAGTCACCATAGTGGAGTTCTCGGACTTCCAGTGCCCGTACTGCAAGGTGGCTTACGCGAACGTAAACAACGTGCTGAAGAACTACAACGGCAGCGTCAAGTACTACCTGATCCAGTTCCCGCTCTCGTTCCACGCTGCTGCGCAGAAGTCCTCCGAGGCTTTGGAGTGCGCGATGCTGCAGGACCAGGATAAGGGCTGGGCGTTGTACAACGTCATGTTCACCAAGGGTTCCGGCGACGGCACGGGCCTTGCGGTGGCTGACCTGAAGGCGTACGCAAAGGACGTGTCCCTTGACACCGCTAAGTTCAACAAGTGCCTTGACGACAACCAGACTGCGGCAACCGTGAATGCTGACGCGGAATACGGCGCGAGCATCGGCGTGACCGGCACGCCCACTTTCTATGTCAATGGAAAGGAGGCAGTCGGAGGCGCGGCGATGCAGTCCGCAGTAGAGGCAATACTCAATAAGTAGGCTTTACTGGCCTATTTCCCCTCTTTTTTCTTTTTCTTCTTCTTTTTTATTTTCCAAGGCCGCAACCTTTCTTACTCTTAATTTCAACTTGGTGCTGATTTCATGGACGCAATTACCATTTTCGTTTTAGGCTTGGTGCAGGGCATCGCCGAGTGGGTGCCCATAAGTTCCAAGACGCAGGTCAGCCTGGCATGGCTGAAAATGTTCAACGGCGACCCTGCAACGCTTGTTCCCATACTCCTTTACCTGCACATCGGCACGCTCCTTGCGGCCACGATTTACTTCCGCAAGGAAATCATCGAGATTTTTCAGGCAGTACTTTCAAAGCCCCTTTCAAAATCCACGTATTCGGAGGGAAAAATCGGCTTTCTCATCACTTCAATTTTCCTTACTGGCGTCATAGGCTTCCCGCTTCTTTACTTGGAGAAGAAGTTCTTCCCGACCCTTGACACCAGCGTGCTGTTCGCATTGATGGGACTCGGCCTCGTGCTTACCGGAATCCTGCTTTTGAGCCAGAAAGGGTCAAGAGAGCGCAAGAAGGAGACAGTCGCCTGGAAAGACGGACTCCTGGTGGGGGTCCTGCAGGGTTTGAGCGTGCTCCCCGGAGTGTCGCGTTCAGGCACAAGCACAACCGGGCTCATCTGGCGCGGCTTTTCTTCCGAGGACAGCTTCTACCTGAGCTTTTTGCTCAGCATTCCAACTGTAATCTGCGCCGAGATGATATTCTACATAAGCGGCGAAGTGGCGGCGTTCCCGATTGTTGACGGCGTCCTACTTGCGGCGACAAGTTTTGTGGTCGGCTACCTGACGCTGGATGCCTTGCTGAAGATAATGCGGAAAGTCAGCGTCGCCTACTTTGCGCTTGCGATGGGAGTCGTAATGGTCGCAGCTTGGATGCTTGGCGCAGGCTGAGCAACCCCCCGGAAAAGCAAATGAATTGATGTTTTATGCCTGCGTTCTACCGCCTTGTTGACGGCACCATTGAAATCGACGGGGTGCGCATGCACCAGACCGTGCGCAAGACCCCCACACAGGATGCGCAGGACAAAGTCCGTGTGCTCGGAATTTTCGCAGGCAGCCGCGTGCTTGACGTGTGCACCGGACTAGGTTATTCCGCAATAGCCTCGGCAAGAAGAGGTGCGAAAGTGACGACGCTGGAACTCGATGAGAATGTATTGGAACTTGCCAAGGAAAACAAGGACTCGGCTGAATTATTCTCCAACCCCAACATCACAATCAAGACTGGCGACGCCTTCGAGTCAATAGACGACTTTGCGGCCGGCTCGTTCGATATTGTTATGCACGACCCGCCGCGCTTCTCGCTTGCAGGCGAACTCTACTCCCTAGTATTCTACCAGAAGCTCTTCCGCGTGCTGCGCAGGGGCGGCAGGATGTTCCACTACACCGGAAACCCCGGCAAGAGCAGCGGAAAGAACATGACCAAGGGCTTCAAGCAGCGCCTGGTTGAAGCTGGCTTTGTGGGAGTCCAGTGGCAGGAAGATTTGCAGGGCTTCCTTTGCAGGAAACCCTGAGTTTTGGCTGTGGCTTATGGTGCCTCGTCAATCAGTCTCTTCTGCTTCTTGCCCGGCGTCTTGGTGCCATCCTCGTTCTTTAGGTACACGTTGTACGTGTTGAACGGAATCTCGATGTTGTTCTTTTCGAACGCCTTGACGATTTCCTCGCGGATTTCGCCTGCGACCATCTCGTATTCGAAGTAGTTGTTCACCTGGTAAAGTACCTTGAACTCAAGCGCGGAGTCTCCGAACTTCTCAAGCCGCACTATGGGGTCGACCTTTGTTATGCGCGGGTCGCGGTGTTGCACCTTGATGACTGCGTCGCTGATGACCTTCTTGACCTTGTCCACGTCCGAACCGTACTTGACGCCCACCGACAGCCCTGCGCCTTTCCAGTTGTTCTGGGCCCCGCGAGAGAAGTTGACTATGTTGGTGGAGATGATTTTCTCGTTGGGTACAAAATAAGTGTAATTGCCGCGAGTACGTATGCGCGTCATCCTCCAGCCGATTTCCTCTACGAAGCCCTTGACAACGGCGTTCTCGTCCTCAAGCGCGATGAACTCGCCGCCCCTGATGGGGTGGTCGGAAAGCAGGTAAAATCCCGCAAAGAAGCTTGAGAGCGTGCTCTGCAGCGCAAGTGCGACCGCAAGGCCACCAATTCCGAGTGCGGTCACAAGCGGGGTAATCTCAACTCCGAAGCGCTGGAGGATGATGATGATTGTAATCAGGTATATCGTGAGGCGCGAGACCCAGCGCAGTATCGGTATGATGTCCTTGTTTATTTTCAGGCTTGCCTTGTTCTTGGGGTCGACCGAGTACTCCTTCATGTACCAGACGATTACTGCGTTGAAAATCTTGGATGCGAGGTGTCCCGTCCAGAGGATGAGTGCGGACTGGAACCAGAAGTTGAAGTCCTTTCCATAGAACAGCGCACCTATGACCAGCGGTTCTATTGTAAAGTAGAATCCAAGCAGGATGCCGAGCATCCGGATTGGCTCCCCAACCGCCTCGACCAGGCGGTCGTCAAGTGTGGTCTTGGTCTTGCTTATGAGCGGCTTGATGACCCGGTTGAGTATCACAAGGAATACTTCAGCAGCTATCACGAGCCCGATGAGTGGGAGAACTATGTTGAAGACGACGCCGATGTTTTCAAACATCCTAAGAACCAACCCCTGATTATTTCCAATATAACGTTCGCATTCGGCTCTATTAAAACATTTTATACGGCGGTTGCCTATTAGCCGACCTTTATCTTGACGTCGAACAGCTCGTAGATGGAATCGAGACCGTCGGTGCTTGCGGAAGGCGTACTTATCGCGACCGCGGTCACATTAGTCTTTTTCAGGATGTCAAGAGTCTGCGAAAAGAATACCCTCGCTGAACGGGCGTCCTCATACCTTGCGAACACCTCGACGGAGTCAAACAGCACGAATCCGCCCGAGTTTGAGGCAGCTCCCCGCAGCACCGCGCGCGATATCTTTCCCATTGACTCGGGAAGCATGCCCGCCGAGCCCTTTTCGTAGGCGCAGTCGCCGTACATCAGTTCCATCGTCATGGCGTCTATTATGATGAGCTGCGAAATGTCCACGCCTCGCGCGTCAAGGTACTTACAGGTAGCGTCGTAGCTTCGGGTTGCCGAGACATATATCCCTGCCTTTCCCTTCTTGGAAAGGCACTGCAGCGCCTCGACAAGCGTGTCGTTATATGCCACGTCGCCTGCGACTATGCAGAACGCGGCGTTTTGCCGCATTGTTGAGAGCTGGCGTTCAAGACTGCTTGAGTGGCACAGTATTGCATATGTTTCTTCCATGTCTATTTTCACCTGAGGGCGATAGGTCGTCAAGAAGAGCCTGCGATTCTGCCAAGCGTATGGCTTTCGCTATTCCTGCAAAAGACCGCACACCAGCATCAAGCAGTTCTCCAAGTGGGGGGAGTCAGCTCTTGATTTGTGGAAAATCCCAAAAATCACTATGCGAAATTTTCCATTTTGCCTAATTTTTTTTTGTCTTGCAATTATTGAGTTTTTGCTTATAAGCCTGCCGGATTATCTGAAGGCAGGTGGCAGGTTTTGCGTTTTGAGATGCGAAACCGGGATGCCGTTGCGGCCAATTCGGCCTTTTTTGCCGCCATTGCGTCCAGGCCAATCTTTTTATTTTTTGTTCGCGCCTAATGCTTACTTGTATTTAAGGCTCTAGAGGCAGTAAGCTATACAAGCGAAGAAGGATTTCCAAGCGGAACCTTTCTGGTAACATCCTTTTTGTAAACGCACAGAACTTGAGGTGGAATATACTATATGGCAAACATCCAACAGTCACAGGGTCCCCTTCCAGAGGGCAGCACGCGCATTCTCGGACGCGACGCGCAGCGCACCAACATCGCAGTCGCATACGCGGTTGCGCAGGCGGTAAAGACCACCCTCGGCCCACGCGGAATGGACAAGATGCTCGTTGACGAGATGGGCGACATCGTCATCACCAAC
>Ga0074198_1000485_pt1 | contig 40722 bp, 26 predicted proteins | sample EPASupsiteSAE323_FD_64527 | JGI IMG/M metagenome (GOLD analysis project Ga0074198, IMG submission 64527) | Bioremediated contaminated groundwater from EPA Superfund site, New Mexico - Sample SAE3-23 | ecosystem: Environmental > Aquatic > Deep subsurface > Groundwater > Contaminated ... | reverse complement strand
GCATGTGGTTTCTTCGATCTATTGCCCGTTCCAGCATATTCATCACCCATTTAATTTTACCATAACCATGACAAAACCCCCGCTATTCCTTCGAAATATCGGGGGTTTTTTGACAGTCTGAGGATATCCCGTGGGGATATCCTTTTTTGATGGAGAGCTTTATTCTATTTTATCTTTCAGTCCCGGCTCTCTCAGCTTGTCGAAGTTCTTGATGATAATGAGAATAAACAGGGCGGCCACCATGATGATCAGGGCATCCAGCAGCCATTTGTGCCCTTCGGTCCAGGGCACGTGATAATCGGGGTTAAGCTGCTGGGGACCGGGGGTAACCCACTTCAGATCACTCAGTTGAATAAGGCTTACGAACTTACCCAGATCATAAGATTCCGCCGGCACATTGCGGTTGCCGTACCAGAGACGGGCCGGGCCTTTCAGGTCAGCCAGCAGGTAGGGCGGTGAGGCCGATACCTGGATGCCGGTAATCTTTAGCGGGGCGCTGTTGCCGTTCTCAATCGACAGTAGCAGATAACGCCGGACATATTGATTTACCTCGATATAGTTCCGGGTGGAAGAGTAGTTCTGCCATTGATAATCGAAGATGGGGTCGGTGTTCAACATAAGGGTTTGATTGGACTTGTTGGTTTGGTCATCGCTGCTTACACTGACGCTACGTTCATAATTGCGGTCAGTGGTCTTGATGATAACCCTTTTTACAAAATAATTCGGGGTATGAAGATCAATTACGATATTGGTTACCGAGCGGTCAGAACGCGCTGAAACGACCTTGCTGGGAATCAGCCGTCCTTCATAGAGACTGGCGGGGATAAAATAGATCCGGGCGGCCAGAAGTTCCAGCCTTTTTTCACCGGGGATCTGCTTTATATTGACCCGCAGATAGCGGGAAGTATTAGTGGTGAAGGAAATGGTATTGTAGATTTTGCCGTGGAACATCATAATCCGGCCCATACCGATCTTGCCCCAGTTACGGTTGTCCTGACTGCCCTCCAGGGTTATCTCGCGCATGAAATCGTTAACCGTGTTCATATCCAACTCAATACGGTTGTGGGCCTGGGGGTTGTTTCCCAGGTCCAATACCAGCGAAGTATAGGCGGGGTATTCGATGCGGTCCAGTTCGGTTGCGGGGATGCCCATCCGCTCCTTGTCCGGTTGGATCACCTGGCTGGATATCTCCCGGCCGGCTGTATCAGTTACCCTGAGGTCTAAGAAGTCCTCCCGGCAATTACGCATGACCTGCTGGTCCAACTTAATAGCGGTGAAGCCGTTGCCGGTAACTGGCAGTTCCTTGTAATACTGCCAGTACAGCTGGTTAAAACTGGCCAGACAGGTAGCGGGCATTATAAATACCAGCGCCAGGGTAACCATAATCAGTACATGCTTTTTCACGGGAGGACATCCCCTTTCATGCGTTTTTGGTAGAAGAAAGAAATGGCCAGGGCAATCAGGCCGACCGCCAGTAACACCAGAATCTTATAGACGATATCCAACTGGCGAAGGTCGAAAAAGAGGGTGCGGATGATTACCGTGCCATAAAGAACCAGGCTCAGCAGGCGAATGGTCTTATTGTTCCTGCGGGCGCCGATAAAGAGAACCAGGCTGCTGACCAGGGCCCAGGCCACCGGGATCAGGAAGGAAAAGGACTGGTTGGCCTGATAATAATAGACCGCGTTGTTGATATCAAAATGCAACAGGTAAAACACGATAGAGACCAGGGCGGCGCCCAAAGCCAGTGAATAATAAGGATTGCCCGGTTTCAGGCGGGGAATAATCAGTAAAGCCAGCAAAAAGTTGGCGGCGCATAAGGCCAGCAACAGGCTGGCCTTATTGAAAACCGGCACCAGATAGGGCTGTACATAGCTGTCCAGTGTGGTACAGAACACCAGGATGGTCATCAGCAGCCCGACGGCAAAGGGGAGTTTTTGGCCAAAGTGCCGGGAGATATACAACAATACCGCAGCAACCAGCAGCCAGGCAATCATACTATAAACCTCATCAAGGTGCAGGGGGGCGGTCAACAGGGCAAAGATCATCGCCCCCAGCAGCAGCATCCGCCGGAACCCGACGGTGGTACCCCGAGAGATAGGGGGAAGATAAAAGCTGACCAGCAATATAACTGCCCCGGTCAGGGTGAAAAGTCCCCGCCAATTATCGATCCGGTCGATTACATTGCCAAAGGATACTATTGAAAAAAAGATGGTACTCAGGAAAAGCAGGGCATGCTTGTTGCTGCCGCTGCGCCGGTTATAGTTAGCGGCGACGATTATGAACAGAATTAGAAAAGGGGTGAGAAAGGCTTGCCCGGGCCAGCCCTGCCAGTCCAGGGACTGGGCTGTCACTGAAACGACTGCGGTACCGATCAGGGCCAAAATATCGAGGGCTATCCACTGGCGGTAATAAGCCAGGAAGAGAACGCCCAAATCCAGAATCAACACATAGGATAAGAGAGGGACTACCTTTCCGGAATGACTGCCCATCAGAAAAGGAACCAAAAATCCACCGATAGCAGCCATAATGGCGGTGGCTGGCGCATCGTCCAGGGCGGCTAATATACCGCCGGTTATGGCGGTAATAAACATCAGGAAAAAAGCGATATAGGGTGTTATCAAATGATAGTAATTAACCGCGGCAAAGGAAGCGAGATAGATTATAGCGATGCCCGCGCCGATCAAGCCCTGGGCATAGAGTCGGAGTCCCCGCTTTTGACAAATCTGGCCGGCGGTCATAAAGCCAATGCCGCAGATCAGTCCCAGTATACACCGGCCCATCTCTCCAATAATCTGGTTGTCAAAGGACCACTTGAGAAAGTAGGCAACGGCAAAAACGACGATCAAGGCGCCTACCCAATTCAGCAGCCGGCCGCCGATATATTCCTCCAGACGGCTGCGATCAAGGAGCAGGCCATGTGAAGCCGGCGCAGTGGGTTGGTTGATGGCCTCGGTTGCGGGATGGCTGCGGGGGGCCGATTGATAATTATCCCGGGAGTTGAAGACGACAGCGCCGGCGTTGGCGCCTTGAGCATCTTCCAGAGCGGTCACCCGGGCTTTTAGAGCGGCGACTTCTGCCTGGAGGGTTTCCAGTGTCTGCCCTTCCTCGGGATTCATATCAGGCACCTCCTCCTTATTGTTACGTAAATTATAGCAGATAGGCTAAGCGGATTGAGCCCTTACTCAAAAGGGAAATGATGGTGTCGGAGCCCCAGTTCATTTCTCATCTGGATCATTTCGTTTTGCAGGACGGCATTGACCGGGATGCCCTTGTCCTTTCTCTCCAGCCAGGCCAGGTGTTCCTTTTCGCCGGCCGTGTATATGTGATCTTGTCCTGGCGCCTTTTCCGAGGCCCGCAGCTGACGCATTATCTCGCCCGCCGCTTGCTGGAAGTCCGCTAAATCAAGGAAGGATGATATATCGATGGCCATAAAGAAATGACCCAGTCCATACGGCTGTTTCTCCCCGCTGGCATTATAACCGGATAGGGCCTTGAGGAAAGCGCCCTGCTGCAAGGCCGCGGACAGAACTTCTATCGCTGTGGCGTAGCCGTAACCCTTGTAGCCGGCATTGTCTTCGCCAATACCCCCCAGAGGCGTTAAGGCCGCCGCCCCAGTCACCAGGTCCTCTAATATCTGATGGGTATCGGTCCGGGTTTGACCGCTGCGGTCAATAACCCAGCCCGGTGGTATTTCCTTATTGTCCCGATCATATACCTCGATCTTGCCGCGCTGAGAAACCGAAGTGGCGCAGTCCAGCACGAAAGGAAAATCTTCGTCGGTCGGAAAACCTATGGTTAAGGGATTGGTGCCCAGCATGTTCTCCACTCCGAAGGTGGGCGCAATAGAGGGACGGGCATTAGTCCCCGTAATACCGATCATGCCAGCTTCAATAGCCATCAATACATAATAACCGGCAATACCGTAATGGGTGGAGTTTCTTACCGCTGTCATGCCCATTCCGTAAGTCTTGGCCTTATCGATAGCCATTTGCATAGCCTTTTTACCGATGGCATGGCCCATGCCGTGGTGTCCGTCGATAACCGTCGTGGTAGGGCCTTCCCGGACAACCTCATAGTTTGGCGCCGGGAACTGGATGCCGGCCTTGATCCGGTCGTAATAAATCGGTTTTAGTCTGCCGATGCCGTGCGAATCTATTCCACGCTTATCGGCGGTAATCAGCACATCGGCACATATGGCGGCATCGCCCTCCGGCACCCCCAGACCGATAAATACATCACGCATAAAATTCTCCAGCAGGTTGATATCCAGCCAGCAGCAATCCTCGTACATTATTCTCGTCCCTTCCCCAGTAATAGTAACCCAAAGGTTGTAGGCGTAACGGTTTATCTCTTAAGTATTGTTTATGAACAGACCACAACCATCTTCTCCTGACATTATACTTGAAAAGATAGATATGAAGAATATTTTACATTTTAGAGAGCAACAGATTGCGACCTTGAGGAGGAATACGCAGGAACGAACAACCACAGTGGATCTGAGGACTACAGGCAAGATTCTTCACTGTCGTCAAGGCTTTCTTCGAGAGTTTCCAGGTTGTCTGCTATAAATACGAATTCACCTGATTCACAATCAGCACAGGCGGACTCAAAGGACTTGTACTCAATGGGTAAAACCCCGTTGTTGTTAACTATATAAAAGAACATAAACACCATCCTTTAACATAAATAATCTAATTATGTAATAATTCTTGTTCTATAATATGCGTTGAAGGATAGCAAGGGTTGATTTGTGATTATTATGGCCTGCCATCTCCACTCTATCCAGTTTTCGAGAGCAGGTCTTTAAAGAAAACCTGAACTCCCTATCTATCGGTTTGAATGCCATTTAAATATACAAATGTCCAGAGGAGTGTCTCTGGACAATTTTTCATATCAGGCTATCTCTGCATATTAGATGCGGTACTGCACATCCTAAAGATTAGATTTGTTAAAGGAGGTAACTAGTATCGTGAGTAGACTATCAACCCGGGAACTCCTCTATCTGGAGGACTCCAGCAAGATTTTCGAGGCCATCCAGAAAACCTGCCAGCACGCCATGAGTGAGTGCAGCGATCCCCAGGTAAAAAGCCTTATGCAGGGCATGAGCAGCCAGCATAAGCAGTGGATCCAGAGTTCAGCTTCCCTTGTGTCCAAAAGCGGCAACATGCAGTAAGGAGGAACAGCTATGGCAAAAGATATGGAATGGATGGGCATTCTCTTATATGAGCACAAATTGGCTGCCAGCATGCTGACCAGCAGTGTGTTAGAAAGCGCGGACCCGCAGGTAAGGCAGCATTTCACCAGCCTGCTCAATCAAACCCTGGATCATCAGAAACAGATTTTTGACGTTATGAATCAAAAGGGCTGGTATAAGGTAGCCCCGGCTCCCCAGGACGAAGTTACCCGTATCCAGCAAAGCTTCTCAACGATGCAGCAGCAAATGCAATAAGTAGTAAGATTAATAAAAGCTCCAGAGCCGTATTGAAGGCGCTGGAGCTTTTGATTTTTGCGGACATCCTAAAAATATCAGCGGGCGGAGGGAGGTTTTTCACCGTTATTTAGACCACCGAAAGCCAGGACCTTGCCCTGGCTATCCTGTAGTCGATACTCACGGTCGTTATAATGAAGATAAACCATATCATCCAGGTATACCGGCAAACAAAAGACGATAGAGAAATACTCCAGCTTGACTCCGGCCATGACCAGTTCCTTCATCAGCAGGTTGGCGGTGCAGAGACCCTGCAGGAATGGTTTGCCGAAGCCAAAGATCTTGGCGGCCCGGGGTGTTATATGCATATAACTGCAGTCACCCGACGCCGAGGTATACTTGACGGGCAGATCCATCGGGATAAATATTTCCTTTATCTTAACCTCTTCGATCGGGTCAGCCGGCAAACGGGTGATGCCCTTGAACTGGTTCATATCATCATTCTGCAGCCGGTCCAGGTACTTCTTCTTGACGTTTTTAATAATGAAAGTATCCCGGTGCTCCTGGTAAAGCTCACCGTCTTGGGTAATTGCCGAATAGTTTAATATGGCGGCCTTATCACGTTTGACCTTGACCACGTCTTCGAAGACATAATCGATAACATAGCGCTCTCCCGGCACCAGCGGCTGATAAAACCACATCTCGCTTTTCAGATGCAGGATATTGGTGAAGTTGACTCCTAAACCGGAGATGACCTTCATAAAACCCAAGGCCCGCGAATGGTCGAAATAGGTAAATGGCACTATAACGTCGTCCGGGACCTGGAATAGCTTGTACCACCTGCGCTGGGACGAATGATAGAGTTTAAACCGGGCGTCGCGGCCATAACGCGGACGGGTGAACACTACCCGGTGCTTGCGTATCATACCCCGGCACAGGGTGCGATACAGATTTATTTTGTAAGCCCGCGTCCCCGGATGTCCATAGTTTTCTACTACCTCAAGACGTCTGCCATGGGGATCGAATTGATCTCGGTAATACTTCCTGGCCATAATCTATGCTCCCTTAATGAGTTGACCCGCCAGCCATCTCACGACGATACTTCTTTAAAACGACTTACTTCGGAAACAAATAAACAGCTTACTGATTTTACGAAATTATAACACCGGCATCGGGATTCTAAAAGGGGGACAACGGCCCCAAATTCTTCAGTTACCCCGGCTTATAACGTAGTTTTGCCTGCTTAAAGCAGTTTTCTTAATCACTTTACATATTTCCGCCGGGAGATTCAATTTATCATCTACCCCCAAGTATAATGTGTGTTCAAAAATAAAAATGAGCCTCTTTAACAAGGCCCATTATCTTTTATACAATGGTGGAGACGAGGGGATTCGAACCCCTGACCCCCTCGTTGCGAACGAGGTGCTCTCCCAGCTGAGCCACGCCCCCACTTAGAACAGAGATATTATAACACAAAATAGTGCGGAGTACAGACTTTAATGAAGGATTCTGTTAAACCTGGGTTGCCGCTGGGATGCCCGGCCAGAGATACATGGAAGAATTCCCCCGTAAAAAAACCGGGCTGGTGTGCCCGGTTTTTTCGGTAGTTTATATTTCCTTCAAATAGAGTTCTAGGATTTGACTGGAGCCCCGCCAGGCAGTGTCGGTTATCTTGTATTGAGTGCTGCCGATTTTGACCAGTGACCCGATTAAGGCGTAAGTAGTGCCGCTGTATGTGAAATTGGCGGGGTCTGAAACGGCGATACTGCTGAAGGTTACCCATCTACTGGAGGTATAGATGCTGGTCTGGTCATTGGCGCCATTTTGATACAGGGTGTTGTTAACATAGAAGTTATAGCTGGTCGGGGAAGCAATGCCGGCGGTTTTAGTAGAGGTTTTTATTACCGGTACCATAAGACTGCTGTTATAATTGATTTCGTCTATATAATAGGTATTACCGTCGAAGTTAACCTTAAACGTAGAATCCAGGGAATACTGTTTGCCTCCTATGCGCAGTAGGTTTCTGCTTACAATCGCCACATGATCCAAGTCATAAGCGATTCCGTCCTTGTATATGATTACTTTGGAAGCGTCACGGTATTTGTTGTCCAGTAGAACCATATTGGCATTCGTGGCGGTTTCTGCGCAATAGAAGAACAATTTTCCGTTGGTCAGGGCTATGCTATTGATTTTATATTGCGTTGCCGAATTTACTAACATCGCAACTTTATTGCAATCGTAGGTATTGCCGGAAATGGTGATGTTTCCGCTGGCATCGATGTTTAAATCCGATAGATTATAGATTTGGCCGTCGATAACGAATTGCAGGGTTGAAATGCCGGAAAGGTTTAAGGTGCTGGTGCCCACAAAAATAGCAGCAATATTTGAAAGGTTGGACCCGCGCGCAATAACCGAATTGGTTAAGGATAAAGCGGGGGTGGTAGCGCTGGCACTGAGGGTTAGAGCAGTGATGTCATAGAAATCGTTGCCCAGTTCTAGAGTTATCTTATCACCGGGCAAATTATAATTGATGCCGTTTAACTCCACGGTCGAACTGTTGAGAATATTTAGGTCACTCAGATAATATCCCTTGCCGGCTGAGTTTACGTACATATTGATAAAGCTGGAGTCGTATTTATGGCCGGAAACCGAAACCGATGCGATTTTGCGTTTGCCGGGGTATATTATGAGGCGGCTGCCGCTAGCCGAGAACTGGTTCACCGTATAAAGGGTATCGCTTATCACTACAGATAGATTAGTGACGGGTGAATCCAGGACAAACCGATATTGACCGTTGATAAATAAGGCGCCCTGTTGCTTGGCCAGGATGGTAACGGGTACATTAGTCATACTAATCTTGAAGGTAAGCGGAGTGGTGGCCAAATCATACTCCTGATCACCGATGGCCAGGGTAGTGAAATCGCCTGACAAACTGCTGGCCGTCTTGGTATCGTTTGGAGTAGTCGTGGTTGCGGGAGTTGTTGGAGCGGCAACCAGATCTTTGCCCTGGGCGCTCATAAAGTTTATTATAACCTTGCACATTTGAGCGCGGGTAACCTCTTGGAAGGGCTCAAAATTGCCGTTGGGATACCCCGACAGGAGTTTTAAATCACAGGCTACTTTTATGTATCCCCGCATCACGCTCTTATTGATAGCGGCGGAGTCTTTAAATCCGGTAGGACTGTTATCGGGGGTTTTCCCCAGGGCGCGGACCAGCATGCCGCAAATCTCACTGCGTTTCAGGCCGGCATTCGGACCGAAGGTGGAGCCGTAGTCGCCGGGTACTATGATGCCCAGCGCCACCGCCTTATTCACGTAGCCATTGCCCCAATGCGAACTCATATCGGTAAAGCTGCTGGAGCCGCTGAGGGGCTGATACCCCAGGCAGCGCATCAAAACCGAAGCGAATTCTGCCCGGGTTATCACCTTATCGGGCTTGAAGGTGCCATCGTAATAACCGGTTACGTAACCGGCATTAGCCACTGTCGCTATGTAATCCTTAGCCCAATGGGTTTTGATATCAGTGAAGTTGGTGGTGGCGGCCTCTGCCCCGACCGGAAAAAGCATACTGGTGAATATGCAAAAGACCATCAGAATAGCCAGCCGTTTCATAAATATCTCCTTTCTTAATTACAGGATGCTATTAGTAAGATGCCATCCTATATACTACCCAATAACAACTTATTTGCCGAAAAAAGCGATTTTCCTGCCAGAAAAGCAGATTCTTTTCGTATATTAGTTCATGAGCCGGTGATGTTCGGCCTTGATGCAGCATTTGTCAATGCAAATGGTGCTGCTATTGGCGGTCATATCCTGAATATTGGGGATATTGATACCCAATTGCAGCCAGACCACCGGCACTTTCATATTAATAGCCTGGGTTACCACGTTGCTGGCGTAGCGGGTGTTGCGAAAAACATCAACTAGATCGACCGGGAAGGGGATCGAGGCCAGGTCGGGATAGGCTTTTTCTCCGAGCACCTCGGTTATGTTGGGGTTCACTGGAATGATCCGGTAGCCGTGGTTTTGCAGGTATCTTGCCACAATATTGCTGTAGCGCTCGGGATTATCGGAAAGCCCGACTATAGCGATGGTGTGAGTAGTCGTTAGGATGTTGCGAATGGAGTCATCCATGGGATCATTGCTCCTTTCTGTCGAACGGTTGGGGGCCGAGGTCATAAAGCTGATGAATCTGCTCAATAGTTTACTACGCATAGCTGACCGTCTCCATTTCATTATTACTGCCAATATATATGAATATATTGAAACCAGCAAGTGGAACTGCAACAAATATTTTTCGACGATGGTTAAACACGTATGGCTGCGAATGATGTTAAACACTTGAGAATTATGTAGAATTAATGGTGGACAGGTACCAGCCTCAAAGCTATAATAAATTGGATTATGAGGTCTATTCCGGGTGCTGTAATGTGAAAGGCGATAAAGGAAAGAGGCATTAAATAATGAAAATTTTCAGTTATAAAACCCTGGGGCTACTGGTGGCGGTATTTGTAGTTACCTTTGCGGTGGGAGCCTTGCTCGGGCAGTTCCTGGATGGCGGTCTCGGTGGCAGCTCTCTGGAACGCCAGGCGTCTCGGGGCAAACCGGTCAATATCCTGATGATGGGTATAGATGCCCGGGGGATTGAGGAAAACTCCCGCAGTGACACCATGATAATGGCCAGCATTGATCCCAAGAATAATAAGGTGGCTATGGTGTGGATTCCCCGTGACACCAGGATCAAGGATGACAAGGGACGGTATAACAAGATTAACAGTGTAAATATTCTGGACGGTCCCGAGGCGGCCTGTGAAACCGTATCGGATTTATTGGGGACCAAGGTTGATTATTACATGGTAACCAATTTTGAGGGTTTTGCTGACATTATCGACACACTGGGGGGAGTCACCATAAATGTTGAAGGGGCTATGCGTCATTATGATCCCGACCCCCGGCTTAATATCAACCTCAGTTCCGGTGTGCAGAAGCTGGATGGACAAGACGCCCTGCGCTATGTCAGGTATCGCGGGGGCCCTACGGCAGATATCGGGCGCACCGGGCGACAACAGAAATTCGTTAAGGCGCTGGTAGCCGAGATGTTTAAAACCAATACCATTGTAAAGCTGCCCAAGCTGCTGCCGCAGTTGAGCAAAAATATCAATACTAATATCCCCATGAGTGATATGTTGTATATGGTTAAACTGGCACGAGAGCTTGATAATGTTACTATCTCCACCCAGACCCTGCCGGGCTATCCCTATACCGAACCCTCCAGCGGAGCTAGCTATTGGCTGGCTGATGATAAACTGGCCAATGGTATTGTTGAGCGTATGTTCAGCGGCGAGAAATTCGATGTAGCTCAGGACCCGCCCAAATGGGTTAACGAACAGCGGCAATCGGCCTCAACCGAGACTACGGTCGATGAAAATGGTAATACGGAAGCCCCAATGTCGGAAGACGCTACCCTGGAAAAGGATTTTGCCGGGGAAGATGCACTGATTACCGGTGTAAATAACGCTGATAGTAATGCGGATAATAACGCTGATAATATCACCAATGATTCTGACAATAGCAAGAATCCTGCGGGATATGATAATACAACGATTCCGGCTGAACCGGTGAATCCGCAAGACCAAACGGCAAAACCGGCGACTCCGGCCGCTAACAATCCTAACGGCAGCCCGCAGCCGAGCGTCAGCTCGCCGGCCAGCCCCACCACGGCAGGCCCTACCGGCAGCTCTGGCTATTAAGTAGAAGCCCAAAAGAACAATGGCAGAATGGCAGGGTGGTTAGATGATTGAAAGAATAGGAGTAGTTGTTGTGGATGATGATGCCATATCCCGGCAGCTAATCGTATTTTACCTGCAAGACTATTCTCAGATCCTAATCTTAGGGGAAGCCTCCAATGCCGAAGAAGCCTTAAAACTAATCGAAGACGCCAAACCCGCCGTGGTATTTCTAGATATTGAATTACCTGAAATCAACGGCTTAGCGGCAGCCGGTATGTTTAAAAAACAAAATCCCGATATCGAGATAGTTTTTATAACCGGCTACCCCATGTATGCTGCACAGGCCTTTGAAGTTGAAGCACTGGATTATTTGGTAAAACCTATTACCAGGGAATCATTGCATAGAACCGTCAACAAGATTGAGCGTTACTTATCAGCAGACAGAAGGCCTAACTTAGATAACCCTGGGAAGCAGCTAGCTATACAGTTTCAACATGAATTATACCTGCTAAAACTCGATGATATCATCTATATCGAAAAAACAGGCCGGCATTCCAAATTTCATACCGTACACAATCGGTATAATTGTACCGACACACTTTCTACAATTCTTGAAAAGCTCAACCAGCGTTTTTTTAGATGCAGCCGCAGTTTTATTATAAATATGGATAAGGTTGAACGTATAATGCCGGTTGCCGATCGGAGCTATGAAGTATCTTTTTATGATTATCCTTCCAAGGTATCGATGGGCCGCAAGCAGTATGAAGAGTTCTGCAGATTGGCAATTGCAGGCGGAATTAAGCATAATCAATAAAAGTAATCTAGCGAGGAACACAGAGGTAGAAATCAATACAACCGGAATAGTAGCTGCATTCCAGATGCCCGCCTAAAGCACGAGCTAATTTTCGGGACGAATGAAGACCCAGACCGGAATGGGGTCCGGCCTTTGAACTGTAGCCCGCTTCAAACAACTTATCGATATCTTCTTGCTCCGCCATATAAGGGTTGCTGACTTGAAAAACCGTAACCGGCCCCTTATCGCTTATGGCTACCTTTACAAACCTGTCTGGGGGCTCCTGCCCTTCAACGGCCTCCATAGCATTATCGATCAAGTTGCCCAAAATACGAATAACATCAAATATGTCGGCTCCCATTTTTTTAAGCGATGTCAGGATATTTATATCCAGAGCGATTTCCTTGGCGTTGGCCACCGCTTGCTTGCTGTTAAGCAGGGCTGAAATGAAGGGATTATCGACCGCCAGCAGGTTGTTATAATATACCGCTTCGGTATTCAGTTTTTCCAGGTACTCAGCCGCTTCCGGCTGTTGACTATTCTGGAACAGGGAATTTATCACCTGTAAATGATTATTGAAATCATGGTGCTGGCTGCGAATAGAAGTAATCAAATCATCTACACTCCTGGAGATCATTTCTTCGGCGGAAGTCATTATCTTTTTCTCACGGGAGCGGAGGGTTGCATACAAAATAACCAGATTCAATCCGGAAATGACGAACCAGGCTCCCACCAAAAGGTATTTTTCGGTTAGCGATTTTACCCCGCCAAAGGTTTCATCCAGGCACAGGAAGATTAAAAACACCTGTAGCACCATTGCCAAAAACAAGTATAAATCCTTTTTTGACCGTTTAATCCTTAGCAGAATATACGACCAACGGTTTTGGGTCTTTCGTAAACCCCAGACGATCAGAAGCATTATACAAAAGGGTATTATGAGACATGGCAGCATCAAGAGCCAAACCTGCTCGGGAGAATGCTTGGCAGGATCAACGTATATTTCTAGCAAAAACGAAGCTGCCCATGTTGGAATAATCTCAAAAATGAAAGCTGAAGCTGCCAGAATAATAGTATGTAGCCAGGATTTACGAAAAGCAAATTTATAACTAATAATAATTATTGCCCACGCAGCTAAATGCTTAAGCGCTTCATATTGAAATTGGAATAGAAAATGAGCAGATACAGAAATAATCAAGGCGCAACCTAAAGCTTTTTTCCATTCCGCTCTTATGCTTTGACCGCAAATAACCAAACCGCCCAGGGTAATGAACAGTATCTCGAAAAACATATTCAAATATTGAAAAAGTATTAGTTTCAAACCTATTATCCTCTACTTTGCTAATGCAGGTTAATTCTACAAATACAATTTATTTTCCTTGTAAGTTATAAGAATATTCTGTGGCAAAAAAACAGGAATGCATTAACTGGAAAAGACGGCAAGCAAGATAAACCACAATCATTAAACTGTAGCTTTTAACACATTCAACTCGTGAATATAAGCGCCGAAATCGTGAATTCAAGCATTGGTCAACCAAGACCCCAATAATTGTGCTATTATCATTTAAATTTTTGCACAAGCCTTAGAAGGTTGTCAGGGGGACGGGGTTGCTGACAACCCCCTGACAACCTTGATTTTCAGGCCGAACCCATTCGGAAAGAGGTGATCATATAGAATTTAGTGGTACCAGTAATAAAACTTTAAGACAACAAAGGTGGGTATTATATGAAGAAAAAGATAGGGAATACGTCCGTCTTACTCCTGATGCTGATTATGCTTCTTGCTATATGCGGCTCAGCATTTGCAGCCCCGGCTGCAACCCAGGAAGCGAAAAGCAGTTTTAAGGACGTCAGTTCTACTGATGCCAATGCTGCATACATCAACTTCGTTGCAGGAAAAGACCTTATTAAAGGTTTCCCAGACGGTGGATATCACCCCCAGGAAGGCTTGACCCGTGCTCAGGCCGCTACCTTATTAGCCAAAACGGCGGGGATTACTACCAGCAAGACAACTAATCAATTCAAGGATGTCCCGGCAGGACACTGGGCAGCCGGATATATTGCTGCAGCCAGTGAAGCGGGATACATAAAAGGTTATCCGGACGGTAAATTCTTACCGGAAAAGAAGCTGACCCGCGCCGAAGGAATAAGCCTGTTCATGCGTTTGTCCAAACAAAACGCGGATGCTGCTCTTCCAGTACTGCAGGATATGAACAGTAAACATTGGACTTCAGCTTCTGTGGCTACAGCTTTGGCAGCGGGTATGATATTGCCCAGTCAGGATGGAAATAGTTTTTATCCTGATCAAGATTTCATGAGGGGAGACTTGGCCAGAGCATTGGCAGTACTCCTTACCAAGGAACCTGATCTTAGTAAAGCGTCGCTAGTAGCAAGCCTGAAGGTTAAGAGCGGGGACGTTTTTCTAACTAAGGCTTTAAGCACCAAAGAGGATAAGATTACCGGCACCATCGCCATGAACATCGGAGATACTGTGAAAACCGGCGCTAATGGTGAAGCGGAACTGGGCTTTGCCGATGGAACTGGTCTTTTGCTTAAGAATAATACTACTTTAGTTCTTAAAGAAGGTCAGGGACGCAGTTATATTAAAAAGAACGGCAACCCTGGAGTGAGTGTTGACCTTCTGGAAGTAGAACTTAAGCAAGGTAAGCTTTTCGGAGCTTTGGCTTCTAATTCCGGTACGGTGAGCACACCGGTACAGCAAGACCAAAAGAAAACCAGTTTTATTACTAACAAACTAGCCAGCCTAAAAGATGCCGCAGCACTGTTATTTGCCGCTGCAGATAAAGCTGATCCCTGGTACAAGACCGCTGAAAACAAGAAAGTCAAAGTAAAAGTAGACATGCCCTGGGGCGTAGCCGCTATCAGAGGCAGCTTTTGGAACAATTTCGTAGATGCAAAAAGTAATAGCACTGTTCTGCTGGAAGGTGTGGCTGAAGTGACGGCTGGCGGACAAACCGTATCTTTGCCTCCAGGCCAGAGCAGTAATGTAGGTTCTGCAGGGTCTGCTCCCAGCGCTCCAGCGCCCATGAGTGCAGCCCAAAAGAGTGAATGGCAGCAGAACAAAGACTGGGTTCAGGAAAAGGTTCAGGCTATAGAAGCCAATCAGCAAATTGCTGCTCAAAACGCGCCTATTTCTACCACAGTAAGCGAAGCAGTAAACAAGGCTATGTCTGATACAGGGGTAAATAATGCCAGCCAGAACACCAGCACATCCAGCAGTAGCAGTAGCAGCAGTAGCAACAGTTCATATTATTCGCAAACTGCAGGTTCCTGGGGACTAACGGATATAACCAGTGTTGTTTATGATAATCAAAGCGTTTTGTTAACCCAGGACTTTTGGATGACGGCCCCGGCGGGGGTTGCTGCCACCAAATATGAGTTATGGGGCAAATATAACTTATCAAATTGGAATGAGATTTCATCTAAGGGGATTAACGAACGCACCCGACATCTGGCCAAGGTTTTTTCTCAACCAGAAAACCTTGTTGTTAAATTATTCGGATCAAGCTCCAGTTATTATACGTTGGGCACCTATTCGCTGGCGGTTGATGGAGGCCAGAAGATCTTGCAGGACGTAGCTACCCAAACCGTATCAGGTGCGGTTTACCTTCCGGGAACAACAACTGCGGGATCAGGCGGCATACCGCTAAGATTGTCCTTGAATGGTTCGAGTTCAGACGGGTATTATTATAACACCTATACTGACCTTACCATACCCGAAGGCAGCAGTTCGGTGGCCTATTCTATCAAAGCCCCTAAAGGCTCTAGTTATAATGTATCATGTTCAGCTAAGTCCACGAATACTTACACTGGCCAGGCCTATAGAGGAAATTCAATATCATATATCGATCTAACAACATCGGATGTCTCCGATAAAAACATTACTCTGGTAGAAGCAAGATGGGTAACAGGCACTTTATCTTTCCCCAAAGCTATTAACCAGTCGGTGTCGGTCAATATCTGTACAGATAATGGATCCGGCGGTTATCGTACTACTACCAGCGAGAATCTGTCAGCAACCAATACATCCGCCAGCTACCGCGTGAGTGCTTTGGCCAACAACATTACCAGAGTATATTATGAGATTTCTGATTCAAGCTTCTTGAATAACAATGAATTTGTGGATGTAGGTTACTATGGCAGCGGGGGAACCATGGTATCTGATCCGCTAAGTGCTCAGTTGTTCCCGGCTGGCAGTACGGACTTGACAGCAAACCTGACTGTAATCGAAGGCGGTCCATGGCTCAAAGGTACTATTAGTTTACCTGGAGGGGCTGTAGCAGAAAAGGACCTGACTATAGGTGTTGGGGCACTGAATCCTTCAAACATCAGTCAGTCACCCCAAAATGTTAATGTTACAATACCTAAGGATAGCGCTTCTGCGACCTTTGCAATACGATTAACCAAGGGGAGCAGCTACAAACTTGGTTACAACATCTATGATGGCGATTATTGCAAGGCCAAGGGTTATGTGCAGAGCGGTTTGTATAAAAGTGTAACAGAAACTGTATATGCAGCATCTGGTGCTACTATTATCACTATACCTGCTGATGGTGTTACCGGGGTTGCCGATAAGAATCTAACTGTACTTGATACTGGCGGCAAAGTTGTGGAAGGTACTATCACCCTGCCTTCAGGTTTAAGTGGTGCTTATTGGCTTCAGATCAAAGCTACCAACCAGGGTACAGGCAAAGAATTCTGTGTAACTGAATTGTCGGCTACCGGAAGCACAAGTGTACCCTATTCCATGGTGTTGCCTGATGGTTGCTACTTTATTACAGCCTACTTGTTTAGTGGCACTGGTTATTATCTCAATCCCAATAGTTATACTGCGTATGGATCAATTACAGCGCCTATAACCTTAACAAGCAATACTCAAAACGTGGACATAACAATTAATGGTTCAGTATCGGGCGGAGGAGGTTCAGCTATAAGTCCGTCTTGTATCGGCCCTCATTCAGTATTGATAGCCAATGTAGCAGTCAACGTTAATAACAGTTATTATAGAACTGATTTTCTGACTCATTTCGGGATGTGTAGTAAGCTGTATTATAAGGATGCAAATTCAGTTTGGTATGATCTCGTCAACCAGACAGCAGGGTCTCTGACTAATCCCGTCAATGAGAGCAGTCTTCCAACTATAAATTACAACTACAATTAACAAGATCTAACTATTACTGCTGACAGCAGTCATGACAAGTAGCTGTCCCAAATGATAAGCTCCCCAATGAGTAGACACCTGAAAAAAACATAATTCAGGACTCTGTGCAGAGGGGAGTTTTTCTATGGGAGAAAGAGGAGTCAGTTATGAAAAGAAATCGGAAGCAGTTGAAAAATGGTTAAACCCATATTGGGCCATTGCGAGCGCAGCGCAGCAATCTTTCCCCTGACAATTGTTACGGGCTACGCTCCGCCTTCACCATGCTAGCTTCATATCTATTACCTCTACTTTGCTAGTGCAGGTTAATTCTACAAAAATAATTTATACTCCTTGCACGTCATAATAAATATATTTTGTGGTAAAAAACAGGAATACATTAATCAATGTCGAAGTAAAAACTTGGCAAACAACGAGCGCGGTTCATGTACTCAACCCGTGAATATAAGCGCCGAAATCGTGAATTCGAGTATCGATAAACCAAAAGCCAAAAGACTTGTGCTATTATCAATGAAACTTGGTCCAAGCCTTAGAAGATAGGTTACTTGCAATAAACCTTAAAACATATATAGACAGATAACGGGGGCAAAACAATGCAGGGGGCAGGAAAAGGGACGGCGGCCAGGTTAAGCAGTCTGGTATTTATTGTTGCGATAATATGGAGCAGTCTGGTCATTCAAGCATTAGGAGCAACTCCTATCAAGGCTGATGAAAAGAATACTGGCAATATAACTAGCCAAATAAGCAGCCCGTTGAAAAGCCCCTTCAAAGACGTTAGCGATAAAGACCCCAATGGACTCTTTATCACCTACATAAACCGGCGTGGTATCATCGCCGGCTACCCCGACGGAAGCTATCACCCCACCGAAGGACTAAGCAGAGCTCAAGCAGCCGTAATAATCTGCAAGGCCGCCGGGTTAAAAACCCCGGCGGCCGAGGAGGTATTATTTAAAGACCTGCCCGCCAATCACTGGGACGCCAGCTATATAGCCGCCGCCATTAAAGCCGGATACCTGAAAGGATACCCCGACCGCACCTACCACCCCGAAGCACTGCTCAGCCGCGCCGAAGGCATCAGCCTGGTCATGCGGCTGTGCAGCCAAAAAGAACGTGCTCCCTTGCCCGAACTCTCTGATATGAAGAAAAACCACTGGGCCGCATCTGACATGGGCACCGCCCTGACCCTGGAGATGATAGGATTATCCGCCGACGGTAAAAAAGCCTATCCCGACGCCCAGATGAGCCGCGGCAGCCTCGCCCGTGCCCTAGCCATATTACTCACCACCGATCCCGGATTTAACACCGTCAAGCTATCCGGCCAGAGCAAAGCAATCAAAGGCAGCGTAACCCTAATCAGAGGTGGCCAGGAACAGGAGCTTAAAGAGAACAGCCCCGTATATGTCGGAGACCGCATAAAAACTGGCGAAGCCAGCAGTCTTCGCATAGACTACCCTGACGGCAGCAGTAATCTAATCGACCCCAACAGTCAGATAAATATCAAAGAATCAGATGGCAAGAGCTACATAAAGAAGGATGGCAGCCCAGGAACCGCCATAGATTATCTGAACCTCGATTTAGTGCGAGGCACCATGTACAGTACCCTGGCTAGCCAAAACAAAGTAGAAGAGATAAAAACCAGTCAAATACCGGAAAACAAACTAGCCGCCCTGAACAGCTTCAAATACCTGGCGGCCAACAATTCCGAAAACCCATGGTACAAAACCGCCGAGAAGAAAAAGGTAAAAGTAAAAGTAGATATGCCTTGGGGCGTATGTGCCATAAGAGGCACCTACATCAAAGTCAGCGTAAACCAGGACGGAAGCTGTAAACTAGCCTGTCTGACCGGCAGTGCTGAATTAAGCGCCAGTAGCGGAGGTGACATACCGGTTAACGGCGGACAGGTCAGTACCATTAACGCCAAGACCGAAGCCCCCCAGGCGCCAGTATCATTAAGCAATCAAGACAAGCAGGACTTTAACCAGCATCAAGACTGGATAGTAAATACCGCCCTGCAGCAAGACGTAAACCAGGCCGCCCAGGTACAAACCCCGGTAGTGGAGATCGTAACTACCCTGCCTGGCAAGACCAATGAAACCCAAGCCCCCCGCATAACCGAAACCATAAAGACCGAGAGCAAAACCGAAAGCGAAACCGAAAGCGAAACCCAAGAAAACACCACTGCTCCAGCCAAAGCAACTATAACCACCGTAGAAGTAGTAATCAACGCCTTAAAAGCCAGTGGCATAGAACTGAAAAATGAAGTAATAGAAAACCTGAAACAACAGATTGAAGAAATACAAAACCAGGTAGAACAACAAACCAGCCACGAGTTGCAACAGCAAGCCGCCCAGCTAAGCGTCACCAGCCCAACCACCAACACCACTACCACTAATAATAATTCCAATTCCGATACTAACACCACCGTCGTTACCTACAGCACCGCGGGAACCTATGGAGGAAACGACCCCGCCCACCCCAGTGCCTTGAACACCGTAATCATTAACGGTGACAATATCACCCTGCACAACCTAAACCTCCAGGGTAACCTAACTGTAAACAACCCGGGAGCTAACCTGGAAAACCTGACAATACAGGGCAATCTCCTTTTAGCCTCCGGCATAGCCGAGGGCGATGTCACCCTGCAGAACGTGACCGTCAAGGGCAGTACCGTAATCAACGGCGGGGGCAGCAGCAGCATCCATATCAACAACAGCCAGCTTAATACCGCCACGGTTGACAAAAGCGGCAGCAGTGTCCGGCTAGTAGCCCAGGGCACCACCAGTTTGGGAACCTTAATAGTTAACTCCAGTGTGGAGCTAGTCGAAGAGAACCTCAGTGGAAACGGTTTCACCAATATCATTACCACCACCAGCCTGCCCACCGGTGTCAACATTGTTCTTACCGGCAGTTTTGACAGCCTGGAGATAAAGGGAGCGGGCAGCCGGGTAATCCTAACCAAGGAAACTATAATAGTATCGTTAGTTGCCAATGCTGCCGCTAATATTGAAGGTGAAGGCAACATAAGCAACGCCGCTATTCATGCCGTCGGAGTCAGCATAACTCAGATTCCGCACAACTGGACCATAGGCGCTGGACTCAGCGCCGGCATTGGAGGCCGCAACCAGACCTGCAGCGGCAGCGCCGATGATAATAGTGCTGTTAACGATAACGATAACGATAACGATAGCAATAGTAACAGCAACAACGATAACAACAATAACGGTAGCAATAACAATAATAACAACGATAATACGAATACGAATACCAATAACAATAACAATAACAATAACAATAACAATGAACCCTTGCCCACACTGAATATTGAGATAACCGGGGTAACAATAAATCCACAAGCTATTGCTATTGGTGGATCAGCCCAGGTAAATGCAAGTGCCAACCCTTCTGGAGTAAGCTTATATTTTACTTCCCTCAATTCATCTGTCGCTACGGTTGATAACCTTACTGGTCTGGTCACCGGTATTTCGCCTGGGATAGCAAGTATAAAAGTAACTGCCCGCAAGGATGGATATACGGACAGTTCAAGAACTATAAGCGTGACTGTTTACGATGCCGGAACATCTGGAGGAGATACTGATCTTAGAATTGTTCCCGCCAATTATCCAGCCAGCAGCATTAACGAGATAATCCCGGTCGAGGTAAAGGTTGAAAGCGCAGCTAATCTCTATGCCCTGGAAGTTCACATCAGCTTTGATCCCCAGGCCTTAGCCGTGGTCAATGATGGCGGGCAAGAGGTATCCAGTGTGCAGTCCGGTGATGTGTTCGCTTCCCTGGCTAATTATAAGGCGCAAAATTACGTAGACCAGTCTGGCGGAAAAATCCATTTCGCCATAAGCTGCCTCGGGAAGGTTGCCGGGCAAACCGGCAGTTCGACGGTATGTCGTTTCTATGTTAAGACCAAAAAGGCGAGCAGCAATTCTCTGATTATTTATAAAAATATAGTCATGGTAAAACAAAACGGCGGAATAGTTCAGATCAGCCCGTCCATAGGCAATGGTCAGGTGAGTTTTTAACCGGGAGATGAGGTGCTTAACTTAATTCGAGCACTAAAGATAAATAAAACAACTAGGGAGAGATTAACAATGGATAATAACATGTGTCTGATAATAAAGAAGGAAGAATGTCATAGGTTAATGATACATAAAAGATTATGGTCAATGCTGTCTTTCTTTTTACTGGCGATAATGCTTCTCTTATTTATGCCGGAAACTGCTCAAGCCGAAGGTCCTACCGAGGTGAGCGGAAGTATTACCTCCAATACAGTCTGGCAGGCGGTTTACAGCCCCTATATGATTTCCAGTTCCAACGTCCTGGTACAATCCGGCGCGACCTTGACGATAGAGCCGGGCGTAACGGTTCAGTTTGGAAGTGGGAGGTTACTACAGGTGGAGGGTACCCTGATAGCGCAGGGGAGCGAGGTAAGCCCGATTACCTTTACCTCCAGCCAGGCCAGCCCGGCGGCGGGGAACTGGCAGAATATTAACTTTGTTGACAGCAGCACCGATGCCAGCTACGACGGGAGCGGGAACTATATCGGCGGAAGCATAATGAAATACTGCGTGGTGGAATATGCCGGGGGCAATGCCAACGCGGTGGTATTAGACCATGCCTCTCCTTTGATAGACCACTGTACGATAAGAAATAACTCTAATTTGGGGATATATGCCTACTATAGCGGATCTCGCATACAGCGGTGCACTATAAGCAGCAATGATGGCGGGGGAATTAATAGTAGTTACGGTAACACAACTGTTAGTAACAATACCATCAGCAACAACACTATAAGTTCTTATGGAGCAGGAATCTATGCTCGGAACGGGACAGTAACCATAAACGGAAATACCATAAGCGGCAATCGTGCTAATTATGGAGGCGGGATTTTTGTTTATAGCGGCACCTTTACCATAACGGAAAACACGATAAGCAGCAACCAGGCGGGTAATTGTGGAGGCGGAATATATAGTGAAAATTATACAAGTGTTACTATAGCGGGAAATACGATTAATGGCAACACCGCTGCCCAGGGAGGCGGGGTCTACTTTACTAGTACTAGTGGTTATACAGTAAATGTAAACCATAATGTAATAACGAATAACACAGCGAACAGCGGCTATGGTGGGGGAGTCCAGGCTTTGGGTAATTCAACGACCCTGTCATATAACGATATATACGGTAATACCGGTTATGAATTGCGCGATGACTGCAGTTCGGGCAACAACATCAACGCGGCAAATAACTGGTGGGGAACGACGGATAGCGGTGTTATAGCGAGTAAAATTTATGACTGGTACTATGATAACAGTAAATCCAAGGTTACCTATACACCTTTCCTGCGTGCGGCATCTCCTGGAAAGGCTCCGGTGGTTTCTTTCACTTATACTGTTGATGGGCTAACCGTAACATTCATCAATAACAGCTCCGACGAAGATGGGAATATTAGCTCTTACGCTTGGGATTTCGGGGACGGGACTACGTCAAATCAGCAAGCCCCGGTCCATACCTATCCCGAGCAGGCGGCTTTTGAAGTTAAACTTACCGTTACTGATGGTGGCGGGCTCAGTGTTAACCAGACCCAATCGATCACTATCGGCCAACCGGGTCCTTCCATAGCAGTAACCGGAATAAGTTTGGACAAGACAACCTTGAACCTGATTGCCGGGGGGACCGCTGCTACCCTGACTGCTACGGTAACCCCACCTTATGCGACCAATAAGAATATAACCTGGCTGTCGAGCAACGATACGGTGGCCGCTGTGTCTAACGGTTCAGTAACACCATTGGGGGCCGGGCAGGCTACAATTACCGCGAAAACAGTAGATGGTGAGCTTGAGGCGGCCTGTACCGTTACGGTGACCCTACAGAGCGGAAACCTGCAGGGAACCATATCTGTAGAAGAGTATTCAGGGTTATCGGGTATCGGTATTTCTCTATACGATGCACAGAACCAACTGATCAAGCAGGTGACCAGTAATAACCAGGGGACTTATGACTTTGGTGAGGTTGGCCCGGGGACTTACGTTATTAAAACGGTTAAACTTGATTATCATTTAAGCGGCGGGATAAGCGATGTAGTAGTTGCTTCCGGGACGGCTATGGTGGTGCCGGAAATCAAGATATTGTATGGGGACCTTAACAATGATAATAAGATAGACATGCTTGATTTAGTAAAGGTCTCGCAAAATTTTGGGGAAGAGGGCAGGTAAAAAGTATCAGGGGGACGGGGTTATCAACATCCCAAGGGATGTCGATAACCCCGTCCCCCTTAAACCTTCGGACACCTTCTAGTTATTCTTATAGCAGGCCACGATCTCACCGAAATACAAGACGTGATAGTTGTCATCGGCATAGTATTTTTCTTTGATGGCGGGATCCAGGTATTCCGGATTCATTGACTGGCGGAATACGGTGCGGCATTCGAAGACCAGACCGCAGCCGTCGATTACCGGGGCACTGGTAGCCTGGCCCTGGCCGATGGTCAGATTGAGTTCCTGAAATTTGTCCATATCGCGGCCGGATTTGGTTCCGGCCACGCCCAGTTCCTTCTTGAAGCTGTTATCCAGCGGCACGCAAACCGAAAACTCGGTGGCCTTTTCCATGAGTTCATAGGTATAACGGGTATAACGAACCATAACCATTAAGACCGGCTTGAACCAGATATTTCCGACGGCCCCCCAGCCGATGGTCATGGTATTGATCTTGTCTCCGGCCCTGACTGAGAGGAAGGCCCCTCGCGGCAGTTGTTCCAGCATTTCCGGGGTAAATTGTTGGTAGTTGTCAACTTGATTCACGTGACACATTCTCCTTCCTTTTATATAGAGTTCATTTGAGCTCTTCGACCAGTTCAATTCTTTCGCCATCCGGCCCGGTAAAAAAAGCAATGCGCTGTCCCCAGGGCGTTATGCGGGGAAAGTCGGCGGCAAAACCAATCCCCAGAGCGGACAGGCGCTGCATTTCCTCATTTATATCCGTTACTGCCAGGGCAATATGGTCGTAATGACCGGTTGACCGTTCTGTTACGGGATCAGGGGCGTATTGCAGCAACTCCAGGGTCTGGTCTCCCAGTTGCAAATAGAGCAGGGTAAGACCGGGCATTTCTTTGCTTTCAATGACCGGGCAGCCCAGTACCCTGTTGTAGAATTCCTGGGAGCGCTGCAGGTCTTGTACGGCAATACCGATATGGGCCAGTTTATACACAGGCGTTCTCCTTAATATTTTGAAATGTCATTATTAACAGAATAACATAGTATATTAATTATTCGGGGTATATTTGGTTAATACTAGAAAGAGCAACCATTCTATATTATTATTGATTACGTGATAATTGTTCCCGATCAGGGGTCAGATAATAAGGAGGATGTTATGAGCGGCAATATCAAAAAGCGTGAAGAGATCGCCCCGGAATTCAAGTGGAAGCTGGAGGATATCTATGCGGATGAAGCCAGGTGGGAGGAAGATTTTACCCGGGTTAAGGAACTCAGCGCCGAGGTGGAAAAATACCAGGGCCGGATCGGAGATTCCGCCGATGAAATGCTGGCCTTGTTCAAGCTCTCCGAGCAGTTGGAGAGGGTAAGCGAAACCCTTTATGTCTATGCCCGCATGCGCCGGGACGAGAACAACGCCGACCCGCGCTACCAAACCATGGTGGACCGTATTGAAACCCTGGGCGTACAGATCAGTGCGGCAACCTCTTTCATTACCCCGGAACTCTCTGCCATCCCCCAGGAAACCGTGCAGGGATATCTCGACAGTAAAGCGGAGCTTAAGCTCTATCAGCATATGTTCGATGAACTCTGGCGGCAAAAGGAGCATATACTTTCGCTGGCCGAGGAAAGGCTCTTGGCCATGAGCGCCGATCTTTCACATGCTTCCGGCAATATCTTTACCATGCTCAATAACGCCGACATCAAGTTTCCTATAATAAAAGATGAAAACGGCGGCGATATCGAGATAACCAAGGGCCGCTACGGCCGCTTGATGGAGAGTCAGGACCGCCGGGTGCGTCAGGAGGCCTTTGCCGGACTGTATTCATCCTATGGCAAGCTGAAGAATACCCTGGCTGCTACCTTGGCGTCCAGTGTTAAGAAGGACGTGTTCTATGCCCGGGCTCGCCAGTATCCGTCAGCCCTGGGGGGTTCGCTGGACTCGGATAATATCACCCCGGAGGTCTATAACAGCCTGATCGATACCGTGCATGCCAAGATGGACTATATGTACCGCTATATGAAGCTGCGCAAGAAGATGCTGGGTTTGGATGAGCTGCATATGTACGATATTTATGTGCCGCTGGTCAAGGAGTATCAGGCGGATACGCCCTATGAAAAGGCCTGCGAGATGGTTATAACCGGCCTGCAGCCGCTGGGGGGGGAGTATATGGGCCTCCTGCGCTCGGGGATGGATACCGGCTGGATCGATGTCTACGAGAACGAGGGCAAGACCAGCGGGGCCTATTCCTGGGGGGCCTATGATACCCATCCTTATGTATTGATGAACTATGACAACAAGCTGGACGACGCCTTTACCCTGGCGCATGAACTGGGGCATTCGCTGCACAGTTATTATTCTCATAAGGAACAGCCTCATGTCTATAGCCAATATCCCATTATCCTGGCTGAGGTGGCTTCGACGGTAAACGAGTCGCTGCTGATCGATTATCTCTTAAAGAGCCCGGTCAGCCGGGAGGAGAAGCTATACCTGCTTAATCATTATCTGGAGCAATTCCGGGCCACCGTCTACCGGCAAACTATGTTTGCCGAGTTTGAAAAGATCACTCATGAAACGGTGGAGGCCGGCGATGCCCTGACCCCGGAATCGCTTTGTAAGATATACCGCGACCTGAACGCATTGTATTATGGGCCGGAAGTGGTGCTGGACCCCGAGATCGAAATGGAATGGGCGCGCATCCCCCATTTCTACTCGGCTTTCTATGTCTACAAATATGCCACCGGTTTTTCCGCGGCCACCGCGTTAAAGGAGCAGATACTGCAAGAGGGTGAGCCAGCGGTGGGGCGCTATATGCAGTTCCTGAAGGCCGGCGGTTCGGATTATCCGTTGACCACCCTGAAGAATGCCGGGGTGGACCTCTCCACGCCGCAGCCGGTGACCGCCGCGCTGGATTATTTCGGGCGATTGGTCGGGGAGATGGAAGCCTTACTTTAGAATCTATTTTGGGTCAGTTTAAATATAAAAGCCCCCAATTGAACATAATTATGTAGAGAAGCTAAATGCAGCAAGAGGGGGATAATAGACTTGGCCCAGACCAATAGCGAAGCCATCTTTGATCAGACCCTGCATGACCTGGCACCCCGCTTGAGCGAGTTTGCCAATTATGAAACGGTGGTCGGCATACCCTTCATTGACGAAGAGGATGTCTTGGCCGATTTATTACAGTCTGTGGACCGGGTTATGTCCTCCTGGATCGGGCGCAGACAAGTTATCGTATGTGTGGGCGATCATTCGGCCGGCAAGTGTTTGGAGGTAATCCAACAACAGCAGCTCAAACATCAGATTATTGCCTTTCTCTTGCCACCGGAGATCAGTGGCCGGGGGAGCAGTATTCGGGCGATGATCGAGATCAGCAAGCTGCTGGAAACGGACTTATTAATCTTTAATGCCAATATGGCCAATGAACAGGGACCGGGCATCGAGCCGGCCTGGCTGGACAGCTTGCTCAGCCCTATTCAGGGCCGTTATGATATGGTTCTGGGCAGCTTGCGCCGCTACCTGTCGATCGACAGCATAACCTACATGCTGGCCACCCCCATCTTAGAATCCTTTTACGGCTGCCGGGTCAGCGATCCCCTGGGCGGCATCTATGCCTTATCGCACGACCTGGTCGATGACCTGGCACATGAGATGCGCTTCTGGGGTGACACTATCAAGGGCTCGGGTATTGACTTTTGGCTGCTTACCCGGGCCTTGTGCTGGGATAAGAAAATCTGCGAGGTTAATATGGGTGGGGTAGTGCCCCGGCACAGCCTGGAATCCCGCAACCGCATTTTTCGCGATACCGCCCTGACCATTTTCGAGTGTCTCAAGCGCGACAGCGCCATCTGGATGCAGGAGCGCTTGATCATCAAGGTGGCGGATATCGGCGCCCGCAGTGAGGTCAAGAAGGCTGATGTCATCGAATATCCGGTTCCCCAACTCTGGAGCAACTTTACTGAAGGCTGCCAGGCCTATGCTCATCTGTTTAGCCGGGAGGAAAGTCAACGCGATCTAACCCATTTATTAAACCTCCCCCAGGAGGAATTTCGTTTATGTGACGAATTCTGGGTATCCTCGCTGTTTGAACTGTTTCTGACCTACGCCTTTGCCGGTGAAGACGAAGCTACAAACGATATATTCCCGGCCCTGGCCGCTCTATATAACGGGCGTATTGCTAGCTATGTACTGGAGATGAGATCGCTGGGTGAGAAGCTGACCGGAGTGGCGGATGAGGAAAAGGACGAACTCATGGTGCACAAGATGGAGTCCATCCGCCAGCAGCTGACCAATCAATTCTGGCAGATGAAACAGCAGTTAACCGAGCGCTGGCTGCAGAGGAGCGATCAACAAAAACCGGCCATCGTTCCCCTGGGTTATATGGAGTATGTTCCAAGCAAGCCAGTGGTAGTGCCCAAGAAGATCGCCGGCAAGGACCAACGCATCATCGCCGCCGATAACATCTTCAAGAGTCTGCGCAAAAAGTATGAAGAGCGTTTCAGTGGTTTTATGGAACAGGGGCTGGGGATACCCTTGACGGCTGCACCTGATGAGATGATAGCCGGGGTGGAAAAGTTCATGAGCGAGCTGGAATCAGCCCTGGATAAACTGCTGCCCGGCGACCTATCCACCCGCGACGGCCTACAGAATTTTGTGCGCGGAACCTTTGCTCTCTTTGCTCCGCATCGTATGTTCACCATCAGCACCGACCTGCTGCGGGAGATGCTGATGCGATTTCCCCCCGTCAACCTGATGATTCCCCTGGGCATCTACAAGCCGGAGGACTTGATCTCGCGTATGGACCCGCGTGATGCGGTCACTTATTCCAATCTGGTGGAAACCTGGAACTATACCGATCGCGACCTGCTCTGGCTGGTGGACAATCTGAAGCCGGAGAGCTTCAGTTGGATTGATATCAAGCCCATAATACTGACCGGCGATCTGCGGATGGGTATCCTCACCCAGGGTAAGATCAGCAACCTCAATCGCATTACCGGGCGGGTCCTGGTCCGTTCCTGTGATCCAGGCAAGGGCGGCAAATATCCCAAATTGAGATACTTCACCAGCCTGGTGCGGAGGCTGGCGGTGGCGGATAGCTATTCCCGTTTATTCCGCTTAAATACCTCCCAGCGAAAGAATATCGGCTTGAAGGCCAGGAATTCTTTGCTCGGGCTGCAGCGGGGGGATGATTTTTCCGCCCACAGCCTGTTTGAGAATCTTCATCACCGCCGCCTGGTGGAAAAGATATCGGGTCTGGCGGATAATCTGGATAAAAAGGGTCAAAAGGATATAGCCCGTTTGCTGCGCTTACTGACCGAGAGCTATGGCCTGACTCAGGTATTGGAGAACGGAACCTTTCTTACCTGTACCGCCTGGAGTTGGGCGAGCTATAGCTTCAAGGGAGGGATGAAGATACCTACTCCCCTGACTACCAGCGTGGAGAACCGCTGGTTTAATCACGATTTTCTCGAAATGCTTTATCTGGAACTGGGCTATGATCCCACTGAAATCGAAAAGATGGTGATGCAGCTGATTCAAAGCGGCAAGAGCCATCATAACCTGCTGGATAGCCTGCTGCCCGCCCGCCCGCGGGATGTCGACGTGGTGGTGCAGGAGATCACCAACGAACCCAGCCGCCATCTACGGCGCTGCGAACATAATCCGATCCTGGAACCTCTGGAAGGCAGTTCGTGGGAGTCCCGCTATGTGTTGAATCCGGGCAGCCTGCGCTTAAAAGACAAGGTATATCTTTTTTATCGCGCCGTGGGCCGGGATGATATTTCCCGCATTGGCCTGGCAATTACCGATGGTTATAAGGTGCTGGAACGCCTGCCCCAGCCCATATTTGCTCCGGAGACCCCTGAGGAAAAGAGCGGATGCGAAGACCCGCGCCTCATTGTGGTCGATAACAAGATCTTTATGATCTATACGGCCTATGACGGCAACATCGCCCAGATAGCCGCCGCCTCAATGAAGATAAACGACTTCCTGGCTGGTCGCTATACCGCCTGGCAGCGAGAAGGCCTGGCCTTCCGCAATATATGGGATAAGGATGCTATCCTTTTTCCCGAGAAGATCAACGGATCGTATGTGATATACCATCGTATAGAGCCCAGTATCTGGGTGACATATCTGAAGGAACTGAAGTTTCCCATCAAAGAAAAGCATGCCATCATCGCCGGTCCTCGTCCGGGTCGCATGTGGGATTCCTTGAAGATCGGGGCCGGTGCCCAGCCCATCAAGACGGTCTATGGCTGGCTCTTGATCTATCATGGGGTGGACTATAACTACGTCTACCGCTTGGGGGTGCTCCTGGTCGACCTAAACAATCCCCAGAAGGTACTCTACCGTTCACCCAATCCCATCCTGGAACCGGAGGAGGACTTCGAAATCGGGTTGTCCGGCGCCTGGGTACCCAATGTGGTCTTTACCTGTGGTGCGGTAGCTGGAACTGATAAAGAGGTCCTGGAGGATAACGATGAAATACTGGTCTATTACGGAGCGGCTGACACCAGCATTGGAGTAGCCAAAGCTACATTGGCCGATCTGATCCCACCAGCGTTTCGGAAGAGCAACAATTAAAGAAGACCTGAGATTTGACGGAGCGGGATCAGAATCCTGCTCCGTTTATTTCATGGACTAAAAAACGCACCTCGGTTAGAAGCAACTTTTAGTTATTGGTTCTTACTGGCGGAGATTGACTGGAACTGGCGGTTGATCCGAACTTGCTCCTAACCCAGGCTATTAACAGCAATAGTGTCGGAATGAGGTAGCCGAAGAAGAGGGCTACGCCAGGAAATGTCTTCGGTATGCTCGTCAACAAATCGGGTATATTCATATAGAAATTGAATGAAAGGGCCACTAATAAGGCGGCAACTGGAAGGGCAATGTAATGGTAGGATTTAAGGGCTAACGTTTTGGCAATTCCATCACTTAGGATAAACTGCAGCAGGGCGACCTTTCCCCAGAAGGCTGCCATAAATGTAGTTACCAGGAAAACCTTTATCCCAATGGGCGGTACGAAATCAGCGAGAAAGAAAACCGCATATATCGACCGAGAGGTTGTCTCTACTCCCAGGACAGAAATCATAGCAACAATAATAATAACCATAAAGTAAGTAAGCAGCAAATTGGCGATATTTGCAGCTATATATCCTTCCCGGTTGCTTCTGACATATGGTAAGATCATGGCCAGGAGAAACAGTTCGCTCCGGTAAGCAAATCCCACCACTTCGCCCTTTGCAATAACCCTTAACCCGGCTTCTCCAATAGGCAGCAGGGAATCAAATTTCATATAAGGAATAGCCATGATGATAAATAGAGTTAAGATAGTACCGATAAATAATGCATATAGACCCACTGTCCTGCCGATAACCTCGATCCCGGCCAAAACCACATAGGTTGTAGCAGCCATAAAAATGAGGACTATAACTATGGGGGGAGTGAGTCTATAGGTGCCGGTTCCATAAAGCAGGGCCAGAAATTCACGAATAACCGAAGAGGTTAAATAAAACAGGAATATAACATATGCCAACCCCAGGATCTTCCCGGTTACTTTTCCGACTATTAAAGGCAGGTACTCGAAAAATGTTTTGCCGGGGAACAAGATGCCCAGGCGATAGACTATGAAAATAGCATATGCCCCATACAGGGCTCCGATGATAGGCGCCATCCAGGCATCATGGCTGGCGATTGTGGTTGCGGAAAAGGGGATAAAGAGAGCTGCTGTCGTACCCATAAGATTTACCAATATCCAGGTTAACGAAAAACCATCTATTTTGTATATATGGTTATCATTCATTATTGGGCGAATCCTTTCGATTAGTAATTGACGAGGTTGTGATGCCAGCCCTTCGGTTACAGCAGCTGTTCCATCAACCGGGTTACCGGGTCAAATATATATCCCAGGCCAGTTACCAGATTGGGAAGCTTCCAGTTGAGTACCAGACCGAAACTGTAAATCATGGCTATTAACATGAAAAAGCAGAATACTAACAGTTCTCGCCATAACTTGCTTTTTATCATATGAGGTACTTCTATTACAGCCATTCCGACATAAGCCAGACTGGTCAGACCAACCGCCAAAATCAAGGTAAGTTCCTCCCGATTAAGATCTTATCTCTGGGCCGATTCGGGTGCTCCAATCGTTAATGAGGTATGTTGGATTAAGGATTTAACCTGAACCTTCACCTTCACCGCCGGAAACAGTTCCGGCCAATTTTTCTCCATCTGCTTCCACTCCTGTGGATACTTGCGGTGCACCGCTTCGCCAAATCCGAATACATCTAACTGGTATTGCTCCTGGGCTTTTTTCAGGGCAGTCTCAATTTGCCGCTTTACCTCTCGGCCCTGGGCCGCCTCGGCTTTAACAAGTTCCCCTGGGTTACCCGGGTTAATCCCAGCTTGGTTGTCTAATATATAGCTTTCTACTGCCACCTTTGCAGTTATATATATCTGCCCGTCTTTGATTACCGGCTCCAGCTTGCTTTTGGCTTGAATCAATTTGGTGGTGACCTTTTTAGGTTCTTTTCCCGGGACTTGAAATGTAATGTTTCCCCGTTTGGCCTCCCCCCTTAGCAACAGAAGCCCCCTGCTTTCCGTGTCATTTAACCATCCTGCCATTTTATCCTTTTTGAACAGGGCGGTTCCATTGATAGTAGTATTATTCAATGGCTCGGGAACGTTGCCGTCCAGTATTCCATGGCCCTTATCGGTGGGGACTGAGGCATTGGGCTGGATTTCTACTACGGCTGTATAGGGCTGGCAGCATTTGCTTTCAAATAATCTAATGAATTCCTCCAGTTTTAGGGGGGCATAGGTGGAAGATTCATTATGAAATTTAAGAATATCAGTAAGGCGTCCTCCGACTGAGCCAGTTATTCTTCCCGGTACATCCAACAGGTTCACCAGGCTGCCCCTGCCTACAATAACCCAGGCATCCAGCCGGATTTGCGGATCGCGTTCCAGAAAGTCCAGTATATCCTGTACCCCTCTTTGCCGGGCCAGATCTTCAGATATGATGAACAAATTATTATGAGAAAAGGAGCGTTTGGTGGCAGTTATCGTAGTTAGCTTGTTTATAGCATCAGCAAAAGTATCCCCTTCGATCACCGAATTACGATAGCCCTTCTCGAATTCTACTCCCCGGCCGCCACCGATTTTGGACAGGGCGGAGGTATTGATGGTCTGGACAATAACTCGGATTTTCCCACTGTTGCCTTGCTCTATTCCCACTGCTGTTACAACTCCCAGGTCTTCCAGTTCAGTTCGGTCCCAGCATCCGGATATGATAAAAATGTTTAAGATTAGGAGGATTATTAATACACGACGGAGCATTTAATCATCCTCCATTTTTGTTTCGGACGACGTTGGTGATGGTTTTAGGCCGGGGGCCTGACGCCGGTGGTTGGTTTTGCTCAACTCAGTGGGACGATCATCCATAGCCCACCAGGGAGACCGGTATAATACATCTTTAAGATCTGCAAGATGCAGCGGAGCAAAGGAAGCAGTGTAAGGCACTCCCATAGAGCGTAGCGAGGCCATGTGAATGCTGATTACTATTACTCCGATCATTACCCCAAACAAACCGAGGCTTCCGGCCAGGAGCATCAGGGGAAACCGCAGCAAGCGTATGGTAACGCCCATATTATAAGAAGGAAAAGTAAACGAAGCAATGCCGGTAAATGCCACGATGATAACCATAATAGGAGAGACAAATCCGGCCTGAACCGCAGCCTGGCCGATGACCAGAGCCCCTACGATACTAACCGCCTGACCGATGGAGCGAGGCAAACGTATACCGGCTTCCCGCAGGATCTCGAAAGTAAGTTCCATGAAAAGGGCCTCCACTAAAGTCGGAAAGGGCAGTCCCTGACGATAGGCAGTTAAACTGATCAAGAGCCGGGTGGGTATGGTTTCGGAATGGAAAGTGCTAATTGCAATATACAGAGATGGAAGCAACAACGATATAATAAGAGAAATAATCCTTACCAAGCGAACCGCGGTTCCCAGGAAAAAGCGCTCATAGTAGTCTTCCGGGGATGTGAGAAAGGAGACGAATTCGGCCGGCACTATCAGGACAAACGGCGTGCCGTCAGTCAGAATCGCTACCCTTCCCTGCAGAAGTGCAGCAGCCACCCGGTCAGGTCTCTCGGTATGAAGTACCTGGGGGAAGGGCGAATGGGGATTATCCTCGATGAATTCCTCCAGATATCCGCTTTCCAGGATCCCGTCAGCATCGATGCGCTGCAAACGTTCTTTAACTTCGTTTATCATCTCGGTAGCAGCCAGGCCCTTAATATAAGCAATAGAGACGTCAGTAGCAGTAACCTTGCCTATATTCATATACTCAAATATTAGATTGGGGCTTTTAACTTGTCTTCGTATTAAAGGGAGGTTGGAAGTCAAGGTCTCAGTAAAACCCTCCCGGGGGCCTCTGACCAGCACTTCGTTTTCAGGCTGCTCTACAGCTCGTTCATGATGCAGCCTTATATCAATTACAAATGCTTCTGCCAGTCCTTCGGTCAGGATGACGACACCGCCCGACAAAATAGCTGCAACAATCTCATCCATGTTTCCGATTTCCTTAACGTTGGATACTGCCAGGGCAGAATCCAACATCATGTTGCGCAATATACGGCCGGGAAGATGTATTTCGTTATTGAGACTATCAAACATCAGGGGTTTTATTATGTTATTATTCAACATGGTTTTATCGACCATGTTTTCAATGTATATAATGCAGGCCTGGGTTTCCGGGGCCGCCCCTAATCGAAAAGCGCGAAATATCACATCCTGATTCTGCCCGAAAACAAGGTGCAAAGCTTCAATATTACTATCCAATCTGGCAGAAACCGTTTGTTCCTTTAATTCTTCTACAGAAATAACCTGTGATTCGACTGAAGCTGAATTCTCGTTTTTTGACGCTGAATTCTTTATTTTCTTTTTATAAAGGCCTTTATTAAACCATTTCATCAAATAAATCCCCTTAAAGAAACTCCTAATTAGTTTCCTGATTTTCACTATTTTTATACAAATAAAAAGCTTAGCAAAAAGCCGGCCGGCCGGCCGGTCCTTTTGCTAAGCTTTGACCCTGAGAGGTATTTATAATTATTTTTAAGCTTCAGATATTTGTCCTATCTCTTCTTCTGTTTGGTATTCTTCCATCATTTTATCACTCAACAAAAGTGACAAGACCGCTTCTGCTCCCTGGTTGAGATTGACTCCTCTGTCAATCAGGGCATCATAACATCCGCCAGTCTCAGGATCGTACAACGAGAGGCCGTGGTGGTTGCGGCCATAGTACCACTCATAGGCGGTAAAAGCCAGGTCAAGGTACTCTCGATTGTTTAGCAGTTCATAAGCCTCCAGCAGGCAGCTGATGACAGAAGCGGCGTCAACAGGCTGCTGGTCGAAAAGCGATATCTCTCCGCCGCGCTGGAACCAGCCATTGTTACCAATAATATTTAGATAGCCGGTCCGGAACAGAATATCGATCAGGAATTGCAAAGAATCCCTGCCAACATCTAAGGCCTGTTTATTACCGCTGACCGCTGCATAGGCCAAAAGGGCTTGCGGCAATATCCCGTTGCAGTAAGTCAGATAGTCTTCGAACCACAGCCAGTCTTTGCTGTGTTTTATATGATAGAGTTCCATCAAATTCCCGCCGAGGTGCTGGGCCAGGGTTCGGTAATATGGAGGCCAGCTTGCTGGATCATATCGACACAAGGCCAGCAGGGAATAGGCTATAGCCCGGGGCGACCGGAAGTTCAGAACACGGGAAAGATTGCGCCTCAACATATCGTTGCAGAGTTCCCGAATGCCCTCAAATCGACTTGCGGAACCGACTGCACAGGCTAATAAAGCCCGGCCGATACTGTCCTCGGAGTCAAAGCTGGAACAGTAAGTCCCATTGACCATAAGGTTGCACCAGCCACCGTTCTTATCCTGGGCACTAAAAAGATAAGCCGCATATACTGCGGCCAGTCCTTGCATATCCTCACTATTAGCGGTAACCATCAAAGCACGGGCATTATCATCCAATGTATAGCCGCTGCCTATATCCGGAACTCCCAGGCACGAGAACTGTAACATACCGTCCCCGTCAGTCATTCGGATCAGATGTCTATAATCGTGCATAGTTTATTTCATTTTCCTCCCGGATGTAATGGTCATCGAGAATCAAATTAAATAGTTCAGTATATTGGCGGCCGATGCTGGGCCAGCTCCAATCTTTTCCTAATTCCCAGGCTTGCTGCTGCAATTGGGCCTTAAGGGTATCATCACCCAGTATGCGGTTGATCAGTTGAGCTAGCTCCTCGGGGCTGGCTTCGGGTGCCAATAAGCCGCGCCCGGCAGCCAGGACCTCTTCGGCGTAGGCATACGATGTAGATACGATAGCCCGGCCACAGCCCATGGCAAAGGCCATAGTGCCGCTGACTGCCTGGTCCCGGTTGGGATAGGGGCTGAGATAAATATCCGTCATATAGAGATACTCACCTAATTCTTCGTCACTGAGATACTTGTTGACAAATACCACGTTATCCTGGAGGCCTAGCTGGGCTACCAATTCCTCCAGCATGTTACGGTAGCTTTCCCCCTCGCTCTTTTGCAGCATGGGATGGGTTTGCCCCAGGATTAGATATTTGACGGCAGGATGCAGCTTTACCACCTGGTTTAGCGCCTTAATGCCCAGTTCCAGTCCCTTGCCCGGACCGATCAGGCCGAAGGTACTGATTACATCACGGCCCCCAAAACCATACGTTTCTTTAAGCCTGTCCTGCACCTGCACCTTGAACTGGGGGACGCCATGGGCGATTACCTTGACCAGCTCCGGCGGAGATTCATATAGATTAATCAGCAAATCGGCCGATTTTCTGGTCATACAAACGATTACGGCCGCCCGTTGGCATAATTGGTTTAAAATATCCTTCTGGTGCTTATCGGGATGGGGCAGAACGGTATGGGTGACCAAAACATACGGTTTATGAAGTCGTTTGACCATTTCCAGAATTAAAGCCCCGTCGTGTCCGCCGTAGATGCCGTATTCATGCTGAAGAATCAGTAATTGAATATGATGACTGGTATTAATATAATTGGCCGCTTTAATGTAATCCTGTTTTTGATTTTGTTTCACGTTGAACACTACTGCGCCGGGGTAGCGGTAATCATAGCTATTATCGGAAACCGCCATGATTTTCACCTTGTTGCCCTGTTGGCGCAGGCTATTATAAAGATCCATAGAAAAGGTAGCAATTCCGCATTGTTTGGGTGGGAAGGTTCCCAGGTTCAATATGGTCATTAACTCACTCCTTATCAGGCACCACTATCTATGAAAGAAATACCTGCCAGCTGTGCTACAAATGTTTCTGGATTAATACCTCAATTATTATCTTCTCTCGCTGAGCCGGCTTTTATACCTGAACCAGGTTTTCCTGGTGCCAGATATGGCTCTTAAGCCCGGTTTCCTGCAAATAGGAGAATAGCTCCTGTTTTATATCTTTCAGGATCTCCGGGGTGGCGCCTTCGCAGCGCACAATCAGTTCAGGACCTGTATTGGATGCGCGCACCAGACCCCAACCGCCCGGAAAGAGGATGCGGGCGCCGTCAATGTCTATAATCGGATAGCGTTCCCGGAAATGCTCTCTGACCCGTTCCACTACCTCGAATTTTTGCTCATCCGCGCAGGCAACCCTCAGTTCGGGAGTAGAGTAATATTGGGGAACGTCGGCTAAGAGTTCCTCAAGACTAGCCGTGGTGTTGGAGAGCAGTCGCAGCAGGCGCGCGCTAGCATAAATCGCGTCATCGAAGCCGTAGTATTCATCGGCAAAAAACATGTGGCCGGACATCTCGCCGGTAAATATTGCCCCGATCTCTTTCATCTTGGCTTTTATAAGCGAGTGACCGGTCTTGTATATCAGCGGTTTACCGCCCAATCTTTTTATTTCATCGATCAAGGCCTGAGAGCATTTAACCTCGACGATGCAATTGACACCCGGATGTTGCGGCAGGATTTCCCGCCAGAACAGAATCATCAAGAGATCGCCCCAGATCATATTGCCTGCATTATCGACCACCCCCATACGATCCCCGTCTCCATCCAGACCGATGCCCAGGTCGGCCTGGCTAGTTCTGACCAGTTTGACCAGGTCTGTCATGTTGTCAGGATCAACCGGGTCGGGGTGGTGATTAGGAAAAGTAGGGTCAGAATCGCAATAGAGCTCAATTACCTCACAGCCCAGCTCCCGAAATATTTGCGGGGCAAATAGCGATGCCGTGCCATTGGCGCAGTCTACCGCAATTTTCAATTTCCGCTTCAGTTTAATGCGGGTGGTGATCTCTGCCAGGTAAGCCTCGCCGATGTCAATGGATTTTACCGATCCGCGCGGGCCATGCAGGAAGTCTTTTTTCTTAATCATGTTGCGGATATTTTGAATCTGTTCGCCGTAAATGGTCGAGTGTCCCAGCAAAAGCTTGCAGCCGTTATATTCGGAGGGATTATGGCTGGCCGTTATCATAATTCCGGCGTTTATCCCCAAATGGCGGGCGGCAAAATAGAAGACTGGGGTAATAACGACGCCCAGATCGATGACATCAACCCCGCTCTGCAGCAGGGCTTCCAGCATAATATCGTGCATATGGGGTGAGGATAAACGATTGTCCCGCCCCAGTATTACGGTATCGTAGCCGGTACGCAAAGCCATGGCGGCAAAAGCCCGCGAGATATTTGCCATCATCTCATCGTCTAAATCGACCCCCACCACTCCGCGAATATCATACTGCCGAAAAATATTCTTCATAACACACTCCTCCTAAAGGAAATAATTCAACTCAGATGGACACAGATTTAACACAGATAAACACAGATGTTTTTTTAGTAGGCAACAACCATACGGTTTATTTATGAAGTAGTATCTGCTGGAGTATTTACCTTACGGTTTTGAATCAATACTCCCATGTTATGCATACAGAACAGAAAAGTCTGTGTTCATCTGTGGTTGCCGAAGGCATCCGTGTTCATCTGTGGTTAATCGTCCCCCGTCCCCCTATAACAAGTCATGACGCTGCATTTTTTCGAGGGATTGCACCAGGGTGCGGATGTCCTGGACCTTTTGGCGGGGAGCCACCAGGATGAGGTCTTCGGTTTCCACTACCAGCAAGTCATCAACCCCGAATAATACCACTGATTTCTTTACCTGTTTAACCAGGCAATTTTTGCTGTCAAAAGCCATAACATCCGGCCCGCAGAAGACATTGTCATGAGCGTCAGCCGGGTGAATCTCGGCCAGGGCGTTCCAGCTGCCCAGGTCCGACCAGCCGAAATCGGCGGGTACTACCGCCATGAGATCAGATTTTTCCGCAATACCATAATCCAGGCTTATATCGGGAAGCTGATCATAAGCCGCCAGGTATTGCTCATAGCCCTGGATAATTTTCTCGTAGACCTCGGGCAGATATTTACGGAACTCACCCATAAAGAGGCTGCGTTTTCCCATATAAATACCCGAATTCCACATGTGCTGCCCGGTGGTAAGGTAGCTCTCGGCGGTGGGCAAATCTGGCTTTTCCAGGAAAGAATCAACTGAATAGACATCAGGCAGGGTAGCAAATTCATATTGGGCTCGTTCGATATAGCCGAAGCCGGTTTCCGGCCGTTGCGGGTTTATGCCGATCGTTACCAGGTAATCCTGTTCCGCGGCCTTTTGCGCCAGAGTAATACTCTGAGTAAAGCCTTCGCTATCCAGGATATGATGATCAGCCGGGAATATGCCCAGGATGTCATCGCCTGAGTCATTCAGGTATTTACTGAGCACCAGCCCGACTGCAGGGGCGGTATTTCTGCCCTGGGGTTCACTTAAAATATCAATGCGCTCGGCATCGGGGCGCTGACTGACCAGTTTTTTCAGGGCTGGCAGCAGGTCATCACCGGTAATTATTACTATTTGCTCCGAACCGGCCAGTTTTAACCGGTCAATGGTCTGATCCAGCATCGAGCTGTCCCCAACCATTTTGCATAATTGTTTGGGCCGGTGCCGGCGGCTCTCCGGCCACAGCCGCAGACCCTTACCGCCTGCCAGTATTACTCCGATCATGGGTTTCCTCCCTTAAAAAGTCCCTGCCCAATAATATGAGAAACTATTACAAAGGGGGACACTATTGATACTATATGTTGGTTGACCGCCAAATATGTCGCTTTTCGTTTGTCATGTCCATCCTTATGTAGACAATACTGATATGTTATTTTCTCTCCGGAAGGGCAAAATAATTCCGAGGCAGCGACATTCAGGTTGGACAGGGAGAAACAAATGAAAACAGTATGGCAAAACGTGAACAATATTACGGAACAGCTGGCATGGAAGGATTTATTCGGCATTTTAACAGGATGCGCCTTATTGGCTTTTGGCGTACAGGGGGTATTGGTTCCGCACCACATGCTGCACGGCGGTATCGCCGGCATCGCTATAATTATTAATTATATGACCAGGCTCGATGTCTGGTTGTGGTACTTGCTGCTGAATGTGCCGATATTCATTGCCGGTTATAAGATGGTAAGCCGTCGCTTCTTTATATATAGTCTGGTGGGCACGGGGGGGCTGTCAGCATTTCTAGCCTTGTTCAGAACCGTCCAGTTCGGGGCGGGAGATCTCTTCCTGGATGCGGTGATGGGTGGGGTGATCGCCGGCATCGGTTCCGGCATCATCTTTCGCAGCAAAGGCTCATCCGGTGGGCTGGATATCATAGCAATAATTGTTCAGCGTTACCGGGGCCATAATATCGGTCAGGTTTATTTCCTTATTAATACCCTGGTACTCCTGGCCTCCCTGTTGGTATCCAATCTCGGTTTGACGCTTTATTCCGCTCTATCCATATATGTCTCGGCTCAGGTGGTCGATTATGTCCAGGCCGGCTGGCAGGTTAAACGTACGGCTATGATCATTACGGATAGATGGGAGGAGATCGCCGATACTATATTGCACGGTCTGCACCGAGGCTGCACCTATATATTTGCCCGCGGAGTCTACTCCGGCCAGGATAAGCAAATCGTCATTACTACGGTTGGCAAAACCGAGGTGCCTCGGCTAAAAGAGATAGTATTTCAAATTGATAAAGGGGCGTTCATTATTATAAATGAAGCTATCGAGGTCTACGGCAAGGGCTTTAAGAGCAGCCAGCATGAATTTTAGAATGTTAAGAGATTATTAAGAAAATATTATGGGAATCGTGTTGACATTGTCGAATGGCCATGATAATATAATCCTTGCGCGCGGCGGGAAGTGCAGCGCGGGGAGCCCGGAAAACGGGCGGCCCATGATCTTGATAAAACAGAACAGCAAGACTAAAGTGCGAAAAGATGTTACTTTTGCAAGAAGGTAAC
>Ga0074198_1000484_pt1 | contig 40724 bp, 41 predicted proteins | sample EPASupsiteSAE323_FD_64527 | JGI IMG/M metagenome (GOLD analysis project Ga0074198, IMG submission 64527) | Bioremediated contaminated groundwater from EPA Superfund site, New Mexico - Sample SAE3-23 | ecosystem: Environmental > Aquatic > Deep subsurface > Groundwater > Contaminated ... | reverse complement strand
CTGCGGCGCCACCGAGCCAGCGCATGCCCCCACCTCCACCGCCACGAAGCAACAGACCACCCGTCCTACGTTCGCAGTTAAGAAACTGTTAATAGCAGGTCGCGACAGGTTTTTAAACCAAATCATAAACTGATACAATATCCCCGTATACGTGAGATATCCTATCCATCTAGGCCAAGAGAGATTTGAAGAATACATCCTTGAATGTATTCCGGTCTGCCGCCAACTGGTCGCGCTTAACGCAGTTCCCGCTGGATGCGTCCCTCTTATATCCCCAATGTAAATAATCATCCTTAAAATCTGATTAAAAAAACTCATTCCCTTGAAAAATTTAACCATTTTCTTTCATCAACACGAGGTGAGATGACACTAAAATAGAAATTACTGTATGATGACAGTATATATCAGTCTTCCTGAACGATGTACATCGGCCGCAAAATTCGCCTTAATTTTCAAGAATTTTATTACACATTGTTACATCAATTTAAAAAGGCTTGTACAGAAATAAAACCCGAAGAAGAAGATATCTCTAAAACCGTGGATGAGATTCAAAAACCTCTATTGAAATGTTTAAAAGATCAGTTGACCCTTGGACAGGAAGATTTTTTTGGAGAACAGCGCAAAGAATTAACCCGCGGTATTTATTTGGCTGCCGCTTTGGGGGATGAACTTCATTTAAATCATGATTGGTTTGGCCAGAATGCGTGGAAAGCCAACATGCTGGAACATCAACTATTTCAAACGCAAACCGCAGGAGAACAAATTCCAACAGATGTCGATGAAATTATTCAAAAACCACAAAATTATCCCAAAGAATTATTAGAAATTTATTTTTTATTGCTGGTCTTGGGATTCAAAGGACGGTTCACACCCAACCAAATTAATGCTTACAAAAAAAGGATGCTTAATATTTTATTCCCCACATCACCCTTTTTGTATGACCAACGACAAACCGAGCTTATCCCTGGCCATGCCAGCAGCGTGATTAGTTCATCGGGGATACACCACTTTTTAGACACCAGGCGCTGGCTTTTGGTGACCCTTGGGTTTATGTCCGTTTTTACAATGATCACAACCTATTTTTGGTACGATTATCACAGAGATATCGGCGTCGTCACCCATCAGCTTGATCGCAAAACCTTGCGTATTCAGTCATTGTAATTTTCTATTGTGTTTCTAAAAGATACAACTTTTCCCGTTCTGAAAAAACTAAGTTAGAATAAAACTGTATAATTAGGGGATAGCAGCGATGTCGACGTTCACTTTTTTATTGTCCATTTATAGACAGTATTGGGGGAGAATTTTATTAAGCGGAGCAATGCAATGGTTGGCCGCTGTATGTATATTCGCATTGTTACCTTTTGTAACAAAACAACTTTTAGATCAAGCTATTGCGACAAAACACATGCCTTTCATTCCCATGTGTTGTTTTGTGGGAATAGAAATTTTAATTCCTATTTTTTTTCGGGCCTCTGATTGGATTTGGCTACATTATCAACCCCTAATGAGGCATAGAGTCGCTGAACATTTGCTCGATCGCATGGAACAACACAGCCTCCGTTTCTTTCATAATCAATTCTCAGGTAATTTGTCCAGCAAATTACAAGATGCACTGACGGCAGTGAATGATATTCTGACGACTATTTTGTTTGATTTTTCCTTCAGCTTGTTTGGTGTTGTCGCTGCCGTTTGGGCTGTTTATTCGTCAAATTTTTGGTTTGCCATTATTCTGTGTGTTTGGGTCACAACGTTTTTTATGATCCCCATACTGACTTTATCTGCAGCTATACGATTGTCCCGCAAAATGTCAGAATCGGGGGCCCAAATTTTAGGACATGTTGTCGATGTTATTAATAACCTGCTTACTGTTAAGCTGTTCACAGGATACAGTCGAGAGCGGATTTTGCTTTCAAAATATCAGGAAAAATTTACGAAAAAATCTTATCAAATTGATCGTTTTTTGTGGATTGTGAATGTTCTTCAGGCTCTTTCATTTGTTATATATGTTATCGTGTATATGTTTTTACTGGCGAGATGGTATCCCCAGGGGCTCATTACCCCGGGTGATTTTGTTTTAGTCGTTTCTACAAACACGGGATTAATCCCTATGCTGTGGAACACGGCGCAAAAAATCCGGGATGTTTCTAAAAAATACAGCGCTTTGAAACAAGCCGTTTCTAGCATTATGATTGCTTCTGATATAACTGACGAAAAAAATGCGCAACAACTTATTGTCAAAAAAGGAACGGTTGTTTTTAATCAAGTCAAATTTAATCATATTCGATCAGATCATGAAGTTTTATTTGATGACTTGTCTCTTACAATCCCAGGTGGACAAAAAGTAGGATTGGTTGGTTATTCTGGAGGGGGGAAAACAACTTTCATCAATCTGTTGCTCAGACTTTTCGATATCAAACAAGGCACTATTTTGATAGATAACCAAGACATTAAAAAAGTTACACAAGACTCTTTACGTTCACACATCAGTCTGATTCCTCAAGACCCCACACTTTTCCACAGGTCATTATTAGAAAATATTCGCTATGGAAAACCGGAAGCTTCAGATAAAGACGTGGAAAAAGCCGCCAAGAAAGCCCATATCCATGATTTCATCATATCTTTACCAGAGATGTATGACACTGAAGTGGGAGAGCGCGGGCTAAAATTATCCGGCGGTCAAAGACAACGCATTGCCATTGCACGTGCCTTGTTAAAAGATGCACCCATTATCGTTATGGATGAAGCCACAAGCCAGTTGGACTCGCTTACTGAACGCAATATTCATGACGATGCCTTTCAATACATGAAAGGCAAAACAGTTATTGTAATTGCCCACCGTTTATCTACCCTTCAGCAAATGGATAAAATCTTAGTGTTTGAAGCAGGGAAAATCATTCAAGATGGCACACATGAACAATTACTAAAACAAAAAGGTTTATATAAAAATCTATGGGAAAGTCAACACCATCTATAAGGCGTGATAAAATGACCTGTACGCAGAAAAATAAATTATAAAAACGCATGCTAAGATCAGAGTTTTCTCTATCTTGTATTCCCATGGACGATAAAAAAACCTTCGATATGTTAGGCAAGATGAGGACTGTGGGTGTATTCCAGTTTGAAAGTGCCGGTATGCGCGACATTATGGGAAAATTAAAACCGGATCAATTTGAAGATCTGATCGCTATTAACGCGCTTTACCGACCAGGACCTATGGATGATATTCCCAAATATATTGCCCGCAAACTGGGGCAAGAATCCATCGAATATCTACATCCTTCATTAAAACCCATTTTGGAACCGACTTATGGTGTTATGGTTTACCAAGAACAGGTCATGCGTATTGCTCAAGATTTAGCGGGATATACACTAGGAGCTGCAGATTTGTTGCGTCGTGCAATGGGTAAAAAAATAAAAACTGAAATGGATACACAAAGGCACCTGTTCGTCAACGGATGTCTTGAACAGGACAATAATAAAACAGCAATTACCGAACCAATCGCTAACCAAATTTTCGATGCCATGGCAAAATTTGCAGGATATGGCTTTAACAAATCACATGCTGCACCATACGCGCTTATCGCCTATCAAACAGCCTATTTGAAAGCTAATTACCCCTCAGAGTTTTTCGCATCTTTGATGACCCATGATGCCCACAATCAAGACAAACTGGCTGTTTATTTTGAAGAGATGAAAAATATAGGCATCATTTTACTACCTCCCTGTGTAAACCATTCAAAAACAAAATTTACAGTAGAAAATGAAGCTGTACGCTTTGGGCTGTCTGGTATTAAAAATGTTGGCATTGGTGTATGCGATGAAATTTCAAAACGACAGCCTTTTAAGAATATCTCTGATTTTTTCACACGTGTCGATATTCAGGCTTTCAATAAAAGACAAGCCGAGTTTCTTATCCAAGCGGGCGCATTTGACAGCTTAGACCCCAATCGACATGTACTCTATGCGTCTTTGGACACGCTTCTTAAATTAGGACAAAACAAAACAAAACAGCGTTCATTGTTTGAACAAGCAGACACTGCAACGGTAATTCTAGAAAATGTAGAACCGTGGGGAACACTGGATCAGCTTAATCGAGAAAAAGAAGCCATTGGATTCTATCTTAGTCAACATCCTTTGGATCCGTACCAAATTTTGATACAACAGAATAAACTTGATACGCACGTGGGCGATACCCTGCGTTTTGTTGGAATGATTCGACAAAAAACAGAACGTATCAGCAAAAATGGTAATAAATTTGCGTACGTCACGCTTATGACCTGGGAAGAAAACATTGAGTTATTAATGTTTTCCGACCAATTAGATGCATTTCAAGACACTTGCTTGATCGATAATATCGTTTACATCGAGTGTTATGAAAAAGAAGGTTTTCAGGGCGACAAAAAAATGATCGTACGACATATGGTTCACCTTGAAGAAAAACTAGCCACAGTTCCCATCCGCATCACAGTCGATTTTGAAAGAGATAAAGAGCTTATTGTTCTTCTTCGTTCTCGTCCTCAAGGTGGAAAACAAACAATACATCTTTCAGGAGAGTATCGGGGGCAAACCATTAATTTAGAGATTAAAAATATTAACTTGGATCTAGAAACAAGACTTTTTCTTTATAAAAGATTTAATGCTTCTGCGCCTACTGTTGAGATTTAGGAACAAATCATTTTTGGGGATGTTTAGCGAAATGTGACGTGTTTCTGGCCTTCGGGGCCCCCCCAGACTCCAAACTCGGCAGCACCCTCCCCACCGCCTCCTCGACAAAGTTTCATCATCACGTTTTTGCCACTAAAACAGTAAACAAAACGTTAATCTCGCAACCAAAGGGTACCACCCTTTAATCCAAGTCGCCTATAATATAAATACGCGCGTACTTGTATTACAAGCAAAACGGACAGAAGCTGTGGGAAGCAGCTTCCGCGACCACAAAAGGTCAACTTCGAATCATACACCTATGATTTAACTAACCAAACCGTATTTAGATTACAAGGAAATGAGTTAAAAAGTTACTAAAGAAAAATACCCAATGTTTTAGCGATATCCTGCCAATAAGATAAATTATCAATCTGCCTGGTGATAGGGAAAACGATAGGAATTGCATCTACAAGATTATTTTTAACCACAACCATATGACTGTATTTTTTATGATCAATCAGTTTTTTAGCTTGAGCTGCCATTTGATTGGCTAACAGAAGATCAAACGCTACAGGAGCTCCCCCTCTCTGCAAATGACCAAGACGAATTGATCTTGTTGGCAAGTTCAACTTCACATCTATTAAAGCGGCCAATTCTTGACCAATACCTCCATAACGCTTGTCACGAATATAGGTGTGCTGACCCGATGGTGTTTTCACTCCCTCAGAAATCACCCACAACGTACCAATACTTGAAGTATGATATCGTTTCTTTGTAAAACGAACAGCCGCGTCAAAATCATAAGAAATTTCTGGAATTAAAATCACATCCGCAAAAGCAGCGATACCAGACATTAATGCGATGTACCCAGCATCACGCCCCATAACTTCTGCAACCATGATCCGCTTATGACTCATTCCTGTCGTTGCCAATGCCTTCAATTGGTCGGTCACGTGTTCTACAACACTATGAAATCCTACTGCATAATCAGATCCCTTGACGTCGTTATCAATTGTTTTGGGAATGGCGATCATAGGTAGATTAATTTCGGCACACAAGTCTGACATGATACGTATACCGCCATCACCGGCGATAACAATTAATTCTTGCAATTTGGCTTTGTTTACAATGGTTTGAAAATCAGAAAGCAAGGCGTCAAAACGGTTTGGATCGTGCTTATTCATATCCGAAGCAACGATACTACCTAGAATCGTTCCCCCGACATGAGCAAGATATTTAGGTATATTAGATAGTTCAATAACATCAAAAGCGGGACCATCTGCATTAATTCCATTTTGAGTAATACCAAGAAGCTTTCCTTCAAATGCGCGGTGTAACGCGTACAAAATCGCATTTAGACCAGGACAATCCCCGCCACAGGTAATAACACCAATCACAACTATTAAATTTTTTTCTTTTCTTCATTCTATCACGCACCAGGACTAAAAAGAGTCAAATCAGAACCACATAGTATTTTTATACTTAATCGCAACCTTCATTCGCTCCTATTGATAATTCGCAAGCTTTAAAACGGGCTTAAAATCACTAAAAACGAATGTGTCCCTCTCCTGTTACTAAATATTTTGTCGTCGTTAGCGCTTCCAACGCCATTGGACCTCGAGCATGTAGCTTTTGAGTACTAATACCAATCTCAGCCCCCAATCCAAATTGCGCACCATCCGTAAATGCTGTAGAAGTGTTTACGTAAACAGTTGATGTGTCTATTCCATTTTGAAATTTCAAAATATGGTCCTGATTGTTAGACACAATTGCGTCACTGTGTTTGGATCCATGACGGTTAATATAATCGATCGCTTCATCAACATTATCAACAGATTTAACGAGCAATTTATAATCTAAAAATTCATATCCATCTAAATCCGGAGTTGCCGGCAATAATTCTGGACATACGCCACAACAACAATCATCCGCATAAATCGTAACATTCTTTTCTTGCAATGGTACCAATAGCTCTGGTAATTTTTGCAAAGAATTTTTATGAATCAATACACAATCCAAAGCATTACAGACACTTACACGCCTTGTTTTCGCATTTAAAATAACTGCTTTAGCTATTTCAAGATCAAAATCATCATCGACATACGCGTGCACAACACCAGCACCTGTTTCAATAACCGGTACCGTCGTATTCTCTCGTACATACTGAATCAGATTATGACTACCACGTGGAATAATAACGTCAATATAATTTCGTGCTTTCAAAAGCTCTGGCATTTGATCGCGCTCAAGTGCTAAGCAAGTTACCCAATGAGAACTTAGTTTGTTTTCAATCAAAACATCTTGAATAATCTTGACTAACGCCTGATTAGAGTAATGAGCTTCTTTTCCACCTTTTAAAACACAAGTATTACCCGCCTTAAAACACAAAGAAAACGCGTCCACTGTAACATTTGGCCTGGATTCATAAATCATGCAAACCACACCCAAGGGAACTGTAATTTTCTTTAGATGTAGTCCTGGTTGAATATCGTATTCGTAAACAATTTTTCCTAAAGGTGACGTCAACCCAGCAACGTTTCTCACATCATCGGCTATACCTTGGATCCTCTTGTTATTCAGCTGCAAACGATCATATTTTGGATCTTTAGGATCCATGGTGTTTAGATCTTTCTGATTGGCTTCTAAAATTTCTTCTGTTCGTTCGGTCAAAGCTTCAGCTAAATCTGACAACACTTTACATCGGATCTGTTCAGAGACGGAAACGTGCGACGTATCTACCGCACGTTGTAACAGCAAGGTAAGCAACTTAAGGCGTTTTTGTTTTTCTTCAGTGTACACCGGCTTTTTGCATCACAACAACAAACCGATGAAACAGTGATATAATAAGAGGGTTAAGATGTATCCAAAATCATAGAATTAAATGATCAAAATTGTATTTGTGGGACGGGCCAACGTTGGGAAGTCGACTTTATTCAATTGTTTCTCACCTAAATATAAAGCCATAACAATGGATATTCCAGGCGTAACACGTGACATAAAATCGGCAGAAATAACGTGGCATGATTTTCGTTTACACATTGTAGACACGCCTGGATATCATAACGACGCGCTTATCAGTAAAGAATTGGCTATACATATGAATGAACAAATTCAATGCGAAATAGCTGATGGTGGTAGAATCTTTTTTGTTGTGGATGGTGTTGATGGCCTGACTCCGCGGGACCAAGATATTGCTAAATTACTAAGACGCTCCAACCGTCCCGTTTCCATTATCGTCAATAAATGTGATCGAAAAGATGCCAATATTGAACCTTTCTTCGAATTAGGGTTCGATTCTGTCATTCCCATATCAGCATCACATCAACAAGGTTTTGCAGAAATCATCTCACTACTTGAACCCATAAAAGAAAAAGAGGTTTTAATCACTGATAAAGCGCCCTCTTTACCCACGATAACAATTATGGGACGCCCCAATGTTGGAAAATCATCATTAACCAATATATACCTTGGCCATGATCGACAACTGGTTGGAGCAATGCCAGGATTGACGCGTGATAGCGTTAGTTATCCCGTAGACTACAAGGGTAAGCGGTTTACACTGATGGATACAGCTGGATTGCGAAAAAAGAATAAAATGTTAGATCCTCTAGAATCCCTTAGCGCAAATTCTTCTCGAGAAGCCTTACGTTTCACGAACGGAGTCATTTTTATGATGGATGCTACCGTTTTAAATCCTTATGATTTGGACAGTCAAGATCTGGCATTGATCAGTGAAATTATCGAAGAAGGCCGTTGTATCTGCGTTGCTGTCAATAAATGCGACCTTGTCGACGATCAAAAAAGTGTGTTTGATGAAGTCGCGTTTCAGATGCGCAAAAAGTTTTTTGATATTCCCGTTATTCCTATTTCAGTTAAAACAGGGCAAAACTTGGATAGATTGCTCAGCATCATGCTGGGATGTATTGATCGTTTCAGCGAGCGTGTTTCTACAGGAAAATTGAATGCATGGTTACGTAATGTTGTTGATAATCATACCATGCCCACAGAAGCGGGGCGATCGCTGAAGGTCAAATATATGACCCAAGTAAACACGTCTCCCCCTAAATTTTCGATCTTTGTGAATCGCAAGATACAACACATGCATAATTTTGAACGATTTTTAATGCACCGCTTACGAGAAGAATTTTCATACCAAGGTATTCCCATTCGAATCTCTTGGCGTATTCAAAAACGCAGTCGCGTTATGGAAAAAAACTAATCCTGTGGGAATTTCTTATTGGTAGATGTGTATGTATATATATTTAATGCAGACATTGTTTCAGGGAGATATCTTCCTATATTTCTAAATGCTTCTGCTGCAGATGTTTGACCTAATGCATTGTGATGATTCACATAAATGTGTTCGGCGAATATTTTATCAGTTAGTCTAATCAAACAACCTTGATAGTGGAACCATAATAGAGCAATAAAACCCACACAGAAGGACAAACAGCTGAAGTTGTATAATAACAGTTCCGTTGCGGTTCCATCATCAGATCCGCTTTGCCTTCCTACAATTAGTCCACCTAAGTCTTTTAAAACTGACAAACAAAAAAAAGTCTGAGACAGATTTTTTGCGAGGGTTCTTCTGGCGATGTCGACCTGTATTTCTGTAAGAAGTTGGTTTGTTGGGCCAAGTGAGGCTTGTGGTGGCGGGGGTGCTGGAGGGATGGAGGTCGCTGAAAGAAAGCTTAAAAAAACAGCAGAAAAAAGTGGTAGCATTGTTCTTGTTCTCAAATAGATTCATCACTGTGGTCAGTATTGTCTAAAACGAGAGATTTTTCAATGAAAAAAGATTTTTGATCATCGATGGGTTTTATGTTGTGGAGGATTTTGTCTTGCAGATCAAGTGATTTAGACTGACTTATATTAAGGACGATGCAAAGGACGATGCTGAAAGCAGGAAAAAATACAATCTATTTGTATGCCGGTCCGGGCACAGATCCTTTTGGTTTAGATCAAACAGAACAAATGCTATTCCAGTGTCTTGAAGATCGTTATCACATCGAACGAATTTATTCGGAAGATGTGATTAATCATTTATGGGAAACAAAAGCGGTGTGTTTTGTCATGCCGGGAGGAAGATCAAAACCATATTGCGAATCTTTAGCGCCTGTTGGTACCGACAAAATTAAGGAATATGTGAAGAGTGGCGGGTCATATCTTGGCATATGCGCAGGGGCTTATTTTGCGGCAGAAAAAACGGAATTTGCCGCAGGATCAGCCAATGAGATCATCCAAGATGGTGTCTTAAATTTTTGTTCTAGTACAGCATCCGGTCCCATCCTTGCTGACTATGATTACAATTCTAAAAAAGGTGCGCGTGCTGCCAAAATAAAATTTGAAGAAACGATGATATATCTTTACTTCAATGGAGGATGCACTTTCGTGGGGACGGAAAAAACGGACAATCTTGAAGTGCTTGGGTACTATGTTTTAGGAAATCAATTTGAATTGCCTGCCATTACATACATTAAGTATGGTCGAGGGAGTGTTATCTTAAGTGGAGTTCATTTTGAGTTTGAGCCATCAACTATGGATGCAAATGATCCTTACTTGCCTAATGTTATCAAAGAGATTCAACGTACAAATTTACAAAGATTAGTGTTAACGAAAAAGCTGTTAACTATGCTCAACTTGGAGGTTTGCCATGAATTATAGATTAAGCCGTTTGTTTCTCAACATGGGGGCTGTTTTAGAATATTATGACTATCTTACTTTCGTATTTCTTGCCAAAATTCTGGCGCAAGTTTTCTTTCCTCACGTTGAACAGGGTAATGTAACCATCAATTTCCTATTCTTTGCGTTAGGAGGTGCTGTAATGATCGTTGGTGGTTTGGGATTCGGATATCTTAGTGATCTTTGGGGGCGTAGAAAGATTATTTTATGTATGTCGATAATGATGGCAGTTTCGTCTCTAAGTATGGGGCTAATGCCTTATAATTTGGATGTGAAGGTGTATTTGTTTTTATTTTTCGCATTAAGAATTATACAAGCGCTTTCATTCGGAGGGGAGATTCCTTGTGCGACAACGTTTGCCTATGAGCTTGAAAATGATACGAAGAAAAATTCACGTATTAGCCATATTTTTTCGGCTGCTTCTTTGGGGTCTATTCTTGCTACCGGTGTTTTATCATTTTTAACTTTTTCTCTCGATATGAAGGACGTTTGTGCGTGGGGATGGCGCATTCCTTTTCTTGTAGGAGGAATTTTAGGTTTGCTAGCCTTCTTTTTAAGAAGAAGTCTTCCCGAAACTCTTCTTCCAAATTTAGCAAAAAATAATGTGCGAGATATATTTGCAGAATCAAAAATTCATTTTAAGCACATTGCGTTTTTGCCTTTCATTTTGTTTTTTCCCGCTACTCTGATTACCGTCAACCTATATTTCCCTGTTTATATTAGTCAACACTTCAAGTTCACTGTCGATAAAATTTATTTTGCTCAAACAATAAGTCTTATTTTTTCAACTGGGTTAGCAATTGTTGCTGGCATTTTTTCTGACAAAAAATTGATCAAGAAGTTTTACGTATTTGTGTTGCTTAGTTTTTTATGCGCTCAGCCCTTCTTTTTTCAACTTTTAAGCAATTCTTCAACATTATCGCTCACAAGTCTTATGATTTTGTGGCAGTTTTTTATTACCACCAGTATTGTCTTTGCCATGTTTTTAATCTTAGAAACACTACCCATGTCCATACGTGCAACAGCGAATGGGTTAATTTACAATCTGACATTTTTTATGGCGTCGTTTGTCCCCATTTTGTTTTCAAAATTTTTCAGCACACATCCAAATCCCCATATTTTGTTTTATATAATATCTATTACTTCTTTTGCGGCTCTTATTTCGATTATGAAAATAAAATAATTTCTTAACTTTTTATAAATCTACCTCATCTTCAACGCAATAATAGCATTGCGGGCAAGGGCATCAGCGCGCTCGTTACCAAAAACATTACTGTGGCTTGGGACCCATTCCCACCGCGGTGTTAATTTTGTTTGAAGATCATCAAGCCGAATCCACAGGTCTTTGTTTTTTACAGGATCACGGTTAGCAGTTTTCCAACCATTCTTCTTCCATCCTTTAATCCAACTGTTAATCCCGTTTTTAAGATACTGACTATCTGTATAAATAATCAGATTCAGTGATGCCGCACTTTCCAAACACTCAAGCGCTTTAATAGATGCCAACATTTCCATCCGATTGTTCGTGGTATCTTTTTCTCCCCCAGACAATTCAAAAGTATTTTTCTTTTCGTCATGCATATAAACACCAAACCCACCATCTCCAGGATTGCCACTGCAAGCGCCATCGGTATAAACATGAATAGGGCCTGATACGTTTTTTACGAACTGCTTAAAAGAAGTCACGATATTTTTTCCATCAATTCTGTCCATTCTCGTCCTGATAAACCGGATGTTGCTTGTTCCACTTTTTCACCTTGAATCATGCGTTTAATTACCTCGAGGCCTTTTTGTGAAATAGCTGTTCCAAAGCGAGAATGATCTTCAAAGGCAGCATAAGCAAAGGGGACCCATTGTTGTACGATTTTTGCCAAAATTTCGGCATAAACGCGAATTTCATATTGGGCATGATGATCCGCCCTTAATTTAATAAAGTGAAGTAGATTATGTAAGTCGATTTTCCAATACCATTGAGTGTAAAAATTAATTGGCAAACAGGTTCTTGCTAATTCACGTGCGATACCAGGATGTTCGTTATGTTGTCCTTCTTCATTAAGGAAATATTGATATTTGTGGTAGGAATTGACGCAGAGTTCTGCCAGCATGTTTTGAATATTTGTGGCTTGATCTAGGGGCATAGCTTCACTACGTCCTTGTTTGTTAGTTTCAGATTGTGGTGCTAAATGTTCTGCTTTGGGAATATAAAATTCTTTGTCCAAGATTGAATAGCGCGCTGAATATTCATTTACATTGGCGGTACGATGGCGAATCCATTGGCGAGCCACAAACAGGGGCAACTTGACATGCAATTTGATTTCGCACATTTCGAAAGGGGTTGTGTGACGATGGCGCATCAAATAATTAATCAACCCTTGATCTTCAGTTTGTTTTTTTGTACCTTTACCATAAGAAACGCGCGCTGCTTGCACAATGGCTGCATCATCTCCCATATAGTCGATAACGCGAATAAAACCATGGTCTAAGATAGAAAACGGTTTGTACAAAATGTGTTCAAGTGCGGGTACCGTCGCACGTCTGGTATGGAATAAATCTAGATTGGGATCAACATCAACCTTGGTCATGATAAAATTTGGGATTCTAAGCTTATCTCATATTGCCACGCAAAAAGATGAGTGTCACGAAGACTATCCCACCCCGCCTAACATCACATCAAGTGTGTAAGTCTTAATATTTTAAATACAAATAAACGGCTATCTTTCTTTTTGTTTGTGATCGTGACGTTTCTGGCGATCACGATCTGTAGTGGCACCAAAGGTAATATTTTTTTCTGTAATCAATCGTTTAACAATTTTGTGAGCCTCATCATCCCACTTTTTAAAATCATCGTAAGCAATATATTGCAATTGCACAGCTAATTTTAACAATCCACGCGCATCATCGGTTAAAAGTATAGCTTCTGTTAATGCTGTTCTTTGCATCTTATGATTTTTGTGTCTTTGATAATTCAAATAAATCCCCAAAGCTGTTTGTTTCAACTGATCAATCAGACGATTGTCAATTGTGTTTTTCCAAATGCTTTCTACAAACTGATATACTTCTTCGTTCAGGTTCATACTTGCATTTATACATATCCAATCCGCTATGGTATCACGTTAATGAATTCAAGGTCATCTGATTGAATATTTTTCTTTCGATGGGGATAAGTCTCCAAGCCATTAAAGCTTGTAAAAAAAATGATTATTTTCCTAAAACCTGTAAAACATTATCTAGTTCGCCCAAATCTACAAACGTGCAAACAATTTTCCCACCACCTTTTTGATCTAGTGTTATCGTGGTTGGTAAAGAAAGACGTTGTTCAATCGATTCGCGAATAAACTCAAGATCTTCTGATTGTTCATTTTCTTGATGATAAACCCTTGGCGTTCTATGGCGTTCACGAACCTTTTTTTCAAGATCACGCACAGACATATCAGTGCCAAGAACATCTTCTAAGTATCTCTCGGGATCTTCGGCACCCATCAATGCTTTAGCATGCCCAAAACTCAATTTTCCCTGACGCATAGCTTCTTGAATCGGTGTTGGCAAATTCAATAATCGAACAACATTAGCTACGTAACTACGACTCTTAGCCACTTTTTGTGCGATATCATCTTGGGTCAAATTAAATTTTTGCATTAATGCCTGAAAAGACAATGCCAAATCAATTGCATTTAAATTTTCACGTTGGATGTTTTCAATCAAGCTGACTTCCATTTTTTGTAGTTCTGTTTTGTAATGCATGATTTTGCAGGAAATCGAAGATAACCCCAATTTTTGACAAGCACGAAAGCGTCTTTCGCCTGCTACAATGATGTATTTATCATTTTTTAAATACACCAAAATAGGCTGTAGAATACCATGCGCTTCAATGGATTGGGCCAACTCTGTAACACTAGCGTCAGAAAAGGTCTTACGGGGTTGATCAGGATCGGCTTCTATCTGATCTATAGGAATATTGGCAATGTCTTGTTCATTATTTAAATCGTAAAGCAAATCATTTAATGCATTGCTCATGTATACGCTCCATATCCAATTTACGTCACCAGTCTATCACCTGCGTTGTATCTTATCCAATATACGACGTTGTTCTTGTTTTCCTAGGTGATCAATAAATGTAATGCCATTCAAATGATCAATCTCGTGTTGCACGCAAATAGACCAATAATCTTCGAACAATTCTTCTTTTGAAGAACCATTTTCATCCAAATATTTCACTTTCACTTTTTCAAAACGTGCGACATCCACAAAGATTTCCGGAAAAGACAAGCAACCTTCTTTATGAGTCACTTTTTTTTTAGATTCCCAAGTAATTTCAGGATTGATCAGTTTCATTGGTTGATTTAGATCTTTGCTACAATCCATTACAAGCATGCGTGCTAATAGATTAATTTGATTAGCCGCAAGACCGCATCCATGATCGGTATACATGGTTTCCACCATATCGTTTAATAAATCACGGACATGATCATTTACTTCAACAACTGATTTGGCGACCGTTTTTAATGCTGAATGCGGTGCAACTACAATCGGACGAAACAATGCTAGACTGTCTCAAGTATTTACTAGTAGTATAGGTCACCAGAAGTATAATCGCCAGCATCATGTCTCGATTGGCTTCCTCTTTGGCTGCGAAAGAAAAACATCAAGGAAAACAACCTGAATTTTGTTATGCCGTAACAGGAACATGCGGCAAAACTTCTGTGTGCTACTTTCTATTTCAGTTGTTCGATATGCTCGGATATAAAGCTGCTTATGTGGGAACTCTTGGTATTTATAACAATGCAAGAATTAAAACGAGCGTCGTCAGCTGTCTGACCACCTTATCCGCTGAAGATTTACATCGCACACTGGCTGAATTGTACGATGGAGGCATTACTCATTTGGCACTAGAAGCATCCAGTCATGGGTTGGATCAATATCGTATGCATGGTATGTCTTTACATGCGGTTGCATTTACAAATCTATCGCGCGACCATCTCGATTATCACCAAAACATAGAAGAGTATTTTCTTGCGAAGAAAAAACTGTTTATAGATTTCAATCCTGTCTTGTCTGTAGCCAACGCAAATGATCCCTATTCTGACAAATTACCGGCTACTGTGAAATTTGGCAATGGAACCCCTTATTGTTATAAAGATGGATTTATTTGGACGCATGAACAATCTGTCGACGTTAAAAAATTGCAAGTCATTGGAGAGTTCCAATATTGGAATCTTTGCTGCGCAATGGCTTTACTGCCAGAAGCGCAAATCAAAGCAGAAATCTTGTTGCCAAAACTTAAACCCGTTCCAGGACGGTTTGAAAAAATTCATGATGTCCCTATCGTTATTGTTGATTATGCCCACAAACCTGATGCCATGCGTACTGTTCTTGAAAATCTAGGGCAATATACAAAAGGTCGATTGATCACCGTTTTTGGATGCGGAGGAGATCGCGATGTTGGCAAACGTCCTATTATGGGACAGATTGCTCAAGAACTGTCAGATGTTGTTATTGTGACGGATGATAATCCTCGATTTGAAGATGCGGCAGCCATCCGACATGAAATTTTAAAATCATGTCCAAAAGCTATTGAATTTGAAAATCGAGCGAGTGCCATAAAACATGCCATTGGCATAGCACAACCAGAAGATAGTGTTGCCATTTTAGGTAAGGGGAGTGAAAAATATCAGAAAATAAAGGGGGGGGTTTTCCCCTTTGATGATGTAAGTGAGGCTCTATCATGCTTCCCGATTTAACTGCTCATATATTGGTTGGATTACTGCTAGGATGGTGGTGGAATAAGCACTGGCCTGCATGGGGACTTGTTATAGGAATCACCTTAGGTTTTGTGTCTGGCATTTTTTATATATGGAAAAAACATGCATCCCATTGAACAATTTAAAATTCACACGATAATACCACTTCATGTTTTTGGTTGTGATATTTCGGTTACGAATGCGTCCATCGTCATGATGATCACCTGTCTGTTATGTGTTGGACTGCCTTATTTGGCTTTAATTCGACAGGGCAAATTGCTGGCTTTGCTAGAACTGTCGTTTGAACTTGTAACAGGTACTATGCAGCAATACGCTCATAGTACACGTTACTTTCCCTTCATTTTTTCAGTATTCATTTTTGTACTGCTGGCCAATACCTTGGGTATCATCCCTCATGTCCATACGGCCACATCGCACATCATTGTCACACTAACTATGGCTTGCATTATCTACGGTTCGATTTTGATCATGGGATTGATTCAAAAAGGTTGGAAGTTTTTTCATATCTTTTTACCCTCATCCGTCCCCTTATATCTGGCCCCCTTGTTTGTACCTATCGAAATTGCCTCGTTCCTATCGAAACCATTCAGTATGGCCATTCGTTTGTTTGCCAATATGGTTGCGGGACACGTTGTTTTAAAAATATTTGCAGGTTTTGTTATCAGCTTGTTGGGACTCAATTGGTTTGTTAAACCTCTTGCTATATTACCCTTTGCCATGGATGGTGTGATAACTTGTTTCGAAATTGCTGTGGCCTTCCTCCAAGCCTACGTTTTTACCATTCTATCTTGTATTTATATTGATGAAATGTTGGGAGATGAACATTGACAGGTATCATCGTCACGTTACAGCCATCTCATCTGCCATATCTAAAGGATCTGCATGCAGCAGGCATGACAATGGTTCGATTGAATGGTAGTCATAACACGGTTGATTGGCATGGCAAAACCATGCAAGCGATTAGATCAGAAATCCCTAATACCCCTATTTTATTAGATATTCCAGGACGCAAATTGCGTTTAGCCATTGAAACAATATTACCTGTTGAGGCTAATCAAATTTTAGAGCTTCCTATTCCCATCTGGATCCCACAAGGAACAACGATTCTTTTTGACGATGGTAAATTAACAGCGACCGTTATCTCCGAAAATCAAAGGACGCTACGATTTCATCAAAATGGAGAACTGCGCCCACGAATGAGCATGAATATTCCTGGCATCACAATTCAAGGTCCATTACTTACGAAACGTGACTTGGAAATTATTGACCTCGCTCAAGCTTTATCCGTAGATTACCTTGACCTCGGGTTTTATAGAATCCTCAAAATTAATCCACGCTGTACACAAACTTTGCGATAGACCTTGCGCTGTAAAAATAGAAACTCATTTAGCTATGAAAAATTTAGACGATATTTGCAAGCATGCGGATATGGTCATTGTTGCTCGTGGAGATTTATCCATTGAATGTGGGTTATTTAATATCATTGAAAATCAAAAAAAAATTTTAAAGACTGCTAAAAAATTCAATAAAATCAGTTCTGTTGGTACGGGATTTCTAACCCTTTATCCCCCACAGCAATCAACAATTGCAGATATTTATAATGCCGTTTTAGATGGGGCAGACTCTCTTATTGTGTCGGGAGATTTGCCAGAGGGAGAAAAAGCCGTAGAAGCCATAACCCTACTGGATAAGATGTTAAAGAGTTTCAACTTATAAAATATGCAGTTCAGCAAATAGCGAGTGAAAATGAGTATATAATACTGTATTGATATGCATAATAAATTTTCGATGATCGAAGAAATAAAAAAAATATTAGACGAAAAAAAGTGTGAAGATCTAGTTGTAATAGATGTTGCCGATCTGAAGGTGTCATTTGATGCCATGATTATTGCCACATGCACATCAAACAGGCATATTAAATCGACAGCCGATTTTTTATACGATACTTATAAGAAATCACACAATGTTAGAGTGGACGGAGATGCCTCCAGTGACTGGATCGTTGTGGAAATCGACAACACATTGGTACATTTATTTAAAGCTGAAACCCGCGCACTTTATAAACTGGAAGAATTGTGGTACGACCGGCCTAAGAATTTAACCGATCATGAAGAGCAGAAATATTAATCTCCACCTTATGCTGCACCAAGGCATCATTAAACCAAGCTTGTGTAACTGAATCATTGGCCATTTGTTCGAAAACTTTTTTCTGTTTTTGAACACTTTGATCATCAGATTTTGAAGATGTATCTTTGATAATATCAAATAATAAAATACTATTTTTCCCATATTCCATATGCAAGGCGTCTTTTGGTGCCGTTAAAAGACGATCGACCATATCAGGATTCAAATCTTTCACAGGATATTTCGATGCTTCGGTGCGTGCTGAAATAGACAAATTCTTCTGGACCGACAAATTATATTTTTTCACGTAACCAGACAATTCATCCTTATTTTCAACCATATCATTGGCTAGTTTTTGCGCTAAATTTTGCTGTTGCTCTTTGACCCATAGCTTCTTCAAAGTATCTAATAAATCACTGCCTGTTTTAGGATGCTCAGGGTAGACCTTAAGAACCTTGACAACATAAAAATATCCTGGTTTTTGATCATCGACAATAACAGAATAGTCTTCTTCATCTAGATGAGATAAATTTTCTAACATCTTGTCACGTACAGGCAAAGAGTCTTTTTGGATTTCTAAACTATCCCCATTATCGTCAATTTTCTTGTGAAAACTCAGGGACATTTTGAACAGATCAGCTAATTGTTCTATCGTTGATTTTTCTTGATCCAATTGGATTTTAATATCATTAATCATTGCACTAACTTTTTCATGTTGAGCGTGCTCAACAACCTGTTTAGATATCGCTTCAAACGCAGCATTTTGGTAGCGGGATTTATTTTTCTCAAAAAACTCACGTGCTTCTTCGGTAGAAACAATCACTTTGGTTGGATCAACCACCATGACGACAACATCTTTTCTTTTTGGATTTACCAAAGCAGAACCATATTTTTTACGTGCTGTGTTTTCAAACTCTTTTTGTTTTTCAGCAGAAAACGAATCCTCTACAACCATGCGATCGTAAAAAATTTCAATCAAATCAAACTGTCTTTGAATCGACAAAGCCTGCAACTGTAACTTGATATAATCCTGAGGGAAAGCATAAGGTAAAATCAACTGATCCAACAAAGTTGCTATTCTTGCATCTTCAAGCAAAATGCGTCTTTCGGATCTTGATTCAGGTAAGCGACCAGCCAGCTGTTTCTTCAGCATAGCGACCATAGATTTCTCATTAACTAAAAATCCTTCTTTTTCCATATGCTTACGCATGATCTGTCGTCTTACAAAATCACGCAACATATCCGTTGGATAGTTCATTTGAACAAGTTCAGGAAAAGTGATTTTTGGATAAAACATCTGTAAGCGTTGAACACTTAGTGTCAACAATCTGCAAAAATGTTGTTCGTTGATAGATTCTCCATCTATGCGTGCCAAATGTTTGTTCTTCGTTTTAGGAGCAACAACACCGACGACGCCAGGTAAAACAAATCCGGCAATGATGAGGACGAAAATAATCCCTACACCAATACGATAAAAACGACTACGCATTTAAGAAATATGAGACAGTAAAGCTATATTCCTACTATACAGGAGCTCCACTGCGTTGTCTTCTTGGGATTTCTTTAACAAGAATTTTTTGCTGCTTCCAGGATTATCTCTGTTTCAGACAAAATCCCAGCACAATACAGCACAGTGTCATGGCCAGCTTGCAGTGCTTGATGAACTTTTTCGCTCAGCTGAATAGAATCAAGAGCTTTCATGTCAACGGCGTCTGTCATGAGAAAATTTTTAAATCCCAGGTGACTTCGAATATAGTCAACCACAACAGGAGATATCGCTGTGGGACGAGTCGAATCCAAGACATCATAAATGATGTGATTCGTCATACCCCATACAGGTAGTTTAGTATCAACTATATACCGGAACGGAATAATATCTTGAGTTAGCTCACCGTGAACATGGCAAATCCCTTCATGAGGATCCGCCCCTGTAGAACGTCCGTGTCCAGGAATGTGTTTCACTACAGGAATTATTCCCGCTTCTATGAACGTGCGGCAAACAACATCACCTAATATCCCAACAATAGAGGGATGTTTGTGGAAAGCACGTTTATAAAAACTGATGACGTGTTTTTCAGAAGCAGGATGATCATAAATTACATCTAAACAAGGAGCGCAATTTACGTTAATTCCACAATCGTTCAAATCTTGGGCAATCCGTTGGATTTGCTTCGTTAATTCTTGAATCGCCAGAGAAGGATCCTCATCAAATCTTTTCCCAAAATATTCCATATCCTTTCCACCGTAAAACTCGGGTTCACGCAAACGCTGCACAGCTCCACCTTCTTGATCAATCAATACGTACGGAACGTACCGACGCAACTGAAAACACAGTTCTTTAAGTTGATGTTTATTTTCAATATTTCGCCCCATGATGATAACACCAAGAGGTTGATAGATTTTGAGTAAATTACACTCTTCTTCTGACAAAATTTTATCTTTTATGGATATGATTGCTTTTGTTTTCCCAATCATTTTTACCCTTTTTAAAAAAATTAATGCTACCGGCAGGCTGAATATTCTCCTGTCTAACTTATTTAAAAGGATGTTACTTTGTTTATCAAGGGTGTGATCTGAGGTGGCAGTAGAAGGAAGAATAGAGTTGGCCTAAATCAAAATCTGGTTAAAAAAGCATCGTTTTGCAAAAATTTTTTTAAAAATATTCCCGATGCAAAGCTCTGCCAAGGGGGCTGTAACAATAACCCACTGTCAATTTGATGCCTCCGTATCCCTTTGGTAAATCAAAAAAATCTTGCACGCAACCTTTCCCGAAAGATTCTCCCCCGAAGATGCGGGCGCGCTTATGATCCTTTAACGCTGCGGCAACAATTTCTGCGGCAGAGGCTGTGTATCTGTCGACCCATACAGTTAAAGGTATCGATGGATATAATGCTTTCCCTTCGCATAAATGGGTTTTGTTATATTCAGTCAAATGGCTTTTAATGTGCACAACCGTGGCATTATCAACAAACAACCCTACAACTGCTACAGCACCCTGAAGAGACCCTCCAGGATTCGAGCGCAAATCCAAAACGATACGTTTAACAGCGCATTTTTTTAGATGGCATTCAATTAATTGTTTTAGTTCTTTAGCGGTTGTATCCAAAAAAAATCGTATTTGTAGAAACAAAATTGAATTTTTCAAACAATGACGCACGCTGGACACCCTTACAGTCGTCCGTTTTATTTTGACAGACTTGTTGTTGACTCCAAGGACAACAATTGTCCCGGGTTTTCCACAAATTTGTGCCGTGATGACATCAGGTGGGGTTGCTGGAGGAATAGCCGCTCCGTCAATATGTGTTAGGACATGTCCAATTTTTATGCCGGCGTTAGCAGCCGGGGTCTCTGAAATAACGTGTTGCACAACAAATTTGCCATCACACTCTTTAACTTCTAATCCAACACCATACATCGTGTTTTGATTCATTCGAGAGACTGCCTGGTACTGTTTCGGAGGGAAATAAGCCGAATGTGGATCAAGCGCACGCAGAGCGCCTTGCAAAATCCGCTGATTAAGCCATACTTCTTCTTTACCACGAACATGACAGGTCTTAATTAAAGAAAACGCTTTTTCTAGAATATCGTTATGCGGCTGCGCACAAGCGCACAAAAACAACCACATTCAAAACCCATGCTATAGAATGCGGCATTAACATAAATATGGAGGCCGAAGCCGGAATCGAACCGGCATACAAGGATTTGCAGTCCTCTGCATCACCACTCTGCCATTCGGCCTTTACTCTTCATTTTAGCACGTGAATGCGTTAGGATGAAAGCAGGAGGATGGGTGGCCGAGTGGTTGAAGGCACCGGTCTTGAAAACCGGCAGAGTGCAAGCTCTCGTGGGTTCGAATCCCACCTCATCCGCCAGAAATTTTAGAGTTAGAGAAAAATTCTCATATTCACCTGTCCAATAAATGTGGTGTATTACGGTTTCGCATGCAATCTGTCGCGCCAGGAGACAACATAAACATAAACGCATGGAATGACATAAAGTGTCATAAATGTTCCGATGATCAGTCCACCCACGATAACGGCGCCAAGTTCTATTCTTGACGCGGCTGTTGGGCCTGCATCAAACAACATAGGGACAACGCCCAAAATCATAGCCAAGGATGTCATCAAAATCGGTCGCAAACGGGTTAAGCTGGCGCGGCTAATGGCCTCATCAGGCGTTAAATTCGTTTCGGCTTCTCGGACATTATTAGCAAATTCAACCATCATGATGCCGTGTTTGGTAATCAATCCTATCAACGTCACGAATCCAATCAGGGTATAAATACTCATGACTGTACCGCTAATCATGCTGACTCCTAAAAATCCTCCGACCAGCGATAAGGGGACGCTACCCAAAACAATGATGAACGGATCAATCCACGATTCAAATTGTGCTGCCAAGACCAAATAAATGAAGCAAATCGCCAGTAGAAATACGACAAGTGCCGTTTGTCCTTCTTTCAGATAGTTCTTTGTTTCACCTGTAAATTCAGAATAAATATCTTCTGGCAAAATATTTTTTGTGGCGTCTTCAACCTTTTTAACAGCTTCATTCAGATTGGCCCCTTGTCTTAACACATAAAGCTGGTCACGGGCACGTGTTCTTTGATAGTGGACAATGTTTGAATATCCCATTTTAGGTTGAATGTTGATCAATTCTGATAAAGGTACTTTCAATCCTTGATAACGCGTATCTTGAGACATCGGTTTAATATAAATGCGCTTGATGTCTTCGATGGTTTGACGGTTTTTGTCTTCGACTTCAACCATGACGTCATAAGGGCGATTGTCTTTTTTAAAATCTCCCGCTTTTCGGCCTTTAATCAATGATTGGATGGTTTCAGCAACGGTTCGCGGATCGGTGCGAATCGCATCCGTTTTGGGATCAATTGTGATGATGTATTGCTCAGATTGTCCCAGTTGGCTGGACAAAGGTGGTTTGGGCAAGAACAAATTGGAACGACTTAGTTCGTAGTAGAGCAGGTGACTGTATTGTTCTAGCTGTTGGACGTCTTTGTTACCACGTATGGTGAATTGCAAGGTTTGATTGGTAGAAGATTCATCCGTTTCAATACGGGCATCAATACCGATGATATCTGAAAACTTCTTTTCGATATCTTTGATGATTTTAGCGGTTGAACGTTTCCTTTTTTCACTTAATGTCAGATACAAGGTAAAATAGGTTGTATTTTCAATACGTATATCGCGTTTTTTGATCTCTGGAATTGTACTTAAAAATTTATCCAATTCGTTGACGTAACGCTCTGTAAATTCAATGGTAGATGTTGCTGGGGCGTTACCTTTAATAGTCAAGTATCCGCGATCTTCTTTAGGGAATAGCGTCGTGGGAACGTAATGATACAAACCATAAGGTGGTAAAAAGATGATGAGCGCCGACACTAAAGAAGCGATCAGAATTTTTGATCTTAACCCAAGAGCAAAGCGCAGCGTGTTTTTATAAAAATTCTCAATGATAGCCATCCAGGTATCGATGGGGAGGTATTTATCCATCCACTGATAAAATTTGTATTTCTTGCGCTCTGTTTTTTCGTCTTTTTGTGACATGAGCGTACGCGCGCACATCATGGGTGATAGCGTTAGTGCTGCGAATCCTGAGATAACAACCGCACTGGCCAAGGTGATAGCAAATTCGAGTAAATATTTTCCTGTTAATCCTTGAGCCAAAGCAATAGGGGTATATACAGCGCTTAGTGTCAACGTCATGGCGATAACGGCAAACGCAATTTCTTTAATACCCTTGAAGGCCGCATCCATGGGTTTCAATCCTTTTTCTATGTAACGGTGAATGTTTTCCAAAACCACAATAGCGTCGTCAACAACAAGTCCAATTGCCAAAACCATGGCCGTTAGAGTCATCATGTTAATTGTGAAATTCAAGGCGTACATGATAGTAAACACACCAATCAAAGAAATAGGAATCGTAACAAGAGGGATCAGCGAAGCGCGCCAGGAACGTAAAAATAAAAGCACAATAAAACTAACAAAAATGATAGCTTCAAAAATGGTTTTATACACCTCGTTAATGGATTCTCGGATATAAGACGTGTAATCAGCGCCAACCTCTAAAACCATACCGGTTCTCAACCGGGAATTAATAGTTTTTAATTTTTTGTAAACTCCATCAACAATTGATAAAGGGTTCGCTGTCGCTTGACGGTTAACAGAAATATTGACGACCTGTTTACCGTTAAAACGCGATCTTGTGGTTTTTTCTTCGGGTGTCATTTCAACCCGTCCTAAGTCTTTAATGCGAATAACGTTTCCGTTGTGATCTGCAACAGCCATCGATTCAAATTGAATAGCCTTTTCATAGTTTGAAACGGTTGTAACAACGTATTGGCGATCGCCTGAATTAATATGACCGGCTGGCAATTCAAAGTTATGACGTCTAATCGCATTGGCGACATCTAATACGGCCATGTTGTGAGCGGCCAGTTTCACAGGGTCAAGGTAGATGTGCATTTTGTAGTTGCCAGATCCTGACACAATAACCTGGGCGACGCCTTCTATGGATTCTAAATCTTTTTCGATTTCATTACGTGCAAACTCGGCCAATTCACCAAGATCAAATTTATCACTGTGAAGCACAAGCGAGACAACGAACGCTTTAGAGCCGCCACCTGACTGTTTGATTTTGGGATGTTGAACGTCTGATGGAAAGTCGCGTTTCACATCGTTGATGGCTTCGATGACGTCAAATTTTAGATCCATTAATTTTTTTTGGTCATTACCCGTTACAATGACCTTGCTTTTTTCAAGTGAACTGATGGATTGAATCGTATCTATGCCATCAATAGATCCAAGGCGATCTTCTAAAGGTCTCGTGATGGCAGCTTCGATGATGTCAGCGCCAGCACCTTGATATTCGGTTTCGATTTCCACGGCGGGTCTGTCCGTATTGGGGTAGAACTGAATTTGAAGTCGCGAAAAAGCAACAAGTCCCAACATGACAATAATGAGGGTCATCACCCATGATAAAACGGGACGTTTGATACAAATTTCTGAAAGCTTCATAGGTGTTTAGGTATGATTACTCTGCTCAGGGTTAGTATAAAGCAAAATATGTTAAGATGTAGTTTCTTTGTCGGATTTGATCATGATAAAATAGCGCACTAGATTAGGTGTTTTGATAATGATGGCTGTTCACGTTGTGCGCGACGAAAAATTCAGAAAAGAATATGAAGTAACATTTTCGACAGAAGAAATTCAGAAAGAAAAGGAAGCTTGGATTCTGGCGAATGCTAAAGATATGAAGGTGGATGGGTTTCGTCCTGGCAAAGCCCCCTTGATTGTTTTGATGAAAAATTATGGCGATAAAGCGCATGAAAAAGCGGTCAATAAGCTTTTAAAGTCTAACCACGATGCGATAGTTGAAAAGCATAAACTAGACGGTGCAGAGCTTAAGAAAGTCGATCAGACAAAACAGACCCCTGAAGAAGAAAGCTATAAAATGTCATTTGCGCTTCCTCCGGAATTTGATTTAATTGATCTTTCCAAAATAACAGTTGAGAATTTGAAGTTTAAGCTGCTTGACGATCAGATCGCTGCTATGATTGAAACCATTCAGATTGAACACGGCGAAAAGACAAAGCATGCCTCTGAAGAAAATTATGCTATTCAAGACGGAGACATTGTATCGTACCGTTTGGAAATTTATGAAAAAGATAAGTTAATCCATGAGGATAAAAATGGATTTTTGAAAGTTATTATTGGCATTTCAGAAAAAAATCCTTGCGTGGCTCTGATTCAGAAAGAAGTAACAGGACATAAAATTGGTGATACTATCACGATCGACAAAGTGAAGTTAAAGGATGTTCAGGGATATTTCCACATGATTAGCGGAAAGACTGTGAAGATGGTTCTTGAAATTACAGAAATTGTGTCGGTTAAAAAGGCAGCGTTGGATGAAAAGTTGTTTGAAGTTTATGGTTCAAAGAATCTTGATGATTTGAAAGCTTTGATTGCAAATCAAATTAGCTATGCACATTTATCGGAAATTGAAACGTGTCATAAGCGCTATGTTTTCGATGCTCTAGATAAAGCTTACACGTTCGAGTTGTCCTCAGAAGAAGTAGAAGAAGAATTTAACCGTGTGTGGAATCAATTTTTGGAAGAAAAGAAAGATTTTGAAGCAAAAGGTAAAGTTCATCCTGATATGGAGGGTAAGAAAGAAGAAGAAGTTAAAGAAGAGTACAAAAAAGTTGCAGCACGACGTATTCGTCTGGCTTACATACTTGCGAAGATTCGTAATACTGAAAAAGTTGAGCTGCTTGGTGAGGATATTCCTAATTATGTCAGAAAACATATCGGGCTTCCTGGATCGGCAGAGAGCAGCATGTGGCTTGATTATATGAAAAACAATAATGATTTTAGGCAAATGTATATAGAAATGATGCTGGAGGATAAAATTGTACAGCTGCTTCACAGCAAAGCGAAGCACAAGGATGTAGAAGTGACGCGAGATGAGTTAGAGAAGCGTCTTTCTAACATCATGCCGGAATAAAAATACAACAAATACATTTTTCTTTTTATTTTTTTTCTTCTATATATTGACAAGAATTCGATGGATTCACAGAATGGTCGTATACAGATGTATTGGGTTTTTTTGTCTATGATGCTTTATGGTATCGCTTCTTTATTTCTATCTACTGCTCATGCCGGGCTTCCCGCTGTAGCTGCAATTAAGCCAGGAACTGTTGGCATTATGCCAAAGAAAGGCATTGCGCCAGAACAAAAGGATAAGGTTCCCTCAACAAAAGGAATTGTTGCTGAAGAAAAATCTCCTTCTTCCGTGCTGGAGCGTGAATCAGGAGTTGTTTCTAATGTTTTCACGGCACCAGTTCGTGATGCCTCTGTGAAGTTAAAAGTTTCTGGATTTTCTCAGTTGGATTTGGCAATGACCAGCCAAAAGAAAACTCAAGCCGACAAAACGGGAATATCAAATACTCCGTATTTTCATATTGGCAACACAAAATTGAAATTCGAAGCATCCGTGGAAAAGGAAAAGATGAGTGCCGGATGGTTGATTCGTTTTGATCCTCAACTGAACAATAATTCTCTTATTGATCGTAACGGTGTTTTCTGGAAGCACGATGATGTTGGTCATGTTGAGGCTGGTAATATTAAGGGTGTGGATGACTCTTTGTTTAAGTTCGCGCAAGGTTTGATTGGCGGATCTAACTTTTGGGATAGCGGCTTAGGAAAGATATTCTATCAGCCCGAAGGATCTTGTTATTGTGATGGTGTTGATTTTGTTGGATCTACGCATACAGCAACAAAGATTTCCTATGCAACACCAAAAATTGGTGATGTATTAACATTAGCTGCGTCCTATACACCAAACACAGCACATCGTGGTTGCGTTGGCATGACGGGATTAAATCAGTCAGCAGACGGTGGATCGAAATCAAAAAACAACCCAGTTGGTTTCTTCGAAGATAAGGATAAGAAGTATGTTCCTTTTGGTACAAACAATGTGACTTTAGTGGCTCATTTAAAAAAGCAATGCGGTGATTGGACTGTAGGTGGTTCATTTGCTTACATTCACGATTCTGCTGAAATTTGGGCAAAGTCGAAGGGAGTAAATGACCCGGATGTTAAGTATTTGTTGAAGGATACAAACGCCTTTGGTGTGTCTGGATTGTTAGGGTACCGTAAATTCAACCTTGGTGTTGAATTCATGAATAACGGTCAGTCGCGTTTGCCTGTGGACGATACGTTGTTTACAACAGCGAATAATGCGGATGGCAAAAATCATGCTGCGGACGACAAGCATTCTACCAGTGTTTATGGTATAGAAAATGGTCACAAAGGTAATGCCGGTAAAGTCTTTACAGTTGTTGCGCAATATAAGTGGACAGACAAATTGAGGACAGCGCTTGCGTTTCAAAGAACGCACCGGAAGTTAAATGATGATAGCTGCACAACGCGTGATACATTTGCAAAAACGGTGAATTATGCTTTCATGCCAGGACTAGAAGGGTACATTGAAACTGATTTGATTTGTCTAAAGCGTGAAGATAAAGGTACTGAGAATAAAGAACACTCTAATTCTGGCATTGTTGTAATGGCCGGTGTCCGCGTCAACATCTAATGACCGAAAAAGAGTTATTGCTTAAATTATTACATGACCTTTCCACACCAATCTCCGTGCTTTTAATGCTAGAAGATCAGATGCCTGATGATGCGAATGCGGTTGTTTTAAAAATGCGTCAGATTATTGAAAAGTACCGCAAAGAGGGTAATGATCTTTAATTTGAATTTTCTTTAAATAGAACTGTTTCTTACGTATCTGTTTTAATTATCCTATAATGACTGTGTATAGATGATAAAGAACAAATATGCACCTTTCTCGAGAAGATTTGGAGTATATCGCTGCGGGTGAATTTTCGAAGCTGGCCCAGTGGCGTGCTTCTGATATGGACCCCAATAGAGTTCTTATTCCGGCTCCACCGTACTTATTTATGTATGAAGTTTTGCAGATTGGTGAAAATTATATACGTTATCAATGCCGTCCTGATAAAAATCCATTATTAGAGCAGTGCGAATTTGTCCCTGCGGGTGTGGCTTTAGAGTTTTTTCAAGGCTATATGGTGCTGGCTGATTGGATGGGGTACGGTGCTTTGCCGTCAAATGTGTCGCGTCGTATTCATCGTGCTTTGGGTGGGAAATTTGAATATGTTAGCGCGATGCCCTCTATTCATAATGTCCTTGAAGTTGAATTGCGTATTACAAAAGTAACTAAATTCGGCAAAACAACAATTACTCAATACCAGGGTGAAATGCGCTGTCAAGATCGGGTTATTATTCGCATCAAAGATTTCAGTGGTATTTTTTATGAGAAAGGTGGCCCAAAATCTTCTGCGGCTCGGTATGTTTCCAGAGACGCCCCTGTCGTGAAGACGTTAATGCCAGAAGTTGCTGGGCCGATGCACGCCTACGACCGTATAGATGTTTATAGTGATGATTACTTAGAAGGTCTTCGATCTATTGATCCCAACGAATGGTGCTTTAATTGTCATTTTGTTCACGATCCTTGTATGCCGGGATCATTTTTGTTCCAAGGGTTTTTTGACATTATGACCCAATATTTAGGCAAACAGGTTCAGCCTGTGACCTGTCAGGAGATTAATTCCTTGGCCAAGTTACATGTATTGCCAACCAATAAAGAATTGCGTTTATGTGTAAGCATTAAAGAATGCACAGATACACAGATTGTGTGTAATTACACAATTTATGTTGACGATGTATTGGCGTTTGCGTGTGAGAATATAGGACTTTTAGTATGACGTTTTCCCAATTCTTTTCAAAACATGTTGAATAGTTTGTTCTGTTGATAAATTATCAGGGGCCTCTTGGATGTATTTCAGCGAATCGACCTTAGAAAATCCAAGCACCTCGAGAGCAGTTAAAGCGTCTGTGTTTGCTGTATTGTTATACGCTAGTGTTGGTAAATTTTTAAGTTTATTTTTCAATTCTAGCAAGATACGTTCGGCTGTTTTTTTGCCAATACCATCGGCAAGCGACAAGCTTTTTATATCTTGTGCGATGATCACTGATAACAGTTGTTTTGGGGTGTAGAGAGAAAGGATACTAAGTGCGCTGCGCAATCCTATGCCTTGTACAGACATAAGTTGTTTGAAACATTCTTGTTCTGCTATATCTAAAAATCCAACAAGTATTTGAGAGCTGTCTTGTCTAAATAAATGTTCAATATATATTGAAACAGTAATTCCTTTTTGGATTTGTATCATTGTTTTTTGCGAAGCATATACAACGTAACCAATACTGCCACACATAATACCCAAGGTATCTGTAAAAATGTCTTCAATTTTGCCGGTTAGTTTATAAATCAAGAGATTCTAGTTGTCATAACCTGATGAACTATCTTAACATAAGGGAAGGTTCGTACTTGGTTCAATAGGTTATGTTAGAGTTTTTATTGCAATGTGTTTCGGCTGTTCCTGCACCCGATACAAAAGAATGTGCTAAAGTTGTTGATGTAAAGAAAGCCGATGTAAAGAAAACAGAGGAAAAGCCATGTTCTATTTTAGATTTAGATCAAAAATTTGTTTTGGGATCTTATGTTGATCAATCAACAAAGAAATCGGTCAATGTCACAAGAAGTGATGTTGTGGCACATTTGAAAGCAATTGGGTTCGAAGTTTCTTCAGCTCAACCTGTTTCTCAAATTAAAGAAATTGAAATGCAAGCAGCGGCGTTTCTTGTTGTTATGAATTATGTTTTGCCTTTGGCAAGAGAAGCCGGTATTGAAAAAGAATTAGCTGAACGTATTAAATTTATGGCAGCTCAGCTCGTTTATGCGCGTTTTATGGAAAAACGCGTGATGGAGAAAATTGACGCAGAAGCTATTCGTAAAGAAGCTGTAGCTGAAGTGAAGAAAAAGCGTGCTGGTGAGTTCTGCTACGATATTTTTGTTGTTGCAACAACAACCGAAGGTAAGGCGAAAGAAGTTATTGGCAAGATTAAAGCTCTTAATGACAAGAGAAGTGATTCTTTGATAAAAGATCTTGAAAATATTGCAGAGGAAGCGCAAAAAGATGTTGATGAAAAAGGATTGAAACATCCAACTTTGATTGCAGCGAAAAGAACAAACGGATGGTTGTTGCCACGTGAAATGTTGATGCAAGAAGCAGGATTAAGCGAAGATGGTAAGAACAGTGATTTGGTTTTCTTAATCAAAGAAATTATTTTGCAATTCCTTGGTAAGGAAATTGGTGAAAAAATTGTTGGAGTTGGTGGCAAGGGTGGCTTGAAAGCAAGTAAAGTCTTTGCAGAGCCGTTTAAGTTTGAAGGACATTATCTTGTTGTCTATGTTGTTAATGCAAAGCCATTTGATAAGCTTGGTAAATTGGTTGAAATGTTTGCTGCTGAAGATATGCGTAACATCATGCGCAACAAACAAAAAGAAACTCAATTTGCTGTTATCAAAGAAATCTACGAAAAGAACAAAAACGATATGAAATTGATTGGTCCTGATGGAAAGGTCATGCCAATTCCGGAAAAAGTCTTAAAGATGCTTGGGTACAGTATGTAGCTATTGAAGTCGTTTTCATAATATACTAAAGGTGATAACGCCCTAAATTGTAGAAAATGGTTTATTTTTTAGCGGTAATTACTTTGCTGATATTTTATCAGTTTTATAAGATAATGGGACGATCTGACTTTGCTCCAGAGCACAATGAAGGAGGAGAGCTGGTTTTTGATGAAGAAGAAATTGCAATAGATAAAATTCAACAAAGAGAACTTCAAAGACAATTTGGATTGCTTGGCAAGGCTCATCGTACTTTGACCCCTGGGGTTGTTATAAATGATTTATTAGATATCTTTGAAAAAATTCATCATGCTTTTGTTCAGGGTATTCTTTCTGATGTTAAGAATTTTCTATCTCCAGCCATTCAGGGCCAGTTTGAAAATGAGATTAAACAACGAAAAGGATACCAGTTGCATATCTTGTTTTTAAGAAAACCAGAATGTTTCATCAAACAGATTGATATAGATGACGATAAAAATTGTACGATTGATACTGAATTTGCAAGTGAACAGTTGGTTTATATCGAAGATAAAAACGGTGTTATCGTTGATAACCCTCACAAATTATCTGAAACTATCCGAAATTACTGGGTATTCAAAAAAAATCTGGCGAACTTATCGGCACCATGGATGTTGGTGGAGATGGTTTAGTGATTTCTTATCTTATTCCGAAATGGGATCGGTGGCGCTCCGAATCTGTTCAGGAAGCAGATGATTTGTTTCGTTATCTAACGGGATTTACTGGATCTTTAGGTATTTTAATTATTCAAGAAGGAAACAAACAGCTTTTTGTTGATTCTCGTTATACGCTTCAGGCTCAGCAAGAATGTCCTTCTATACAATTACATCCTTTTTCTGATTGGAAAAAATTCTTAAAAACGGCAGAATGCGTTGTGATTGATCCTTGGATGTGGTCATACGATGAACTGAAAGATCTTCCTGTGGTTGAATATGAAGATTTGATGGAAAAGTTCTGGCCAGATCGGCCAGTGCGTAAGATCTATTCCGTTCAAGAGTACACAAGTTACACCGATGACAGGGCATCAAAAATTCAGAGAGTTTGTAACTATTTAAAAGAAAAGCAGGCGCAGGCATTATTGATTACGGACAATGCATCTTTATCGTGGCTTTTGAATATACGCAGTTTAGACAAACCCTATTCCTTAGCGGCTGAGAAGATGGGAGTCGTATATGCTAATGGAACTGTTGCTGATTTTCCAGAATCAGACGAAGGATTGATTATTGATAGATCGGCACCGATTGCTATTTGTCAGCAGTTTCCAAAAGCTATTTTTGATACGAATCCTATAAATATGATGAAAGCGTGTAAAAGCCCTATTGAGATTGAAGGTTTTAAAAAAGCTCATGTGCAAGACGGTTTCGCTGTACAAGGGTTTTTAACATGGCTTGAAAAGGAATCAAAAAACCCAACAGAGATAGAAGCTGAAAAGCAACTATTATCCTATAGGAAGTTACAACCTGATTTTATCATGCCTAGTTTTCCAACAATTTCTGGATCGGGGCCTAATGGAGCCATCGTCCATTACCATGCTACACCACGCACAAACCGTACGTTGTCTTCGGGAGATATTTATTTGGTTGATTCTGGAGGGCATTATTACGGAGGGACGACAGATATCACGCGAACGGTCATTTATCAAAGCAATACCGTACCATTTGAGGTGAAGGAAAATTTTACTTTGGTATTAAAGGGTTTCTTGGCTTTAGCTACGGCTATTTTTCTTAAAGGGACAACAGGGATGCAGCTTGACGCGTTGGCGCGACAATTTTTATGGAAGAAACGTCGTAATTATGGGCACGGGACAGGGCATGGGGTAGGGGCTTGCTTGTCTGTTCATGAGGGGCCGCAATCAATCAGTACGCGCGGGAGTGCTTCTGTGAAACTACAGCCTGGAATGATTGTGTCTATTGAGCCTGGATTTTATGAAACGGGTGCGTATGGTGTTCGTATTGAAAATCTCGCCTATATAGAGGCCTTGAACGATGAATGGTACTGTTTTAGAAATCTAACAAATGTACCCATTGATACACGCCTTATCGATACAAAGTTATTGACGGCAGAGGAGAAACAAGCGGTTGAAGTGTGGTTTTAGAATGCCACAGTTTCGATAGAACCATCTTTATTCTCGACAATTTTTTCTACCTTCATTTTGGCATTAGCCAAAATTTTTTCACAGTGTGACTTAAGGGCGTTACCTCGTTCGAAAAGCGTCAAGGCATCGTCCAGCGGAATATTGCCAGATTCCATTTTGATTTTCAGTGCTTCAAGCTCTTTCAAAGCCTCTTCGAAAGGCAGTGTGTTTATGTTGTTTTCCATTTTTGTGGTTCCCATAATATGTCTTGCCCTTTATTCGAAAAGCGAGCAAGGACGAAAAGCAGGTCTGATAAGCGATTGATATAGGATAACAGATATGGGTTGATATTGTCTTCTTGGGAAATTTCTGTAATGGCGCGTTCAGCACGGCGACAAATTGTTCTGGTTGCGTGTAGGTAGGGTGAAGTTGCGCTGCCTCCGGGTAAAACAAAAGACGTTAATGGTTGAAGGTATTGATTATAATGATCTATTTCTTTTTCCAAACGCTCAACATAATCGGTTGTTATAGCTATTTTTTTTTTATCGGACATACAAAGGTCTGCACCCACATCAAAAAGGTCGTTTTGGATTTTTTGTAGTAGATCCTTGATAGATTGTTCTGTTGTGAAATGGACAACAAGTCCCATAAACGCATTAAGTTCGTCAACTTCACCAATAGCGTGAATGCGAAGATGATGCTTAAACAGTCGATCCCCAGACCCCAAACTGGTTGTACCCTTATCGCCTGATTTAGTGTAGATACGATCCAAATGAACCATAAAATTAAGGAAAGTCTGCAATCACTCGTAAGTTTAACGAACCTGATGACAGAAAGATAGGGGTTAGCAGTTACTTAGATTTGTGAGTTTCTGAATTTTTTTTGCTTTTTCATCTAGGTTTGAGAGCCCATAGGTTTCTTCTAAGGTTTTAATGGTTCGTTGAAGTTGTTTTTGTTTTTCATGAAGAGTATTAGGATTTTCTGAGTCCGATGGTGCCGGATCACTTATAATTCGATATTTTGAGCCTATTATTTGAATTGTGAATTGCATTCGTGTTATTAGTTATATGAATTTAAGTGTATTATATCATTGTTTTAATTAAATTACAATGTTTTTGATGCCGGAAAATTGCTGTTCAAACTCTCGACATGTTATGTTTTAATATTGCAGGTTTTATATAACGATATGAATTTTCACTTTATCGGCATTGGCGGTATGGGAATGAGTGGGTTGGCGTGTATCTTGCTAAGACAGCATCATCATGTATCAGGTAGTGATATCGTTGAAAGCAACACAACAAAAAGCCTTTCAGAATCTGGAGCTACCATTACGATTGGACATTATGCCGAAACTATAACGGCTGAATGTGATTACGTAATTTTTTCTTCTGATATTGCCGATGATAATGTTGAGCTACAAAAAGCAAAACAATTGGGACTTCCCATCCTTAAAAGACATCAGATGCTTGGAGAAATTATCAGAGGATACAAAACGATCGCTGTTTCTGGCAGTCATGGAAAAACAACAACAACGGCCATGATGGGGGCCCTGCTGACTGAAGCGCAATACGATCCTTTACTTATTAATGGGGGCATTGTGAATGCCTTTGGGTCTAATGTGGCTATGGGATTAGGATCATGGTGTGTTGTTGAGGGTGATGAATCTGATGGTAGTTTCTTAAACATACACCCCATCATCTCTGTTGTTACCAACGTCGATCTAGAGCATATGAATTTTTTCAAAACGAAAGAAAATCTGGAAAAAGCATTTCAAACGTTTATTGAAAACACCTCTATATTAGGGTGCACCCTGGCTTGTATTGATGATCCTTTGACGGAAACAATTATTAAAAGGACGCCGCACCATACGATTATCACGTATGGTGAGTCTGAAAAAGCTGATGTTCGCTTGATTTCTCTTGATAAAGGAATTACAGGTTCCTATTTTTCCGTAAGAACACGCCACCATACATACGATAATTTGTTTTTACCTATGATGGGTAAGCATAATGTCTTAAATAGTTTGGCGATTGTGGGTGCGGGAGAATTTTTAGGATTGGATGAGACTGTCATTCGAGAGGCTTTGAAAAAGTTTCAGGGTGTGCAACGTCGTTTCACAATCCGTGGGACAATTAATAATGCCGTATTTGTGGATGACTATGCGCACCATCCGCGTGAAATTGCAGCGGTTATCAAGTCAGCACAGCAATACGGCGCGACAAAGATAGTGGCGATTGTGGAACCACATCGATACAGTCGAGTAAATGATTTGTTAGAAGAGTATGCGCCGGTGTTGAATGAAGCGGATGATATTATTTTGATGCCCTTGCATACGGCCTTTGAAACACCGATTGAAGGAGTTAGTAGTGCAGCCATTGCGCAGCGTTTGTCTCAAAAGCACTGTTTGGTTGAGACGTTTGATGAGTTGATTGAACAAATTAAACTTCGTCTTGATCCGGGAACAATTTTTCTTTTCATGGGCGCCGGTAAAATTTCAAAATGGTGCCAGTTAGCTGTGGATGTTTTGCGTTAGTTTGTTATTAGTCGCTGGTGAACCCGTATGTCTGGGAAGTCAGATCTGGTAAAGCTTTGAAAATTTTATTCAACCTCGTGAACGCTTACCCTAATTTAGTCCTTACGCTGCCTACAAAATGCGTTGTATACTTGAAATTGGATGCCTCACTTTGTTTCTCTCTTGCTTATGCCTCCCGCCATGGCTGATGTTATTGGTCTAAAAACGTTTATTATTATTTTCGTTTTTGCTGTTTCCTTAACAACTTCTGAGATTATTCGAGGGTTTTGTGCGTACTTGTTGGGAGATCGGTATGGGTACGTTGAAAGACGGTTTACGACTAATCCCTTAGAGTTGGTTGATTTTGTCGGAACTATCGTGTTGCCCGTTATTTTAATTTTATGTCAGTCCCCTATTATGGGTGCTTCGTGTCATAACGTGCGTATCGATTTCAACCGAATAAAATGGGGAAAGTTGGGTATTGTTTTGGCAATTTTGGCCAAACCATTTTCAGAGTTTTTGTTGTGTGCTTTTTCGTTGTTATTCTTGCAATGGTCTAGACAGGATTCTTTAGCGATGGAAATTTTCCAGGTGGGCGTGTTTCTCAATGCTTTTTTGGTGGCCATTAGTTTTTTACCCATTTTACCTGTTTCGGGAGGACAGCTAATTGCGGCTCTTCTTCCTCCACGTTTGCGATATACTTATGAACAACATGCGCCTTATTCGTTTTTCATATTTTTATTTATCATCCTTGTGTTGCCAATGATTGGAATCGATATTATGCCCATTTTGCAATTTATTGCCATGCAGGTGATAACGGCTGCGATATTTTTAGTTCACTTTATCGTATGAGGCAGTCATGCTTTACTTTTTAGGTGCTTTTTTCCCTTTACTGCGGTATCAAACATTTCGCGGTGTATGCGCTGTTTTGTTGTCTTTTCTTATAAGTTGGCTTTGGGGAGAGTCGTTTATTAGATGGTTAAAATCCCAACAAAAATCTGGTCAACCAATCAGAGATGATGGTCCTCAAAGGCATCGCACAGAGAAAGCAGGAACCCCGACCATGGGAGGGCTTTTGATTTTATTTTCAGTAACACTAACCACCTTTTTACTTAGTAACTTATCAGTTATATATGTATGGATCATATTATTTGTCATGTGGGCCTATGGTAGTATCGGTTTGCTTGACGATCTGCATAAGCTGAAAACAAATGACTATCACGGGTTTTCTGCCAGGCAAAAATTTATTTTACAATTTGTTCTTGGTGGAACTGTTTCATTGGTTATTGGCTTGTTGATTGGATGTAGTATATATTTTCCATTGTTAAAAAACTTCGTTTTAGAATTGCCGCTACTTTTATTCATTATATGGGGCTCTGTTGTTATTGTTGGATCAACAAATGCGGTGAATCTGACAGACGGTCTAGACGGATTAGCTATTTTTCCTGTGATGATGGCTAGTTTTTCTTTGGCGGTGATTACTTATGTTGTGGGGCACGCCGTTTTTTCAAAGTATCTACTTGTACCATACGTTCCTCAAATGGGAGAGCTTGTTATTTTTCTGGGTGCCTGGATGGGGGGGAGCCTAGGGTTTTTATGGTACAACGTTCATCCTGCCCGTATTTTTATGGGGGATACAGGCAGTTTGGCAGCAGGAGCTTCCTTAGGAGCTACGGCTTTGATGATCAAGCACGAATTAGTATGGGGTATTATTGGTGCGATTTTTGTTGTTGAGGCATTATCCGTTATTATTCAGGTTTTTTATTACAAACGCACAAAGAAACGGATTTTTCTGATGGCTCCCTTGCATCATCATTTTGAACAAATGGGGCTAAAGGAATCAACAATTGTTACTCGGTTTTGGATCGTTGCTGTTCTTCTGAGCGTTGTTGGTCTGGCGATGCTGAAATTGCGCTAATGAACAATTCTTAATACTATAAAGTGTGTTAGGATGGGGCAGGTTGCTGCTGCTCATATATGTGTTAACATTTTATGGTTTTTGTCTTACTTTCTATTTTTTCTTTTTTGGTTTTAGCTGGTTTTTTCTCAGCATCTGAAACAGCGTTAACCGTTGTTTCAAAAGCACGTATTCATAAATTAGCAAAAAAAGATGATAGATCTGCGGCCATTGTTGTTCATTTATTAAATCGAACAGAAAGTGCGATTAGTAGTTTGCTGATTGGTACGGCGTTGATTCATATGATCATCATGTCTTTGATCGGCAGCTGGACTAGTCATATGTTTTCGACATCTATGCAGGCCGCTATTATATTTGCTAGCAGTACCTTCATTATCGTTTTTTGTGACATGTTGCCAAAAATGTTTGCATTAAATTATTCAGAACCTATTTTATTACACTTCCCTCGCTTCCTTAATTTTATGGTGTTTATTTGTACGCCTATTAATACGGTTGTTAAAGGGATTGCTCATCTATTGTTTAAATTGTTGTATTTAGATGAAGGAAAGAAAAAAGATGACATTGATGAACTAAAAAGTTACATCGATTTGCATTACAATATAAGTCTTAATAGAGATTCTGAAGAACGCACCATGTTAAGAAGTGTGTTGGATTTAGATCGCGTGCGTGTCCAAGATGCTATGATGCATCGTAGTGGTGTTCAGATGATTGAGGCGTCTGCTCCTCTTGATGTTGTATTGCAGACAGTTCAGACATCCCCTTTTACCCGTCTGCCTGTTTACAAAGATGATCCTGATAATATCGTTGGCATTCTGAATGTGCGTTCTTTTCTGCGGTATTGCTTTGAAGTCAAAAAACCAGATAAGTTTAATTTGTTGACACTTATCGTCAAGCCTTGGTTTATTCCCAATCATACCGATTTGCTGGACCAGTTGCGAGCATTTCGAGATCGTCAGGAACATTTTGCTGTTATTGTTGATGAATATGGAGTGTCTATGGGGATTATCACCTTGGAAGATATTCTAGAAGAGATTGTGGGAGACATCACAGACGAATACGATATTAAGGTTGGAAAGTTTGTTCGTTCGGCCGATGGTGGTTTCTTTGTTTCGGGTGGCTATAGTGTTCGGGATTTAAATCGACAGTTTAATCTTGAATTATCATCTGAACATGCAACTACTATTTCCGGGTTAATTATGGATACAGCGCAAAAAATTCCAGATGTTGGTGAACGTTTTGTGATTCAAGGTATTACTTTCGAGATTATTAAGGCAACGCCGCGTTTTATTTCAACTGTAAAACTCATTTTGCCAGAAGTGACGGATCCAGAAGAATAGGGCATGTCTGAATATACTCTAAAAACATTGCAACAATTAGCAGGTCAGTTTGGTTGCGCGGCAGAAATTGGTAACATTTTTCTTTTGTATGGCGATTTGGGGGCTGGGAAAACAACGTTTGCGCAAGCTTTTATACAAGCACGGTATCCTGGATGCGCTGTCACCAGTCCGACTTTTTCTATCTGTCAGGAGTACTTTGATGTTGTACACTATGATTTGTATCGGATTGATGCTGTGGAAGAATTGTACAATCTGGATATTCAAGAGCATTTTCACAATAGAATTTGTTTGGTTGAATGGCCAGAGCGGTTAGGCTCGTTAATGCCGAAAAATAAGCGGACAATTCGTATTGGTTTTGGGACAACAGCAGACAAGCGAAAAATTCAATTTTAGGAGAATACAAATGTATCTTTACGGGTATCATACGGTAAAAGCGGCGTTAAGCAATTCCAAGCGTCAGGTTCAGCAAGTTTATGTCACAAAAGAACAGGATTTTCATATCAATAGTCCTAAACATGTGGATGCCAAGTATTTGGATAAACTATTGGGAAATGTTAACCATCAAGGTATTGTTGCGCAAGTCTCTTCTCTTCCTTTAAGTCATATTGAGGACGTTGGGGCGCGTGTGCTTATTTTAGACCAAGTAACAGATCCTCAGAATTTGGGTGCCATTGTTAGATCAGCAGCTACATTTGGTTTTTATGATATTGTTTTGCGGGATTATGAACAATTAATTGATTCTTCTGTAATGGCACGTATAGCCAGTGGTGCTGTAGAAAACATCCGATTTGTTGGTGTGGCTAATATTGCACGTGCTATTGAATCTTTGAAAGAGCAAGAGTTTTGGATATACGGATTAGATGAAAGAGGTGAACAAAGCCTTCAAAAATGCAAGTTTCCCGAAAAATCAGCCATTGTCATTGGTAGTGAAGGATATGGATTGCGTATGTTAACCAAGAAACAGTGCGATGCTTTGCTTCACATTCCTCATCATGGAGAGTTTTGTGTTTTAAACGCATCCCACGCTGCAGCCATTACGATGTATGCGGTTATGTCACAAACTTAATTTTACGCAGCAGGGCAGTGTCGTGATAGCATCACTGTTTCGCTCCAATATGTAAGCAGGTTGTGCAGTTTTCGTTCAAAAATTTCAAATTCAAATGATTTGCACAAATATCCACTGGCAAAATTTTGATAGCCCTTAACAAGATCAGCCGCATTTACGCTATTGGTTAGGATAATAACGGGAATGTCTTTTATCTGAGGATCGCGTTTAATTTCCTTTAATACGTAGTGACCATCTCTTTTGGGTATATTCAAATCAAGCAAGATAATATCTGGTCTGCGAAAAACATGTTGTGCTCCCATGTTTTTTAAGAAATCAAGAACAATTTCACCATCATGAAAACGCATGACTTTAGTTTTGACAGGAGAAGATTCAAAAATTTCGCGCATCATCATTTCGTCAGCCGGATCATCTTCAACCAGACAAACGTGAAAACAATCGAAGTCTGACTTGGAAAGGCGTCCTTCAGGATTTGGAAAAGATTCTGCATGGTATTTTTCAAAATCTTGATAAAAATAA
>Ga0074198_1000483_pt1 | contig 40756 bp, 39 predicted proteins | sample EPASupsiteSAE323_FD_64527 | JGI IMG/M metagenome (GOLD analysis project Ga0074198, IMG submission 64527) | Bioremediated contaminated groundwater from EPA Superfund site, New Mexico - Sample SAE3-23 | ecosystem: Environmental > Aquatic > Deep subsurface > Groundwater > Contaminated ... | reverse complement strand
AGGCACGACATCAGGGAACAAGTCCCCTTTGTCTGTTTGTTAGCAAATGGTTTCAGATCTATTTCATTCCCTTACTTAGGGTATTTTTCACCTTTCCCTCACGGTACTAGTTCACTATCGGTCCGCTAAAGTATTTAGCCTTGGAGGTTGGTCCCCCCAGATTCCCGCGACATTTCACGTGTCCCGCGGTACTTAGGTATCCAGTCAGACTTTACTTGATTTTAAAATACGAGGCTTTCACTCTCTTCGGCCGCCCATTCCAGAGCGTTCTTATAATTTTTCAAGTCCTTATACCAGACCCTGCAACCCCACTTGCGTGGTTTAGGCTCATCCGTTTTCGCTCACCGCTACTAACGGAATCTCATACGATTTCTTTTTCTCCGGGTACTTAGATGTTTCAGTTCCCCGACTTACCATCCCGCAATTGCGGGATCTCTGATATTTCGATCAGAGGGGTTTCCCCATTCGGATACTGTTGGATCACAGTCTGTTGACGACTCCCCAACATTTTTCGCAGTCTTCCGCGTCCTTCTTCGGCTTTAGCAACCAAGGCATCCACCATTTGCTTTATTAAAACTTTTCTCAATATTTGGCAACTCAATTTAGTTGCCAAGAATAAACGAAATTGAAATTAAATTACTTCGATTCAATAAATTGTTAATGTACAAATACTTAGTTTAAGAAGACAAATCACTTTATCTTCTTATTCCTAACCATTTATGTGGACCTGGGGAGAGTCGAACTCCCGACCTCCTCATTGCAAATGAGGCGCTATAACCAACTAAGCCACAGGCCCAAGTGCTCTCATTTTTAAGTGCGACTTTCAGTCATAAAAAAACCGAAAGCTCAATGCTTTCGGCCAATTTCCTATTTTCCAATTTACTTTTCTAAGCGGGCAATCCCCCTTTATTAAAGTTTTTGTTGTTTTTTAGGTTGACTTTTAGCATCTCGATAAGTGGGAGTATTCTACCTAATTTAGATATCTCCGTCAACACGCAAATTTGATTATAATCGACTCAATTATTTCTTCATCTTTGCCTTTACCACTTCCACCACGATTGGTATCACTGACACCCCAATTATCATTAATACCACATATTCAAAATTTGCCTTCATTACTGGAATATTCCCCAAAAAATATCCTCCAAAAATAAATAAAGTATTCCATAATAAAGATCCGATCACACTAAAAGTTAAAAATTTTAAATAAGGCATCTTCCCAATTCCTGCTACAAACGGAGCAAAAGTTCTCACTATGGGCACAAATCTCGCCAAAATAACTGCTTTTGTTCCATATTTAGCATAAAAATTTTGTGTTTTTTCCAAATATTCTCTCTTAAACAATTTATTATTTGATTCAAACAGTTTTTGACCAATTAATCTTCCCACCCAATAATTAAGGTTATCTCCCAAAAAAACTGCCGCTATCAACAAAAAATAAAGCCCCAGCACATTAAACATTCCTTTTGCTGCCAAAGCCCCAGCTGCAAACAAAAGTGAATCACCTGGTAAAAATGGAGTCACCACCAACCCTGTTTCCATAAAAATTATTCCCGCTAAAATTCCATAACTCAAAGTACCATATGTCTGAGTAATAATTAAAAGATTTTCATCAATATGTAAAATAAAATTAATTATATTCATTAAAAATTCCATATCCCTCATTATACTTAATAACTAGACTCTGTTACCAGTTCCCAAATATTTTTATCTTTTCCTTCATATCCCAGTGCCCAAAATCCCACTCCTCCCAGTTGATTTTGTTTCACTAAATCTAATTTTATCTTCAAACTTTTTTCATTTTCAAAATATATCTGATGAATCTCTCCATTCTCTTCAAATACCACCCATGGCGTCATCGACAATTCATCCCAATTTGTTTCCAATTGTTTTTCTTTTATCAATTCCCTAGTTCTGTTCCAACTAGCCATTTGATACCAACCTCTCTTTATCTGTGACTCAAAATCTTTAGTATAGGTTTTCCATTCATATCCATAAAGAGGATAAGCCATCACTATTTTTTCTTTTTCTATATTTAAAACTAAAACTTTTTCCACCACTTCCATTATATTTCTATCTCCAATCACTGAATCAATTGGTGCCACTGCCCCAGCATAATCCACCCCCGGTCGATGAAAATCGTAAGCCATAATAATTAAATTATCAACTGAATTAATTAGACTATTAATTTGTTCTGCCGATCCTTTATTAATCGTATTAACAAAAATATCTAAACTAATTTCTCCTAAATTATTTTCTTTTAATTTAGCCATAAAATTGATAATTTCTTCTGATAAAACCGCAGTTGGGTTTCCTTGATATTCAAAATCAACATTAATTCCATCAAATTTTTCTGTTTGTCGAAGAGTTTTTAATTGATTAATTAAATTATTTTGGGCTTCAATCGAGGCCATTAAACTATCAATTTTTTCATCCTCAAACAATTTAATTCCCAAAATATTTTTGCCACCATTTTTCCAAATCAATTCTTTTTGCTTTAAATAATTTTCATTATTTATTTTTTTCGATTGACCATCCCAAATCAAATTTCCTTTTTCGTCCACCTCCACTCCTAAAAAAATTAAATAATTAATTTCATCAGTATATTCCATTGTTTTTCCAATCATCCATGTCGGTAAAAACCCCATTACTTTTATTTTTTTCTCCTTTTTAATCAATGCCTTCTGACCAGATAACGGATTTAAAATATCTATATTTCCATTCCAATAAAAATATCCCGCTAATATTACTAAAAATAAGCCCAAGCCTAAAAAAACCTTTTTCATGCCCCTTATTCTACCAAAATCCAAATCAAACCGTCGCCACCTTTATTTTTGTATATTCACTTTTATCAAAAGCTAAAATTGGATAAAAAATCAAAGGTAAAAATATCATTCCCAAAACAAACCCAGTCGACTTATTAAATGCCTTAGTCAAATTTACTAAAATCATTAATCCAATTACCAAATTAACCAACGGTATAAACATCAAAAAAATATACCAAGGAGGCATTCCTGCAATTTCCAACATAATTACAACATTATAAACCGGAACCAAAGCTGCCCAACCAGGTTTCTTGGCTTTAACAAAAATTTTCCACAGCGACACCAATATCAATATTAAAACCAATGAACAAATTAAAAAGAAAAACCCCCCAAACATTCCCATTCCAAAACCAATTCCCATAGCTGTACCAGGATCAATATAATTCTCAGCAGTCTGATAATTAGTAGTAACTGTGTAATTATTCATACAAAAATAATATACCACTCCATTAAAAAGTCAATCATTACTTTACTAATCTTTGTGGGTGATGGGGGACTCGAACCTCCGACCCCCGTCTTATCAGGACGGTGCTCTAACCAACTGAGCTAATCACCCGTAAAAGTAAACCTATTGTAGCAATAAGTTTACTAAATTAAAATAGTCTTTTACTGTCTTTTCAAAAACATCTCTACTACTGCTTTGGCTACATTAATTCCGGTTGATTTTTCAAATCCTTGAAATTGACATTGTCGATTTACTTCCAATACAAAACTATCCCCTTCATCATTCTTCATAATATCTACTCCACAATAATCTAATCCACAAACTTTAGCCACTTTTTCAGCAATTTCTCTATCCTTGTCCGACAAATCCCAAACTTCTACATTTCCTCCCAAACTAAAATTACTTCTAAATTCATCTCCCACCGCCGATCTTTTCATCGCTCCAATCGCTTTTCCATCCAACACAATAATTCTTAAATCCCATCTGGTTGGCAAACATTTTTGCCACAAAAACATCCCTACATTTTTTTCATTAATTCTTCTCACAAATCTTCTCAATTCTTTAAAGTTTTCAAATTTTCTTACTGATTTACCTTGAAATCCTCTTTCATGTTTAGCAATTACTGGCCACTCAAATTCTCTCCAAAATTTACTCTCCAACACTTGTTCTTTGGTATAAAAAATTCTAGTTGGAATCACTGGTACTTCATTTTCTAAAAACACTCCATGTTGGGCAATCTTCCCCATTCTTGTCCAATGTAAATATCCTTCTTTATTAGCACAAAACATTTCTCTACCCAAAATTCTCAAAGCTAAATTTCTCGCTTCAGTATATTTTCCCGTTCTCGTCCCCGCCACCCTAAACCACATTCCTAAAGTATTTTCCCCATTAATCTCTTCTCCTTTAATAAAAACTTTTGCTTTTCCATTTTCTACATTAAAAGTTAAATCCTTATAAAGAGATCTATTCACCTCCACCCCCAAGTTATTTGCTTCAGCTTCTAATCTATCAACTTCAAATTGGCTTTGTCTTAAAGACATTGTAAATGTCACAATTTTTTTATTCATATTATTTTTTTAATGATACTAAAAACTTAACTATTTCCGCTGGCACATCAATCCCGGTTGCCTGCATAAACCCTTTAAATTGTGGTCCTTTATTCACCTCCCAAATTATCGGTTTTTTTAAATCATTATCTCTAAAAGCCACATCCACCCCTGCCACCGCCAATCCACAAACTTTAGCCGCCTTGATTGCCAATTGTTTAATTTCTTCCGGCAATTCCGCCACTTCCACTTTTCCTCCAGCTGAATAATTATTTTTAAATTCATCCTCACTTTGACTACTTCTTTTCATCACTCCCAACACCTTTTCTCCCAACACCAACACTCGATAATCCCCATCATTAGGAATATATTCCTGAAGCATATATCTTTTCCCCTCGTCAGTTTCACTTTTTCTCAAATCTCTCACTAATTTTTCCAATTGTTCTAAATTATCCGCTTTATACACTCTCGTTCCTCGATCCCCACCACTTCCTTTAATAATCACCGGAAAATTAAACAAATATTTATTCACCATCGTTTCATATAAATACCATAAACTTCCATAAACTGTTTTTGGCACTTCTATTCCTGCCTTCTCCAAAATCAACATTTGCCAAGCCTTACAAGCCATACTCGGTTTTCCAGTTCTAACCAATGGGTCAACCACCACCACATCATCTCTCTTAATACTATTAATAATCAAATCAACTTCTTCCCAATGTTTACCAGTGGTTCTAAAAAACAACACATCGTAATCATCAGCTTTTTTATATTTTTTAATTTTTTGAATTTTACTTTCATCAGCCAAATTTGGTCTAATTAAAACTTTTTGTTTTTTACTATCAAAACAAACCCTATTGTAAGACACTAAAGTTAAATCCACTCCTAGTTTTTTTGCTGCTCTTTTCACCAACACTAAATGTTGACTTATTTTTCCTCCAAAAAACACTGCTATTTTAGTTTGTTTATTCATTTTATTTATAATAATTAATTATTTTTTTGCGCTAACCAAAAAATTACCCAAATCTTTTCTTCCCAATAAAAATTTGGTTCTCAATTTCTCTCTGTCTGCCACATTCACCGCGGTCACTACTTTCTTTCCATTCAACCAAAAAGTAATTCCGATTACTGGTCTATCAATATGTTTTCCCAAGCTTGATCGATAATTTCGATAATAAAGAATTCTTTCTTTAGCTAATAATCCCAGCCTTTCGGCCAAATCTCTATCAATTGAACTTCTAAATGCTCCTGTATCTACTTTAGCCCTCACATTTACCACCCGATGTTTTCCTTGTTTAATAATGGGGCTTTTTTGCAAAACCGGATTAAACCCTTTTGGAATCTTAACTTTAATTATTTCAATTGGTTCTACTGTTTTTCTTTTTTCCTTTTCTTCCACCTTTTCAAAAAAACTTTCTCCAAATAAATATTTAGCCAAAGTAATTGCATGTTCCACACTTCTTACTGTAATTTCATCCACTTTTTCCATTCTCAGTTTTAATCCTGCCTTATTACAGATCTGAATCGATAATCCCGGTCGAGCGTTCACTTCCAACACCATTGGCCCTTTCTCTTTATCTAAAACCACATCCACCCCCATAAATCCTAAAGATGGGATCGCTTTTTGACAATTAATTGCCGTTTCTAATACCTCCTTCCAAAATGGAATTTTAATTCCGTTCACTTTTCTATTTTTCTTCTTTCCATAATCATAAATTCGATAAATTGGTTCTCCTTTTCCCTCGACCCCGAAAGTAGTAATTCCCGTTGCCAAATCTACCCCCAAACCTATCGCTCCCTGCTGTAAATTAGCCTTGCCTCCAGACTTTTCTGTTGGAATTCTAAACATCGCCATCACCGGTACATTATTATAAACAATCACTCTAATATCTGGTGTTCCCGCTTTAGTTAAAGCCAAAAACAAAGGATGAATTTTAATTCTCTCTTCCACTATCACCTTATCTGGCATCGCATGTAAACTATATTTCCCTGCCAAAATTTCTTGACAGTGTAAGTTTAAATCATTACTACTAATAATTTCTCCATTCATTTTTTGCCATTCACCTGCCCATTTTCCTCTTTTTCGAATAATTAAAATTCCTTCCCCACCATACCCCGATTCTGGTTTAATCACAAAATTTCCTTCTAAATCTTCCCATCGAAATTTTGCCAAATCTTGGTCATTCTTAAATCTAGCAATTAATTTTGGCACCGACACTCCTGCCTTAGAAATTATTTTTTTAGTTTTAAATTTACTATCAGCGATAGCCCTACCACTGGCACTATTTTTTCTCAAATAAATCTTATTTCTCTCATTCTTAGTCAAAAATTGTCGATATTTTCTTAAATTAAACATTCTTCCTCTTCTCCCTTACTGCCCCTTTAAATCGCGTAATTTCTGTTAATCTGATTCCTGAATAATTCCCAATCATAAAATTTGATACTAATACTACAATTATAATCATTTCTGGATATCTCAAAACCAAATTTTGAATTGAACCAAGACTCATAACCATTGCCCCTGCTAATGCTAAAACTATAGTTCCCATCATTAATTTTTTAGCTTCCTTTTTACTTTTAACCAATTGTGTTCTCACAAACTCTTCCGCCAAAAGTATCATAAATAAAATTGGAAAAATTGAAATCTCACTAATATCAATTATATTTACAAAACTGGTCAACAACATCAATGCAAACACTGCCACCGAAATAAACATTAAATTAATTGCCCTCGCTGGCCAAAAATGAATTTTTAATTTTTTCAGAATCATATTTCCCAACAAAGAAATCACCAAGATTAAGGCAAATAACAACAGCCCTCCAAAAAATCCTGTTGACAAAAAAGCCACCGCAATCATTGTTGGCATAAAAATACCATAACCCGACAAACCCACCACATAGTGTAAAAAAGATACTAATGTCGCTATTAATGGTAATAATAATAACAAAACTATTGTATTAGTTGATACACCTCTATCAATTGCCAGCTTAATCATCCATCTAAAGCTATTAAATCCATTCCACTTTCCTACCTGATAATCAATTTTATTACTCTTTGGCTCAGTTATATTAATCGTCGGCACTGCCGTCGGTATTAAAGTTGCCGCTGGAGTTGCCGTTGTTGTCGGGGTAATTATTGTTGTCTTTGCCAAAATTGGCTCAACATTTAAAAGAAAGCTAAAACCAAAAACTATAAATAGTAGGGCAGCTATTTTTTTCATATGTTTATTTTACTTTATTTTAAATAAGATCGATGATCTATTATTTACGATCTAATATCTAATTTGTGGCGTATTATAACACCCTTTTTCGTTTAAATAGATCTAAATTTGAACCGTAGGGCTAAATTTTATCTATTTACACGACCCCGATTTATCGGGGTAGATGATTTTCCTACAAAAAGAATCATTTTTATAGTATAATTCAAACAAATATGAAACCAGTTTTAGCTTTCAACCTTAGTGATATCCAACTCGGGCAAACTTCTAATACTCTTGGCGGCACTTATTCTTCCACTAGCGTCCTTATTTCCATGATTCTCAAAAACTCCATGGTCCTTGCCAGTATTATTCTCCTTGGCCTTTTGATTTTTGGTGGAGTTACCTTTATAATGAACGCAGGCAGTGGTGATTCAAAAAAGGCTGGTCAAGGCAGAGCCGCTATCACCAACGCTCTTATTGGATTTGCTATTGTGCTTTTAGCCTATACCATTATCCAAATAATAGAAGTTATTACTGGATTAAACATTTTAAACCCAACTCTATAATTATGGCATCAATTTTTGGAAACATTTCTAACCCTACTGCTTTTGCCAGTGGTCCTCAAGGTTTCTTTGATTTCTTAAGCGCTATTTTTAAAATCGCTGGCACTGCCGCTGGCATCTTTTTTGTTATCAAGATCATTATTGCTGGATTTGGTTATCTTAATGCTGGTGGTGACGATAAAAAAACTGCCCAAGCTTGGGCCACTATTTGGCAAAGTCTTATCGGTTTCCTCATCGTTGCCTCCGCTTTTGTTCTTGCCAGTGTTATCGGCAACCTATTCGGAATTAATATTTTAAACCCAACTATCAGTGGCCCAACTAACTAATCAATTACTAGCTTACACACTCACCGGTCCCGGAATTCAACCAGGAGCAAATTCTGTTTCCACTCTCGAAAAAATTATTAGTTCTATTATTGGTATTTTAACTGTTGTTGGTGTCATCTATTTTACTATCCAAATAATTTTAGCCGGCTTTTCCTTAATTGCTTCCCAGGGAGATCCAAAAGAATTTCAAACCAGTAAAAAAAGATTAACCACCAACGTTATTGGCCTAGTTATTATTATTGTTGCCTATGGGCTTGGCGCCCTTATTGCCAGTTTACTTGGCATGAGCAGTATTTTTGATTTATCAACTGTTTTTCAACCAATTTAATATGTCCTTAATCAAACCTATCTACGCCGCCATCACCAATCCTGTTCTCAAAGACAGTGCTAGTATCAGTAATAATCCAACTGCTTATACTAATAGTGTCATTCAAACTATTATCTCTATTCTCTTTATTTTTGGGCTTATTTATTTTATTTATCATATAGTTCTTTCTGGTTATAAAATGATTTCCTCCCAGGGAGATCCTAAAAAATATGAAGAAGCTCAACATAGTCTTCTTTATGCTTTTATTGGTATTGCTATTATCTTTTCCATTTTTGCCCTACTCAAAGTTGTTGGCAGTATTTTTGGTATCGCTGGTCTAGAAAGTTTAACCATTACTTGGCCATCTCTTTAATATTTTAAATTTACTGATAAAATTAATTAATAGTTATTAAATCTAAAAAAAAATGATCAAAGAAATCAAAAACAAAATTCAATTTGCAGCTGTTGCCGCTCCAGTTTATGCCGCTCAAACTTTAGAACTTACAGGTAAAAGTGACACTTTTACTAATCTCGAAAATCTAACCGCTGGTGGCATGGTTTCCGGTGCTATTAGCTTAGTCTTAATTGTAGTCGCTTTAGTTTTCTTTTTTATTCTTGTTATTGGCGGTCTTAAATGGATCACTTCCGGCGGAGATGAAAAGAAAGTTGCTGCTGCTCGTGCTCAAATCACCAATGCTTTAATCGGTTTAGTTATTGTCTTTGCTGCTTGGGCTATTATGAAGCTTATTGGCTCCATCTTCGGCATCGATATCCTTGGAACCTTAACCATTCCGACCTTCCAATAAAATCAATTCGATTTTTCACCCCTCCAAATTTTTGGAGGGGTTTTTCGTTTCTTTAGGTGAAATTTTGAACGAAGTGATAAAATTTTGCCTATTTACACGACCCCGATTTATCGGGGTATATTTTATAGTATAATAATCACATGAATTTACTCACTAAAATAATATCTCCCATCCCTGTCTGCGCTGCTGATTGGAACAGTACTTGTGTTAAAGATGGTGTCGCTACTATTCAAGGCTTCAATTGTCTTTTTGCTAATATTGCTCAAGTTATCGTTTATTTTGCTGGTCTTGTTTTTTTTATTATGTTTATCCGTGGTGGTTTTAGTTATTTAACTTCTGGCGGTGATCCTAAAAAAATTGCCAAAGCCACTTCCACTCTCACTATGGCTGTCATTGGTTTAGTTGGTGTTATTATTTCTTTTTTAATTATCAAATTTATCGAAAGTTTTACTGGAGTCAATGTTACCGAATTCGCAATTCCTTCCACTCCATGAAACGCCTTTTCCTTATTTTATTATTTTTAATCATTCCTTTTTTTCAACCCACTTTAACTTTTGCCCAAACACCAACTACTACTACCCCTTTGTCTGAAAATCAAACACCTGTTGTCGCAGAAGAAAGTCTTTGGACTAAATTTTGGAATTGGGTTACTGGTATTTTTATTAAAACCGATTACATTATTGCTCAACGACCAGTCGACGAAATTAATTCCGACATGACTAAATATGGAACCACTTCAGATAACGAGAAACATTCTTCTTCCGGTACTCGTCTTACTGATTCATCTAGCCAGATCTGCTACAAAGGCAATGTTATCAGAAAAGTTATTTTAGACACTAATGGTTATCCTGATACCAACCTGGCTCAAATTTGTAATTCATCAAATGGATGTAGCGTTTCTTTCGGTTCTGATTCTGATTGCGAATCAGTTTCGATTAAAGATTTAGCTCGTTATTTTATTCAAACTAATCAAAAATTTTATTGTGATGATAAAAATAAGTTAATCATGACCAGTAGCGATGTTATCACTGCCGTCAATACTTTTATTTCTGATAATAATCTTTCTGAAATTCCCCAAGGTAATTTAACTTGTTATCAAGATATTTATAAAGATTTTTATCTAGTTCCAAAAGACACTCAAGACGAAAACGAAGAAAATTCCAAAAAAATAGTTCAAACTCCTATCTCTATCAGTGATCAAGATTCCAATGACGATGCCAGTGATATTAAAAATAAACTTAATAAAAATTTCATTCCTGTCAATCAAAATTGGGATGGTTTAAGCAGTCTTCGTCCTCAAAGTTGGGGTAGAGGCTCGTCAGAAACTGTTTGGGGCACTAGTACTGAATTCAACGGTGGTGGTACTAGCACCGGTACTTGTAAGGCTATTGATAGTCATTGTCGAGGTATGAGCCTCTATGGTGCTTTTGGCCTTTCTCAATCAGGTAAAAATTATGAAGAAATTCTTAAATTTTATTATGGCAATATTACCTTAAAAACTATTAATACTTCCGATACCAACATCCTTGTCAAGACTAGCAGTAACGATGATTGTTCTAAATACCCAACTTTAAATATTGAAACCTATCTTCGCGGTCTTGGAGAAATGTCTGACTATTGGGGTAATCCCAATGAAAACGGTTATGAAAGTATGAAAGCTCTAGTAGTCGCCGCTCGTACTTATGCCTATATTGCCACCCAAAATTTTACTCAACCAATTTGCAGTAATTCCAACTGCCAAAATTTTCATTGTAATGTCATTACAACCAAACCAAATCTAGATAAAGCCATTGAGGAAACTAAGGGTCAAATTATTGTTGATAGTACTAATCAAACTTCCTTTTTAACCGAATATGCTCGTTCTTTTTGTGGTCCATCTAAAACTGTCACTTTTTCCAACCATACCAATCCTTCAGTTGATGGCTATACTTATGAAGTCAAAGCCCTAGATGGTAAATCACCATTCTGCACTAATTAAACAAATCCCATCTCGCTGGTTGGTAAATATTTTTTATGCTAAAATTATCCATAATGTCCATCTCAAATATTTTACAGAAACTCAATTCTCGCGATACTCAATTAACTCCCCAGTTTCCAAAAATATCTAAAAAAAATAAGTTATTTTTATTTATAACTATCTTTACTTTCTCCATAATTCTTAGTCATCAAATCCTTGCCGTCAACGAAACTACCACTATCGATAAATCTTCTGCTGTTGCTAAATTTAAAGAAAAACAAACAGCCATCGAAAATGGCAACAACCAAGAATCATGGATGAATGAATCAATAATGAGTAATGCTATGTCCATTAATCAAGCCATTGCTGGAACTATCCCCGACAATATCCTTGCTGGTAAATCTTATCAATGGATTCCTGGCGGTATGATTGGTTTTACTAACCAATCAATTGCCTATCTTTACAATTCTCCTGCTTCTGGAGTTCAATACATTGCCCAAACTTTCAACAATTTCCTTGGTAAACCAGCCTATGCTGCTACTGGTTATGATGGTCTTAAAGGTATCCAAGACATTTGGAAATCTTTTAGAAACACTGTCTATATTCTCTTTTCAGTAATTTTTATTGGCATCGGTATAGCCATCATGCTTCGTGTCAAAATCAGCCAACAAGCTGTCATTTCTATTCAATCTGCTATTCCCGCACTAGTAACCAGTCTAGTTTTAGTTACCTTTTCTTACGCCATTGCTGGCCTTTTAATCGATTTAAGTTATGTTTTTCAAGGTCTAGTTTTAACTATTTTATTTAATTCTAAAACAACTCTTTTTTCTAGTGGTATAAATCCCACTTTTGCTCAATTAATGGACGCTGGTTGGTGGGATTTTTATAAATTAAGCTTAAAAGCGGTTCCTTTAACTGCCTTAACTTTATTAGCTGGCATTCCCAGCGGTATAATCGCCGGCGTCATATCTGCTGTTACTTTTGGTGCCGGAGCTCCTCTCGCTATTGGTGTTGGAGCTATTGGTTTTATCCTTACTTTCCTTATAATTTTAATTATGATTTTAGTCTATATTATAAAATTTTTCTTTGGCATGATCAAATGTTATATAAACCTCATCTTAAGAATAATTTTAGCCCCTCTCGAAATTGGTATGGGGGCTATTCCTAATAGTAAAATGAATTTTTCTAGTTGGATTTGGCAAGTCATTGCTAATTTAGCCGTCTTTCCGATTTCACTTATCTTTTTAGTTTTAATTAACATGATCATTGATAGTGTTAATACTAGTAATCTTTGGGCTCCTCCAATGCTCGGTGGTAGTTGGTTGTTGTGTCCTGTAATTGGTATTAGTGCCCTAATGTTACTTTCCAAACTTCCATCCCTAATTCCTGAATTTATTTTTAATCTTAAACCATCTCCATTTGGTAAAGCTATTGGTGAAGGTCTTTCTCCATTTGGTAAAGCTGCTCGTGGAGGGGCTCGTTATGGTGTTAATAGAGGTGGTGATATTATTGGAACCAGATATGGTACTGATGAAGCTGGTGGCGTCACCGCATCAAACGCTTCAGAAGGAGTTGCTAACACTATTAGAAGAATGACCGGATATTTTACTAAAAAATAAAAACTTTCTCCTGTTTAACCTACTTTTTTTAACACTGTTTTTATTTAAAACTCAAAACTATCAATACTTACTTTTTAAGTATATTTAAATTTTTTCCTTTGTTGTTGAATCAAATTTCGACTTCGTCCTATTTCTTTAGTTTCCAATCGATTATTTCTAATAGTAACACGAACACTATTCGGATCCTCACCATCTGCAACATCCACGCCCAACAACCGCATTAATTGATTAAAATTAACATCATTATTGCTCAATCTAAAAGTATCTGCCAACATATGGTACAAATATTTATTATAGCTTGGATAAATTCCACTTTTTTCTGGTTGTCTAAAAACATACGGATGGTCAGAAGAAATTCTCCTTTTATCATAACCAAATGATCCAATTATCGCATCTCTCCAAAAACTTGGATCCCTAGCATACTTAAAAGGTGGTTTTCCATTAAATTGAATTCCGTTTACCATTCCCATCTTATCTTTCAAATTTCTCGCCCAAAGAGCTGGATCTTTAACATCGACTTTTCCCATAGTACAGTTATATGCTAATATCGCCCCCTCTAACGAATCTCTAAATTCATTCATAAAAGTAACTGACTTGTGACCAAAATTAAATTCTTCCCCTTTTTTAGCAGCATTTCCTTCTTTATCAAAAGATGCATATTTCATTAATAGCTCCGCCAAAGTAACTTTTTCTCCACTAAAATCCTCTCCTTTCCAAAATCTTTCCTTACCTTCAGGGTCTTTATATAAATCTCTTCCTCCATTAACAAAATCAAAAAATCCGTAATAAGTTTTATTAGCCAAAAAAGACATATCTCCATCAATTATTTTTTCTTTAAATGTCTTCCTTCCATCAATCGGTTTACTCTCAAATACTTCTTTACCGCCTTTTTCGGTACGACCTAAATCTCTCTCCAATTTCATTACCCCCAATACCCAATCAGCCACTGGCCCACCAAAATATTCTGCACTAAACAAATCACTCTCCTTCCTTACTTTTCCACCTTTCCACACTTGCCATTTTCCTAACGCCTTATATTCTGGATTTAAAGTTCTTAAAGCATCACATATTACTCCTTCATAAGTCGGCAATATTCTCATTCTATCCCAAATACTCATATCACCCATTGCAAACGCTAAATTGTAAGCCGTATACGCATTCATTTGATCCATATAATCAGGTTTTGATCTTTTATTTTGTTTTGCCAAAAAATCAGCCAACGTGTCTTTATAAGACATAATATTCTCTATTTTTTTAATTACATCTTCATCAATCGTTTGAGCATAATCACTTCTCTTAGCTCTAGTAATATCTACTACTTCCTTTCTTTTACCATCAGCACCCTTAGCAAATCCATCTGGTTCACTTTTATCTAACAAATAAAACTTTTCTTTATATCTCAAACATTTCACCCCATTTTGGTCTGTATAAAATTCACAAAAATCATTAAGTATTTTACTCGTTACCATTTTAAAATCTTCATTAAATAATTTCGTCATTTGTTCATTTGTAAAACCAAATGCCGATTTATTTCCTAATATTTTCTCCAAATCTTTTCCTGCATACAACACCCCAGCTGCCGCATTATTTACCATCACCATATACTCAATTCTTGCCTGTTTTTCCCCACCATCTTTTTCCTTACCTATTTTCTTAAACCATTCTGGTGGAGTATAAGATTGCCACCTCATAGAAGAATCCATAAATTTCATGGCCATCGCCGCATTTTCTGGTGATATTTCCCATCTCACCCCCCCCCTAGTTTCTTGTGTTTCTGGATCAGTAACTATTGGTTCATAATCCACTTCGTCATACACATTGGCTTTTCTTCTTACCTCCGGAACTACTTCCTCTGCTAATTCACTATCCAAACATCCCACTACCGCCCCTATTTTCAATCCTCCTTCAGAATCAGGGTCAACATTCTCATACACATCAAGTAAATTATTGATTGTTTCTTTAGTTTCTTTTTCTTTAGTTTCTTTATAAGAATTTGGCGCCATTGCTGCTCTACGATTGGATTTTTCCAAAGCTCCCAATTGTTCCACTATTTTTTTACCAACTTCATCATCTTTTCCGCTCACTAATAAATTATTTTGTAAAATCTTTTCCGCTCCAGCAAAATTAGAAGGTAAATGTTTATAAACTTCTGCCCCTGTTATCCAATTTTCAATCTTTTTATCTTGCCCCGCCAAAAGTAAAGCTGAACCAAGCAAATTTAAAGACTCTTGAGCATTTTTCTTAGCCACATCATCTTCTGGTCTGCCAGGATCTTGAGATAAGTTAATCATCTGTTCCACACTTTCATATTGAGAACTAAAATTACCTTTCAAAAAATTACTAGCTCTTTCATTAGATTCCGGACTTCTATCATCCAAAACTTTAATTCTTGCAATTTCTCTCGATAATGTCACCACCTTTGATACTTTTTCTGTAGAGATATTAATTTCTGGTCCTCTTTCACTCATATCCCAATTATACCAAATTCAAATTCTCCCTTGTCAAAAAGAAAATTACCTCCCTCTACAATCTAATATCTACGATCTGTTAAACTAATTTATGCCTTCGCTTCTACCCCATTCCAATATTTCCTCCATCGAAAATCACGTTCGCTCCTACCGTTCCGCTCTCCAATCAAATCTCGAAATCACTATTCATTCTCTTTCTAATTCTCATCTCAAAATACACTCTCTTCTTCATCCTCTTGGTCACACTCAGGAAATCGATTTTTCTGCTTTTACTTATTCTTTTGATCGCCTTCCTCGAATTAGCCATGAAGTTGAAAAAATTATCATGGGTCAAAGCCCAGAAGTCTTTGAAGAATCAGGTTATAAAAATGTTTTCAAATGGAAAGAAGTTACTTCAAAAAATCGCCGCCGAGTTGCCTATTTTAATCCTCAAAAAAAAACTCTAGCTTTTTTTATTGCCTCTGTTTCCGATATTGACGATCTCGTTAATATTCTTATTGCTCTTCAAAGCGAATGGAATAAATTAAATCATCTCCTACATCAAAATTATTCTCTCTATTCCCTTCTTCAAAAAGATTTAGAATCTGAAAAATTTTTCCAAAAATTAAAAATTGATCCTGAAAAATGGCAAATTTTTACTTCTACTCTTGGTTCTAATTGGCGTCCTAAAATTAAAAAAATTTACCAATCTCCTCTTAATTTAAAAATTCAGCTTTTGGCTGCTTCTTGGCTTAACTACACCAAATCAACCCAAAAGTGGTGGAAAAATATTTCAACTAGTGTCACTCCTATTTTTCGACACATGTCCCATCAAGAAATTTATTTTGTTTCTAGCAATACCCACAGTTTAATGAATATTTTTACTGGTTTTCCTCTTGCCCACCAGTTTGAAATTATTTCTGATTTAAAAATTAAACATCCCTCTCTTTACCAAACCTGGGAACAAATTAAATCTAAAAACTCCCTTTTAAGCCCTACTGATTTTATTTATTTTGTTTCTAAATATTTTCTCTCTCATCCCGAAGTCCAAAAAGATTATCAAGTCTTTCAAAAAAAACTTGGGGTTTTTAATCTTCCCAATGCTAAATATCTCGACATCACTTCCCAAATCTTTCCTGTAAAAAATTTAATTAAATCAAAATATCTCGATCCCAGAATTAAAATTAAAAAACCTCTTACTCTCGAAAAATCAAAAGCCTTGATTTTAAATATTGATTACCCGCTTGGTTTTGCTGCCTACCATGTCCTTAGTGAAATTATGGAAAACGTTAAAAACGTTAAAGGAGTTTATATTCTCGGTAAAGCTGCCGCTCTCAATAGTGAAATTGGTGATCTTCTTATCCCCCGTCTTGTTTTTGATGAACATACCCAAAATTCTTATCTCTTTAAAAATTGTTTTAACAGTTTTTTTCCTTTTATTAACAATCAAGGTTCAATTTTAACCAACCAAAAGGCAGTTTCTGTTTTTGGTACCTTTCTTGAAAACAAGGCTCTTTTAAATTTTTATTTTAAAAATAACATTACCGTCATTGAAATGGAGTCCGGTCCCTACTTAAGCGCTGTTACTGAAAGTTGTTATGACCAACAAGCTCCCAAAAAATCTATTGTCGATCTTAATAACTGCCCTTTCGATCTCGGTATCATCAACTATGCCTCCGATACTCCCTATTCCAGTCTTCAAAATCTCGGCGACAGTCAATTGGGTATCACCGGTATCGAACCCGTCACTTTAGGTAGTTTAGCTATTCTTCAACGCATCATCAATCTCGAGGAAGAAAAATAATCTTGTATAATCACCCTATGACTAAAAAATTTTTATCTCTTTCTCTTATTTTACTTTCTACACTTTTTCTGACTGCTTGCTCCATTCCAAACTCTTCCATCACTCAAATTACCCCCAGTCCAATTATCACTTCTATTAGTACTACCTCAAATAATAAAATTAGTTATCCCTGTATTAAGGGAAAAACCGCTTTTGATTCTCTCTCTGACGGTGGTAATAAAATGGAATTTCAACAAAGCTCTCTTGGTAAAATGATTACCTCTATTAACGGTATTACTCAAGACAATGGTAAATATTGGCAATATTCCATCAACAATAAATATGCCGAAGTTGGTGCTGATGCTTATCAATGCCAAGGTGGTGAAATTATCACTTGGGAGTTAAAATAAGCCATGCAATTAAAAAACATTTTATCTTCATCAGAACTAAAACTAATTCCTTTGTTTTTTTTAATTTTTGGAGTCATAGCTCGCTTTTTACCTCATCCCGCCAATTTTGCTCCCATCACCGCCATCGCTCTTTTTGGAGCTAGATATTTACCTAAAAAATTCGCTTTTATTTTACCTATTAGTATCTTGTTAATCAGTGATTTATTTTTAGGTTTTTACGGCCCTGAAATGTTTTTTGTTTATGGTAGTTTCATTTTGGCCGGTTTTATTGGCCTAGTTTCTCGTCATAAAAAATCTTTATCTTTTATTCCTTTTACTAGTATTTCTTCCTCTGTAATTTTCTTCTTAATTACTAATTTTGGTGTTTGGTTAACCACCACCATCTATACCAAAAATCTTATCGGTTTAGAATCCTGTTTTATTGCTGCTATCCCTTTTTTCCGCAACACTTTTCTTGGTGACATTTTATACACCACTCTTTTTATTGGCGGATATGAACTTTCCCTTATTTTAGGTAAAAAATTACTCTCTCGTCAAAAATTTGAACTGGCTTTTTAAACCATGTCCCAAAGTGATCGACAAATTTTATTAACCAAGCTTGAACAAGCCAAAACTCAAATTGAAATTGGCGCCAAATATCAACACACTAAAACTAGTGGCCAATATCTTGTTTTAAATCTCATCATTCAAGAAGACACAGAAGAAATCAGGGTTATTTATCAAGAACTCAACCATCAACCTGCCATCATCTGGAGCCGATCATTCAATGGTCCAGATGGTTGGATTGTTCCCACCGAAATCAACGGACAGTTCATTCCAAGATTTATAAAGATTTGATTTATTTCATCAACTCTTCAAACTCTTCCTGGTTTAAACTTTCCTTCTCCACTAAAGCTTTAGCCACTTTTTCTAATTTTGTTTTATTTTTTAATAAAACTTTTTTCGCCTCACTAAAAGCTTCTTCTACAAATTTTTTAATTTCCTCGTCAACTTGCCCCTGCATTTTGTCAGAAATCTTAGCTGGTTCCATATAAGCCTTACCCCAATCACCTACATCAATTTGTGGTCCCAAATTAACCGGCCCTAAACTACTCATTCCCCATTCAACTACCATATTTCTCGCCATTCCAGTAGTATTTGAGATGTCAGATGCTGCTCCAGTCGTAATATCCCCAAAGATAAGCTCTTCAGCTGCTCTTCCTCCCATTGCCATTGCCATTTGTTTAATTAATTTACTTTTTGTGTAATGAATCACATCTTTTTGAGGTGGTACTAAAGTAAAACCTAAAGCCGATCCTCGAGAAATTATGGAGATTTTTGATACTGGATCAAGCTCTTCCACATAATTTACTACTGCATGACCAGCCTCATGATAAGCCGTCATTAATTTATCTTCATCACTTTGGGTTCTTTTCTTTTCCGCTCCCAATTTCACTTTTAAACTGGCTTCGTCAATATCCTTCATATTAATTTTTGTTTGATTTAATCTAGCCGCTCCTATGGCTGATTCATTCAACATATTTTCCAATTCTGCTCCCGAAAAACCGACTGTTGATTTAGCCACCAAATCCCAATTAACATCTTCTTCAAATGGTTTACCTTTGGCATGAATTTTTAAAATTTCTTTTCTCGCTTCTAAGTCTGGTAATTCCAAGACTACTCTTCGGTCAAATCGACCCGGCCTTAATAATGCTGGATCCAACAAATCTCCCCTATTGGTTGCCGCCAATACTACTACCGCCGAATTTGGCTCAAAACCATCCATTTCCACTAAAATTTGATTTAATGTCTGTTCTCTTTCTCCGTGTCCACCATCCATTCCTCCTCTAATTCTACCAATAGCATCAATTTCATCTATAAAAATAATTGCTTTTCCGGCTTTCTTAGCTGTACCAAATAAATCACGAACACGAGAAGCACCAACCCCAACTAACATTTCCATAAATTCCGATCCAGCCATACTATAAAAAGGCACTCCAGCCTCTCCAGCTACTGCTTTTGCCAATAAAGTCTTTCCTACTCCACTGGGTCCCACTAATAACACACCTTTAGGCGCTCGAGCTCCCATTTTTTGATATTTTTCTGGATGTTTCAAAAAATCAACTATCTCCACTAAATCATTTTTAGCCTCCTCTACTCCTGCCACGTCCTTAAAAGTCAAACTTTGCTTTCCTTTTATAAATAATTTCGCTGTCGATTTTCCAAAACCAAACACCCCACCGCCACCAGCTCCACCACCTTGTCTTTTAAATAACCATAAAATAAACATTATTGGTATTCCCACTGATAAAACCAAAACCAAAATATCACCTAACATTTTCCAACCTTCCCTGTTTTCTATTTGCAAATTAACTGTTGATAAATTAACTCCTTCTTTTTGCAAAATTTCCGTCATAGAAATATCCACCTCTTTTGAAGCTACTAGTATTTTCTTTTCATTTTTTAATGTTGCCACTATCTGACTATCAGCCACCACTATTTTTTCCACCTCATTATTTTTAGTCTTTTGAATCACCTCAGAAATTGGTACTTGAGATACCGTTTCTGGTATTAAAAATTGCACTAATATTGACAAAATCCAATAACCCAAAATCAAATAAATTATAAATTTAACAATCTGTTTTGGTCCAATCTCAATTTTTTTAATTTTCACTCCCGGTGGTAATTTATCTAAAAATTCCTTTGGTATTTCATTTTTCTTATTTTCTTTCTTAATTCCCTTTTTTTCTGCTTCAGGTTTTTTTATTTTTTTCTTTAAATCTTCAAAAAATTTCATCCTATGATTATACCATCAAAATTGGTTCAAAAAATTAATCCACCCGAATATTATTCACCAACTCTAACAATAATTCCCTATTGTCCTTTTTACCTCGATTATCTTCAGCTGCCTTCACCCAAAACTCATGATTACATTTTTCACATTTATAAAAAATTTTAAAACTATCATTTCGATATTCCGCCGCTTCTGGCCTCATCAACCCTCCACATTGACTTTCCCTATCTCCAGGAATTAGTTCATCCACATGTTTTCCCCATAAACAATTTGGACAATGATCTGTTGTTCCATTACCAATCACTTTTTCCCCACACACTTCACAAATAAAATCCTCCACCACTTTCTTCATAACCCCATTTTACCCTACTTTCCCAACTCCACCCCCATCTTAACATCCTTATTTAATTTCTGGTTAAACAACAACTTCCCTCCCACCATACTCGCCTGTGGTTCCACTTGTAATGGTTGCCAATCTTTTGGAAAAGATACTAATGTTACCAGCCCAGTATCTCCAAACCCCGATTGTTTTTGAACATAACTCACATAAGAAAATTTATCCTTGCCTACTAAATTATTTTCACTCGAATATTTCATTTCGACTGTTTCTTTACTCAAAATCGGTACCTTTACTAAAAAGCCAACTTCTTTTTTCCCATTAACTTCTTTAATTCTAATTTCCTCACTGGTATAAATTTTTCTTATATTAGTTTTATTATCAATTACACTGATTTGCGACAAACTAACATTGGTTGGCAAATAAACTCTCAAATAATTTTTATATTCACCCCCTGGAAAGTCATTACTCTTAGCCGTATTTTCATAATTAATTTTCAATGTTCTGTCAACTAAATTTTCATTAATATCTATCACTTGTTCTATATTTCTAGACAAAAAATAATTTGTTTTATTCACTCCAAAATTAGAATCGACCACAAATAAATAATCTGAAAAGCAATTTTCTTTTGAGCACTTTCCCTGATATATCACACCATCCCAACCTAAATCAGTTGTTATTTTAGCTGCATCATTATTATTTATAGCTAATTGAATTTCATTTTTTTCCAACAAATCAATCAAAGAAGAAATCAATTCCAATTGCTGTCTTACCTTTAATTCTTTTATTTCTTCAAACATTTGGCTTCCTAAAGTTCCTAAAAAACTCGCCTTTTGAGTTGATCCTGGAAAAAATTTATTTTCTGAATAATATTCCGCTTGCTCATACAAATTATCTTTAGTAATTTTTCCCTTAAAATCAGTCACATTAATTTCTCCTATTACTCCTATAATCGATTTCGCCACTGCTAAATTAATTCCAATCACCCCATCAACCTTTTTATTAACTTCCTGACTTAAAAACCATTGAATATCTGCTGAAGCCTTTACAAAATCTGGATTCCAATTAGCATCTCTCATAAACCAATTTGCTTCTCCTAAATAATTTTTTATTTCTATTGGTGGTTCCACATGTCCTTTTAATTGGCCATCCGCTTCATAAACATCCTTTACTTCAAAATCTAAGAGTTTCCCATTTTGGAAACTTAAAATTGCGTAACTTCCGATAAACCCTCCCGTTGCTCGCAATTCTGATTCATTTTGAAGTAATACTAAATATTCCCTCTTTCTTCCATCTAAACCTAATATTTCCGGTAGAATTTTCATTCCCTTCGATATTAAATTTAATTTTTCTTTCATTCCTTTCAATTCTTGTGCCTCTTTTTGCAAAGATACTCTCCATTTTGCCGGCATCCAACTATAATCACCATTTAATCTAGCTAAAATTAAACCCAGTTCATTTTCAAAATTAACTAGATTTTCCTCTTCCTTTTTTAATTCATCAGAAAAATTTATTTCCCTTTCCTTAAAAATTGCCTGACTGATTAAATCCGCACTTTGACTCATCACAATTGCATCTTTTTCCAAACTTAAAACATCCTCTCCTATTTTAAGTAACGTTTGATAATTTCTAACTATTTTAAATTTATTCAACCCCCAATCATCAATTTGCTGATCAATCTCTTTAATCCTAGTTAAGTTTTTATCCGCCAAAATTTCTACCTGTTTATATTTTTTTGATTCAATTAAAATTATATTTTTTTTAACATTATTAAATGCCAAAATCGTCGATATTGTCCAATTTATAGGTATTATTAATAATAAAACTACTAAAAATAAAACCCACCACTTCCATTTGCTAGAAATCTTTAAAACTGGCATTTTCCTTTTCGGCTTTATTTTCACCTCTACCTTCTCTTCCTTTTGTTTTATTTCTTCTATTTTTTCACTTACCAATATTTTATCTTCATAATTATCATCAAATTCTTCCACTAACTTTTCTTTTACAGCTTCCGGCTTAATCTTCTCCACTTCCAACCCCATCTTCTTTTGCTTATAAAAACTTTCTATTTCTTCAACCGGTTCTTCCTTTTTAATTTTATTTTCTTCTTGCTCCTCCACTACCACCTCCATCTTTCTTTTATTAACTTCCTTTTTAATCGGCTCCGGTTCCATTTCTACCGCTTTCTCTTCCTCTTTAAACACTGTCACTTTCTTCTTTCTGCTTTCTTCATCAGCTCTCGAAAAAAAATACTGTAATGTTTCTGTTATTCCATTTTTAAAATCAACTTTTGGTTCCCATCTCAGTTTTTTAACTGACTCTTTCAATCTTTCCTCATCCACATTTTCAACCTCAATTTCTTTTTGAAGCACTTTATATCTCGTCATTTTTGCTTCATCTATTAATACTTTTGCTACCTCTTCGCTATTTGTTTCATTACCTAAAATCAAAAAAAATTCTTTTTCTGTTCCTGATAAAAAACTTGCCCTTAAAATTGCCTCAACTAAATCTTCAATTGCCAAAATTCTAAATTTACTTTTTAAATTTGGTAACACTAGATTTTTATTAACCACCGCTAATTTTATTGCTTCTGTTAAAAAATTATCTTCATTCATTCCTGGGCCATAAACCCCTTCCGCTTCCACCATTCTCCAGTTTAAAGTTAAATCCTCTAGTTCTTTCTTTAAAACTCCCGCCTTCTCTTTATCATTTACGCAAACCAAAGTAATTTTTTCCCCTTTAAACTGATCCATTTTCCATAAATTTTTATCCCCCAAAAAATCAAAAACATAATTAAATTTACCACTAACTTCCGATAAATCCATTAATAATTCAAAATTTTTTATATCACTTAATCCCGCCACATATTCCCCTACCCCAATCACATTAATATCTTTATTCGACAATTCCTCCGCCAATTTTTTAGCTGCAAATTGATCTATCCCAATAATTAAAGCGAAAGGCAGTGCCGAATTCATAGTTTATTTTAACTTAAATGTACCTCATTTTATCTACGATCTATCATCTCCGACCTAAGCCATAATTCCCTGCGGTTATATTTCGGATATTATGCGGTTATTACCTTCAAAATATGTTCTGACTTTTATTGTTTATACCTCCGAAACGTGAAAAAACGTCATAACCAGATTTAAAGCCATAAAACAAAAACCCTCCTTGTTAAGGGAGGGTACCTGCAGGGCGAATGGGTTTAAAAACGTCCCAACCAATTCCAAATGGCCAAAATTAAAATCCAAAATCTGTACTAATTTTAAGTAGGGGAGTATATCAAATATGTATATTTTTCAAAAAAATTTTAAGCGCGCAGCATCCAAGGTGCACTACCGCAGGGGTCGAGCACTGCAAAATTGTTTTGAAAAATTACAAACTAAGCCGCTTTTTTCAACGCCAAAATCGTCAATCCACAAGCTACCGCTTCTGACAAACCCGTCACCCAAGCCGCTCCTACAATTCCGAATCTCGGAATCACTAATAAATTACCAGTAAAATTAACTACCAAAGTTATTAACCCTAAAATCAGAATTTGTTTCTGCCCACCTTTAGCAATCAATATAAAACCAAATAGGTGATTAATATAAGAGAAAAAGAGGGGAATTAAAAGAATTCTTAAAACTATTACTGATGATTCATAACCATTTCCAGCTAATATTTTTATCATTAGTGGCGCCAACCAATAGGCGAGGGGGATTATCACTATTAAAGACCCTAACACAATCCAAGTTGACCATTTAAATAAATTCTTTTTATTTTCTGATTTACCCGAAAAAACCGGAAAAATACTATTCACAAAATAATAAGCCGGTTGCACCATATTAGAATAAATTTTGTAAGCCAATCCATAGAAAGCCACTTCTTTAACTCCAAGAAATTTATCAATCATCAATGAATCAATTGCTCTGTCATATCCAGTAAATATCAACATATAAACACCCATTGGCCATGATTCTTTTAGGAAATTTAAAACAAATTTCTTATTTAAAATTTCTAATTTAAATCCACTCAAAACTTTTTTGAGTAATTTCCAACCAATACTTAAACTTAAAATCCTAGCTATTAAATAAACCCCAAACACCCACATTAAAGTAATTGGGTCATGCCAAACTAATAAGACTGTTAAAAACAGTAATGGAAAAATAATATCAATCAACACCTTTAAATCCATTCTCAATTCCGTCTGAAAAATTATTTCCAAACTCCCAGCCACCGATGTAAACCAAATCATCAGTAAAGCTACAAAAACTTCACTTTTTATTTCAGTAAACCCACCCCAATTAAAAATTAAAATCACCCCCAATACAAAAGCAAATAGGGTTGTTAATAATCTTGCCCAAGTTACCTGCATAAATAATTGATTCCTTTCTTTACTGTCCATCCTCGAAGCTTCCTTCACTCCTATCACCTTTGTTCCAAAATCCGATATTGAATCTAACAGTAACAGTACCGATGTTACCAAAATATAACTACCATAAACATCAGCTCCCAATTTTCTCGTCAATAAACCAGTTGTTATTAAACTAATTAAAACCGTAATTCCTTTTGCCACAATCTGCACCCAAGTATTTAAAAGCGACTTTTTCAGCATTATCTATTTTAAGCTATTCCCAATACTAATACTAACAACCAAACATTTTGCGGTAATGTCAACCAATAATGGTCAACCATACCACTGATAATCACCACTACCAAAATTATTTTAAAAATCCAATTTATTTTTTTCCAAACAAAATTTTTATTAAACAATAAAAACAATAAAAACAACCCTAATGTTCCAATTTCACTCCAAATTAAAATCAAAATATTATGAACCGGTTGTAACCAAAAAATTCCATTATTTTTCTGAAATTCTGGTAATCTCACCAAAAAATTTCCTAAACCCACTCCAAACCACGATGATTCTTTTACCATTTTTAGTCCAGCCCAATTTAATTGTGTCCTTTTTTCAACTCCATTACTATCCCATCCACCCAAAAAATCAGATATTTGATATTCCATATTCACTAATCTCAACCCAAAAACAATTACTCCTAAAAACAATAATATTAAACCAATACTATTAGCTTTATTTTTTATATTTTTTAATAAAAACCAAAAAATTAAACCCAAAGTTAAAATCCAAACAGTCCTACTTCCTGACACTATTATTCCTAAAAATCCAAACCAAAAAACTACCCACCACCAAGTTTTATTTATTTTCTCTCTCAACCAATACCACAACAATAATGCCACTAATAAAAACCCAGCCAAACTATTTGGATGAGAAAAAGTTCCATAAGCCCTAATTAGACCATTTCCTAATACTGACATTTGTGCAATTCCAATTGTATTAAAACTAAAACTTCTTTCCCCAAACCAATAGAAAATTCCATTCAAACTTCCACTTTTAGCCATTTGGGTCACTGCTAATAAACTCTCAAAAATAATCCAACAGGGGATAGCTTTAACTAATTTTCCCTTAATTAAAGTTTTATTTTTCTTAAAATAGAAAAATGTTATTAATATTTGAACCATCCTCAACCATTTATAAAAAGCCACCCATGGATTAACAGCTATTAAAATATTTATCCCTATAAACCCCATTACTAAAAAATATTTGAAATTCAAATATTTTTTAAAAGCTATTTTTTTATAATTTTTTAAAAAATTAGATCCAATCAAAATCAGCCAAATTAAATCCAATAAATACAAAGTTGGGGACAAATAATCAACTCTAATTCCCAGCAAATAACTCCATTCTGGCCAGAAATGCTTACCTAATTGAGTTGGAATTAACAGTAAAAATAAAAATAGCCACACAAACTCATCTTATCATAAATAGGTTTAAACCTTCTTTATCACAATATGTCGTTCCTCACCTTCACCTTCCGATTCACTCTCTATTCCTTCAATTTCTGCCAATACCATATGACAAATTCTTCTTTCATATGAACTCATATTCGCCATTGACACCGGACTACCAGTTTCTAATACTTTTTCTGCTAAAGATTTCACCATATTTTCTAATCTTACTTTTTGTTCTCCTCGATAATTATTTACATCCAAAAGTACTCTAATCCCTTCACCAACTTGTGATCTAATAATCAAAGATAAAACAAATTGAATCGAAGCCAAATTTCGACCTCTAAAACCAATCAACCCAGCTGGATTCTTAACTGTAATTCCCACTAAAACCTGATTTTCTTCCCCTTCCATATCTTCCACAAAAGCTTTTTCCACCTCAAAATTCATCTTTTCTAAAAGTTCACAAGTGAATTTTAATATTTTTTCATTTCTTTTTTTATTATCCATAGTGGCTATTTTAACACGCAAAATTTACTTTTTATTTATTTTATCAACTACCAACTGTTGAACTACCATAAAACCTGAAGTTATAAACCAGTACAGTAATAACCCCAACGAAAAACTCCAGCCAATAAAAATCGTCATTAATGGCATAAAATAAGTCGACTGAGTTCTCATCATTGCCATCATATCATCCTCTTTATCTTTAGTTGTATCAGCAATCGATTCGCTTACTTTTGGTGCTGGCATCATCAACTTAGCACTTAAATATTGCAGAAAACCTGAACCAATTAAAAGTATTAAAGGCAGTATTAAACCTGAATCCATTCCTTGAGAAAATATTTTTGCTGGAGTTTGTACTAAATCAGAACCAAAAAAACTCATATCAAATTTAAAATTTTGATCAATTCTAAAAGATTCAATTAAATTACTATTAATCTTTTCTAATGGAACCTTCCCTTCAGAAAAAAGACTCACCATATTAAAAGCATAAAAAAATAAAAGTAGCACCGCTATTTGAATAATCTGAGGCAAACAACCAGACATCGGATTAACTCCTTCTTGTTTATAAAGATCCATTTGGGCTTTAGCTAAACCTTGTTTATCATTTCCAAATTTTGTTTTTAATTTATTTAATTTTGGTTGTAATTCCCTAATTTTCTGAGCTGACTTTAAACTTGGCATTACCAAAGGTAATAAAATTAACCTAATTACCACTGTTACTATAATTATGGCCAATCCAAAATTACCGATCATATAATAAACCGCAAACAAGGCATTCACAAATGGGGCTAGAAATAAATTCATATCGTTCATTCTACCAAATCAACTCCACCTTTTGATAGGGGGTTACATTTTAAAATTCTCTTTACTCCTAGAAACAAGCCCTTAACCACCCCATATTTTTTCACGGCCAAATAAGTATATTCCGAACAAGTTGGAGTAAAACGACAATGATTCCCAATTCCCATTCCAGAAATATATTTCCTGTAAAACACCAACATCTTTAAAACAATTTTTTTCATTTTATGAATTTTTCCACTTCCTTTTCAACTTCATCATATTTTTTACCTAAAATTTCTTTCTTCGTCAAAAAAATTATTCTAGTCCCATTTTCAAATCTTTCTAAATTTTTTCGCACTATTTCCGATAAAATTCTTCTAATTCTATTTCTATCCACTGCTCTTTTAGAAATTTTTTTTGATACTATAAACCCAATTTTTTTTTGGTCATCATTTTCCTTATAAGTCAAAAAACCAAAAAGAGGGGAATATAAAACCCTCCCTTTATTTTTAACTTCGGCAAATTCTCTCTTCAACCTAATTCTATTTTCTCTTTTTAGCACACTCAATTATACTAAAATTAGCCAGTTATTTTCTTTCTACCCTTAGCTCTTCTTCTTTTGAGCACATTTCTACCATCATGATCCATCATTCTCTTTAAAAATCCATGAACTCGAGCATGTTTTTTTGCTTTTCGTTGTAAAGTCATTTTTGTCATAGCTGTTATTTTAACACAAACATCCATTTTTTAAACGAATAAAAAGCCGCCAATTTGATATCTTTTCTTTTGTGGAAAACTCATCTAATATAAGCATTACCCCAATCGATTTTTCCACAATTTCGATTTTAAATTCCTGCCTGTTTAACCGTTATTTTTTATGTTGTAAATTTTATAATCAATTATGGATAATATTGAAAGAATTTGGAAAAATACTCAAGAAGAGCTAAAAATAACTCTTGCTCCAGCCATTTTTCAAACTTTTGTTCTAAAAACCCAATTAATCAGTATTGAAAACAATCTTGCTATTATTGGCTGCCCCAACACTTATTCCGTTGATTTTAATAAAAAACGCCACTATGACATCATTAAAAATGCTCTGGATAATCAAACTAAAAACGATAACATTCTTAATTTTATTGTCCAAGAAAATTTAAAAACTGATTTTGATACCGCTAACAACACCCCACTTTTTTCTTACTCTCCTAATAGAGTCACCAATTCTTCTCTTCATCCAAAATACACTTTTGAAAACTTAATTGTCGGCAATAGTAATAATTTTGCCTTTGCTGCCGCTCAAAGCATTGTTAAAAATCCTGGTCTTTCTTATAATCCATTTTTTATTTGGGGTGGGGTAGGAGTTGGAAAAACACATCTTATGCAAGCTATTGGCCATGAACTTCTTAAAAAGAATCCTGATTTAAAAATAAAATATTTTTCCGCTGAATCATTCGGCAACGAATTAATTAGTGCCCTTAAAACTAAAACGATGAATCAGTTTAAAGAAAAATATCGTAATTTAGATTGTATTCTCGTTGACGATATTCAGTTTATTGCTGGTAAAGAATATACCCAACAGGAATTTTTTCACACTTTCAATGCTCTCCATATGAATGGCAAACAGGTTATTTTAACTTCTGATCGTAAACCTAGTGAAATCGATCATTTAGAAGACCGTCTTGTTTCCCGTTTTATGGGTGGGTTAACCGTTGATATTCAACTTCCCGATTATGAAATGCGTATCGCTATTATCAGCCAAAAAATTGAAGAAAAAGGAATTCAAATTACCCCCGAAGCTGTTGAATTTTTAGCTAATAATATTGAATCAAATATTCGTGAAATTGAAGGTAAACTTCAACAAATTACTATCCAATCACTAGCTCAGCAAACAGGGGAGATTGACCTCACTTTTATTCAAAACTTCTTTAATCCCTCTTCAGCTTCTAATAATTTTAATCTAACAACAACTAAACTAAACCCTCGTCATATTATTTCTGTTTGTGCTAAACATTTTAATATTAAAACCAGTGACCTTTGTGGAAAAAGTCGCAAGAAAGAATTAGTTAATGCTCGTCATATCACCGCTTATTTACTCCTAACCCAAATTAACTTACCCCTAGAAGAGGTTGGTCATCTCCTTGGTGGTCGTGACCACACTAGTATTATGCATGCTCGAGATAAAATTCAAAACGACTTTTCCACTAATCCACAAACACGACAACTTATCAACCAAATTAAAAACACTTTTTAACCCCTAAAAAGTTTTCCACTTTTTAAAACCACTTATCCACAAGTTTATCCACATTATACTTTTTCTTTTTCCCCCGAAGTTTACCCAAACCCAAAATCAAATTATAAGCTATAACTATTCTTTTTTACCCAAAATTCAACCATTTTTTATTTTCTAACACTCTAATTAATTCAATTAAAACACCAACTTCCACTATTTTTAAAACTATCCCACTTATCAACACCCCCTACTAATCATTACTACTGTTTTGAATATTAATTATCTTTATTTAAAAACCTTTAAACTCAAAACATTTTTTGATAATATAAGACAATGAAACTTTCCCTGTTACAAGAAAATTTAAACACCGCCCTAACCAATGTTTCTCGATTTGTTTCTTCTAAAAATCAATTACCTATATTAAATAATATTTTATTATCCACCGATAATGGTCGGCTTAAACTTTCAGCTACCAACTTAGAATTAAGCATTAATTATTGGATTGGAGCCAAGATAGAAGAAGAGGGAACTATTACCATTCCTTCAAAAGAAATTACCGAGTTTGTTTCTTATTTAACTCCTGGAAAAATAGATCTATCTCTAAAAGGAAACAACCTTTTAAATTTATCTTCATCAAAAACCGAATCAACCTTTACCACCAACCCTTCTACTGATTATCCCGATTTTCCCACCCTCAATCCAGACACTTGTTTTGAATTAGATTTAAATATTTTAACCCAAGCCGTTTCTCAAATTGCTTTTTCTGCCGCCACCGACGACACTCGTCCAGTTTTAACCGCTATTCTTTGTCAATTTACTTCTGATAGTTTAAATTTAGTTGCCACTGATGGTTTTCGTTTATCTTTTAAAAATATTAAACTAACTAACCCTATTAATTTAAAAACCGACCAAGTCACTTTTTTAATTCCTGCCAAAAGTCTTTTAGAGGTTACTAAACTCGCTAAAACCAACACTAAAATTAAAATTGGCTTAACGTCTGACGAACACCAAGTAGTCTTCGTTCTAGACGATGTAGAGCTAGTTTCTCGACTTATTGAGGGAGAGTATCCCGCCTATCAAAGAATTGTTCCTGAATCTTTTTCCACTAAAGTATTTTTAAATAAAGACGAATTTACTCAAGCCGTCAAAATTGCTTCTGTTTTTGCCAAAGAATCAGCTAACATTGTCCGTTTCAACATCAAAAACAATTCTATTGAATTAACCGCTAATGCTCCTCAAATTGGCCAAAATAAAGCTACTGTTGACGCTAAAATCGAAGGCGAAACCCTAGAAATTGCTTTTAATTATAAGTTTTTAATGGATTTCCTCAGTGTTTGCAAAAATCAGGAAATCATTATTGAATTAAACGAATCTTTAACACCAGCCTTTTTTCACGATCAATCCGACAAAGACTTTTCTCACATCATCATGCCAGTAAGACTACAAGACTAATTTACTGCCCGTAAACAATTTTAATTATCAACATTATTAATACTATTAAACCCAAGACCAATATCAATGAATAATCTCTGATAAATTTTTCAAATTTCATTTTTATTTAAAAACAAAATATTCTATTGGAATTTCATCATAGCCTTCATTTTTAAGCCAACTTAAAAAATATTCTTTTCCGCTTGGTTCTTTAATTTCAACAGTAAAAATTATTTTCATAATATCAAAAGATAAAGAAAAATTATCATTTTTAATTGGACAATTTCTTCTTAAAACTGCAATCAATTCCATAGTTTTTTTTTCTTGATCAGAAAATTCATCCAATCCTCCACCATTATTATCTGAATCATTCTCATTTATTATTGTTGGGGTGGGAGAGATCTCTATTGTTTTAACATTGTTTTTTTTAAAATCTTTATTCGCTAACATTAATAATCCAATAATGATCAAAAATGTTATTATCACAATAATAAGATTTTTTATTTTTTTCATTGAACAGAATTAGCATCAACTAATATACAATATTTTATAGTTTTCCCTTTTTTAGAATAATATAAATCTGAAGGATATTTATTAATTTTACCATTACCAGGATCTTTAATAATAAGTTCACCGTCTTCAGCAATAGCCACTGCTACTGCATAATGTCCACCACCATTCCATTTAAAATTTACCATTACTATTTTATTTTGACACAACCACTCTTTAACATCGTTTTTATCACACGACAAAACTCCACTAGCACTCCCTTGTCCTAAATATTTATTAAAAGAATCAGTTGCCGCTTTAAAACTGGTTCCTGTTCCGCAAACATAATCGTTATAATAAGGAGAACTTTTAGTAGTTACTAAATAGCCTGGTGTTAAAGTTTCGCTTTTAGTTTGTAAAATTTCAGACACTGAAGTTGGACCGCAACCACCATCACAAATAGTTTTATTAGAACATTTTCCATCTGTTCTTAAAGATATTTGACGATTAATAGAACTACATTGATTCGCTAAAATAACTTTATTTGCAACACTGCACGTTGCATTCGTAATATCAGCGTCAGAAACGCCTCCGGTATTTGAAATATCACTTTCATAAACACTTTCATCCCCGGCTCCTTCTGGTGGCACTAAGCTCGAAACAGAATTTCCCAATAACATTTGATATCCAAACAGGCCTCCAAAAACCAAAAGTAATATTGGTGTCATTACTACTGCTGATATTGTTCCAATTAAAAGAAATGGTAATCCCACCATAAAAATACCACCATTAATAATTGCTCCACCCACCTTTCCAAAATTTTCTTCCAAACCTTTTTTAAAACCTATTCCCAGTTTTTCCGCCATATTACTAATCGCATTTTTTACCACTTTTAACACTGCCAATGCTGCTACTACAATTGCTCCTATCCCAGTTGCTGATACTGCTGCTGCCCCCGCCGCAGTCGCTGCTCCCGCTGCGGCACTTCCTGCAGTGACAGCTCCAGTAGTTGCTGCACTACCTACTGCTTTCACCCCACCACTTAAAATTCCACTCAAAATCGTCGAAACACCCTTTTGAAAACCCTGTTCTGCTATTACATTTAAAGAATTTTTTGCAAATTCACCTACTACCTGATTTCCAATTTTATTTGTCAAACCCTGACCAGGCATTGAGGTTGTTTTTTTTAACCAACCACCTGTCAATTTATCGATCCTATCAGCCCAACCTAAATAACCTTGAGTTTTAGAAAACAAATTACTCACACCTTTGTCATTAAACATAGAAACTACATTCTCAAACGATCGTACTTCTTTTATATTCTCCGGCAAGTTTATATTTTTTAAACTACCTCTAATTGACTCATATCTATTTTTAATGTTTTTTATTTCCTCTGGTTTTTTGGCTAAAAAATTAGTTACTCCTCTTAAATCTGTCCAGGAGTTCTCTAATTTCCCTGGACTGTAAACTTGATTGTTGGCCTGCAAAGCTTCATCTTTTTGTCCATCTATTATGCTTTCAGTTAAATATATTTCTGAAATTAATCCACCATATTCTCTTATTTTATTTAGTTCTTCTGTTTTTAAATTAGGATTTATTTTCTTTGATTCATTTATAAAATTTTTTCTAAATTCTTCCTTTTTAAATTCAATTACCTCATCCATATTTTCTTCCTTCCATTTATTCAGTTCGATTCTTATTTTCTTTGCTTCAATTTTAATTCCACTATCATTTTTATCTCTTAATTCTTTTGCCATTACTTCAGCCAAATCTGCAATTTCCTCACTGCTGGTTTTAATTTGATCTTCGTTTATTATTGATCTTATTTTCGATTGAACTTTATTTTCAAAATTATTATCTCCACCCATTACTTCTCCTGTTTCCTTGCTAATATTCTCAATTTTTTGTTCAACCACATTTTTTCTTTCCAAAACAACATCTTCTTTTCTTATTTCATCTTCCTTTTCTTTAATAATTTTATCCTCATCAATCAAATCATTTTTTTTATAATCATCTAAATTAATTACCTTTCTTTCCTCTGAAACTATTTCTTTTTTAGTTTCTTTTATTTTTTCTTGATATTTATTTCTTTCGGTTTGTAAAAAACGTTCTAAGTCTTTTGAATTAATTTCACCTTTATTTTCTTTATAAATCTTATCGAGAGCCTCTTTGTCGTTTAATCCTTTTTCTATATATTTTTCATATTCTTCAACCAACTCTTTAATTTTTGCCTCATTTACTACCGAAGTTTTAGCTTCATCAGGGTTAGTTTTTCCCGCCACTTCAATTTTTTCTATTAAAACAGAAAGATCCTCCATTTCTGTCGATCCCAAGTAATTTTTAACACTTGTTTCCAAAGCACTTCCTCTAATTATTTCTCCACCAATTTGCTCTAATTCTTCTAATACCAATTTTAATCCAAATATGGATGAAACTTTAAGATCATTAAGATAGTTAATTCTTTCAGAATTATTTTTTAAAGCTGAACTTCCATCCGTTCCATATGCCATATATAAATTATATCAATCTATCCACGATCTAACATCTACAATCTATAAATTAAACAATTCCGTCTCCAAACAATTTATCATAATCCATTTTATTAGGATTATCTTCTTTTTTTACCTCGTTTATATTTTTAAGCCCTTCATTTTCAAGGGAGGGTGGCCCGGCGGCTGCCGGAGCGGGTGGATTTGAATCAAAAATAGGCTGTGGTTTTCTGGTTAATTGTGGTGGTTGAGGTATTCTCTGTTCCTCAGTCTTAATAAAAATTGGTTTTTTGACTTCATTTTTAACCTCTTCCACTTTTATTTCATTTGGAACCACCACCACCTCTGGTCTTTTAAATAATACTGACTCATTTTTTAATTCTGGATCTACTTGAGGTTCTACTACTGGTTGCACTTGAACAGGAATTTTATTTTCAATTCTTATTGGTTCATTTATTTCACCCCCAATTTTTGTTGGTTTCAGTTCCGGAATATTAATATTGAGTATTGTTTCATCTGGTTTAATCGGAGGTTCTACTACTGGTTGCACTTGAACAGGAATTTTATTTTCAATTTCTACTGTTTTTATTTCTGGAATGTTAAATTTAGGGGTTATTTCAACAGGTTTTATTTCTGGTTTTAAAGGCGCTCCTTCAGAAGTCGAAAATTCTTGCGACGGAAGTGGTTTAAAGGAAGTTGGCGATATTGGTTTTGTATCAAAGGGTTTAATTGGTGGTTTTATTCCATTATTTGGCTTTTGATCGTTCGTAAAACTTTGTTTTTTTAAAATATCCTCTGGGTTAGAAGTAATTAAATTATGTTCATCAGCTGAAGCAATTATTTGAATTGCCACATGATTTTGTCCAGCAAAAAATATCCCTTCACCTTTATTTGCCGATAATAATAATTGTTTTTCCCCTTCACTTAAATAAAAGACTTCTCCAATTTTATCAATCGCTGCACTATGCTGTTTTAATAAAATTTGGATTGAACTATTAGTCACAATTTCTTTTCCATAAGCAGTTCCTAAAAAATCATCGACATCCTGAGTAATTGTGGTCACGCCTAAATAATATTTTCTACCTCTTTTTACAATTCCCCTTAAAAATTCTGCCGAATCATCATGTTGCATTAAATACCACGCCTCATCCACTACTAATATTCTTTTTTTTAGTGTTTTTTTAACTACTGTCCAGATATAATCCAAAATAATTTGCATTGCCACTGGTCTTAATGCATCCTCCAGATTTCTAATTCCAAAAACCACAAATTTATTCGTTAAATTAACTGTTGTTTTTTGGTTAAAAATCCCCGCAAAAGATCCTTTAATATATTTTTCCAATCTTGCCGCCAAACCTTTAGCTTTTTCATCCTCCATTCCGATCAAAGATTTATATAAATCCTCAATTAGGGGTGGTTCTTTACTTTGAGTTGCTGGATCTGGTGTAATTCCTTTCATTTTATAAGCATCCATCATAGCCCTATCCATGATTGATTCCTCAATTGGGTCCATTTCACCTAACATTACTTTTAATAATTTATGTAAAGACAAAATTTTAGTGTTCAAACCATTTTCACCTTGTTCTTCAGCCAGGGTCAGATCGAATGGGTTAATTTTAGAACCTTCACCGTAACCAAATGCAATATATTGACCACCAGAATTATCACATAATTCCTTATATTCATTTTCTGGATCAATTACAATAATATCTGTTCCCATCATCAATGATCGAAGAACCTCTAATTTAATCAAATAAGATTTACCAGCCCCGGCCATCGCAAAAACCACTGAATTATAATTTGGCATTGAAAATCTATCAAAAATAACCAAAGATCCATTATGCATATTAATTCCATACATAATTCCCTGATCATCTGATAAATCTGATGACACAAAAGGAAAGGTAGTTGCTAACGAAGTAGTATCCATATTTCTACTAATTGCCAACTTGTCTTGGCAAATCGGCAAAGTTGATATAAACCCATCTTCCATTTGCAATGTTGCCTTTTTACTTATAATCAACAATGATCCCAATGCTGCCTCTAAATTTTTATTGACCCTATCTAACTCCACTACCGAATCAGCCGTTATTGTCACATAAAGTCCAAATTGAAAAAATCTTTCTTCACCTTTAACTAAATTAGCCTGTAAATTTAAAGCATCTTCTAATTTTGCCTGTGTTGCTGGATTAATTAATCTACCCCTTTGGATATCAGTACTTAATTCTGCTTCCATTTCTGTAATTTTTCGTCTTAAATCATCCAAAACCTCTTTCCCATCAGTCGGGTAAACAAACATAGAAATATTTAAAGAAGAATCAAAATTGATCAACGACGACAACCAATTAATTCCCACAAATCTTGGATATGCTGCTACAAACAGGGTTCGATAATATTTATTATCAATCCTAATATGATTAAAATCTACTTCTAATGCCGACGGCGCAATTATGTCCTTAGTTGTTACCAATCCTTGAGTAAAATCTCTTTTATTGGGATCCACTACCACTGGGGCGGGATCATTTACCGGGACTGTTTTTTTATTAAAAAGTTTCATTCTACCTGTCCTCCTGTTACCACCGGAGCTTGATAATTTACATTTTGAACTTTTTGGTTAATTGCTGTTTCCTCATTATAGGTTCGATAAAAAAGATCAATTATTTCCTTATTATCCAAAGGTTTTATTTCCAACCCCAGTCTTGAAAAAAGTCTTAATAAATGATCTCTTTTTGGTTCCAAATTAGCCTTAGCTTTTTCTAATATATATTCCTTAGTGTACGGCAATTCTTGTTTTTTATTTTGTGGTAAAAACATTTTTACTCCTTTTACCCCACCAGTCTTAATTCCTAATTCCAAAGACGAAAAAGTAATTGCAATATAAAACGATTTTGACAAAATATCACTTTTTTTAACCGTTTCTTCAATGAATTTTCTATACTGACTAATTCTTTCCTTAAGGCGAGAGTTTAATTGTTTTTCCTCCATATTTTGCAAATTTTTTAAATAAGAACTTACATCTTTAGCGTGTGATTGAATAATAATTTGTATTGGAAAATTTAAAGAATTTATAATTCCTCCATAAGCAAAAACTAAGGCTGATTGTTCTGTTTCTGATAATAAATCAAAATTAACCGATGATACGCTTAACACTGTTGAACAAGACCCGTCTTTCATAATTACAATTCCATCAACCACATCCTCTATTGGTAAATGTTCTTGAGTACTGCCTTTAATAGCAATCTTTAATGGATCTGTTGGCATATTTTTAATTATTAGAAATAATTCTAATTGGTTGAACTATTTGTTCATTTAAGTCTATATTAACTCTGTCAAAATTAAAACCATCTTTTTCAGCAATGATTAAATATCTTCCATCTGCTAAAGGTGTTGTTGTTTTAAATTGACCCAAAGAATTTGTTTTTAATACTCTTGATGGATTTCCATGTTCATCTTGGATTTCAATAATTACTCCATCAATTATTTTCCCGTCCATATCTGTAGCCATACCTACTATTACGTTGGGTATTTCTGGAATATCTGGCATCGGAATTGAACCAAAAATTGCTTTACCCGTTGCTCCTAATTTTTCTGTTTTCAAGTTCAAATTTGTTTTTTGATCTCTCCAATCTTCTGTTTTTGCCTCAACATTTTCACTTGGTTCGGTACCCATCTTCAATTTTTCTTCCACTAACACTTTATTAATTTCCGGTTTACCTTCCAACTCTATATTAATTTTCTTTTTAAATTCATCATCTTTTATTCCAATTACATTTATTGCATCCTTTATTTTATTTCCCACCAGATTAGATCCTACCCCTCCAGTCGTTATTATGTCTTCCTCGTTTTGTTTTATATTTTTAGTTAAATCTAAATCCAACCAATTTTTATTAACATTTCTTCTGTAAATATAGATTGTTGGTGAATAAATTGCTTTTAAAAAAGAAATAACCCATGTTTCCAAAGGTCTATCTTCAAAAGGCACAAAAGCCAAAGCCAAACCACTTCCAGCAAACAAAAGCATTAATGGCCATTTAACAAAAACGATTAATTTAGTTGAATTTATCATTATCGCCAAGACTATTCCTATTGCTGCTTTTAAAAATTGCTTCAATGTCATATCTCCCACGAGTTTAAATTCGTAAGATGATATTTGCTGTGGAATCGGATGCTGTTCCATTCTTTAATTTTACCAGCAAACAAGCTAATTCTGATAAACTACCTTATGTCTAAATTAGTCATCGTCGATGGTCATGCCATTATTCATCGTGCCTACCATTCAATCCCTTCTTTAACCTTCAATGGTCAACCCATCAATGGAATTTATGGTTTTTATTCCATGCTTCTTACTGCTCTTAATACTCTTAATCCAAAATATTTAGTCGTCTGTCTTGATTCGCCTGGCCCTAATTTTCGCAATCATGAATTTTTAGGCTATCGGGCTAAACGTAAACCCGCCGATTCCGATTTAGTTTCTCAATTACCTTTATTAAAATCAACCTTAGAACAGGCAAAAATTACCACTTTTTCTATGGGTGGTTTCGAGGCTGATGATTTAATTGCCACTATCACTTCCAAAGCCTTAAAAAAAATAAATAAAAACAAAAAAAAATTAGTTGACGAAGTTGTTATTATCACCGGCGATAAAGACTTAATGCAGTTAGTCGATAAACAAGTTTCCCTTTTTGTTCCTATTCGTGGTCTTTCTGAAACCAAAATATTTAAAAGCAAAGATGTCCAAGAAAAACTTGGTGTTATTCCCACTCAAGTCATCGACCTTAAAGCTTTAATGGGAGATATGTCTGACAATTATCCCGGTGTGGCCGGTATTGGCCCCAAAGCAGCCACCGATCTCCTTTCTGAGTATCAAAATTTAGACAATATTTATCAACATCTCGACAAAATTAAACCCTCTGTCCGAGAAAAATTAGAAAAAGACAAAGATAATGCCTATCTTTCCAAAAAATTAGCCACCCTAATTAGCAATATTCCTCTAAATTTTAAACTTTCTTCATCTAAATTAACTCCAATTTCTTTTCAAAATTTAATTTCTCTTTTTAAAACTTTTAATTTTAAATCCTTGATTCAGCGAGTCGAAAAACAAAATCCAGTTAAAATTAATAAACCAGATGAAACCAAATCAAACCAAGCCTCACTCTTCTAGCCCAAGAATCGCCATTGTCCAAGATTACATCAAAGAATTCGGCGGGGCCGAGTCGGTTCTCGAAACCTTATCCGAAATTTTTCCAAATGCCCCAATTTATACCACTCTCTACAAACCAGAATTTTTAGGTCCTCATCAATCTCGTCTTCAAAAAAAATGGGGGAATCGGGTTCATCAAAGTTTTTTTCAACATATTCCTTTTGCCTATAAAATAATCAGCCCTCTTCGTCTTTTGTCCCCATTTGCCTTTAAATCTTTCGATTTTTCTAAATTTGATATTATTATTACTTCTGCCACCGGCGCTTATTTCCCTAATTTAATTAATAAAAAAAATGCCAAATTAATTTGTTACTGCCACACTCCACCTCGTTATCTTTATGGTCTTCCTACCGCCCGTAATTTCACTAAAAATAAATTCATTTATGCCATAATTCAAGTTTTAAATCATTTTTTAAGAATTACTGATTTTAAATCGGCTCAAAATGTTGACCAGTTTATCGCTAATTCCCAAACTACCGCCGCCCGCATCAAAAAATTCTACCGCCGCGATTCCATCATCATTAATCCACCTATCGATTTGCCAATAAAAAATAATCTACGATCTAATATCAACGATCGACAATCTTATTATCTGGCCGGAGGTCGTCTTGCTCGAGCTAAACGCTACGACATCGCCATTCAAGCCTGTAATCAATTAAATTTAAAATTAAAAGTTTTCGGCCGCGATTTTGCTAATTTTGAGCAAGAATTAAAAACCATAGCTGGCCCTACTATCGAATTTTTAGGTGAAGTTACCCAAGATCAAAAAGACCAACTTTACTCCCAAGCCCAAGCTTTTATTTTTTGTTCCGACAATGAAGATTTTGGCATGGTTCCAGTTGAATCCATGGCTCACGGTTGCCCAGTCATTGCCTATAAGAGCGGGGGAACCATGGAAACTGTCATTAATGGCAAAACCGGTATATTTTTTGATGAATTAACAGTCAAATCTTGTGCCACCGCCATTCAAAAATTTCAAAAATTAAAAATCAATTC
>Ga0074198_1000482_pt1 | contig 40775 bp, 33 predicted proteins | sample EPASupsiteSAE323_FD_64527 | JGI IMG/M metagenome (GOLD analysis project Ga0074198, IMG submission 64527) | Bioremediated contaminated groundwater from EPA Superfund site, New Mexico - Sample SAE3-23 | ecosystem: Environmental > Aquatic > Deep subsurface > Groundwater > Contaminated ... | reverse complement strand
TCAATTCCCGTTTCATTGGCTACCTAATATATATTCTCTCAACATGAGAGCTTTTGTAGGGTGTTATTAACCACCACCCTTAGTTAAGTGCGACCCGATAGTAGAGTATTCATAACAATGACAGGTACGCGGTTATTCTATTTTCGCTTGGCGCTGAAAAAATCGGTTAATACCTGCCCGCATTCCTCGGCCAAAACCCCGGATTTAACCTTGACCCGGTGATTGAGTCCCGGGTGATCCAGGATATCCATTACCGAACCGGCCGCTCCGGCTTTGGGGTCCGCCGCGCCAAAAACCAGCCGACCCAAGCGGGCCTGGATCATCGCCCCGGCACACATGGGGCAGGGCTCCAGGGTGACATACAGGGTGGCCTCGCTTAAGCGCCAGTGCCCGAGCATTGTTGCCGCTCTCTGCAGGGCCAGCATCTCGGCATGGGCAGTAGCGTCGCCCCGCAGTTCCTTTTCATTGGCGGCGGAGGCAATTACCTCCCCGTCCAGAACCACAATGGCTCCTACCGGCACTTCTCCCCGTTCCCCGGCTTCTCGCGCCAGGCGCAGGGCCTCCTGCATATACACATGGTCTGCTCCGTTTACTGCGGTCATGGTCATCCCCGCAAAAGCTCTCCTCCGAGAACCTGAAAATCTATGGTGCGCCCAGAGGGATTCGAACCCCCGACCTACGGTTTAGGAAACCGACGCTCTATCCTGCTGAGCTATGGGCGCCCGGCCAATACCTGCTATCTCCTTCGATAGCGCATCAATTATTATATAGGAATTCCCCGGACCATGCAAGAGTGGCGGCGACATCTGTATAATTACTATGTCATAAACATTTGATTGCTCGTCTTTTTTTATGTTTATAAAATGCGCTTTTCATGGTAGACTTTATCTTAATAATGGGCATTTATCCCCTTCTAACACTGTTAGGCTTTACTGCCCACCTGGAGGTTTATGTATGTATCCGGTAGTTGAGATTTTCGGCCCCACCATTCAGGGTGAAGGAATCCATCAGGGGCAGCGCACCATGTTGGTTCGTTTGGCCGGCTGCGATTATCGCTGCCGCTGGTGTGACACCCTCTATTCACTTGATGATTCGTCGGTAAACTTTATAAAAGCCCCTATGATAGTTAAAAAGCTTAAAACCCTGGCCCCGCATTGCCATAGCGTAACTATCAGCGGGGGCAATCCCTGCATCCATGATCTCGCTCCCTTAGTCAATGAGTTGCTGGAGGCCGAATACCTTATTGAGGTGGAAACCCAGGGCTCTATCTGGCAGGAGTGTCTGAGCAGGGTTGCTATGATAAATCTCTCGCCCAAGCCGCCCAGCTCGGGCATGTATAACCCGGATTTGGATTTGACCCTCTTTGTTAAAAATCCGGCTAAGGTGCAGCTTCAGATGGTGATCCTCACCCTGGAAGACTATCAATACGCCCAGGAATTGCACCAAAGATATCCTCAGATTCCCATGACTTTACAGGTGTGCAATGAAATCGACCGGGATACCGACGGCAACCTCCTGGCCAAGTACCGCTCCCTGGTGGAGATAGTCGCCAACGACTCGCTTATGCATGACACAGTGCGGGTGCTGCCCCAACTGCAGGTGTTGGCCTGGGGCAACCGGCGCGGGATTTAGGATGGTCTTGCGGGACACTGAATTGAAGCCATTATATTATGAAATTTGAATCCAAAAAGCCCTCGCCCGGATGCATGTCACCGTTCTGGTATGACTCGTCAGACAGATAAAAATAGGTTTTCGCCGCAGTATCCCCCCGGTCCCGCTTTAAGACTTCAATAAAGCAGGTCCTGGCTTCCAGGAATTGACCTTGCTCATATAAGCTTATGCCTTCTTCGAATATCTCCTTGGTATCAGCCCGTGCAATGCGTATCCGCTGACTATTCCCCTGGAAGATGTCATACACTTTGATTGGCTGCGTCGTACCTTCAAATTTGATATTTCCCATGTATCGATGCAGATAGGCGCTGCTGTTTTCCAGGGATTGCATGATGCTCTCACTGGCTAGCATGGAGACACCCAGTTTTCTGGCCAACCTGGTCATCTGTTGTGGTATGTTCCCGTCATCCAAAATCATTGAACATTCCATGCGTTTTTCTTCCCCGATGATACCCAGCATTATGTTACCCTTGTAAAGGCCGATGTTTATGTCCAGCCGTTGCTCTTTACTGATGACGGTTGCTTCTGCGTTTAAATCCTCCATTATAGAAATGATCCTTACCGCTGACTGAACTGCATCCTCCGCCCGATCCGGGAAAATAGACGATATTGCGGCTCCTAAGTATTTTTCAACAATCCCGCCGTTTTCACGAATTACCGGTCCAAACCGCTCTAGCAAACTATTTATATAGGCGTAATTCTGCTCCGCTGTCATGCTCTGGCTTATCAAATAGAACGACCCGATATTCAGGCTCATCACACTCATATCCCGTTTAACGGTATCGCCAGTCTTAATATCCGCTATACTTCGCTTACCCAGCATTTGCAGCATGCGCTCAGGTACAAAGCGGAAATAGGCCTCGCTGGTTTGTCGGGATTTCTTTACACTGTCCCTTATATAATCCGCCATGGTATTGAATCCTTCACACAGATCGCCAACCTCATCCTGCGTATTGACCTCAACCGCCACCTCCAGGTTTCCTCGGGCTATTTCGTTAACGCCTTTTCTTAGCGTACTCAAGGATTGCAAAACTACCCCGTTAGTGGCCATTATCAGGAAAGCTAAAATGACTGTACTGCCGAGAATTATAAGCAAAAACCATTTCTGCAAGGATTTCATCATATTATCGATGCCGTATTTATATACTCCCGCTTCAAACGCCCCAATGATTTCATTTCTGTCGTTATAGACTGGTGTTACGTAATCCATATACTGACCATTTACATCTGCATCGTTTCTTCCTGCTATATCCTTGCCACTGGTAAAAACTTCAGCCAGATCGGAGGTTTTATAATTATCTGCATATAACGTGAAGGGCATGGTATTCCAATCGAAATCATATACAACATATATTCTATCGCCGATTCTTTTGTAGATTGTCGCATACATACCGGCTTTTTTTCGAACATCACTGCCGTCCTGCAGGATTTTATTACTCCGGGTAAGGGCTGCTTTAAAGCCAGACTCCAAACACTGCTGGGGGTTATTTATCCTGTCTAATTCCCCAGCCAGCATGAGAGAACTTGATTTAGCGGCAACCTCCAGTTTGCCAAGTCTGTCATTAACGGAACTCTCAGAGATAACCGAATACATATAGTACCCTATAAACGCCATCATAATTAAAAATGAGGGGATGAGCACTAAAGTGTATTTTAGAAACAGTATCAAACGACGGTTTAGAATTTTAAAATACAATAATAGTATTATGGCGATAAGCAGCATAACACTTGCTGCTGCTTCCACCCAAAGAAGGAGGGTTTTCTCTTGTTCCTGCCAAGTCATGTGGGCAATATTACTGGCTTTTAATAGTGTTCCGTCCTGGTCGAATACTACATAGGTGTTTTCATCAGCCACCAGGATTTTGTTCCCGTGATCAATCGGCATTAACGCGGTATATCTCTTGGTCCCGTTGAACTCCTCGCCCTTACTCAGATTCCCCAGCGATATGTATTCATTATCATTGAAGGCTTTTCCGGGATCGATTCTATAAAGCCTGCTTCTTACAACATCCAAAAAATACAGGGTCCCCTCCGGAGTCGATACCACCCGCCTGGGTATAATCTCCTTTTCAAGATCCTTGGTGTTTTCACGGAAAACCTCTTGGGTTTTTCCACTTATATCCGTTCTATATATCTTTCTATCTTTAGTCTCGTAATATATAACATCGGTCTGTGATCCGGTCACGTGGAAAAGATTATCCGCATCAACAGTATGGAAGGCTGTTTGGTAACACCTCTGCCCATCTTCTAATGATAGCTGGTACAAGGTAGTGACGTTGCCATTGGTTATGTAGTAACACAGGTTATCTTGGATTATCTTCAAATCCAAATAATTCCCCCGGATGGACCTAGTTCCGCTTTGGGTAAGGGGTAATTTATGCAAAACTTCTGTGAAACGGCCATCGGAACTATATTTTCGTATTTCGGAATTGGTTATGTAGTATCCATCCTTATCCAATACATCACAAACCGCATAGACATTTCCCTGGTTATCAACAGTAAGTTCATTGAAAAAGCTGTTGGTCCCCTGGAGGATATTTCGCTCTTTAATTTCGTAGACCATTTCTCCATGGGGATTCAATTTTACCAGGCGAGTTCGGTACTGGTCTATTATATAGATGTTCCCGTCAATATCAGAGGTTACGAAAGCAATTTGTTCAAACCTTTTATTGCTGTTCTCCAGTGATTTGGCCAGAATATCGGTATTGTGCAAAACATGATAGCTTATTGGCAGCAGCAGTATGATACAAAGTATTAAAATCGCCGTATACTTTTTCATAGCTAACCTCGCAGTCAGTTTATTTGTCGGCTTTTTATCATTGAAGTTATTGGGTTAACGGATAAGTACTGGCAACAATAAGCTTCTGGGGATCCAGCACTGATGGTATTAGCTTGAACTCCAGACCATATTGGGGGTAGAACAGGGTTACCCCGGTTAACTTCTTATCCCCGCTGGCGGCTGCATCAGCTGGCTCAGGCGCTGCAAATTCCTCGGTCTTTTTAGCCGGTTCGCCCAATAACTCGATTAATTGAGCCTCCGGCATCTCGGTAAATCCATCTAAATCAGCGGTATTATCCTTAAAAGGTCCTTTGTAGGCAATGGTCATATCCGCGTTGTACAGCGTTCCAAACCCTTTAAATAATCCTTCTTCAAAGTTTCCCTTATAAATAATCAGGCCTTCTTCGTCATAAAGGGTCCCTGCGCCGGCGTATTTGCCTTCCGCAAAATCGCCCTGGTACATCTTAGCGCCCTTACTATTGAATTCGACTCCTTTGCCATCATAAAGCCCGGCGACAAATGAGCCCTTATATCTGATCTTTTTGCTATCTTCAAAATAAAGGGTTCCCATGCCCTCATAAAGGTTATTATCCAAGCTTCCTTTATATAAAATCATCCCTTTTTTACCGTAAAGCACCCCGCTGCCGGAGTATTGACCATTATTGAAGTCGCCCAAGTACAGAACTTTACCTGAATTCGCATAAAGCTTGCCCTTGCCGTTGTAAACCCCGTTTTCAAAACTCCCGTTATATAAGAGTTGCTCCCCTTTATAAAGCTTCCCCTGGCCTTTAAAAACCCCGTTACTGAATTCACCCTTGTACCTTACTTGGCCGTCCGGCTCGAACAAGGTCCCCTGACCGCTGAATTCACCGTTGCTGAAGGCTCCCTCATACTTTACCTTACCATTGGGATAATAATATGTACCCGGTCCCTCGAAAACACCCTTGGCAAAGTCTCCCTCATACAACAGGACCTTGCCGGGTCCGAATAGTTTGCCGGTACCCTCATAGACACCGTTTTTAAAGGGTCCTTCATAGATCAGTCGATTTTTCCCATTGTAGCGCTGTCCTTGCCCATCATATTTACCTTCTTTCAGGATCCCGATATAGACTAATTTTTTGTCTTCGTCGACAACCCTTGCAATGCCGGTAAATTTGGGCAGCTTTCCTTGTTTTTCAACCAGTGCGGTGGGAATGTCAATATAGTTTTTGACCTTCTCATAAGCCTTAGGCCCGGCAGTTGCTCCTAATAGAACTATCAATAGAATTATCAGCAACAGTTTTTTAGCAACGTAATACCGACCGATTTTTACATACGATTCGAGTGATACGGCTTTTTTCCCCAGTGCATTTTTAAGCTTATCCTGCAGCTTCAGACGGAAGGTAGCCGGCGCCGTTTTTAAACGGTTGACTTTGGAATATACCCTCGAAGTATATGGATAAAAAACTGCCTTTATGAACTTTTCTATTTCATAGTTCATTCTGGGGAACATTCTAATGACTCCTTCAGATAATCTTTCATCATCCCTAACCTTCCGCCGGGACTATCAAGATAATTAACGTGCTATGTTAAATTGAATCCTCTTTGCGATAGGCCCACCATCTTACGGTTACGCCAAATTCTTTGGTATGGGCCTTCAACCGGGCACCGATCTTAAAGGTTCCGCGCTTCGGATACACCGTTGCGCCCAGGAGTACGCAGGCCGTGAGCGATTCGTAAGCCTTCTTGTTGAAAACCTCCAAATCGCCGTAATGGATCTGTTCATCATAGCTTTCGTCCAGGGCCGATAAACTGGTATCCCCCTTTTCGACCAATCCAAAGGCAATTACGACAGGACCTAATCCCAGTTTATGATCAATTTCGTCGGAAAAATAGCTGTGCCCTACCTTGGGAAACAGCCCGAACTCGACTTCCACCGTGCCAGTAGCCACTTCACCGAAGAGAAATTTCGGTTCCGGCATCTCGAAATTGAATTTGAATTCATTGGTATCGCTATAAAAATCGACCGCTACCTGGGGTTCGTCTAAATCCTTTACCAGTTTGGCCTGGGAACTGGCCCGGAAGGGAGTTGCCAGCGATTGGCTATCCAGTTTATCGAGCTGATAAATAAGTTCGGTATTGGGCAAGTATTCTCCGAAGGGCACTGGTATCACCTTATCAATTACGAAGGTGGTTCCGGTTTGAATGAAGTTAATTTGGGCCAGGCATAGGCCTTGATCCGAAGCCATCATCAGGCATTCATTCAGGCTCTTCTCATAATAAGCCCGCAGGATCCCGTTTTTGATCGATCCATTTATCGTGCTGACTTCATAAATGTCTTGAACCGCCGCTATCTTTTCCTTGGTTCCGGTGTTTATTTTCATACTGTTGTTCCTAACGAAGACTCTTCCCTCAGCCTTATTCTTTTGCATCCGGGCGGCATAGGATAGCTCGTATTCGTTTTCATTCATGGCTCCGGTTTCCTCGAAGCTTACCTTCACGTTGTCCTGACCGTTCCCGAATACTATGTTTTCGCCGCAGAGCTCATATTCAAAGGCTATCTTGTCGCTATTAGGCGCCTTTTCTATTCTTATCGCAATATTAAATAGACCGCCCTCGGCCACATACTTATTTATGGTCTGAATTACCCGGACCTGCTCGTCTTCATAAAGCACATTACTGCTGATGAAAAGCCGGGATATCGCGTTATTCCGGTATTCCGGCGGTGTTTTCCTCATAAATAAGCGGAATCCTTCGGCTACCCTATTGTACTCGCTTTCTTCTTCAGCCTGGGCTACCGAGTGCACCGGTTCCTTGCCCTTTTCATCATATGCTATGTACAAATAAGCAATCTGGGAGAAATCGCTATCCGAGAAACCCTGTAATAACGAAAGTTTTTGGGTAACCGGCGTGGATACCACTATTTCGCGGCCGGACCCGTCAATTGCCAGACCCGGTTCGATGGAAACCGTTTTTTCGTCCACGTAAACCACCTGCAAGCCGCTGACAATACCCGAGCCGTGCAGCAGCCGGTTGGTAAGCCTGCGTTTATCATTTACATACTTCTGCTCGATTTCAAAATCCCTGACGGTTAGCAGCTTACCGTAAAAATACCGGTTGCGCTCAAACGGAAAAAGTTTTGAATTTTTCATACTTCGTCCTCCCAAATTATATACTGGTTACCTTTTGCCCCGGCTAATTCATGTTGTCCTTCCCCTCGACCAAAACCGTTTCAAAAGGAATACTGGCCCCTTCACTGAGGAAGAGCGGAGCAACTTCAGTCAACGCACTGTTTATCCCCAAATAGGAATGGGCATCCAGATACAGATTTTCCCCGAGAATAACCAGATGAGCTTCTGAAAAAGCCGGCTTTTCCTCCTCCAGCAATCTTTCTATTTGCATTGCCATCCGTCTGGTTTTAAAGCATTCCTTTTTCATCAGTACAATAAAGCTGTTAGGATCCCTCATGTAAAGCTTCTCCATCAATGTCGCCATCTCCGGATTATCTTTCATATATTTGATCTGGGGGTATTCTACGATAAAGGGCTTTTCCCCGGTAAAAACCTCAATTAGCCTTATTAATCCCTGCCGGGTCCCCCGCTTCCGGAAGATCTCCGGTGAGTTTTCCACATATCTGCGCAGGATCTCTTCATCCCAGTCCTGATCTTCAGGAACGCCAATCCAGGTGGCTAGCCAGCGCAGGAACTCACCATCCCTAACCCTGACATCAAAGTAACTGGGAATTGCCGCGATTTCTTCATCGAAACCGTCAAAAAAGCTCTCAAAAATAGCTAAAAACCGGTCTAAGAAATCGCCCCCAGCATCATCCTGATAAACCAAAGGCAGGTACTGCAGCAACGGTTTTCTACGGTAATAGACCCTTAGGCGATTGATGGACGGCCCTTCGTGATTAGTACCCTTTAACTGCAGCCCCAACCAAAGATAACGGCCCTTAGCCTTTTTTATCAGTAGGTCATAAGGATTCAATACGGTTTCCTGCCAGAATCCTTCCATAGCATGCAATTTTTCTGCAATGCTTAAATCCTCTCGCTTGATGAAATCATCTATTTTCCAAACCTGATTTTTATAATTGAAGGTATCCTCATCCGCGGCAAAATAGGATAGCAATATCTGTGTTTCATCCGGAATATCCGCGAGCAGCTCTATCCTATGCCATTCGTTCTCCAGCATCTGGCTGTCAAAGGCACAGGAAAGATAGATTCCCTGATTACCTCCTGATGCCAGATCAAACATAATGTTTCTCTTCAGATTAAAAAGATGCAGGTTGTCCGTCTCTCCATTGTATGCAACAATCCTGCCGCCTTCCTCCAGGATCATTTTGTCGATACTTCCCCGGTAGCCCGTAATCTTCTCCAAATTTCCGCCTGCGGAATCGAAGATATACACAAAACGGTCATCTTCGGCCTGGGCATCCAACCTCCGGCGGTCCCCCAGGTAAATGTTATGATCCTTATCTACGCCCAGCCCAGACGGTTTTTCCAGCATATTCACCGGAAAGAGCAAGGTTAATCTGTCGCCCTTATCCTGCGAATAAAGCCTGCGTTCCCGCGAATCCAGCAGGAACAACCGGTTATCCGCATCGCAGCATAGCGAAAACCTTTCTCGCCGCCCGGGGTCATCCAAATCAGCTTCATCCCACACCATGCCTTCCAGCGGTATCCGCTCCAGCAACTGACCATTCTTATCATACTTGAGAATATCCACTTTATTGGTTGCCCCTTGCGGGGAAGCCCCCTTAGGCCCATTTACCGCTAATATATAAAAGAAACCGGCCCGATCAGCCACTACCGCCAGCGGGAGTATCCCTTGACCATCTATTTCCCCTTTACTCCACAGGGGGTAGGCTTCCTGGCAGGAAAAAGCAATCACCGGTTCCTCTCCCGCCGGATCTATCACCAACAGGGTATCATCAGCTACCGCTATTAGCGCATTATTGGTGAATAACCCTTTACCCCTTCTGATAAGACATTCACAATTATGTCCCTGAAAATCATAAACCCATATATTAGCCATATCGTCGAGGATATAGATTAAGATCCTTCTATCGATGGCAAAGTCTTTAATAAACCAGGGCCGGTCATTTTCATCAGGCATAATGGTTATTTCCGGTTGGTAACTATATATCGAACGTAAAGCCAGCCCCTCATCCGTAACATGGAGGTTGGATGTGTGCCCTCTTTGCCAGGTCCTTTTGCTTTTCATGGAAAAGTATCTGCCACTCATCACTCATTTACGTCCTTCACTTCAATTTCGTATGAACCGGCCACCGGCAACCCATAGGGCGGAAGCTCAACATCTCCCGCCGCGGTTACCCGGGCGCCGCTGCCGTCAGCCATCAGCCAAAGTTCACTTACATATTCCACTCCGGGGACTTTGTTTAAAAGAGCCAGGATGTCGCTCTTAAATACCGTACCGTTGAAATCCCATTTATAAACACCTTTTATACTTTTAGAGGGATCCAAAAAGCTATCCAGCGCAGCAACCATTCTGGCCTGATTGAAGTCCCGGGTTCGAACCATGATAATTGCTCTTACCGAAACCTCAACGTATTCCGGTGGTATAACATGGATCTGGGATCCGATCAGCCGGTAGTCTTCCAGATGTCTTTGTACGTTTTTCAGCAGATTTTGACTGGGCAGCGGCCGTTCTTTATCGCTATAGGGTATTACCACCACGGAAACCTGTCCTTCCGCCTTTATTTCCGGATAACCGGGCATATGTGGCGAAAAGCCTGGTATTGCCTTGGCACAGGCCATTCTAACCCCGGGTGTTTCCAGTGCTAATGCTTCATAATCAGCGGCGGTTACCGCTCTGGTCGGCGCAAAATACTCCCGTAGTATTCTTTCTTTGGCGGAATCCAGTGTCTCCGCATCCTTCCCGCCATTGGCCGCTTGCAAATTAGATACTTCGCAAGATAAGGGATAATTATCGCCGATTCCAAATTCAAACGGATTGTTTTCCTTGATGTTTCCCCGGCTGCCCGCCGTGGTCATGCAGGATATGATGCAAATATTATCAATATCAGCGGGCTCTGGAATTGCCCCCTGTTCGTCATTTCCGAAATAAATCAGACCCTTTTCACTATCCAAGACAAAATGCCGATCATCCGGACCGGAAGCATCCAGATCCTCGACCTGGGTCCAATCCTGCCAGACCATAGGCTGTTCACTATTAACCCGGCTGCCGGTCTGAATTCTCAAGCTATGTACCCCGGATAGGCCTTCGGGAAGGTAATAGGCCTCATTGGGCAGCCCATTCCCTTGCCCAATCAGCCTCTTGTCAACAAATTGCGGTAGATAGGAAATGACTCTAATATTCCTATGAATCGAATGATTTAACTCCCCTTCAGCTAATGGGCTTAACCTGACTCTGCTGCGCATTGCCGCCGGGTCTTTTTCTATGTAGAAGCTCTCGCTGCCCGCCGCAAGCTGCTGCAAATCATTAACTTCCTGCCAGTAAACCCAGTTTCCGCAGTCATCTTGCACCTGCAAGCGGTTAATGCCATAATATTGCGGAATATCTTCGAAAACAAATATGGTATCCTCGCTGCCGTCCCAGTGCAACGATTCCAGGTTGCACAAGGTTTCCGTTTGCCTGGCCCTTACTGTATTCAAGGATACCTGGGCCAACCGGGGGGCGGTCTCATAACCCTCCTCGGCCACTTCGCACTGCAGCCAGTACCTGGGCTTGTCAGTTGCGGGATTAATTTTGAGCGGTTCCATAGGCGATTCGATAATTACTTCGAGGATGCCATCCCTGGAAAAATGCATGCTTTCATCATTAACGATTTTCACCGGCAGCCAGGCTCCGTCGTGCCCATCCCGGCCGAAATACTTCCAGGCCACCTTTCCGGAAGGCAGCATCTTAAATTCATTCTCATTCCAATTGCCGCGGGGAACCGGAAATGCGTCAAAGAGATCCAAATAAATATTAAGCTGGCGGTTCTCCTGAATGGGCTGGTCCAAACCGATTAGTATTCGATTCCCCTTCTTCGCCTCTCGACCAAAAACCGGATACCCTGACCGGTTGTAGCGGTTTGGTGAAGTGAAATCCATCGTTTCCTTGCCGGTGGTCACCATAATTTTTTCAATAGTCAGGGGATGATAAAACAGTTTCTTTAACGTTTCAAAGATCAAGTTTCCCGTGGTAAGTTGGGTTCCTCCCGGAATACAAAAGCCTGCACCGGCCTCCGCGAATTTTATATAGGTTTGGGCGGGGCGGGCTAATCTCGGCTTTTCGCCCAGCAGCCGCAGGAACTTTAATTCGTTTAGGCTGGTAATGCGGTTCAGCCGATATTGCTGTATTTCGGTTACCCAGGCCAAGAGCTCCAGGAGAGTAATCCCGGGGTCATGAAAGTTTTCATCGCTCCATTCGGGATTTAACCTGGAGATCGCCCGGCGGGCGTTTTCGATTATTTCTTTAAATGTCCTGTCATCCAGGTTTTCAATGGGTAACATAGCCTGCCTTCTCTCCGGGGAAATGTTAGTATTCTCTAAGCCAGCCTGGTTACAATGTGGTGATTGCCGTTTACAACCAGCCCGTGGGGTATTTCTGCAACCTGATCCAGTGATATTTCCTTCCGGTTGCCCTTATCAGCAAGATGAACTGATATACTTATCCGGTCCAGGTATTTAACTCCGCTGACCGACTTAAGCAGTGGATATAGGTTATTGGCATGAACCATATCGCCAATCTCCCAGCCCCGGCCATTATAATTTCCGGTTAGTGGATGAAGGAATTCTTCCAGCTTTTGCAGCGCTTCCTTTTCGGAGCTAATCAAATCACTCATGCCATTAACAATGAGAACGGCTGAAACGGAAATCTCCAAGAATGCCGGCGGAATAATTCGGATAGCTCCGGTATGGGCAATAGTTGCCGCGGTCCTTGCCGATAAGGCCTCCTCAACCCGGCCCCTCAATTCTTCAAAGGTGTTCTCATCCGCCCGTATGCTTTTATGCAGGATGACCATGGTTACGTGACCGCTTTTTCTCCTGCCGTATTCGTCATGATTGGCCAGGCATTTGATTTTTGCGATATTCTGGGAGGCCTGGCGGGCAATCCATATAAAATCCGCCTCGGTCACCGCGCGGTTACGGTTTTTCAGACTGCTAGGCGCCCGTACCAATATTTCCTCCATGGTTTCCGCTTCACAGCCACCGCTCGAGGGATAAGGATTGGTAACCTTATCTATAAAGGCAATGGGAATCTGCAATTGGTTTATTTCACCCGCCGCCAGATTACCCTTGCTGCCTCCGCCTATCTTGTACTTGAGCATAACCTTATTGCTTCCTGCCGCCGACGGGATCATCCCGTGGCGTCCATCACCGAATTGAATCTGTCCTGTCGCCAGATCCAATTTGAAGTGGCGTTCATTGGACTCGGAGTTACTAAAGCCTTCAACTTCCTCCCAGCGAACCTGACATTTAAGAATCTTGCCGCCGCTGTCGCGAACAATCATCAGCCGATCCGGGACTTTCTCCAGCAGCGCCTCAATCTCGTTCTCAGACAGGTCCCGGGTTTCGTCCACCCACACCTCAACTTCATGGGCGGGTGCTTTAAGTATTCGGTATTGGTTCCCCAGGAGCCCCGGTTGTTTTTCGGCGAACTCTCCCGCTATGCTCTCCTGTTGAACCGCATATATGTTATTCATCTGGATAGCCATGACTTGCGGCAATTTATCCAAGAAATGCGCCTTTTCGTATTTCCTATCACGATTCCTGATTTTGAGCCAGTATGCTTCAATCCCATACAATGTTTCCCGGGTAAAATCAGGCGGCCCGGCGAAGCTCACCATCCCGCTTTTAGTTAAATTCTTGGTATTATCCGCCACTTTCAATGAGAACCAGCCGGTTTTCAGCCCCTGGCTTCCCAGATACTCCCACTCCAGGGCCGGTTCTTTTTCTTCTTTAAAATCAAAGCTGTCCAGGTTAAAGAACATATTAATAGGACCGTTCACCGGTGCTGATGTAAATCCCAGCAGCAGAGAGGGCTCCTCGCCGTCCATCCCGACGAATGGGTAGAAACTCGCTTTATTATCCAGGTGAAAGGTGGTCCAATCAATCCAGCTCAGATTATTTTCCGTCAAGATTATCCCGGCGTTCAGGTTCTTACCGCCATAATCATAATTGAGCCTTATCCGCCGGAGGACCGGGGTCTGATACTGGGTAAAGGCATAATACATATTTTCGACATCCACTATCCGGGCCCGGATCCATAAGCCTTCCAGGCCGTTGACATCGGTCTGGCTCAGATCACCGGGGCATTTGAATTTTACGATCTTTCGGCCCGCCTCCGGATAATCAAAAATCCCTTCCCCTGCTTCACCGGTCATTAACTTAAGCCAGCTTTTCCCGTTCCAATATTCCCAAACCACCCGGGAAACCGATACATCCTTGGTTTGTTTGCGCTTTATATCATTCTCCTTGATAATAAGCTTCCATTTGATCACCGGTATGTCTTCGGCCACCATGGAATTGGTCATGAAGCCCAGATCAAATTCCAATGATATCAGGGCATCTTTCTTGCTAAAGACCTCATCATTGCCTATATAAAAGACATTGTGCGGCGCAAAAAAAGTCCCGAATGGCATACACTCGGTCTCTTCAACCTGGGTTTCACTGGCAAACAGCACCGCGGGCAAAATCCCCTCCTGTTCTGTTGCATCTATAAACTGGCTCCGGAGGGCAACCCCATTTATAGCAGGAATCCGCCAGGACTGGCTCGCTTCAGGTGATTCCATATCCGCCATTTTTTCAGGTATCAAGGGGATTACCTGGCATCTTATCCAATAACCCTCTTGTTCATTTATTTTTGTCGGGATAATCTCGACTATATCCGGCTTAACCAAAACCAGGTCGGGACCCTCCGCTTTTACCTCTTCAAAGGAAGTCCATCCATCAGCCGAGAAAAACGACCATTCATAGGTTTCGGTATCCGCCAGCATTCCCACCAGCTTTTCCAATTCTTCAGATATACCAGATTCCCAAAAACAAATGGAGAATTTGGTCTTTCCCCGGACCCGGAGAATATTCTCCTGCGCTATGTACAGGCAGTGACATTGCAGGTTTTCTTCGGTGAATACGTCAAAGGCTCTAAATCTGGTTTCCGGCAGTTCTTTCTTGTCTTCCGTTTCATAATGCTTAACCCGGGTAATCCGGTCCAAGGCCGGACTTAAATTGAATATCTCAATTATTTCCGCGGGTGTTACCAAAAAGGGCTCGGTTGTTTCAAACGGTATCGGTTCATTTTCAGTAGGAGGTTGAGCAAAAACTTGAGTTCCGGCCGGTACGAGAACCGGCTCTTTCGCCCCCGAACTGAGATCAAAATGCAGCATGGCCTTGGCCGGCTGCGGCGGGAGCCCGCTAATACCCAACAGATTATAGAAAGCCTTCCGGTTTTTCTGAGGAACCCGATTCAGTCGCTTGATGTTTTCCTCTACCATTTCAGCAAAAATGGACAGCAGGGTGGAGCCTGACTCGGCTGAATCAGGGGAAAACCGCCATTCATGCGTATAATATGGCGCCAATCCGGCTAAATACTCAATTATTTGATCCCGATCCCGGGGATCAATTGGGGGAGGTAACATCACAGACTTCCTCTCTGCTGTAACAACTAGTTATCCGACACCTTCGTTAATATAGAAAGGGTAGACCAGATTGAATAGATTATTGGTAGCTCTGACCGTATAAGTGATGGAAATGTTCAGTTTTCCCGGCACCTCGTCGTCTAAGGCTACGGCAACCTTAACCTCGTCAACCCGTGGCTCCCAAACGGTAATGGAATCCTTTATCTTGTTCTCGAGCAGTCGCAGGGTAGTGACATCGGTTACTCCGAAGACAAAATCCCTTAATTCACAGCCGAAATCCGGCCGCATTATTCTCTCGCCCTTGGCGGTCCCCAGAATGATGCGGATGGATTCCCGGATATCCTCTTCACCTTCGGCCATCTTTATTTTTCCGGTGGTCGGGTCTACCTCAACCGGAAATTTCCAGCCCCGGCCCATAAAATTACTGCTCATATTTTTGCTTAATAACCCCTTTAAATCATTAATTGATTTTAACCAGCAATCCACCTATGTTAACAAAGCCGCTCTTTACATCGGTCATCAAGCTCTTAACCGAGAATTTGCCGGTTACTACATCAACTTTGGGGGCAACTATTTGCACCCCGGATCTGCTCATGTTAATAAAGCTGGTCAATCCTCCCCACAGCGTAATATTATTCGGGGCAATAATATCAATACAATTCAGGAATTCATTAATATAAATAGCGTTTAACCCCGCGCTGATGGTAATCATGCCCAGTATGTCGCTGAAGTGCACTTGCATGCCCATGCGTGAACTGAGGGTAACCCCCGACAGGAGGGTGCTATCATCAAAGCGCAGTTCATGCCCTTTGCGGGACACTATTTTTCTAACATTATTGGTCTGAAAACCGGTATCATCTCCCGGGGGCGGGGTATTTTCACGATCCCACAGCATTCCTATTACATAGGGCTCCTCCGGGTCTCCCAGCAGAAAGGCCACCAACACCTTATCGCCTACCTCGGGAATAAAAAGGCTGCCGATCCCGGGTCCTGCCATCATAGTGGCTACCGGGGCCCAATCGGTTTCACTGTTATCTTCTCTAATGGTTAAGCTAACCTTAACCCGGCCCAGCCCCTCCGGGTCCTGATTATTGGTTACCGTCCCCACCACTACGCCGGATATTTTTTCGTCTTTCTCCTCGAGTCCCTGCGTAAGAGTATCAAATAAACTCATATCGTGTTACCTCCTACTGTAAAAGCTGTTATATAACCTCCACTGCTTATGACATGATTGACGGTTTCCAGATAAAAAAGCGTGTTGTTTGATTTGCCTAGTCCGAGTATTTCTACATAACTTCCGGCCCTCATTTCAGGTATCCCGATGCATTCTCCGGAACCTTTCACAAAGTCCATGGCTTTTTGGTTCAAAATAGCGTTCGCCCTTTCCTCGGCTTCAGCTTTGGACTTGACCACCCGATAGGCATGATAGGTGGTTAATTCCTTGGCTACCGTCTGGAGCAGATCCTTGCCCGTAGTGGTATTGTGGCCCAGCCGGTCGATTTCCTTGGAAACACCCTGTATGGCCTTGCTGTGGTTCTCTTTATCCGGTCCCCTTACGATTACCTTGTTTACCTGATTGGAGAGGTTGATGGATGTCGTAAAAAATCTTAAGCTCCTTCCCCATTCCAGGGTTACTACCGGTACCTTTTCCCCTTGGTGCGGCTTCTTAAAATACAATGTATTATCCAATACATAGAACTCATAATCCACTTTGATCGCCAGGCTGTTAACAAATCTATAATCAGATGTCGCGTGTTTTTCAACTATATCGTGAACCACTTTGGTCTCATCCACCTGCAGTTCGAAACCGTATTTCTTCCCGATCTGGCGTACTACCTCGCTGTATTTGACTTTTTTCCAGGTCTTGGACTTCTTCCCGCTCATCATAAGGAATGATTGGTCCATCCCGGACACCGTCAGCGTAGGCATGCCATCCTCCGGATACTTGATATCCACCTTGGTAATTACCCCCTTAAAAAAGGGTTCCAGCTTATCCGCATATCCGATAGATATTTCAACATAGGTCGCCAGACGAAAATACGAATTTACCCATCTAAACTCCCGGTTAACCGGATCATAGGCATTGGCGACTGTAAAGGTAAAGGCATCCGCCGCAGATTTACTGGCGGTGTGGATACTTAGATACGACACAGCGGCTCCGATGGAGTTCAAGTTGGTTCCATCCACCACAATCCGGAAAGCTGGGGCAAAAAAATTATGGTATTTTGTCTCCAGTTCGGTATATGTATGTCTTTTCCCGCTTCTGACTACCTTGCTCATAATTCTTAGCAATCTCCTGATGGATAATAATAACCTTCACCCTTGCTACGACTCCAGCGGCGGTATCACCAGCTGCTTTCCCGCCTCCAATTCCAGCGGATTATCTATATTATTGGCCCGGGCGATCTCTCTCCAGCGGCCCGGATCATCATAGGCCTGCGCTGCTATCATGCAGAGCTGTTCATTTTGCTTCAAAACCCTTTGTTTGGTACGGTCGGAGGATTGCCGTGGTATATGCTGGAGTTGCTCCTTCATGCTCTTGAATTCCCGGAATGATACGGCCAAGGTGGCCCGGACCGGTATACCGGAATCCATGAACATGGTGAACTTCTGGGTAACCTTGGTCACATGGCCGCGGAAGTTGAGCGACCCCCACACGAAGGTACACAGCGGCGGCGCGTGCAAGTCCTTGTCCACCGACAGCAGCCCGGATATTTTTGAGGTATGCTTGCGCACATCCTCTCTGGCTTCGCTGGTATCAAAGAATAACTCCATGTTAAGCGTAGCGGCTTCTCCGCTGATAAACTGCGATATTGGCGAGGACAACCCGGGTATCTTTTTCGAGGCGTAGCTATTGCTGGCTTCCAGGGAATAATGGCTGGGGTTGAAAAGAACCTTGATGGTATCTACGCTCCCGTCTCCCTTTTCCACGTTAATTATCGCCTTTTCCAAGCCCATCCGTTATCCTCCTTTCCCATCCGAAGTATTACAGGCCTCGTCTTTCCCGCTCAAACTCAAGCCGTCTTTCAATTTCGTTATAAACATTGTTAACGATTCGCTCCATATTGGCCTGATCAATCTTGATTTCTCCTGCATCGCTGAAAACCTGACTATTAAACACTTCCTCATTCCGGGTTGGTACGGTTTTAGGCTCCACCTCAGGCTCTTTGCCCTGACGGTGATATTCTATCTGCGAGTACTTGGAAAAATCTTCGGGTCCACTCGCCATCGTAACGATTCCCGGCACATTTCGGTGGAGTATGCTAAGCTCAGTCAACCCAGGTCCGGTTTCCCATCTTCCCTGGGTATTAATGAAAAACATCTGGTTTTTCGTAATCATCCCAGGTAGGGTGGCGGCCTCTTCTTTATAAACAGCTATATTCCGGGTACTACTGGTATCCTGATTCAACTGCCTCATCTTCTGGATAAGGAAAGTCGGTCCTTCCCGGCTGGCACTCGCTGTTCTATCGCCGTTATTCAGTCCGGAATCATTCAACAATTCAGTTAATGCTGTGTTATACCATACCCGGTTCCAGGTCTCCGCAAATATATCGGTGGATTTCTGCATCCATCGTTTTAGGTTATATATATAATCGAGCGTCTGGTCTTGCTTGGGGTAGCGGGGTTCCCTCCGTTGCTTTTCCTCTTTTGCTCCGCCGGGCCGCGTATAATAATAAAAGCTCGGCGGTCCTTCAATAAATTCGCTATATTCCGGCCCTCTTCCGGCGGCCCTTCCCCGGCCCGCTTTCAACAAGTTCCATATCTCGATCTGCTTTCGCAACTCATGTTGTCTGAAGTCATGGCTCGCCTGAAAATTTTGAATTACCCTCAGGCGCTCGGCCACTTCAGCGATATACCAGCCCGGCATAATGGTTTTTCTATGCCGACGTATCAATAACTCCGGTGCATTATTTGAAGTTGCGCCGCTTACCGCCAAATCGCCGGCAGTTGGCTTCTGATAATCATATAACTGGGTCTGCGTGACCATTTCTTTATCCTCGACGGTTTGCGCCGCTGATTTATATAATTCTCGCCGGCGGATTCTTATAAGGTATTCCAGCGGGTAGCGGATAAGGTCCTGCAGCCGGTTCAGACTTTCCGCCATCACTAGATTCTGTTGGTAACGGTCAATTCTTTGAACCATCAGCGCGGCCGACTCGAAGTATTGATCCTTTGCCTCACTCAGGCCATCTGCCGGTCCCGTGGTTAATGTAAAACGGTTTATGTCAGTCGGGATATCAGCCTTACTAACCGAACGCATGCTTGGCATATTCATCTGTTCCATTAGTTCAATAACCCTCAGCAACTGCTGTTGTTTTCTCCAAATTGCGGTTTCCTGAACGCTCTTTTCATCAAGCAGCCCATTATAATTCAGTTTTTTATTATAAACCAGGTCGGTTCCCGTCCCCTGAACTAGCAGCTCATATGCCCTTCTAGCGATTAGCTCCCTGGCGGTCTCCGGCATTATATCCACGGGACCCGCTTTCGGTTGGTCCGGGCTATCCCCTGCCCGGTTGGTATTCCCCAGTTCTGCCCAATCCAGGGTTGGCCGGGTTTCTATTACTGCATCCTGCTCCTGCTGGCGGTCCGGTTCTGACTCTTTAATGGTTAATCTGGCCGGCAGCCCTTCACCCGCAGACTGGGTATCTCCCTCCGCTGGTTTTATCTGACTCTCCTGTAATGCGCTGATCCGCTCCAGTTCAAGTTTTAACCATCTTTTCTCCCGCAGCCAATCCTGCCTATAGCTGAATCGCCGGGGCTGAGTGCCAATTTGTTCGGTTAAGCCTTCGCCCTGTTCCAACTTATTTTCAATCGCTTCCTTGATTTCACGGTTTAAGTGTCTTAAGCGGGTAGTTAACCTTAACCGGTGGTTCTCCAAAACCTGGCGTTCAAAGGTCATTTCCTCTTCCAGCCGTTTTATCCGGTGCAAATGATGGCCTTGGTACCAGTCCAGCCAGCTGTTATATCCCATCAGCTGCTCTCCGGAGCTGTCTTCCTTAAGATAACCGGGTTGCCTATGATCCCGGTTTTCGGCCATACGCCCCGCATGCTCTGCTGATGTAATATCATAATCGGTAAACCGTTTTCCCGTCTGATAATTCATGAATTGGTTATGCAGGTTTCTCATTATGTTTAATATTGCAGAAGTTGTCTGTTGTTCATAGTTCAGCCTTCCCATACTAACTCGTCTTAGATCGCGGCTGAACCTGCGATTGGTTTCGTCTTGGGTGAGGGATAGCGCTTGCCGTAGCTTTCTTCCTGCTGGGGAACCCACCCTGGTCTCTGCAGGGCCATATGCGCTCCAGGGCTCCATAGCCGGTCTTGCTTCCGCTCCGAAAAGTGTTTCTCCGCCTATGCTTTGGGCTGACCACGACCTATCCCCGCTTATCATGGGGGGCGCTTGATACCCCCCCCAACCGGAAATAGTTGCTGGCCTAATATATCTTTGCAGGCTTAAATACCATCTGTTAATATACTCCAGTCCCGGGCCACTCAGATCACGACCAATACTGCGGCTTTCTTCATTCTGCCGGGCAAGGCTAAATGATTCGGGATAGTAACTGTCTCCGGAAAACGAATGGTAAAGATTAAAAATCAAGCTATGGTTATAGATATTCCGGTAAATCCGGTTGCCTTGCTTTCCTTTAGATGGGTCCTTCCTTAATATCATGGATATGCCGTGGAAAAAATTTTCACTGAATAAACCGTACTTGTTACGGATTCTGCCGGAAAAGCCCAAGTCTATCAAGCTCACCCCGGTGTATCCAGTTTTAATGCCCTTAGCTATAAGCATAATTCTCCTTATTCCTCGGCACAGGTTTTATCGGTCCAAACTGAAACCGTTATAGACCAGTTCCAGCGTTTCAAAGGCTATATTGCTGCTGTTAGCATTCAGCGTGGCACCGGTCCATTTGACCGGGTAGGCCTCGATAAAGCTCCAACTTCTCAGTACTTCCCCGGCTCGGCTGTAAAGGATAATGGCACCGTTTCGCCTGACGATCTTGCCGGATATACAGTCCCGGTACCAGTTGATTAAATCATCGGAGTAGGCCATACCTCTTTTTAGCACCAGGTTGTGGTAACGGGTATGTTTGGGGAATTTATGAGTATAGGAATTCAGCCCGCCTTCTAGGTACTGTTCCATTTCGGTTTCCGCGGTCAAACCAGATATTTCAGAAAATCCGCCAACGACAATTCCCTGTATTTCAACGGAAAAACGGTAAACGCTGCTGACCTTATGTAAGTCATTCACTGGATAACCATCCCTTCAGACCGCGCATACAACTATTTAAAAACATCAAACATGTTTTCCGGCTCATCGTTCAGATTCCGGTTAATCCGGGAAATTTCCTCACACCATCTCCGGCGGTCCTTGTGTTCCATTTGCATTATCTCGTCGTGCGACCATTTGAAATAATACGATATAAAAGCGACCTCTTCATAAATGCGCTCTTCCGGATAGCGGGTTATCCCGCGAACTCCCCCACAGAGTTAACCTCTATTTCAAACTCGTGCTGGCACTTGGGACAGGTTGCTTGAATTTTCGGCATTTCTCCCTCATTGATCTCCTGGTAAAAATTCTGCAAATAGGCCAGATCAGCAATAAAGAGCTTTTCAATAACAGTAGTATCGATTGCCTTCAGGCTGCCCAATTTGGTTATAACCCGGGCCAACAGTATTATTGACAGGTATCCGGGGTTTTGCTGTACCCGGTGATCCCGTAATGGCAATATTTCATCGGCGGCGTTAGCCAGGCGCATAACGCCCTTTTTATGGAGATTGCCGTCGTCATCGACAAATCCCTTGGGCAAGGTAAATTCATATTCAGTTTGAAATGCCATCAGTATTCCTCCTATAAGATTCACGATAGATCGCTTTTTCCACAGTTAATCAAGCCCCCGGCGGATCCTTGATATGTAGCGAGACTTGGCATAGCGGTAATCGCTCAGCTTTTTTCCGTGCAGCAGCCGGTTCTTCTTTAGAAACGGCTGCAACACGGATCAACTTGCCGCAGAGCCCTTTAATCAGTTGCAGCATATTCCAGGTTTTAAGGTATATTATTTTGTGCGTTTCATGCCCTCATGGGCCAGTTCCAGCGCTTCTATAGCTACGGCAGAAGCGGTGGCATTCCAGTCCGGAGCAACGTAACGTGCCGGCCAGGCTTCGATTACCTGCCAGGTCGCCACATCGCTGCCCTCTTCGTCAATGGCAATAATAGTGACCGTCTTGCGCTCAACCTTTCCCGATATACTATCTTCCATCCACTTATACATGTCCATGGAGTCGGTTACGCCCCATTTCAGAGTAATATTGCCGTACTTGGCCAATCCGGGCAGCTTTCTCGGGGTTATCGCTTCATTACCCTCTCTGTATTCCACAATATCCAGCGAAGCATTATATCCGGAAACTTCACGGAAACCCGCTTGCTGAATGCCTTCAATCTCTACCCGGAATCTAAAATTCCTGAAGGGATCCTTCCGTTCGCCAGGCATTCCATTACCTCCTTAATAGTATTTAGTATTTTATTAATAGCTTCGATGATAAAACCTATTGCTCGTTGGTCTTCTGCGTGATGCGGAAGATAACGAATTCTGCCGGTTTGACCGGTGCAACTCCGATTACACAAATCAGCCGGCCATTGTCTATATCATCCTGGGTCATGGTATTACGTCCAATATTGATATAGAAGGCTTCCGCCGGAGTACTGCCCATCAAAGCGCCATCCCGCCAAACCCTGGTCATGAAGGCATCAATGGTCCTTTGCACCCGGGCCCACAACTGCTCGTCATTGGGTTCGAACACCACCCAGTTGGTACCCCTCTTTATGGATTCCTCCAGGAAGATGAACAACCTGCGGACGTTTATATATTTCCACAGGCCGTTGGACGAACAGGTGCGGGCGCCCCATACGCGGATACCTTGGCCGGTGAAATAACGAATCAGGTTAACTCCCTGCGGATTCAGAATATCCTGTTCACCCTTGTTATATTGGCAATCCAGGCCGACGCAGGAACGGACTATCTCGTTAGCCGGAGCTTTATGTACCCCGCGAACCTGGTCTGATCTTGAATAGATGCCGGCCATCGAGCCCGACGGCGGAATGAAGATGTTCTTTTTGTCCAGTGGGTCGAAGACTTGCAGCCAGGGGGCATACATGGCGCAGTAGCTGCTGTCGAATATATTACGGTGAGCCAGCACATCGGCGACCTTTTTACTTTCCCGGGGAATATCCAGAATGGCGACTCTGCTCTTTAGATTTTCACAATGGGCCACCAAGCTCAACTGAACATTAGGATCGGTAACGCCGGGAACTGCTAAAATTGCCACTTCATCATTGTCGATAAAGGACTGCAACCCGGTCCGCTTGCCCGGTCCGAAATCCTCCCCGATAAAATCACTGGCGGCCAATTTGGCCAGCGATCCGTCACTTCCTCCTGATAAAGCGATAACCAGGCTGCCCTCATCATCCTTCAGCCCGGAAATCATTTCAAACGGGGTCAGCACCTCCGCTGCCTTATCCTTGGGGTTGGTATTGTGCGCAATCTTTACCAGGTTGGATTTCTCCGTAACCTTTACCACATAATTGGATGCCGCAACGTTAAGGGAAACCTTTTCGAAGGATTCCGCCTCATCCTTGAAACTAACCTGCATATTGAATTCGCAGGTCATCAATACCTTTACCGGCAGCAGGAGATTGTCTTCAACCTCTCCTTCCAGGGGTGACTCCAGTTCAATTTCATTATCCTGGGACGAAATTACCCGGTTGTATTGTTTGGCATCTCCATCAGTGAAGACCACCACATCGCCGGGATTAAATCCCGCGTTGCTCTTTACCTTATAAGTTTTGGCACCCAGAACTTCATATATCTGAGTTTTGGCTTTACTGGCCGAGCTTAGGGTAAGCCTTATCATATCGCCCCACTCGCCAGGATTGCTGGCACTGATTTGCAGGAGCGGGGACTTGTCTTCCTTGGTGATATTGGTGGAGGCCTTGGCATCAGATGGGGCTACCCGCATAACATAGCACCGCGATCCCCCATTATTGAAAAAATGGTCTACTGCGTAAGCCAGGAAACGGTATTCGCCGAATACATTTTCCGCAAGATACGATCCAAAAATCCTCCGGAAATCGGCCGCACTGGTGATTAGCTCGGGTATCCCCTCAATGGGACCTTTTTGAGCTAATCCGAAGAATCCGGCAGTGCTGGTACTGACGCCTGCCATAGGTACTCCGCCGCTGTCAAACTCCTCAACATAGACACCTGGTGATAAGTATTCTGCCATTGCCCTTCTGGTTTCAATCCCGTTGCACGCTGCGTTGTTTTGCGCAACTTGAAACCAGTTCCCTCCTTTCGATTATTATTAAAAAATAATTTTGATTACATAATTTTAAGGGTACCCAGGTTACGGGTGCTGCCTGCTATAATTTCATATTGAATAGTCTCAACTCCGCCCTCATGGCATATCTGCAACTCAACTTCGATGGAAGGCACCCGCATATTAAAAAAATAAATTACCATTTCGCCTCGTTCATCGGGCATGGTTTCCGTAACCGGCAAAAGAAAGATTCCTCTGGCATGGTCAAATGCTAATGGTTCAAATAGTTCAAAACTGTTATCCCCCTGCAAGCGGCTGATCCGGCAAATCTCGCATTGCTCCATATTCTTTTCTTCTATAAGCAGGGTCTCACCCTCGGTAACCTTGCCATTAAGCCGGGCAAAGGACAACTCCTTGCTCCCTTGCGAAACATTATCCTGAATTATTCGACCTTTGGCGCATTCCCTGGTTTTAACGGTGGCTCTGATCGCCGCGTCCCTCAATATGCCATCTGTCTTATTGATCAACTTCCCGCGTATCAAGGTGGCCGCACTGCTAAAGGAGTATGACGGCAGCGGTTTCAGTCTGACGTATATAACCGGATCGCGGGGGTCAAGTTTATCGGGATCAACCGTTAGGGTTTGGGAGAAATATATATCAGAATTAATCATCAGGGTGTATACCATGCTATCCAGATCGATAAAAACAAAGATGCCCTCTTTTTTACGGAGCGGTCTTTTCGGGGTCTCAGCCAACGTTATCATGATATTCCCGTTACGTACCCGCTCGCCGTTAAAGTCATCGATCACACACACTACAAAGGAAACTCTGGTTGTAAAGCTTAGATTTATCAATTGCTGCATGGAGTTCTACTCCTTATTGCTGCTGACTTCCAGCACTCTTCCTACCGAACGCGTCCTCATCGAATCAACATAAACCGGCCCCACCAGGTAACTGACGGAAAGCTTATAGGGAACATTGGGAAAGGTCCACAGCTTCATCATCAGGTCGAAGGGCAGGTTATCTATCACTACCCGGACTTCCTCATTTTTCTCAGCCAGGGTGCCCATCAGGTTCGGCCCGCGCAATATCGCATTATCAAACAGCGCCTGCATGGCCTTGCCCATGATCCGGTGCTCATCCGCCGTTCTAAAACTGATCTCGGCATTGGAGTGGGCGGTAAGCAGGTAGTAGAGATCTAAAGACAACGGGGGATACCCCACGGTTTTGCTGTTAATGGGCACTGCTTCGTTGTGACGGAACTCGCCGCTCTCGATAATATTGTATAAAAAGAGGGTCAGCCTGAAATCGCCTCGTTCCGCCGGTGAGCCCAGCCCGATCATTTCCGGCTGCGGAATAATTTCCGGGCATAAATTATCCCTTAAAACCTTGAGCATGGAGTTGCCCACATCAGCTACCACATTAAAAGAACCCAATCGATATCCTCCCATTCCACCCCTGCACTACATTAACCGATTTATATGAATATATCTGTATACTCGGGGAATTCCTCGGCTACCAGAACCTTTCCCGTCTTCTTCATTTCAAATCTGGCGGCGGTGATGATTTCCGCCATCCCTACCGGGTGTTCCCGCTCGGCAGCCAAAAACGCCGCATATACCGCCATATTTTTGATATTTCCACCAGTAACCTCGAATTTTTTTGCCAGGTACCGGTAATCAATGTCCGTAGCTAAAGGTGTCTCTTGCGGGAATATTCCCCGCCAGAGTTTTTCCCGGTGCTGCACATCCGGGAAAGGAAAATAGATAATAAACTGAATTCTTCTTAAAAAGGCTTCATCGATATTTTTCATGTAATTGGTGGCTAAAACCGTGATCCCGTCATATTCCTCCATCTTCTGCAGGAGAAAAGCCACCTCTATGTTGGCGTACTTGTCATGGGCATCCTTGACCTCGGACCGCTTGCCGAACAGCGCGTCGGTTTCGTCGAAGAATAGAATAGCGTTGCTGTATTTGGCTTCATCGAATATCTCTTTCAGATTCTTTTCCGTTTCACCTATGTATTTGCTTATTACCTGGGAAAGATCTATCTTGTATATCTCCAGCATCAATTCCCGGGCCAGCACCTGGGCTCCCATGGTTTTTCCGGTACCGGGCGGTCCGGAAAAGAGGATGCTGAGGCCTTTGCCATAGGCTAATTTGTTGTGGAAGCCCCAGTCTCCATATACGGTATTGCGATACTTCACCTGGTTGCAGGCATTTTGGAGCTGTTGTTTCTGCTCGGGGGGAAGGATCAAGTCCTCCCACCCATATTTGGCCTTGATCGGGGTCGCTTTCCTTTCCAGGTGATGATGCACCTGCCCATAGCAGGCAGTATACAGATTTTCCGTGGTCAGTTCTCCGGGACTGTCTTTGTCCCAACTGCTCAGGTTTTTGGCCGTTATAACCGCATTCTCTATCTGCCCGGGCGTAAAATTAAACTTGTTGGATACTACCGCCCAGTCAGTTTTTCCGGCAAAATCATGGGCTCTCGCAAAATGTTCCCAAAGGTCTTTTCGCTCATTTTCCCGGGGCAATTCCAGCGGTATGGAGATATATACATATTCCCGGAAGCGCTCCCGCGGTTTCCACTGCACCTCGGATAACAGAAATACAATCCCGCGGAAAAGCCGGAAAACATCCAGCAACGTAACTAGTTTTTCGTCGTTTCCTGCTTCGTCCAACAAGCATTCCACTTGATCAAAACACACTACTGCCTGGTGCAGGACTGCTTCAAACAGTACCGGTTCCAGGGCGTCTTTCAGGGGTTCGTTGGCCCAGATCAACCGTTTCATGTCTACCAGCAGCAGCTTTTGCTCAAATCTCCGGCAAAAGTGCTGTACCTGAAGCTTTTTGCCGGAACCGGTTCTCCCCCAAAGCTGAAACAAGATCGATTTTTGATCCGCTTTGGCTATATCAAAATTGTTCTCAACATACCTGACCAGTCGTTCTTTTAAATCTGCTCCCAAAAGCAACGGAGACGGTTGATATTCCGGATTAATTATTTCAACACTATCCGCCAGAGCGGTATCCATATCTTCGTTATAAAGAAGAAAACGGACTACCCGATCCTTCAACTTCAGCCTATAAGCAAGCGAGGATAAGTCGCCCGCTTCTTTATCGTTTTCCAGAAGATACTTGCCGAGCTTTCCTTCCGGTGAAAAATATACCCTGGAGTACAGGCGGTCTTCATTGCCCGGGCATAAGAGCCCTTGTACCAGATTTACGGTAGGGAATTTCAGGTTTATATCATCCTGTAAATAGGCATATATTTTTTCGTATTTTCGATCCAATTCCGGTGCCAGGCTGATAAATAAGCATTGTTCTTCAAACAGGTCGAGCCCCAAAACCTCAATTAAATGGGACCAGGCCAGAAAAATACCCTTTTGCTTGGAAAGTTGTCTCCTTATATTAATGACCGCTTGAATCCCATCAATCTTTTCGGATAAACGTTTTATCGCCAGATCCTGATCAGGGCTCAGATTGTGCTGACCGCCCATCAATTGCCGCGCTTCCGCATCGCTTATAACCAGACCTTTCAGTGGTTCCAAATGCGGCTCTTCTGGAATGCTTCGATGCTTGGCGGCAAAGTATACGCTTATTATGTAATCAAGGAGTAACAACAGATCCTGGTATAGTTCCCAACTGTCCGAATACTCTGTATATCCGGTATTATTCATGCGGCCTCCTGATCAACCAGCCTACCTATTTAACCATTTTCTCTTTCTTCCATCTCTTCTCTTTCCTCTAGACCTTTGTCAGTACCGGCAGCCTCAGCGCTGGGGTTAACCAATCCCCCTGCTGCCGATAGGCCCGCCCCCAACGCGGGATTGTTCACTCCCGCGGCGGCGCCGCCAACCGTTAAGGCTCCGCCGATCAAGGCTCGCCCTTCCTTGCTGGTGGCAAACTTCGTAGCCGCGCCAAAGGCTTTTTTGGCGCCGCCGGCCAGGGAGCTAAAAAATCCGGCTTGCACCGGTGCAGTATCTGCGCTCAACTGTCCGCCCGCCTGAGCGGATATCGCTGAAACGTGACCGGTTTCTCCGCCGTTCCTTGCCGAAACCCCGCGAGACGCTCTTTCCCCTTCCCGCTCGGCTTCACCTTCCAGGTGGTTACTATCAACCAGCGGGAAAATACCATTTTGCGGTGTTTGTACCCGGCCTTCCCGCTGCTGCACGACATGGGATAGTTCATGCCCTAACAGGCTCTGCCCCTCCTGGGTAGCAGGATCGAATTGTCCGGGGGCAAAGTAGATATCCTTTCCCCGGGTCATAGCCCGGGCACCCATGGCCTGAGCATTAGGACTTTCATGAACTCTGACATCAGAAAAGTCTGCTCCGAAGGAGGTCTCCATTTTCCCCTTGATAGCTTCCGGGACCAAGGAACCGCTGCCCTCTTCCAGCCTTCCCTTCTTATCCAACATGCCTAGCAGGGCTTGATTTCCGATAGATGACTGCAGCTCCAGTAAACTATTTGCTTCAGATTGATTATTTCGGCCTTTCTCTTGTTTTTGGAAAGTGTCCTTTTTATCTGAAGTCTTTAGCCTTTCCGACGCGGTCTGCCCCAATTTCCGGCTGGCCAGCTCTGTTGTACTCATCTTATTCCTCCTATCATCTAATACTTATAATTCAAGCCCTTTGCTCTACTCCCCAATATAAAATCTGCTTGGTCATCTATAATCAAGCTTATTCATTAAGGTTTAAATCTATGGCACCAAGGTTCTGAACTGCCCCGGCAAAGTAATGGAGATAATGCCTCCCCAGTTGCATATCAGCTTGCTGGAATGGTTCAAAGCGGGCAGTTTCCCAACCAGTACGTTTAAAGAGCCCGGTACCCAGGGTGCCATCGTCATCGGCATACAGGGCATTGGGGTAAGCGCTCCCATGGCCGCAGCTGTTGCAGCTTGTACAGCTGGATTTCCCATAGAACTGCACATACCAAAAGAGGGAATATTCATAATCGGTTTGTTGTCCATTATATTTGCGACAGGCATTGGTGAAATGAGTCGGTTAAAGGGAATAACCATTAGCGGACCAGGTGTCATGCCGAAGGTGCATTGCAACATGGCCCCTCCACAAACTAACATGCTCATGTTTCCCTCCATGTTCGTGCAATAAACGCTATGAAAACCTGCAATGTGGATATATGTACAAAAACCGGACGCATCTCCCATATTTTCGTATTTTTATCCATCATATGACAGTAAGGCCTTTTTATCTATCATAATAGGGTTATTCCCAGCCAATTGCAACTACAATTACATGAGTCGACACAGGAAAAATGTGTCATGTGGTTTGTTTTCAAACAAAATAGGCGTTTTTCCCCGATTACGATTCTTAATTTTAAACAGCGCTGCGCTACCTTCTGGCGAGACAAACATCTCTATTTAAAATATAAACGGGGTTTCACTTCAAAGGCCAAACCCCGTTTACCAAAATCATAGTCATTTAAGCCAAGGAGACTAATTGATTATAGTCGCCTTAAAAATCACAGGACTTTACCGTCCGGGGAAAGGGTATCACATCGCGGATATTGCCCACCCCGGTAACATACATGACCAACCGCTCGAAGCCCAGGCCAAAGCCGGCGTGCTTCACTCCCCCGTATTTTCTGAGTTCCAGATACCACCAGAGCGCGGACTTATCCATGCCCAATTCCTCAATGCGACGTTCCAACTCCTCCAGCCTCTCTTCGCGCTGGCTGCCGCCGATCAGCTCCCCTACCCCGGGCACCAGGAGGTCCATGGCCGCCACCGTCTTGCCATCGTCGTTCTGCCGCATATAGAAGGCCTTAATCTCCTTTGGATAATCGATTACAAAGACCGGGGACTGGAAGACCTGCTCGGTCAGATAGCGCTCATGCTCGGTCTGCAGATCGCTCCCCCATTCCACCGGATAGTCGAAGGACTCCCCCGATTCCCTTAGCAGTTCCACCGCCCGGGTATAGGTCACCCGGGCGAAATCCTGCGCAACTATCTTCCGGAGCCGCTCTTCCAGGCCTTTATCCACAAATTCATTGAAGAACTGCATCTCTTCCGGGGCATTCTCCAGTACATAATTAATAACATATTTCACCATGGCCTCGGCCAGGCGCATATCCTCATTAATATCGGCAAAGGCAATCTCCGGTTCGATCATCCAGAACTCGGCGGCATGACGGGCAGTATTGGAATTTTCCGCCCGGAAGGTCGGCCCGAAGGTATAGACATCCCGGAAGGCCAAGGCGAAGACCTCCGCCTCCAACTGACCACTGACCGTCAGATTGGCTCGCCGGCCGAAAAAATCCTGGGAGAAATCGACCGCTCCGCTCTCCAACCGGGGCGGTTTTTCGGTATCCAGTACGCTGACCCGGAACATCTCCCCGGCGCCTTCTGCGTCGCTGGCTGTGATAATCGGGGAGTGCACATAGACAAAGCCCCGCTCCTGGAAGAACTGGTGAATGGCATAGGCCAAGAGCGAGCGCACCCGGAACACCGCAGCAAAGAGATTGGTCCGCGGCCGCAGGTGGGCCTGTTCTCTAAGAAACTCCCGGGTATGCCGCTTGGGCTGGATGGGATAGTCTTCCGGGCAGTCCCCGGCTAATATAACCTCACGGGCCTTGATCTCAAAGGGCTGCTTGGCCTCCGGGGTCTCCACCAGCGTCCCGCGGATAATCACCGCCGCCCCCACATGGAAACGGGCTACCTCATCATAGTTGGATAGTTGCTCCTTCTCATAGACCACCTGAACGGTGCTGAAATGAGTCCCGTCGTTCAAAGCCATAAAACCGAAGGACTTCTGGTCCCGGTTATTCCTGATCCAGCCGCTGATTTCTATATCCTTACCGGCATAGGCCCCGCTATCCCTGACCAACTGCCGCACGACCACCTGCTCCATCATTAATCCCCCTTACGCGTTTTGCCTTAATCCACTGCTCAAGACTTCTATTGTTATTATGATGTTTCCTGTTGAGATAGAAACAAAAAACATATCGCTTTGGATTTCTTTTTTCTCTTGACAAGAAAAACCCTTCGCCTTACGATGTGAGTGAGTACTCACACCGGAGGGATAATTTATGGAAAATGATATTCATCCAACCAAAGGGGCCATCCTGGAAGCGGCCATAAAGGTCTTCAGTGAAAAGGGCTTCAAGGGTGCCACCACCAAGGAGATCGCCCAGGCGGCCGGTATTGCGGAAGGTACTATTTTCCGGCATTTCTCCAGCAAAGCTGCCATCCTTTATTTCATAGTCGATTACTATATTCCCCGGTTGGGGGTGGATTCCCTGGCCCAGACCTTAAGTGAATGCCAGGGCATGGACCGACAGAGTGCCTTGCGTTATCTCATTCAGAACCGTTTTGATATCCTGCTGAGGGGAAAGGAACTTTTGCGCATTATCTTGACCGAGATACAATACGATGCCTCCTTACGAGAAATCTATTTGGAACGGGTTTATCGGCCAATCCTGCACATATTGTCCACTTTCTTTCAGAGTGGAATGGAAAAGGGCGATTATCGGTCGGCAAATCCTCAGTTGATTGGCAACTTGTTAATTTCTTATATTGTTTTCTTCATTGGCAATCAATACTATTTGGACAATGTGCCCGACTACCAGTTCAATGCCGACGCCGTAACCGACATATTGCTGAATGGTATCAAAGGAAGTGATCGTAATGAATAAAAAGTGGAGCATTTTATTGATTGGCTGCCTGCTGCTTGGCTTGAGCGGATGCGGTTCCCGGCCGGAGGCCAAACTGACCTCGTCAGCCCCGGCTAAAGCTGCGGTTACTGCGATAACGGAACCCACCGTCAGCGGGCGGGCCGAGGCTGCTCAGTCGGTTAAGGTGGTCAGCAAGCAAGCGGGAAAGGTGGCCGAGGTCTATGTAGATATGGGCTCAGCCGTAAAGCAGGGCCAGCTGATCCTTCAGCTGGACGCGCGGGACCTGCAGGCCAGTGTCGATTCAGCCCGGGCCAGCCTCGACAGCGCCAAGATCACTTATAAATATGCCCTGGCCAATCAACAGCGGGCTGCGAAGCTGAAGAACAGCGGAGCTCTGAGTCAGGCCGATTATGACAACAATTATCAGGGGGTGCTGGAACGCGCAGAAGCGGCGGTAAACCTGGCGCAGGCCACGCTGGATAAAGCTGTTATCAGTTATGAGGACAGTATGGTCAAGGCCCCCATCAGCGGGACCGTAACGGTATTGAATGTAAAAAGCGGAGAATACATCAGCCCGCAAAATCCGGCCGTGACCATTATCAATCTGGATGAGGTGCAGATCAAACTATATGTAAATGAAAACAAGATCAATGACCTGAAAACGGGGCAAACCTATAAGGTTTCCGTGCCGGCCATTCCCGGCCAAACCTTTCAAGGGAAAATAACCAATATTTCCGGAGCTGCCGATACGGCCTCCAAGGCTTACCCGGTCAAGCTAACCATACAGAATCCCCGGCATTTGATCAAAGACGGGATGTATTCCTGCGTTAGTCTGTAAATATCAGGCCCGACACGATTATCATCGAAGAGAGGGACCGCCATGAAGAATAGGAAAGTAATCATCATTTTAACCCTGTTAATAATCTCCCTGACTACTGTCTGGTTATATTTCGACTATCAGAACAAACACTATATCGTTACCGAGGATGCCCGGGTCGATGCCATACTGGTAAAGGCTGCTCCCCAGATCAGCGGAAAGATTCTCGAATTATCCTTTGAGGAAAACCAGCGGGTACAGGCCAACCAGATCATTGGCCGTTTAGCGGATGACGCTCTGCCGATAGGAGCGAATGTTGATCTGACCGCTATCCGGTCCCCTATCAGCGGTCAAATCATCAAGAAGCTGGCCACTCCCGGTGAAATGGGCGCTCCCGCCAGTCCGGTCGCCTTGCTGATAAACCCCGATGATCTGTATGTCACCGCCAATATCGAAGAAGACAAGATCGAACGGGTCCAGGCCGGTCAAAAGGTCCAACTGACCATCGATGCCTTCCCGGAGGTTTGTTTCAACGGCCAGGTTGCTTCGGTCGGCAGTGCTTCCGCCTCGACCTTTTCTTTATTGCCCACCCAGTCCAGCGGCAACACCTTTATCAAAGTAACCCAGCGGGTGCCGGTAAAAATCCGCTTTCAGGGTAAGTATCAGGCCCAGTTGCTGCCGGGTATGAACGTCATAGTAAAAATCTATTTATAGGTGATACATATGAGCTTAGCGTTGGAGAAAACCGGACGAATACCGGCCCTGCCCATGCTGGTGGTGGTCATCGGTGCCTTTATGTCCTTTCTGGACAGCAGCATTGTAAATGTTGCGCTTCCCCATATGATGGCCGTTTTCGGTGCCTCCACTGAAAACATCCAATGGGTTTTGACCGCCTATCTATTGACCTGCGGCATACTTATCCCCACCAGCGCCTTCCTCTGTGAACGCTTTGGGCACCGCCGCATCTACATCGTGGCCTTGCTGATTTTTACTCTGGGCTCGGCCTTTTGCGGCATCTCCTGGAACCTGAATATCATGATTGCGGCCCGTATTATACAGGCCGTCGGCGGCGGGTTGATCATCCCGGTCAGCATGGCCATCGTCTATCTGCTGGCCCCCCCGGAAAAAATGGGGACCGCCATGGGCTTATGGGGGTTGGCCGCCATCCTGGGGCCATCGGTGGGACCGACTCTGGGCGGCTGGCTGGTCGATTCCCTGAGCTGGGAATGGATCTTCTTTATCAATGTGCCGATCGGATTCATCGCCATTCTGCTATGTCCGTTCATTTTGAAGGAAACCCCGATCAACAGTACTATCCGCTTTGATGGCCTGGGCACGCTGCTGATCACGGTAGCCTGTTTCTCCCTCTTGCTGGCTCTGAGCAAAGGAACCGATTGGGGCTGGGGCTCCCAAGCCATAATCTCCCTATTAATCATCTTTTTCTTTACCCTGTTGGCCTTTGCCTTCTGGGAACGGGCGGTTCCTAATCCGCTGATCGACGTAAGGATATTTAAAAACCGGGCGGTTATCGCCAGCCTGTTGGCCATGTCGCTGGTTACCATCGGTATGCTGGGCGCCATCTTTATCATTCCCGTATATGCCGAGAATCTGTTGGGCTTCAGCCCCTTAAAAACCGGTATATTGATGATGCCCATGGCCCTGGTTTCGGCGGTTCTTATGCCGGTAAGCGGAAAAATCTACGATAAATTCGGCGCCTTCCATGCCGGTTTGGCGGGGATTGTAATTGCCGTTATGGTCACCTTTGCGATGCGCGATATTGGGCTGCTGACCTCCTACCACCAGTTGCAGAACATCCTGGCCCTTCGCTCCATCGGGTTCGGTCTGGCCCTGATGCCGATCGCCAACGCGGCGATGAGCGCCGTACCCGCTGAGTTAGCCGCCACCACTTCCGCAGTGGTAAACACGGTGCGACAGGTGGCCAGCTCCTTGGGCATCGCCGTAGTTAATTACGCCATAGTCGTCCGGCAGGCCTACCACCAGAACGCATTGCACAACTCGATAAACTACAGCTCCCTCCCGGCCGCTGATGCTATAAACAAGGTACAGGCTTTGCTGTCTACCCGGGGAATCGACAGCATTTCATCAAAAATGCAGGCGCTGTCATTGCTTAATCAGCTTTGTGCCCGCCAGGCGGCCATGAATGCCATCGATGACAGTATCGTACTGCTAGCTCTACTTATGGTCCTCGCTCTTCCGCTGGTCTTCTTCCTGACTCCCCGACAGGTAACCTCTGCCCGTAACTGGCAGGAAAAGCAAATCTCGTAGCATTATCTCTAAAAAGATTTACCCCATTAAAAAAGGGCCGTTCTGTTGAACTGCCCTTACAGGATATCAAATGGCGCGCCCGGCAGGATTCGAACCGAAAGGGCACCTTGCTCGATTTCCAGTCATGTGAACCAGCTCTCATCAATTTCAGGTAATGGCCGCTATGCTTTTCAATAATGGATTTTGGCCTCTCCGCATTTGCCGGGTTATGCAGCTAGTCGCATTTATTCGCGGGTGGTTTCGTCTATTTCACCTACTCCAGGGCTACTCTAACTCGACGACATGTTGGTAGGTGATCGCGAAGTATGCTTGGCCAAATGCATAAACGCTTTAAAGCCCTTGGCGGAAAGGAAGTAACTAAAGATACCGCCACTGAATAATAATGTAGTAATGCTTTAAGCACCTATATTCATAGGGGGGTGATTCCGTGCAGGTAAATGATATTCAATGGTGGAACGAAGAGTTCGCTTCCGGCAACTGGGAGAACGGGATTGATGGTAAACAACAAACCAGGTACTTTATGGAACTGCTTCTTCTGCACCTTCCACCGGAAGTTTACCGGGATCTGGCCAAAGCTGATTTGACCATTCTCGACTGGGGATGCGCTCTGGGCCAGGGGGTAGATTTACTAACTCACGCCTTTACGTCAGCTAAAATAACCGGACTTGATTTTGCGGAAACAGCAATAATAAAAGCCAAACAGCTATTCCCGGAATATGAATTCAGGTCATCACCTTTAGGTGAAGGCGATTGTTTTGATGTCATAATAACCTCCAATGTCTTGGAACATTACTATGACCCTTTTGCATTGATAAAAGAACATCTCAGGCATACACAAAAGTATTATCTTTTTATGGTTCCTTTCAACCAAGTCCCACATGACTGTCACTTTTTCGGATTCACCAATAATAGCTTTCCCGTCATGATTGAGGATTTTATAAAATATTTTGTCAAAATTATCCCTTCAACCGGCAATCCCCTATGGAATGCAGAACAAGTCTTGGTTATTTACAAAAAAACTACTGTTTAATAATTATTCAATTAACCGTGTTTTCCCAATGTACAGTAACCAAGAGGCAAGGATTACCATATACTATGGGTGACTTCACACGAAAGGAGGACTTATCATGCCGCTGGATTATGTCGCCAGTTCCACTAACAACACGCTTGATAGCGCGGATGTAAGTATTGCTGTTTCGCCAGCTAGTGGAGTAATCAATACCACTACTATGATTCCCGGGCAGACGGTACAGGGTTTGATCAATGTTTCAAATACGGGTAATGTAGATGAGCACTATTATGTTACGGCCGCCTGGAACGCCGGGGGTACGACTAGTGATCACAAAGCCGCTCTGCTGGCAGAATATTTAAATGTAAGCGTTACCGCCAGCCCCAGTACGAGTTTGTTTACCGGTAAGCTGACTGAACTGATCGATCAACCCACCAGCCCCGGTCGGGCTCTTACACAGGCAACCGGAAATGAAGATGTAATTTTCTCTTTCAACCTGCCTTCTACAGTGAGTCCGGTCGTAAACAACATCGATCTTTCCATTGATTTTGTATTCGTAGCATCATCTTAAGAGCAGGGGGCTTCCATCAAGCCCCCTGCGTCCATAGAAACGCTTGCTCTGCCATTGTGTCATAATCTTTTCATCTGCTTTGTTATTGGAGGTTTGCATGGATAAGGAGTATAGACCTAAGATTGTAGCTATGATGCCGGTACGGAACGAGGCTGATCGATATCTGGAGGAAGTACTGGAGCATCTCTCCCGCTGGGTAGATTCGATTGTAGTTCTGGATGATTGCTCAGAGGATCATACGGTTAACCTTACGCAACGTTTTCCCAAAGTAATTGTTTATAAAAATGATGCTCCGCAGTTTGCCACTGACGAACCCGGTCTGAGGGCCAAACTGTGGCAGTTAACCATTAAGGAAAACCCGGAGTGGATCGTTGCGCTTGATGGCGATGAAGTCTTTGAGGATAGGATAATAAATGAAATCCGAGTTCTAATAAATCAAAAAGATTACCACACCATCTGTTTTCGTTTATTTGATTTTTGGTTAAGCCGCCAGGTTTATAGGATTGATGGTGGCTGGAACCCCTGGGAAAAATCTATTGTCCTGATGGTTCGCTATAATGCCGGTATTCAGAATAGCTGGCTGCAGCGTGAAGTGCATTGCGGCCGCTTCCCGCAGGCTTATGAAGCCCTTCCGTCCTATTATTCCGACATTAGAGTCAAACATTATGGTTGGTCACGAGGTGAAGACCATTATAGCAAATACCTGTACTATCGCGATAAAGACCTGAAAGTCTTTGGTGAAATCAGGCCCTTTACCAATAGCGTTCAATTGCCCTTCGCTAAAATCCAGTTAGAGGAATGGCAAGATGCCAAGAGTTTATACTTTTTAGCGAATGGAGAGAAGTAATGCCAACCATTTTATACTTGCCTTGTTTTGATTTTGTTGGCCACCGGCAAAGGCCGCAGCATTTGCTGTGGGAGATTTCCAAGCTGGGTTTCAACGTTATATACTGCAACCTACCGAAGCAATCCCCCTACCCGGATTTTATACCGTTAAGCCCTTCCTTCCTGCTGTGCAACAATGTAAGAGCCCTCGATTTTGAACAGGAATATATCATGTGGCTCACCCATGGGCCTTATGTCAACCTGTTAACCCGGTTCCGTCTAGATATGGTGGTAAGTGATTTTGCCGACGCTTCCGTTGATGAATTTGCCGAGTTCGCCGAGTTTGATCAGAATAAAGCCGGGGCAGCCGACATAATACTGGCTGCTTCAGAGATAATTTATCAAAATCTGTCGCCATCCTATCCCCAATGCTATCTGATACCTAATGGCGTTGATCCGGTACATTTTTCAAAGGCGACCGCCGCCAGATGCGAGATCCCCCGGGAGATCGAGACCATCGGTATAAACAAGCCCATAATCGGATTTTGGGGTGCTCTTTCGCCCTGGTTGGATCTGGCCTTAATAGCGGACATGGCTGCCCTGCGCCCCAACTACAATTTTGTTTTTATTGGCGGCTGCAATATCGATTCAACCCTGCTTCCCCAGGCTGATAACCTGCATTATCTGGGTCCGCTTGATTATGAGCTGCTTCCCCAATATGCCTTTTTCTTTGCCGCGGCTATAATACCGTTTCAGATCAAAGCGGTTACCCTGGCTGCCGACCCCATCAAGGCTTACGAATACCTGGCCTGCGGGCTTCCGGTGGTTTCCACCCATCTGCCCCGCTTGCAGGGGGTGGCTGATATCAGGTTATCGTTAACCTCCCGGGACTTTGTACATAATCTGGATTGGGCCGTTTATCAGGGGAAGACACCAATGTCTATATCGGCCCGGCTGGATTATGCTCAACAAAACACCTGGGAAAGCCGGGCACGCAGTGTGGCGGAAATCATAACCACCAGGTTGGAGGTAATAAATAGATGAAAGGTACCGTCGGAATACTGACCACTAATTTCTTTAATCCCGAAGGAAATCGGATTATATACGGTGGAGCCGAACGATATGGGTTCGAACTAACCCGGCTCCTGGTTGATTTGGGCTATCGGGTCAGATGGTGGCAAATAGGCACTGGCTGGCGAAAAGAGCTTATGCCCGGAGTGGAGATCTGCACCATTCCCGAGACTAAAAGTGATTTACTTACCTTTCCTAATGTCAACCAGCACTTTTATGAACAAGCCATGGATGTTGATTATGCCATATATTTTGTTACCTTTTTGGCTTATCCCCAGGTTTTGCCCAGGAGTATTTCTATTTCGCACGGCATTTTTTGGGATTACCCCGGTTTTGATTTTCAACTTACCGGCGAACCCGCCAGGAAAGAATGGCTGAGAAGAATGCATATTGCCCTGAGTAATCCCCTCAAAATAGTATCGGTAGATACCAATACTATAAACTGGGCTAATGCCACCTGGCCGGGTCTATCCCACAAATTTGAGTATATACCTAATTTCGTTGACGTTAATGAGTCCTGCCCCCGCCAAGCTCATCCGGGGAAAGTAAGAGTAATTTTTCCACGGCGCCTAACTTATGTACGAGGGTTAAATGAAACCGTACGAGCCGCCGAGGTATTAACCAGGAAATATCCGCAAGTGGAGTTCCACTTGGTCGGGCGGGGCCACACTGATAGGCTGGAGGCAGAGGCCCTGAAATGGGCTTCTACCCATAATAATATCTTCTACTACTGGCAGCCCCCCCATGCCATGGCGCAAATCCTTAGTCATATGGATATTGCGCTAATACCCACCAAAGGAACCGAGGGAACTTCCCTTTCTTGCCTGGAGGCTATGGCGGCCGGCTGTGCCGTTATTGCATCCCCCGTAGGCGGATTGACCGACCTTATTATCGATGGTTATAACGGGCTTCTGGTTAAACCGACACCAGTTGATTTAATTGAGGCAATTGAGTTGTTAATTAATGACGTTCAGAAAAGAGAAGCCTTAGGAGAAAAGGCTCGAGAAACCGCCGCAGCTTTCAGTATGGAACGCTGGAGAGAAAAATGGATAAAAATCATCCACGAAGTTTTTAGATGACGCGATGGTTCAAATGGCACCATGTGTCCTGTCTGTTTACTTTAACATTCATGATCTTATATTGATAGGTAAATATTAAGCGGCTCCCCGGTATCGGCTGATTATTGAAGGAATGTCGGCAGCAAGTGGAAAGATTCGGGGTATGATGGGTTTTGTATATGCCGTCATGGTAATAAAAAAGGTCTAGCGTATAACCTAGACAGGCCTGGCCTTCGGCAAATTGATAGGCCCGGTGTATTTCACAATGGTTTAGCTCGATATGATTAAGTTTCACATCAACCACCTCTATGGCTTCACCCGGATAAGCCCTCAAGGCTATTTCCTGTTGATCTTTCCATAACCCTGAATGTTTTCTTACAACAACAATTGAATGAAGATCAGTAGAATTTTTATCATCTTCACATACTTTGATATCTTCCCCCAGGCCTATACGCATAGTCCCATAGAAGCCGATAATAACGGAAACAGGTATAGTTATAAATGGCAGGTGAGTACCTATACGATTTTCGCTTACCAGGGCAACATGAGTCAACATAACTTCTCCAGTATATATATTTCTATTAGTTATCCATACTTTATGCACCTGAGCTATAAAGGGAACCCTTGCAATAAATAGTTCGTAAAGAATCTAGTCCAGTACTTCCGGAAGCCCCGCAATTTCCAATGGAATAAAATACTCCATAAAGAAATATTAATACTATGATAACTAATTGGTTCAGTACCCACCAATAGTGACATAGCGAGCATTATAGCCTCAAAATCTTGTTACCCACCGTAGATATAAATCGCGATATTTAGGGATTCTATTTTACCGTGTCTGGCCGCTAACAATTTATTCAACAAATGAAAAAAGCCCTAATTTTAGGGCTTTACAGGATGTCAAATGGCGCGCCCGGCAGGATTCGAACCTGCGACCTCCAGATTCGTAGTCTGTTACTCTATCCAGCTGAGCTACGGGCGCACATGGCGGAGAGGGCGGGATTCGAACCCGCGAAGCAGCTCTTAACCGCTTACTCGCTTAGCAGGCGAGCGCCTTCAGCCGACTCGGCCACCTCTCCAAAATATTATATTCAGTTTAATGGCGGAGGAGGGGGGAGTCGAACCCACGGAAGCCGCAAAGGATGAAGCGT
>Ga0074198_1000481_pt1 | contig 40958 bp, 35 predicted proteins | sample EPASupsiteSAE323_FD_64527 | JGI IMG/M metagenome (GOLD analysis project Ga0074198, IMG submission 64527) | Bioremediated contaminated groundwater from EPA Superfund site, New Mexico - Sample SAE3-23 | ecosystem: Environmental > Aquatic > Deep subsurface > Groundwater > Contaminated ... | reverse complement strand
CCCTTTCTAATTATAAATACTTTAGCAACCTGTTTTAAAAATATGTAGCTGTAATTTCAAGTGAAAACAGGAAAAACGAAACTTAAAACTAAAAAAAAATAAGGGTTTCTACAAAGCCAAAAAAATAATAAATCTGAAAAGCTCAACTTTATACTGGAAAAGATTGAGAAATCCATTGAAAAAGATTGAGAAATCCGTTGAAAATATTTATGTTCATTAAAAAGAAACTGCACTCCCTTAAAGTATTAGACCATATCCATCAGGGCTTCCAACTTTTCCAGGTCCTCACATTCCTCCATTGGAAGAATGTATTTCATATCTCCCTCAACTACAACCAGGGCCACTGGCGAAAGAGAATATGATTCTACATGATGGTGTTTCCAGTGAAAAATCTTAACCAGGGGATAAAAAATCCTATTCTCTATTTTTACTGGTTTTCCAACTTTTATTTCTTCATTTTTCATTTTTCCAACCAATCAACGACGCATTTCCCGAATCATTTCTCGTACTGGTTTTTTGGTGTATGCCCGTATGGCTTCTACCACTATCCAGATGAGCTTCAAATTTATAATCATCTGGAAATTACCATCTAAGACCCTTTTCTGGAAATCTGGTGTTATAACAGCATCAATTCGTGTAAGAGCATTGAGCGGACAGGTGAATGACCAGATATATCCTGTGAAAAGGGCAGTGTCTGCCGGGCTTTCCATCCCTAATGTCAAATTAAGGGAAAACTTTTCCAGAGTCACTGATCTATAAAATGCAGTTATCAGCCGGTAAATATGCGGCCATGATCCTTTAACTAATTTTAATACCTTTAAAATACGTTTTAGGTCAAATTCATCCTTCTTATCTGTTTCTTCTTCATCTTCTTCCACTTTTTCCTCTTTGTCCTTTTCATCTTCAGGTATTTCCTTTGAAAAAATACGTATACCTAAAAATCTGAGACTGAAAAGACCTTTAAGTTCAGATCCCTGTTTTTCTAGTTCTAAAGATAGCTTAAATGGAATCAAAAGAAAAGACAATAAAATAAGCACCAGAATAAGTATTATGATGCCTATTATAGTGTATATCAAACTTAACCCGCTCTAAGGTTATTAAATATTTAGGTTCAATTGGTCAAATTTTAAATTTCTTTGGACTTATCCATGTTTATACGGCAGCTTCACCCTTTTTTACTTCAATTTTTGCCTCTTCAGCCTTTTTAGTGTGTTTTTTAGTGTGTTTTTTACCCATTCCCATTTTTTTCCCTTCAGCCATGACATCAACTATGGCAGAACTGACTTCACCAATTGCCCGGGATAATGGGTCTGGATTTTTTAAAGGCAATACTTTAACTCCTTCAGGTCCACTTTGACCTTTGAAAACCACTACCATTGCTACTGGCTCTATACCTGCACCTCCACCAGAAGCTCCTGCAGAAAATCCTTCATTTGCAGAACCTTTTCCATCACCCATGCCTGCTCCAAATGCCATTCCCATTCGGGTTACAGGTATCATTATTTTATCTTCGCTTTCTATTACTTCCCCAATCACGTTTTCTATATTCAAAACCTTTCGAAGCTCTTCTACCGTGGTTTTTATTGGATCCTGGATATCCATCATGTCACCCCTACATTTTTTTTATTGTATATCTTATTGTTATTTAGGCATATACATTTTTCTTAAATATTATTATAATTTTAAGGAGTGGTCTTGGTATAAATTTTTATTTGGCATTCTATGGAAAAGGTTTATATAGTATAGGACAATAATGTTTGAATGCGGGCCCGTGGTCTAGGGGTATGATACCTCCCTGACACGGAGGTGATCACGAGTTCGAATCTCGTCGGGCCCATCATGCCGTGGTAGTTCAGTTGGGAGAACGCCAGACTGAAGATCTGGATGTCGCTGGTTCAAGTCCGGCCCACGGCACTCCCTTTACTTATTATTTTAGCTTTTTTGAAATGTCTTTATTATTTACGGTATAATTTATGGTTTATTTTTTAGATCTAAAACTAATTTTCTAAGATTTACATGAATTCCATTAATTTGTAAACTAAATATGTGGTTTTTGCCAATTCTAAGGATAAAGATGTTCAGGATAAGTTAAAAGACACCCATAATACGGCAAACAGTCCTTCTTCTGTGAATTCAAATTAATTAACTTATATCTAAATTATTCCAGTGTGTTTACGCACGGCAACAGCTACTAAACCACCGGTTCCAGTTAATATTCCATATATGACTGATCCTCCTATTAAAATGGCTAACCAGGGGAGAATTCCCATATAAGCCAGAATAAATCCTCCAGGAATGATTGAAATAACTACGGCCATACAAATCCCTACAAGAGCCCCCTAAAAATTAAAGCCTCTGAAATTAATAACTATTTTAATAAATAACATTCATCAAGAGAAAATCATTTCATCAAAGATTTTGGCAATATGACTGGATATATGTTAACGAATTATAATAAAACTAAAATGATACAAATAAAATTATCGAAAAACCTAACCGAATTATCTGAAAAATTAAACGAATAATCCCAGTATAACTATTGAAACTAAAATGAACGTCACCCCGGCAAATATTCCTAGGGGTTTAATTGATTCATTACGCGTAGTCCCGGATACTTCTTTGGCCGGGATTAATATTTGACCACATGCACTGCAAAAGGCAGTGCTAATTGTATTTACATTACCACAGTCTTTACAGATGACTTTAGGGGATTGGAATTCAAATTCATCACCCTCTTCCACCATATAGAGTTTACCCCCACACTGGCATGAATCGAAGTCAGTAGAGGACTCTCCATCCGCCAATTGGTAGTATCCGCCGCAAATTTCACAGACTAAATAGTTCATACTATCTTTTTTTTGTCTGTTTATAGGGCTATATATGGTTTACCATGGGATTAAAAAGAGGTTTTATTATAAATAAGAAGAATCCGATAACAAGAATGTAATTAAAAGGAAAAATAGTAATTAAATTTACATTAATCTGTAATGATGAGGATAATCATCTGCTTAAATTAAATTCATAAATCGGTAGAATAATGGTCCCAGTAGATAATAGTCAGTACATTTAACATCTTACTTGGAGATTTTTCCTTTTAAATATGTGCTCAGGGAATGGGTTATCTCTACATCAAGAAAAGCTCCCGGAAGGGCTTCTTCCACTACCACAGTTTTATAGGAGTTGGTGCGGCCTATATATCCCCCTTTACTTCCTTTATCGGTGATCAGTATTTTTTGATGGGTGTCCCTGAGTTTTCGATTATTACTTGTGGCAATATCTACTTTAAGATCGTTTAACTGCCGGGAACGCTTTTTCATGGTTTGGTGATCAATCTCAGGAAGTAATGATGACCGGGTGCCAGGGCGGTGATGATATTTGGAGATATGTAGAAAATCAGGGTATATCTCCTGAATTACGTCAAGAGTGTCCTGGAAAGCATCATCATCCTCGGTGGGGTATCCTACAATGACATCTGTTGCCAGGGATAGTTCTGGTATTTCTGTCCGGAAATGGTTTACTATATCCAAGTATTCTTCCACAGTGTGCCCACGATTCATATCAGAGAGAATCTGATTACTCCCACTCTGCAAGGGGAGATGGAGGAAATTATAGACTTTTTCATTTTTAAAAGAAGTTATAATGGCTTCCAGATCGTCTTCGATGTTTTTGGGGTGCATCATTCCTACTCGTATGCGAAAATCACCTTCAATAGAAGTTATCTGATTTATAAGATCAGACAGGTTTTCCCCGGTGTCTTTTCCATAGGCAGCAGTGTCCTGGGCTGTGAGCTGGATTTCCACACACCCATCAGCCACTGCCTGCTCTGCTTCGGCTCTTAAAAGAGATACAGGATAACTCTGTAATCTTCCCCGTGCAAATCTGGTGCAGCAGTAACTGCATTTACCCAGACATCCCTCACAAATCTGGAGAATGTGCACCAGTGGATTAGAACGCTTCCGTGGAAGGCAAGTTTTAACATCATCCCCATGACCTGTTTCCCTCACCAGATGACCATTCATAACTGCTTCGACCACTTCTGGAGCTGAATTTATCCTACGAGCCCCGATCCATCCTGCTTGTGGTGCCAGTTTTTTCAGTTTTTCTGGATCAATATCCACCATGCAGCCGGCAATGAGCAATTTCTTCTGTGGAAACTGAGCCTGCATTTTACCAATACGATTGGTTATCTTCTGTTCAGTGGGTTGTTTGACGTAACAGGTGTTTATGATAATAATATCCGCTTCTTCAGGGGATTTTACAATTTTTCCACCAGTTTCTTCCAGTAAACCGGCCATTATCTGGGAGTCTGCCTGGTTGAAGGTGCAACCAAATGTTTCCATATAGATTTTCATGTTAATCAGGATTTTATAATAATGTTTCTAATTAGATATTTTTGATATAAATTTGATTATATTAGATAAGAGTATTTTTGTTGTTTTGATAAGGTATTGGAATTATCTATGCAAGTGAAGGGGTTTATGATGAGAGATCATTATGAAATTTATTTAAAAATAGGAGTTAAGATACCTGAAAATTAGGTTTTTTAGGTTTGATTTCATTAATTCTTTAGGTTTGATTTCATTTAATCTTCAGGCCAGCCATGTCTTCCGATCATTGGAACGAAAACAACTCCTCCCAGATTAATGGTCTGATAATCATCATTGGCAATTCGCTGGACAGATACCAGTTCCTGAAAGTAATCAGACCCCATGGGTATAATCAGTTTTCCACCAATTTTCAGCTGTTCTTTAAGGGGTTCTGGAATTTTAGGGGCGCTGGCTGTTCCATAAATCCGATCGTAAGGGGCTTTATCAGGGTATCCTGTGGTTCCATCACCTTCTATCACCGTTACAACATCAGAATAGCCAGTTTTCTTCAGGTTGTCTCTGGCTTTTTCTGCCAGGGCGGTAATTCGTTCTATGGTGTAGACATGGCCTTTTTTGCCTACTATTTCACCTACCACCGCAGCATTATATCCCCAACCAGTTCCAATTTCCAGAATATTCATTCCTTCTTGTAATTCTAACTTTTCGGCGATAATTGCCACCATATGTGGAGCAGAAATGGTCTGACCCTTCCCAATGGAAAATGGACGATCTATATATGCATAAGAATTGTTCTCAGGGGGCATGAATTCCTCCCGAGGAATCTTAAGCATGGCCTTTTTTACATTTTTAGTCCTTATGTATCCCTGGTTAAAGAGTCTTTCCACCAGATTTTCTCTTTCAGCCTTCATATGAACCACTTTAAAAATTCTCATAAAATCCTGGTTTTCAAACAGGATAAATGAACTTAAGATTATTTTGGTGAATCGATTAATATGGAATTTGCCATTGATTAATGTGCCATTGATTAATGTGCCATTGATTAATGTGCCATTGATTAATGTGCCATTGATTAATGCTGAAGATTTGCTGAAACTGATTAATACTAAAGATGTGGTAATTGATTAGTGCTGAAGACTAGGGGATTGATTAATGCTGAAGACTAGGGGATTGGTTATTAGAGAAATTTGGGGCATATTATTATCCTTAGATTATTCACTCTCATCAACCACTTCAGCTGTTTCAACTATTTTAGAGGTTAAATCATACTGGAATCTGTCTCTCTTATCTGCAGGTCTTCCATAAACTCTTTTAATTTGTTCTGCCACAGCCCCGCCCTTCCTGATCCTTGATGTAATGGTTTTCATGGATTTTATTTGGAAGACTGATCTTTCCAGTTTCACAACATCCCCTACATTAAACTCGAAATCCCTTTCAACCTCCACCTTTCGGGACAGGATCCTTCCACCGTAATCTATGGATATTCCTACTCTGGCTGGCCCGGCAAGGGATGCAGCCCAGATAGTTACCAGTTCAGAGACCGGACTTTTCAAAACACGACCTCCCCTGGTGTTTTCCAGTGAAGTTATTTCAACTTCCTCATCATCCACAATCAGCACTTCTCCGGCCTGTAGGATCTCGTCAGGATAGAGTTTAATGGTTTTTTTAACTGATTCTTCAAATTTGCTGATGATTACCCGGCACTCCACCATTTTAGGAATGGTTATGGTCTCTCTGAATGTGTTTCCACATTCATTACACTTTAAAAGAACTTCTTTGGTGTTTTTACCCTTAGTTTTTAGTATTTCATGAGATTCAGAATCACAAACTGGACATTTCATTTTCTTTCCTCGCTATTAAAAATAAGTTATAGAATAATTGTAAATGATTATGAAAATTTTATGTATTTTGAATATTATAAATATGAATTATTCTGATTAAGAATTAATGGATTAAAACCATTATTATAATATTAATTTGGTAGTTAAAATATTAATAGGGATAAAAATTATGGAAATATAAATCATGTGAATTTTTATTTAATTAAACTTCATCAGGACGGTTTTTCTTTTTTTCGTGTAAATAATGTTTAACCAAACCCCCATCCTGGAGTATTCTCAGCATAAAATCATGGAAGGGTTGTATGCTGCAACTTTTTCCGGTGGTTAGGTTTTGGATCATTCCCTCTACCAGATCAATTCGAAGTTCATCTCCTTTATCTGCATCTATATCCGCCACTATGACTGGTAAACCCACATTTATAGCGTTACGATAAAATATACGCGCAAAAGACTTAGCAACAATCGCATCCACACCAGCGTGTTTTAAAGCTACTGGAGCCTGTTCCCTGGAGGATCCGCAGCCAAAATTCCAACCAGCCACGATAATGTCACCTTTTTCCACATTTTTGGCGAATTCAGGGTCCTCTCCTTCCATAACATGACTTGCCAGCTCGTCTAAACTGAAAGTCCTTAAGTATCGTCCGGGTATTATTACATCAGTGTCTATACTATCCCTGAACTTCCAAACTTTACCTTTTATTTCCTCTTTCATAGTACCATTAAATGATTTTTTTAATTAAATGACTCAGGATGATTTTTATATTTATAATTGGATTACAGCGGATTTTAGTAAATATATATTTATAATTGGATTACAGCGGATTTTAGTAAATATATATTTATAATTGGATTACAGTGGATTTTAGTAAATTTGTATTTATAATTGGATTTTAGTAATTGATTTTCAAACCAGAAACTCAGTCGATTAAACCGCAGAATCACTAATTTTAAGTGTGCCTTTACCTGACAGCACCATTATTTTGAGCCCTGGTTTCAATGATATTGCCACCCACATCTGCAAGTGCATCATTAGCTGCACTTACTATACACTGAGGACTGTCAGTAACTGCATAAATGGTAGGTCCAAATGAACTCATACCCACCCCCGGGGCACCAGCATCCCGAAGAAACTGCATTATCTCCCCTATAACTGGTTTTTGCAGCCTGTTCTCGATTTTTTTAAATCCAATATTCTGTATGCTGTTAACCGCTTCTCCAAAACCTTCCAGGTCTTTTTCTAAGACAGCAGGCATCATCTTCATTAAGAGAAGATGTGAAAGTCGCTGGACTTCCTCTAAGGGTATGGGGCAGTATTCCTGGAAGATATTAACCTCTTTTTCTCCGGAAACATTCTTTTCAACATGAGGAATAACCAGAACCACCTTCCAGTCCTTTGGGAAATCGTACCGGGCAATAATTGGTGGAGGTGATGCTTCTGAAGCAGATGAAGGTAAAAAGTCAGGTTTCTCCCCATGATGGTGGCCTCCATCGATTATAAAACCACCTTCATCAAAGGATGCCACACCTATACCCGATGTGCCTCCACGACCAACGATATTAGCAATTTGAGGTACACTTATTTCGCGATTATCCAGGTCAGAAAGGAGTTTACCCACAGCCAGAGATAGTTGAGTGCCAGAACCCAAACCAGAATGGGATGGATATGTTTCATGAATAGTGAAACTATACCCCCCTTCTAAATGAAGGTATTCTGTCATTCGACGGGCAGAATTTCTTATTTTATCTTCATAATCATTTATAACATTAACCGGTATGTTCTGGCGGTTTTTAAATTCTACTGCGATTTCACTACCCTTCTGTTTCATTTCCAGAACCAGTCGGGGTTTTTCCAGTGTAAGGCCCACCCCACCATCTATTCGACCCAGTGAACCGTTTAGATCGATCAGGGTTAGATGGAGCCTTGAGGGAGTTTTGATTATCAATTCTGCTACCAGTTTTATTTTATTGAGTGATTGAAGAACTCTATTATAGGGGTTTAGAGAACTTCTAGTGTTTTTGCAAACTTATTTTTTCAGTGGTTTGGCGAACTTCTTCTCAACCTCTGAGCGGTAAATTGCATTCATAGAACAGAATGGTATTATACGTCCATCAGGAACTGCGTAGTGGATCACACATCTTTTAACCCGGTCCTGGTCAAAGTTCCAGGGATCCATGAAGTGCATGCAGGATATGAGTAACGTTTTATGGTGGAAATCTCCCAGGGCACTGTAAGATCTTTCCTTAAAGACCTTGGTCAATATGCCAGTTATATCCAGTGAATTAGGTTTTTTATCCCGGTCAATGGTTTTGGGAAGTTCCATAGTGGCCCTGCTTATGACCCTAGCCTTACCAACCAAACCCCCATCTTTTATATCACCACTGCTTCGGGAAAGGAGGTTGAAAAAGCGATCCACATCTACAAACTGAGTTATGGGAATAATTTCATCATTATCAATGAAAACATAGGTGGCAGCGCCGCAGTGGGGGTGGCAAGTGAATGATACTTGATCTTCTCCTTCAATGGCTTCCACAAAATCAGTGATGGGTATAACTGAAGAGGCAGGGTAAAAATCATCACACCCAATCTTGCCATCGGTCTGTTGTTCCACCAATTTCTGGAAGGTGGGTATGGTTATTCTCTGTTCTTCCACTTCATCAGAACGTGTTCTGCCCGCAAAGGACACCGGCTGGAAGTTCACGCCCCGGATGATATCCAGGTTTTCAATGGCAAATCTTATGATATCACCAACCTGATCATCATTGATCCCTTTAACCAGAGTGGGTACCAGAACAATTCCCAGATCTGCTTTACGGCAGTTTTCAATGGCTTCCAATTTGATTGGCAGTAAGTTACGGTTTCTGGCTTTTATGTATGGTTCTTCAGTAACTCCATCGAACTGAAGATAAATGGTGTTTAAAGTGGCATCTTTAAGTTTCTGAGCAAGCTTTGGATCTTTAGCCAGTTTAATTCCATTGGTAGCTATTTGAGTATGGCTGAATCCTTCTTCCCGTGCTAACTTCACCAGTTCCACAATGTCCTTTCGTACAGTGGGTTCACCACCGGCATACTGGATGGCAGGGGTGGGGACTGGTTGGTTTGCACGGAGATTCCGTAACATCCCACGTATTTCCTCGTAAGTAGGCTCATATAAAGATTTAGATACAGCTGCATTAGCAAAACAAATAGGGCAACGAAGATTACAACGATTAGTAACATCAATAAGGCCTAATATAGTCTGACTCTCATGTTCAGCACACAGCCCACAATTTTGAGGACATTCGCCCTCTACAGTAGTACGAGGATTGTCAATACCATCACCTTTATAATCATAATCAGATGCGTAATGGTAAGCTTCTGAACTTTGCCAGTAAGTATTTTCAAATTCACCGTGCTCGGGGCACGTTTTCTTTATCATTATCCTTTCCTGGTCTTCAAAGACTTCTGCATCCAAGACTCGAAGACATTCAGGACACAGGCTTTTCGTTTTCTTTATGACCATCATCTCACCTATATATTATTGAATTTGGGGTTATAAGTCAACTATCATCCTTAACAAACATTGAGGATATCAACTAGCATATAGTATTTATGGTTAAGCACATAACTATTATCCTGTTTTAAATCGGAGGTAAACTATGGACTCGAGTATTTTCAGTGTTTTGATTTTATCCGCTTATGCTATATACTTTATGTTACCGGCTTACCTAGCCAACGCCAGCGCCCTTACCTTTGGGGGAGGAACACCCCTTGATATGGGCCGATCCCTTAATGACGGCCGTAGGATACTTGGAGATGGTGTCACCTGGAAAGGGACCATCATAGGCATCCTAATCGGAATGGGAATCGGCCTGCTTCAAGGAGCTATAACTGGTAATATAGTGCATGACCTTTTAGTGTTAGGAGATCCAGGAATAGCTAATCTGGTTCAGGGAACTATAACCAGCAACATAGTACAGGGCGCATTACTGGGTCTTGCACTGGGTAGTGGTGCGATTATTGGAGATGCTTGTGGGAGTTTTATTAAGAGAAGATTCAAAGTGGAACGAGGACGACCAGTACCCTTCATGGATCAGTTAGATTTTGTGATAGGTGCCCTACTCTTCGCATCTCTGGTAGTAGCTATTCCATTTACTTTAATCATTCTGATAATTATAATTAGTATCTTCCTTCACTTGGGAACTAATATCATTGCCTATTTACTGGGTATGAAGAATGTTTGGTATTAATCGGATGTCTTATACTGTTTAATAGTGATATAATATGGATTGCTCATTATACGTACTGATATTGGTTGAATTTTAAATAATTACCAGCAAATAATTCCATCCCAAACTATCCCCCCTTCTTTTTTAATAATTTTTTTAATATGAATGGTTCTAATGTATAAATTTTTTCTATTAAAATGATTTTTTAAATTTTTTATGGAATTTTTTTAATGATTTCAATCATGGGTTAATAATTTAAATCATATCCTTCTATTAAATCAGCTTTTTTCAATTTTTTAATCTTTTTTTTTAATTTGAAGCCGTTATAACTTTGAAACTGGCACTGAAGAGTTGGTAGGTCATCTGTGCTGCTTCCAGTTGGGTGTTCCACTCTGGAATCTCATAGACAAAAACCGGATATCCTGCATTGGTCAGAGGCCGGTCAATCTGAGATATGGAACTGCTCTTCTCACGGGTGCTGGATGAACCAGGATAATAATTAAATTGGGGGAGTAACTGATGAACTGCTTCACCCAGTGTAACTGATTTGGTATCATGGGTGGGGGTGGCTATGTAATATCCTTCACCGTAACCCTGTTCATGGTCATGGGCAATGATTACCAGCTGGTAATCTGATTTTTTAATATCTGGAATTGCATACTGTTCAACCAGGTCTTGGCCATTACTCCGACCAACATCAAAGTCATCTGGCTGGTCAGTTACCGTCACATGATAATCAACCATCTCCACATTATTCAGAATGGCATAGAGTTTCACCACCTGGGGAACCAGGTTGGTGGAGAGATTCTCCCGAGGATGCATGCCCGTCACCACGGCAATTTTTACAGTAGAATTACCATAATGAGAATAAACCTCTTTAGTGACGTATCCTTGTTGATTAGAGCCTAAAATAGAGTGCTGACTCGAGTTAACAAATAAAAAAACTCCCACTAACCCCAGTATTATAATCACAATTATTAAACTCTTTTTCATAGAATCATAATCTCCTAATGAATATTTTACTATTTATCCCATGATTTTTTTCTATATTATAAATCCCGAGATTTAGATCTTGTTTCCAGGAACTTCTCCATGAGAAGAGCTGTTCCCACCGCAGGGGCCACCACACAATCCTCCCGGGTGAGGATTTCCTCCATGGTCCTAACCTCCAGGCCCAGGAGTTCTGCGGCTTTACATCCTATGAGGTTCATTCCCAAACCGGTTGCAATTACCAGCTCTATATTTTCCCTTTCAATGACTTCTTTAAGGGCTTCAGCCACCTGTTCTGTCTGTTTCTGGTAGATGAACCGTGCTATTTTCACAACATCATCCTGACTCAGTAAATCCATATCCCCACATACCACCCGTGATAATCTTAAAAGTGAAGCCTCACGAGAGTTATCCCCACCATCAGGGGTTTCGGAAGTGTAATCTTCAGGGGTGATGTTTCCCAGAACCAGGTGAACATCGGCAGTTACTGCGAAAAGTTCTGATGCTGTGCGTACCCATTCATCTTTTAAGGGTACTTTATCCACCAGGGTTGCAACGTTAGTGCGGAGTGTGCCGGTGTATACTAATTCACCGGTTGCAAGCCTTTCAAGATCGGATCTTCCCTTAGCACATTCCATACCATTTTTAATGGGAATGATATCAGTAGTGGTGCTCCCGGTGTCTATAACTATACAATCAGGGGCCATGTAAGCTGCCAGTGGTGCTGTGGCGATCCAGTTAGCTGCAGCCAACTCCTGTGGACTTTTTCGAACTGAATCATAATCCATCATACCATTAAGACCCACAAATGCAACTGGCAGGTTGAATGATTCCATGACTCTGGCTGAAATATCCAGCACCCCCTCACTCTTGTTCTGGTAGCTATCAGCAAGTTCGGCAGTCATGGAAACACCAACTGCATCGATTTCATCAATATCAGTGCCTAAAAGTTCCAGGAGGGTGGCTGATAGTTCATCCTTTTTGATCCACATGGGAAGATAAGAAAAACCGGTCCTTATATTCATAATATTCCCATTCTCATCAAATTCAACCACAGCCAAGTCTGTGTTTGCTCCGCCAATATCAAAACCTGCAATTTTCAATTAATCACCTTTAAATAAAGAGAATTTCCTATTTTCAATTAATCTCCTATCACATTTAAATAAAGAGAAATTTCCCATTTATCAACTAATCACCTTTAAATGGAGGCGATTTCCAGTTTTCTGGATTTCTATCTCTCTTTCCAGGCTGAATTCCCTGGGAAGTTGACCCTGTACAGCCTGAACTATAGCTTCCCCTAAATTAAAGCTGAGCATGTTTCTAAGAGCCACGTAGGGTGTGGTTATCCTGGAGTTAATCTCAACCAGATGCACCTTATCATCACCCAGGATCATGTCCACACCAACATAACCTTTCAATCCTCTAATGGATTCAACAGCCTGTTTAGCTATTTTTTTAGCCTCATCCTCCAATGGATGGGTCATGGGAACTTTTCCACCATTATATTTTATCACACCATTCTCGGTACTGATATTCTGTTGATTTAAACTAATTGGAATGGCTTTTTTACCGTTACTGAGCAAACTTACACTGGCACTCGCCCCTTCAATGTAATCCTGCACCAGAAAGTAAGGAAGGCTACTTACCTCTCTCACTTTCCGGGTAGCATTTTTAAAAGAGTCTTCAGAATCCACGATCTGTACTGCGGAACAGGACACCCCATCTGCAGGTTTAACCACTTTTTTAGTGCCTGAAATCCCCTGCCCATACAGTCCAATATCTTCCCATGCAACCCTGTGGGTGGGGATGACTGGAACCACATCTTCCAGAATATTGTAGGTGAGGTATTTATCAGAACAAATGCGTACTGCATCTGAATCTGATCCCACCACCCGAACACCATTTTTCTCAATGAGACGTGTCAATCCACATAGTATAAAATCTTCTTCAGGAGCTATGGGTAAACAAAAGTCAAACTGAGAGATATTATTAGAGATCCATTCATCAATAGCTCCTCCTATAACTATTGGTTTGCATCTGCTTCCTTCAATTACATCAATATTTTTAGAGATAAGGTAGCTGGCTGGTAAACATTCCAGGTCGCAGGCAAGACCACGGAGCATGGCCTTACCCTCCGCAGTTAAGGCAGGGTCTTTGATCCCCATTGCACTGGTGTATTCAAAAATTAAAAGGTTCAAGATCTTCCAACTCCCTTAAAGACCACACCACCCTTTTGGAAGAGTTCTCTGTCAAGAATAGGTCGCGTGCATATTAACAATCCATTTTTTATCATATCTGGTTTGATGTTCCGATAAAGATCATGATCAGTTACCAAAACCACCGCATCACAGGCCAGGGCAGTTTCCAAGTCTACGATCTGAGCCCCCCATGATTTAATGATATCCGGGGATACATAGGGATCATTAACCATAACTTCCGCACCTTTACTGATTAATTCCTCAATTAATGGTTTTGCAGGTGTTTCCCTGGCATCGGCAACGTTTCCCTTGTAAGCCACGCCTAAAATTCCAATTTTAGACCCTTGAATATTTTTACCAGCATCTTTCAATGCTTCCGCCACTATGCGGGCAACTTCTCCAGGCATGTTTTCATTAACCTGTCTGGAAGTCTGGATGAGGGGTGTTTCCACTCCCATTTCCCGTGCAATTTCCACTATGAAGTATGGGTCTATGGAAAGGCAGTGCCCACCTACACCAGGCCCAGGTGTGTGTATGTTCACCCGGGGATGATGATTAGCAGCCCGGATGGCTTCAATGGCATCCACTCCTAAAACATCACATACTAAAGCCAGTTCATTGGCCAGGGCGATATTGGTATCCCGGTAGGTGTTTTCCATTAGTTTAACCATTTCTGCTGTCACCAGGTCCGGTACCATTATGATCTCGCCATTTGTAATACGTTTGTAGAGTGAAGCTGCCATTTTAGTACTTTCAAAGTTTATTCCACCTATTACCCGTGCATTGTGAGTCATTTCATATAGAGTGTTGTTAGGAAGGGCTCTTTCAGGAGTGTAAGCTACTTTAAAGTCTTCCCCTGCTTTAAGACCACTTTCTTCCAGTACGGGAATTATCATATTCTCGCAGGTTCCTGGTGGTACCGTGCTTTCAATGATAACCAGGTCATTCTTTTTTAAACCTTCAGAAATTGATTTGGATGCAGAAATAACTGCAGAGAGATCTGATTTTTTATCATCATCCACTGGCGTGGGAACAATAATCATAATTATTTTAACCGCTTTTACTGCACTTAAAGTGTCATTAGTGGCAGATAAACAGTTATTTCCCACTGCTTTTTCAACCATCTCTTCCAGGCCAGGTTCCATAATCGGAGATCGCCCAGAATTAACCATTTCAACAGTTTCATTGTTTATATCAACCCCCACAACCTTCAGGCCACTTTTTGCCAATAGCGCGGCTGTAGGAAGCCCCATGTGGCCCAAACCAAATATTGCTATGGGTGAATTTTCTTTAATCATTGATCTATCCCCTGTGGTGGTTTATCAATCATAGCTGTTGTCAGATAAATTTTTTAACCCCAAAATATTTTTCAAGTAGTGTTATAATCTCATAATTAGGAGTTACATCCCAAATTAAATTTCCAGTATTCTTATAGTCTCAGATTAGTGTAATATGTCTAATATTATTTCTTCAGTTTACCCATTTAATAAAAATATAAATGAGGTTTAATTAATTCATACCAAATAAACTTTTGATGAATCTGTTTAAACCGCTTAATATATTTTAAAACTCCTTAATAACTGATTTAAGAGTTATTTGAAAAAGATTCGAAAAATTATTAGCACTGGAAATTCTTTAAATTAGAAATCCTTTAAATCTTTTTTTAATCTTCTTATACTATTTTAGGTTAATTATATTTTTGTTTCCAGAATATAAAAAAGATTAAAAAAAGGTAATTAAAAATCAGCAGCACAGGATTGAGAGATCATTATTGTTTTACCATGGATTGAAAGGTTAGAATGGGGAAATTTTGGATTAACACCATCAAATACAATATTTATAGTGCAATCTGGGTTTTTTTCTTCAAATTCAGCCACAGTGACCTGTTCATCCACAATTAACAGTTTCTTCATTTGTCCCCCGGCTATCTTCTCAGGAGGTTTGATTTCCAGTTTACCCTGATTAAATGCATCCTGAATAGCATCAACCATCTGTTCTGAGGCAGTACCATCACCATAGGGATTAGGTGCTTTCTTCATCTGCTGGTATAAACTATCATCTGCCAGTATCCGGGCAATGTTGCTGGTTATTTTTTCAGTATTTGAACCTACCAAAATGTTACCACCGGCATGGACTGTTTCCGGGCGTTCGGTGTTGTAACGGAGGGTGAGGCAGGGCACATCAAGAGTTATGGCTTCTTCCTGGATCCCACCAGAATCAGTCACTAATAACTTTGAATTTGACTCCAGGATCAGGAAATCAAGGTAGCCAATGGGTTTAATCATCCGAATGTGGGGGGCTTTTTCAAGTTGGGAATACATTCCGAATTTTTTAAGAGTTTTCACAGTACGCGGGTGTACCGGGAAAACAATGGTAAGACCTTGAATATTCAGGAGAGCTTCAACAATGTTTTCCAGCCTTTCCCTATCATCAACATTCTCTGCACGGTGTAAAGTTAATGATAAGATATCTCCTTCAAGTTTCAGCTCTGACATGATGTGGGAGCTTTTACTTGCAATTTTGAGGTTTCGGTGGCAGGCATCAACCACTGTGTTGCCGGTGATAAAAATATCCTCAGGGGATATTCCCTCAAAGAGCAGGTTTATGGCTGTTTCTTCGGTGGGTACGAAGAAGAGGTTGGTGCAGACATCAGCCACCATACGGTTTATCTCCTCAGGCATGGTCTTATCATAAGAGCGAAGCCCTGCCTCCACATGTCCCACTGCAATGTGTAACTTAGCTGCAACCAGGGCCCCTGCTAAAACTGCATTGGTATCACCCTGCACCAGGACAATGTCTGGTTTTTCAGAAAGGAGAACTTCTTCAATTCCTTCCATCATAACCGCGGTTTGTTTCCCATGTGAATCTGAGCCCACTCCTATGTTATAATCTGGTTCTTTGAGTTCCAGGTCCATGAAAAACTGCTGAGACATTTCAAAGTCATAATGCTGCCCTGTGTGTATTAAAATATAATCTATTCCCCTTTTATCCACTTCATCGATTAAAGGAGACATTTTGATGATTTCAGGCCTGGTGCCTATGATAAACGCTATCTTCATCTAAATCCACAACCATCCTTGGTATGATATTAAAAAGGTTAATTCAATGTATTTGTTGGTATTATTAAATATAAATAAGATTAATTCATTAATAAAGATTCCATTGAAATCTTAAAAAAAGGTTAATTCCATTATAGATTTATCACCACTATCTTTGGATTAACCACTATCCTTTGGATTAACCACTATCCTTTGGATTACCATTTGATCTAATCTAAAAATTATGGGGAGATCTTTTCCTTTTAGCCCTGTAATCATCCATTATCTTTAAAAGTTTGTTAGTGTCTTCTTTTTTCCGTTTCTCTTCCTGATTTTTTTCCCATTTTACGATTTCTGTTTCAAGATCCTGGGACATTATAACTGCAAAATCATCAGCCAGTTTTAAATCCACAGCTTCCAGGGGGATTATAGGAACCATGTTTGTTTCAAATTCCCCTCGGGCCTGGTGAGACATTTTATCCGTTGTTATAACTGCTTTAACCCCTAAGTGAACCAGTAAAGCTGCAGTATGAGAACCTCCTCCTTCAGAACTTCTCAAAAGAACCACATCCCCATTTTTAATATTCCATGCACCTGTTGCTTCCCGTATAGCGTCTTTTGAAAATGATTCAATGATTTTAACAGGTGATGCTTCCCTGGAAAGTTCCATGGCTCTTATTCTTTTAATGGATTCTAATTGTTCCTCTAAATCTTTCTTTAAAGCTTTTTCATGGTTGTATTTCTCTTGAAGACCCCTGATGATTGATGTTTTAGTGGCAATTTCCTTTTGATGTAAAATGTTCTGGGAGTATTGATAATGTAATCTTTCAATCTTACTTTCCAGCTGAGATATTTCATCCTGGTATCTTTTGAGATCATTACCCATTATACTGTTTTTCTTCTGCAAATTCTTGATCTGTTTTTCCTGGGATTTTAATTTGCTTTTTAAACCGGAAATTAGTTCAAACAAGCCCTCTTTCTGAGAATCCTCTTTAAAAGTCCCCGGGACCACTTCACCTTTAAAAATATCTTCTTTAGGAGGAAGTTTAGAGGATTTAATCTTAGGAGTGTCTGCTGTGGGGGGTGTAACCGGATGTTTTAATTTTTCCATAGTAGCATTTAGGGCCTTGGTGATGGGAACTTCATTTATGACCATGATTTTCACTTCATCCACCATTTCAGAGGGTATTTCCAGATTCAGAGCTTTCTTTTTAATCAGTTCCAGTTTTTTCTGGTATTTTTTATACCCCTGGATGGCTGCAGCAAGTGCATCCCGTTCATGAGCATTTTGTGGTATTAGGTCAACTTCAGTATCTCGGGATCTGCGTGATATAGGGCGATTATCACCAGAGTAGATGTAATCATCCACCATCTCGTTCTTGGCAGCTACTGCCAGATCCCGGTATGGTGCGTATATTTTAGAGTTAAGGGATGTTGCCATTTTTTTCACCATTTTAGGGGGCTGGTGAACATCAGTGGCTACTAAAACAGTTCTACCAAAACTGATGATGTGTTTGGTTATTTCTGCACGGGAAACTTCTTTAAAACTGTTAACGCTTAGTATTTTACCTGAAAGATTGAGAATAGCTACCCCTACAGTCATTCCAGGATCAAGGCCTACTATGATCCCTCTTTGACCTTTGGGAGTTATTCGTTGCCCATTTATATTTAAAATAAATTTTTCTTTAAAATTTTGAGGGTACCGGTGAACCAGACGATTTCCTCCTTGGGGATACTATCTTAGTACTTACTCTTAATTTATTCATTTTATATTTTTGTTACTATTTAGTATTTCCCCTGCCCATCACTTAGAGTAAGTTTAAGAATTATAAATTAGTCCAATTATCTAAATAGAAATAATTCAATCCTTAAACAGCTTCACTCTCCCTTAATACACCTATCATCTCCTTTGTCGCAGCAACCATCTTCTGATGTTCGAAACATTCCTTTCCCAAGGACTTAATAAACCTGGTCCGAGCATAATCATCTTCTTTAAACTTCACACCCTGATAAAAGACATCCATAAGAATGAGGCTCTCAGGAGGCATGGGAGTGATGGCTGCCGGGTACTGGGGATCTAAACACCTTTGAACATCTTCTAGCTCCAGTTCACCTTTCCCTACACTAAGCAGGACAGTCATGATTTTACGGACCATATTCCACAGAAAACTCGCACCTTCCACATCTACCAGGCACATATTGTCTTTTGGTGTGATCATAACACTATCTACTGTTCTCAGAGGATTTCGTTCACTTCTCCTGGAAAAGTTCAGGAAGTTATGGGTTCCCTCCATTAAATGAGCTGCTTCCTGCATTTTATTAGTGTTCCACTCATTGTCACCTGGTTCCCTGCAGAGCACATAACGATAGTGTCTTTTATGAGCGTATCGAGTTTTAAATCCCAGTGGTACTTTAGTAGATCCTAGAATTCTTATATCCAATGGCAGGAGATCGTTTATCTGGTTTATTATTGGCTCTTTATCAGTGTGAAACGACACCACATTCCCCAGGGCATGAACTCCCCGGTCAGTACGGCCGGCAATAGAGTAGTTTGATTGGCCCAGGTTAGTTATTACACCAGATTCTTCCAGAGCACTTATAAGCTCTCCTTCCACTGTGCGCAAGTTTGGTTGTCTTTGAAAACCATAAAAATCTGTTCCCAGATAAGCAACTTTTAAAGCCACCCTAATCATAGCATCATCCTCTAATTTAATTACAGTAAATGATTTATAGCAATACCCACTAATAATCGTAAACCCACTAATAATCGTAAACCCACTAATAATCATAATATATCAAGATATCAATGGGCATTCCTGGTATTGAATATAATTCAGGAGAGTATCTGAAAGAAGATTATTTTTAAGCAATAGTTAATATTCCTTCTTTTGTTATACTTACATTACTATATTCCGAGATTGGGATTAATTGGTATAAATAATTTAATTTGTATAATTAAGTATAATCTAATGGGAATAATCCAATGAAAATTTTATAATTTATATTATAATCCAACGGAAAGATAATTTAAGGTGATTTAATGATTATTATGCCTGCAGTTGATATTAAAAATGGTAAATGTGTGCAGTTAGTACAGGGAAAACCCGGAACCGAACAGATTGTCCTTGATAATCCAGCTGAAGTTGCCCTTGAATGGGAAGCTAAAGGAGCCAACGTACTACATGTTATTGATCTAGGTGGGGCCCTGGAAGAAGGAGGTAACATCCAAGTGGTGGAAGAGATACTTAAAAAGGTCTCAGTACCAGTCCAGATGGGTGGAGGTATTCGCACCATGGATGATGCCACCCATTTACTCAATATAGGTGTGGACAGGATAATACTGGGAACCCTTGCAATTAAACATCCAAAAACCGTTGAACTATTGTCTCATGAATTTGGAAGTGAACGTATTATGGTGGCCCTGGATAGTAAGGACTCCCAAGTAGTGGTCAGGGGATGGATGGAAAAAACAGACCAGACCGCCCCCCAACTGGGAAAAATAATGGAAAACAAAGGAGCTGGTGGGATACTATTCACCAATGTAGACCATGAAGGCCTTCTAGGCGGATTCAGGGTTGAACCCCTCCTGGAGCTATTAGAATCTGTTGATATTCCTGTGGTTTATTCAGGTGGCGTCAGCACCCTGGAAGATGTGGCTACCCTCAGCCAGACTGATGCCTACGGTGTGGTGATTGGTTCAGCACTTTATAAAGGAACAATAAACCTTGAAGATGCCCTTACTTACGAAAACAAGTAACAAATTATGTCTTATTTTCTTTTAACTTTTCCCTAAATTTTTTTATCATCTTTAAGGTCCCCTGGCATCTTAATAATGAAAAATAATTAAAAAAAATTACATTAAACCACGAAGAAGTTGATGATATTGATATTTCAATAAGATAATAAGATAATGGACTCCAAATCGCCAATAAGGTTAATTTTGATCAAAAATATCTTAAAAGTTACTAATGAGTGAATCCCCTGTGAATTACCGTTTTTTCAGCTATCTTCACCACTTTACGTATTTTAAGAATCTGATCAGGATTGGTGGATATGGAACTGATACCAGTCTCCACCAGCCAGCGTACAATAGCTGGATCCGAACCGGCATGGCCACAGATGCAAGTTTCAATTTTATTCTGGTTGCATTTTTCTATAACCATTTCAATCATCTTCAAAACTGATTTATGAGTTAAATTGAAATGTTTAGCCACTTTAACGCCTCTTCTGTCCACTGCCATAGAGCACATGGCCATATCACTCATTCCCAGGGTCACAAAGTCCATCCCTTCAGAGATGAACTCATCCAGGGTGAAAACTGCAGATGGAGTTTCAATGGAGGCCCCAACCGGTAAGTCTAGATGAGGTTTGATTCCAACCTGACGCATAATGTTTTTAGCCTCCCTGTACTCAGAAACATCCCGTACTAATGGTATTTTAACTCCCAGGTTATCGTAACCATCATCCATGAGTTTCAAGATGGCTTCGAACTCTGCTTTCAGGATTTCAGGGTTCTGAAGATCTTTATGAATGCCTCTGAGGCCCAGTAAGGGATTAGCTTCATCTGGTTCAATATTTCCACCCTCTAAACGTTTTAGTTCGTCGGTAGCTATGTCAAATGTCCGGAACCATATCGGTTTGGGGTGGAATGCGTCGGCTATCAGTCTTACCGAATCTGCAATGACTTTGCTGAGTTTTCCCTCTTTCAAAAGTAGATGGGGATGTTTTCCTGTGCGGATTATGCTATTTTCAATACGTATGGATCCCACACCATCGGCCCAGGGTGCCACTTTCCAGGCAATTTCAGGAACATTTAGGTTGACCTTGATACTGGTGGCAGGATAGTAAACTTCAGAAGTATCATGTTTACCTTCCCTTTCCATGAAACCCTGATATATGTTACCTGTTCTGCCATCTACAGTTACAATTGAACCTTCTTTAAGTTTCTTGGTTCCGTTGCCTGTGCCCACCACACAGGGAACCTTCATCTCCCGAAGGACTATAGCCACGTGGCTGGTGAGACCACCATAATCCGTCACCACCCCACCTGCCCGGTGAAGATAAGATACCATGTCTCTGGAAGCCGTTGATAAAACTACTATCTCCCCTCCCTTCAGGGTTAGGAGATCTTCATCCTTCTTTATCTTCTTAACATGTCCCACTCCTACGTAAGGCCCGGTCCCAATTCCTTTCAGAATAATCATGTACTCATACTGTTTGTAATTGATTATGGAAATAATTTGGGAATATTATATTTTAAAAAAATATATTGAATGAAAATAGAATATAATGAATTTGAATTATTTTAGAGTTATTACATCCATTAAAAACTTAAATTATTAATAAAAAGATGGGGAAAGAATACTCTCAGACTTACGCCCATATCCAATTTAATGGGCGAATCTTTCAATGAAGGAAATAACCTTCTCTAATTTCCCTTTCAAGGGCCCTGTTTTGTTACTTAATTTTCGAAGGGCGTTTATATCGCTATTTTTAAGTCCTCCAACCAGTACGAGAGACACCACATAAACAATAGCTGCCAATATCATGACCAGTAAGAAAGCAACATATTTGGAAAAGAATGAAATATAGTCGAAATGTGCTGAGTTCAAAGTTGCTTGACTAATTAAAAGGTTTTGAGGTATTAATAACAGTACCGCTCCCATTATTCCCGCTGCCAGTACTATTCTACCCAAATCTTTGTACTCTAATTTTACATCAGCTACTTGGAGAGTTTTCCATACTATTGAAGTCATTATGAAAAGGGCAGTGATGGTAGTTGCTGCAGCAGCACCAGTAATTCCATAAATAGGAATTAGATACGTGCTCAATGCCACATCTAATATAACTCCTGCAATTAAAATTATCATGGGGAGGTATGGTTTTCCTAATCCCTGAGCTATACTGGATGAAACCGTGTAAATCGTGAAAAATAACATTCCCACCGCCAATATCTGCAGAGCTGCTGCACCATTCATGAAAGCAGGATTCACGTAAAGTAATTTCATTATTGGGGTGGCAAATATAAAGGTTCCCACACACATGGGAAGCACTACCAAACTGACGTAACGATAGGACTGATTTACATAATTTTTAAGTACGTGTCGGTTTTCTAAACCCATTGCTTCTGCTGTTGCAGGTAATACTGCAGTTGCAACTGCCATGGAAATTATGAGGGGTAAACGGGCTATAGGAGTGGCTGCACCGTAAAATCCCAGTTGTTCACTGGCCAGATATGCTCCGACAATATAGTTTCCAATGGCGTCAAATAGAGCAGTTTCAGCAAGCCCCGTAACAAGAACGGGGAATGCAAAGATAATAAGAACTTTGGCTAAGGATAATTCCTGTTTTAGGGTGAATGACAGCTTCACATTTTTAAGACGTTTGCCCAGTCCCCTTCTATATAAATAGTATCCAGCTAATGCTGAGAACAAGAAACCTATGGCAGTACCTATAACCGCTCCAGCAACATAGAATCCCACCAAAATCAGGATTATGGCACTGCTGATCATGAAAATCTGTTCAAATGCCTTGGTGATAACTATGTTTCCCATCTGGAAAATACCCTGAAAAGCGCCCCTGAAAACACCCACTACAACACTGAAAGGAGTAATCAAGGCCACCAGCTTTAAGGGGAGTGCAGCTTCTGGCTTATGGAAATAACCATTGGCCAATGGATCCGCCAGTAAAAATATCACTAAACTGAAGAAGAATCCAAGAATAATTACAATTTTTAGAGAGGTATGGATTACCTGTTTCACCATTTCCTCGTCGCCTTTAGCAGAATATTCGGACACATGTTTAGCAATGGCGGGTGGCATGCCCCCAGATGCTATTTGGATTAGTATACTCTGTGTAGGAAGGGCTAAATTGAGTATTCCAAAACCAGCCGGGCCTAAAAGGTATGCAGTGGCAAAACGATAAAAATAACCCCCAACACGGAATATGAAATACCCGATCAACATGATCAGGCTTCCTCTAGCAATTTTTGAACTCATGATAATTACCAATGATGTAAATTTTTCAAATAAAAGTTATCTAGACTTATTTTTTCTATTACCTAAGAGATTATTTTTTTTATCTTAAGGATTCAATTCACTAATTCCTTATTTATAAAACTAACGTTTATTAAACCCAACCATGGTACTGATCACATCCAGGGTCCAATAGATGAGTTTCAATAGGGTAAGTAGAAATTTGTGGAGAAAGTAGAAATTAGTGGGAGTAAGTAGAAATTATGGAAAGTAGAAATTAGTGTCTTAGAAAATGGAAAATGAAATTTAGTAAATAGGTTTTTATCTTTGGAGAAATAGTTATAAATGATAAAATAAGCTCGAACTTTTACTGGAATTTCCCTTATTTACAACTTCATTTAACAGACAATGTATTAAAAACAGATAAATGGGTTAAAATAATATTTTACAAGAGGTGTAACTATTAAAACTGTAATGGCTACTGGAACATTCGATTTAATACATCCGGGTCATGGACTTTACCTTGAAGAGGCTAAAAAACTGGGAGGGGATGGTGCGCGTCTGGTGGTTGTGGTGGCCAGGGATTCCACTGTGCGTGCCAGGAAAAGGGTGCCTATTGTCCCTGAAAACCAGCGCCTGCAAGTGGTTCAGATGCTGAAAATGGTGGATGAAGCAGTCCTAGGTAGCGAAACAGATATGTTCAGCACAGTCAGTAAAATCAAACCAGATATTATTGCCATTGGCCCTGATCAGAACTTTGACCTGGACCAGTTAAGGGAAGAACTGGAAAAAAGGGGTATTGAAGCAGAAGTGGCCAAAGTGAAAGGTTATCATAGATCTACCCTGGATAGTTCATGTAAAATAATTAAAAAGATTAAAGAGTCAGATTTTCCTCTAGGTAGCTTTAAACATTGCTAAATATCTTGTTTATTATTGCTATGGATTGTTTATCATTATTAGATAATTCGACTTTTCTATTTGAATAAATCAATTTTTTTATGTTTTAATGTATTCTATAATTCTAACGAATTCTATTTTTTAAAATGAATTTAAAATTTAAAATGAATAGTTAATCTGGTTGAAGACACATAGCCGGAGCTAGGGGAATAAAAAAAAAATAAAAAAAGTGTTTAAAATGGCAGCTCCGTGTAGGTGCCTTTATAAGTCCACGAGTTGGTATTCCAGTTGTTGATTACTCCTAGCTCATTTCTGTAGCTAGTTGCATCCGCATTGTACCATTGTCCATTTACATATATCTGAGCCCATACATGACCATACCAAGCACCACTAGTGGTAAAGTAACAGGTTCCATGTACGTATCTTGCAGGTAATCCAGCTGCTCTTGAAAGGGCCACGATTAGATGTGAATGATCACAGCAATTCGCACTTCCAGAAGAGAGGGTTCCAATTGCTCCTTTCTGGGAGTCGTAGTAATATGAATAGTCTATGTTGTCTCGCACCCAATTAAAGATGCGTTGGGCCTTATCATAGCTGGATGTTGCACCAGAGGTTATGCTCTGGGCTAATGCAATTATACTGGGGTCGTTAACCTCACAGTTCGTAGTTGCCTGTAAGTACTGTATTAGATCCGCAGGTACAGTTTCACTGGTTCCCACAACACTGCTCCATGGTTTCATGGATGCATAGTTGGGTAAATAACCGTTGGTACCATAGTAGTTTATCACTCGGGAGTAGAGGTATATCTGTGACTGATAACTTATTTTCCCGAGTCCAACTATCCCAAATTCTGGGGCTTTGTTGTTGGTGTCCATGTAACTTGAGATACGCTGAGCGAAATCAACATATTCATTCAAGTATATGTTACCGCTGGTCATCTGTTCGTAACTTGAAGAGGGTAGTGTTTCACTGTTCAAGTATACTGGTGCGGTGTTCTTGTTATTCAGGTTTACAGTGGCTGCAGTTAGTAAATGAAGGAACTGTGCCATGTTTACCTGAGTGCTTCCCAGAGTTACGTAGTTGGGCAGTGCTTTGTTGTTTTCGATGTAGTTTTTTACCCTGAGTGCTCCATCGGCAATTTCACTTATAGTGAAACTGGTACCGGTGGTTGAGTTTCCGTTGATGGGTATGTTTGCAGTAGACCATGGTTTCACTACAGCATAGTTGGGTAGTGCGTTGTTGGTGTCGCTGTAGGCCAAAACCCTGGTGTACATGTAAACCAGTGACTGATAACTAATTTTACCCAGACCATTCAACCCATATATAGGAGCCTCATGGTTACTGTTCATATAGGAAACAATCCTAGATGCCAGATCCAGATAATCCGACTTAACAACCTGCCCACTGGTCATCTCTTCCGAGAAACCAGCAGGAACAGTTACCGTCGGCAGAGCTATCCCACTGGTACTGCCACTACCGATCTGTATCGAAGCCTGACAGGCCAGATACAAATACTGGGCAATATTCACAGAAACACCCGCAACACTCACCGTACTAGGCAAACACTTATTGGTTTCAATGTAAGCCTTAACATTCACCGCAGCAGCAGCAATCTGCTCCGGAGTGAAAGTTGTGGTGGAAGTGTTTTGGAAGAAATCTTTATCCAGCCATCCATATCTGAAGAGCACAAATCCTGATGAGCCTCCAGCTATGGCTGATTCTATATCTTCATTGATTTCTTCGGCTGATAACGCTACCACGTTGTTGTCACTTTGATATGTTTGTAATCCAGCAACTACTGGTTTGGTAGAGTGGCTGACTATGTAAGCAGTGGCCGAGGTTATCCATTCATTGTCTTCGTTGTAGTTCCCCTCGTAAATCATGGGGACCAGGAAGTCAAGGTAGTTGGATAGCTGGGTGTAGTCCTGTCCGTAGTAGTATGCGTTGACTGCTCCTTCAGGCATTAGTGCAGCTGAAACTGCTACTTTTGCCTTTATGGATTTTACTGTGGTGTACACTCTCTGGACGAAGCTGGTTATGGCTTCTGTGCCTCCGGAGTGTTGGTAAGCGGTTCCAGGATAGCGAACGTAGTCTAGGTGAATTCCAGCGATGTTGTAGTTTGTTGTGATATCTGCTATGGTATTTACCAGTGCGTCAGTGGTATAACTGTCTTTAGGATCAACCCAGTGCCCGTTTTCATCTACGAAACAGGTTATCCAGGCATGGATCCGTATTTCTGTACCTTGTAGTTTGTTAATTATGGTCGTCAGGACCGTTTGATATGTTGGAGATGATATGCGGTTTGCCTTGACGAATATGTCCGTTATTCCGGCTCTTATTAATTCGTTGACATCGACGTTATTTACGTCGTCCGTATTTAACCATAACCCGTGGACATTATTGTAGGTTCCATCTGATGCTGCCGCAGTGTTATTCTGAATGGTGTTTGTTTGGTTACTGTAATCGGATGAACTATTTTGAGTGTTGTTGGTGCTTTCTGATGTCTGGTTTTCTTGCTGATTGTTTTCTGTATCGCTAACCACCGTGGTGGTTGTATTCTGAATATTAACTGAGTCTGTGGTGTTTTCTACTATCTCACTGATGTTGGTTGTGTTCGTGAAATTAACTGAATCTGACTGATTTGGGGTGGCATAGTTAATACTAGGGGCCAGCATGGCTACTGTGAGTAAGAGTAGCGTAGCTAGCAACAATTGTTGTTTCAGTATTATGCCCCCTCAATGTCTGCATGTCAGTTGAACACAGATAGAGGTTCCTGACACAATAAGATCGTCCTTTTGTGCATATAAATCTTTTCATTCATTTTTGCCAAAAAAACCCTTAAATCAAGCTTTTTTAGATTTAAAACCCTCAGAATCAGAATTGGTGATGATGATTCCCAGCTATGATCTTCCTTTGATGACACCCTCATCATCTGGGGCTCACCCAGTGGTGTGCCCTCAAATTTAGAAGTGATGTTCTCTTAAAACAATATTCCAAAACTCCAACCAGATTTAAGACTTTATTTAGACATTGTTGAAGTAAATCTATTGATTATTATGGGTAAAAGTACGTGAAGAAGGTAATTAAGGTTGAATTTAGATTAAAATCAATTTTATTAAAAAAATAATAAAATAATCACTTAATGGAGCTCCATGAGATTTTTGAACTATTATTCATGTTCAATATATCCTTAAATACATCATTTATTTCCCGAAATTATAAAAACCGGATTATAACCATGCGAAAGAAGTTAAATATCATTAAAAAAGGTTTTTAATGCATAGTTATATCAGTCAGTGAATTAGATACTGAGGTGTTATACCAATGTAACAGATAGATTGATGATAAAGCATGTGTTATGAATAAAATATCTGGGTGAATAAAAAAATTCAATGAGCCATAAAAAATTACACCAAAACTTATATTCCATTGGTTTTAAACTCATCTACATGATAATAGAGAAGCTCGAAAGGGCAGTGCAGATTCTGGAGGAATCACCTGAATTTGCGCACTTAATTCCTGAAGTCCGGAGCAATATTGTAATGGCACGAGAGAATGCCCAGACCATAGAAGACGTTGCAGGGATCCCTGGACGCATAACCACCGTTAAAGGCATTCCAAAAGCTGTTTCCAGGCCTGATTTTGGTGCTTCATCCCATATGGCCCGCCTGGTTTTAAGTGTAATGAAACATGACCCTGAAAAACGCAGCGCCATGAACATTAAATACCACCCTGATCTGGTGGAAATATGCCATAGGCTGGGTTTAAGGGTTTCCAGCTACGACCGAAACGAGGAACCATCAGAAGTATCTGAAAAAGAGGGAAGCACCATATCCTGGGGTGTTGAAGTGGCAGTGCAGAATCTGGGTGCTGTTCCAGATGTCATATACCACAAGGGTGCCTGGGGAAAAGAGCCCATGATTGTGATGGTGGGAAACCAACCAGAAGAACTGGCAGAAATGGCAGTGTGCCTGGCCAAACTATTTTCTCCCCAGAATAGAATATAAACATAGATACTAATGTATGAAAATCATCATAATTTTTAAAGATCAATCAACCAGTAAAAAACAGTAACTTACACTAGGAAAATACTACCCCCTAGTTGATCACATCACCCCAGTTTAGAATAGGGGCCATTTTTATACCTTTGGAAGTGGCAGCCCACCCTAAAAGAAGAAGTTATTATACCATGATTGAAATATATCATAGAAAGATGGATTACTGAAAAGATGGATTACTGATTTCAAAAAAATTGATAATCATTTGTAGCCCAGGAATAATGATAAGTAACTATTAAACGAATCACCGGGTTTAATATTAATAGAAACCCATTTAATTATGATTATATAAATATTGAGGGACTAAAATGCATTATAAGATGTATGAAGAGATGATGGAGCAGCCCCGCTCTTTAAAGGACACCATGGAAACGGAAAAATCTCACATGAAAGAAATAAGTGAGAAATTAGAAGAATTCGACAAAATATACTTGGTAGGATGTGGAAGCTCACTTTCAACATGTTTTTCATCTAAAGATGCTATGAACATCATTTCAAACAGGGACCTGGAAGTTTACACAGGTTACGAATTCTTTTACCATAAAAAACTCCAGGAAAAAAATGCAGGAGTAATTTTAACATCCCAATCCGGAGAAACAGCCGACACCCTGGCAGCACTCCGAAGAGCACAAAATAAAGGAATGTACACCGTATCCATTATCAACGAAGAAAAAAGCACCATGATGCAGGAGTCCGAAGACGTAGTTCTAACCCGATGCAACAGAGAAACCGCTATACTGGGCACCAAAACCTACATGACACAACTCATGTGCCTCTACCAGATCCTCTTCACCACAGAAAACTCATCCCAATCCAAAGAAGTCCTTAATGACCTTTTGAAAATCCCCCAAATCACCCAGGACCTCTTAAAGAAAACTGAAGAAGAAAACAAAACCCTAGCCCAAAAATACGCCAATTACGATATATTTTACTGCATGGGAAGCGGCCCCAACTACGGACTAGCCTACAAACTAGCCATGACCATGTTCATGGAAGGCGCACTCAAACATGCCTGCCCCCTATACTCCGGAGAATTCCGCCACGGACTCATCGAAAGAGTAGAAAAGAACATCCCAGTAATATTCCTCGACGCCAACTACCCTGGAGATGAATTCACTCGCAAATCAATAGAATTCTCCCGAAAAGTAGGGGCAGAGAACATAATATACAAAATGCAGGACTATGCCAATATAAACCCACTGCTGGCACCATTCGTACTGGTAGTACCCCTAGAATGGTTCATATATTACCTGGCCCACTACAACAACGAAGACCCCGGAAGCACCAGACACATTGGGAAGGTTCGGTATTAGATTTCACAGTCAACCTACATTTTTTTGATTTAAAGATCTTTAAAGGGTAAATAATCATTAGTTTGCCGATAAATCTGGATTTATATAAATTGAACCTAAAAAGAATAAAAACCTATCCCGCTTTAAATAAATTGAAGCCAAAAAAAGAATAAAAACCTATCCAGATTTAATAAAAATTGAATTTAAAAAAGAAATTAAACTGGTCTGGATTTATTTAACTGTCCAAAATAGGATTTAAATACTGGAATAATATTTGAATTTAATATATTAAAAAAATAAAGATTTTCTGGGATACTTTATATTCCCAGATTAATTGATCTCTAATTTTTGGGTTTCTGCAATTTCTTTGGGAAGTTTTATGGTGAGGATGTATTCTTCAAAATTGGCATTGGCCTCTTTGATCTTGATCTCATCCGGTAATTTAAGGGTGCGGGTAACTTCCCCAGAACCTCTCTCCCTTTTTAAGTAATTAACATCTTCACCTTCCATTCCTTCGGGGAAAGTAGCAGTGATGGTCACAGATTCGTTGGTAACATCAACTGATAAGCCGTCTTTTTTAACTCCCGGAAGGTCTGCTATGAGTATAAACTCATTAGATGTGTCAATGAGGTCCACGTATGGTGTGGTGGGTGTTGTGTAATCATTGATGGTTTTTCCCAGGTCTTCCTGTTTCTCGCGCAGTGTTTTTAAAACATCATTAACCATTTTCTCTGCAGTAGTTCGTAGTTCTTCTGTTTTCTCAGATGCACTTTCCCTGAACTCTTTACCTTTATCAGAGACTGTGTCTTTAGTTTCAGAAGCTTTAACTTTAACTTCATCCCCTTTTTCTGAAACAGAATCTTTTACTCCTGCAGCTTTGGCTTTAACTTCTTCACCTTTTTCTGAAACAGAATCTTTTACTCCTGCAGCTTTGGCTTTAACTTCTTCACCTTTTTCTGAAACAGAATCTTTTACTTCAGCAGCTTTGGATATAATTTCTTCCTTGGTGTCTTTGCCTTTGGGTTCTAGTTTTGTTTTCTTTCCATCCATAGAAATCCCTCACATACCTTAAAAAATACTATCCAAAATTTTAGGGAGATTTCTTATTTGATAAGCTGAGGATTATTCCCCTAATCAGAGAAATTAACGTTTGAAACGTTAAGATAAGATTAGTCTCCCATATTGCTCTTATCTTCCCTGTTGAATTCCTCTAATTTTTTGATTATCTCTGATATGCCACTACCTTCAGATGCAGCGACCATCAGGGGCTCATCACTTGTATTAATATGTTGTTCAATGTACTTAACATTTTCTTCATCATCCACCAGGTCCATTTTATTGAAGATCGACAGAACTGGGGTATTTCTGAATATCTTTTTTATCTCCCAGTACAGATTTACCTGGTTTTCCACAGGGAATCCAGAAGTTTGTGATGGATCGAATATGAAAAGGATAAGATCTGCCAGGTGCTCCAGTGCCACCATGGCGTTGAGTTCTATCTGGTTCATCTCCTGCACCGGCCGATCCAGAAGCCCCGGAGTGTCGATAATCTGGTACTTCTGCCAGCGGAGTTCGAAATGCCCTATTTGAATTCCTTTAGTGGTGAAGGGGTAATCAGCTACTTCAGGTTCTGCATTGGTGATCTGTCGCAGCAGTGTGGATTTTCCCACATTAGGAAACCCTGCAATAACTGCAGTGGTGGCTTCAGTATCCACGGTAGGCACGTTACGCAACTTCTGCTTGGCATAGTTTAAAAAGTCAAGTTCATCACTTATACGCTTCACCACCGAGGATATTCTTCCAAATGCAGCTCTTCTTACCTGTGAAGCGTTTTCAGGAGGTGATCTTCGTATTTTGAAGGTGTACTGGTTCTGTAGTTTTTCTAAAACTCCGTTAGCCCAGTTCAATGCTCCCAGGGATTTTTTAAGTTCATCAACACCCACCGCTACATCAATGTAGTCCTGGTAAAACATGGGGAGTTCTTCCACATGGGGTGTTTTCTCCAGGATTTCTTCAAAGGTGTCTTTAATCACCTGGCAAGCAGTCTGAACTCTGACTTCTTCTATTCGTTTTGATTTATGCTGACGGTGGATCTTGGATGTTCGGACCCTAGCCGCCGCTTTTTTAGCCCGACGGAATGCTTTGTCAATTACTTCCTCGGAGGTTGGTATGTTAGGTAAAAACATTATTTCACATTTTTCTTAATTTATTTCTGGTTAAATTTGCTTTTTAAAAGGTTCTTGTAGTAATAAAGTTTAAAGCATAATGAATCCTTACTTTTTACTAATTAATCTTCCTTAAAAATTCATTAAAAATATTCCTTTATATAATAGTGATTGTGATTACTAAAATATAGTTCTGTTTTATTTGAAATATTCATTTTATTTTAAGAATATCTGAATTTTAATTTAACTATTCAGAAAATATCTGGGATTGGAAACTATATAATTTCACACCTTCCTCTAACCAGCAATCCAGAGATAAACCAGCTTTCATACATGTATTGGCCAGAAAATCTTCAATATCCCAGTTCCATTCCACTGGAACCTGGGGAAGCAGCAGACCACGGTACATTCCCTTCTCCACAATAAGCCCATCCCGGCCCACTTCTACCTTTTCCAGGTATTCTGCTGGTTTTCCAACTTCAACCAGTTCTGGTTTAGTGAGCACACTTACTTCCACCTGGATCTCTTCCAGTTCTGTTGCGGTGACTGGTGGGAAGCGTGGGTCCTGGGTGGCTGCACTTATAGCAACCTCCACCACTGCCTGGGCTAAGGGTTTTACCGGTTCTGGGTAGCCAATACATCCTCTTAAATCCCCATCACGATTTAAGGTTACAAAAGCTCCCATTTCCTCCCTTAGGATAGGGTTAACATCATCAGGAATGTTTATGATATTTTTACGAGTTATGTAGGTTTCAATGGCGTTTCTTGCTAATTTTACCAGAAATTCCCCTTCTCCATCACTTATCATCATGGACCCTCCCACTATTGATTTTTAGTTTAACTGCGCTTCCACTGTTAATTTCGGCTTAACTGGCGCCTCCCACTGTTGCTTCGCTGACCCTGGTGTGTGGGCCACCATCTCCCACTGGAGCTGTTTGACCGGCTTTACCACAGAATCCTACTCCTAAATGGAAGTCAGATCCTACTGCATCCACTTTTTGCAGTATCTCCAGGATATTACCGGAGAGTGAAACATCCCGGAGAGGATCTTTAACCTCACCATCTTCGATTAAGAATGATTCAGCCGCGTTGAACTGGAAAACACCTTTACCGGTGTCTACCTGCCCACCCCTAGATCCTTTAAGGTATATTCCATTATCCATATCTTCAATTAACTCTTCGAAGTTCATCTGGCCTGGTTTAAGGTAGGTGTTGCTCATGCGGACTATGGGCTGATCTCCTACTCCTGACCGTGCGTTTCCACTGGATTGGATGTTTAGTTTGGCTGCTGTTTCCCTTGAGCTTAAAAGGGATACCAGTGTGCCGTCCTGTACCAGTACGTTTTCACTGGTTTTTACTCCCTCTGCATCGTAGGCATAGTAACCAAAGGCATCCATACTGGCATCATCCACTATGGTAACCAGTGGGGAACCTATAGAGGCTTCCATTTTTCCCTTTAAAATGGAGTCGTTCTGGAGTATCAGGTCAGCTTCAGAGGCATGGCCCACTGCTTCGTGGATGAAAACTCCGGTGAGCTCAGGGTCCATGATTATAGGGTAGCGTCCTGAGGGTGGTAAACTGGCATCGAGTAACCTGACTGCCTTGGAAGCAGCAGTTCTCCCCATGAGTTCCAGGTCTTCGGATTCGATAACCTCAAATCCCTTCGCCCCACCAGTGCTCTTGTGCCCGAATTGGATGCCGTTTTCTGATGCTGCTACAGCGTTTAAAAAGAGAGCTACCCTGTTTTCTTCCATTGTAATGGAGGATCCTTCTGAGTTTAAAAATATGCTGGTTCCCTCGGCATCTACATAGTTAACAGTGGTACTTACCACCTTATCCAGGTTGGCGGCCTGCTCCACCTCGGACATAACCAGTTTCTTATCCTCCAATGAAACATCAGATAGTTTAATGCGAGCGTTGGAGGTTGCCTTATCGGTTCTGATTTCAACAGGTGCTAATTCCACATCACTGGAAAGGGCACTGGCCAGTTTAAGTGCAGATTCAGCCACATGATCCAGACGATCCAGTCGTGTGGTGTAGGAAAATCCCCATGCACCCTGTTTCAATACTCGGATACACGCACCAAGATCAGATCCGGATCTGATTTCCTGGATTTTCCCATCCTTCATGACAATAACTGTGTTCTGACTTTCATTGACTCGTATATCTGCATAGTCAACATGTTTTTCCACTGATTCCAGTGTTTTTCCCAGTAAGTCCAGATCTAGCTCCGTTTTCATGTTATCTCCACTTTTAATATGATCCTTATGACATATAATTTTAAAGATTGATTAATTAAGTTAAGGATTAATTAATTTTTTAAAGATTAATTAATTTAGTTAAAAGATTAATTAAATTTAGGGCTTTGAATATAAATAAACAGTGAAATGATAAGTAATGGGTGTAAGAATTGATCAAAAATAAAACAATAGCAATTATCCTAGCTATTTTAACATTCATAACTGGAACCGCATTTTTTGCAGGCATTATATTTTATTTTGCAGGATATCCTCTTTCATCCATTGGAGAACATCAATTATACTTGTTCTTTGCCGTTTTAATAGGTGCAGTTCTTGCTTCAGTAGTTTACGGTCGTGGAAGCAATGACCGGGCCATAAGAGCAGCAAAATGTGTGGATGAATTGTTGGGAGTAAAAGTTAAAACCAATGATATGTGGAGGATTCTGCGTGGAGTGGAGCAGATGCCCACATTTGTAATAAATGATTATGTTTCCAAAGATATAAACGGAGTAGAAGCATATGAAGAGGGAATAAGAGAATATAAAAGTAAATTGACTGATGAAAACCTGCAAGATATAAGGAGAATCATAGACAAGCCAATTCCAGAGCTTCAGAATGTGTTGAATGAAATCTATTTGGAAACTGATCTGGAGCAGTTTAAAATATTGGCGGATCCCATTGCAGAGCCGTTAATTACCATGAATTTGCAGGAACTTAAAAGAATTTTGTTTAATGAATAAATTCTTTTATGAGAATTATTCATGACTCTACTAAAAATATATGGAAAAATAAATATATAATGTACGGGTTAAATAGCTTAGAAATCATTAATATTATTATTTCTTTCCTATCAAGGAATTATTATTACGAAAAAGCACCGGATGTGAAAAAATTGAAGACCATAGAGGAAATAAACCAGAAAATTAAAGACGGGGACGCAGTAGTGGTTACTGCGGTTGAGATGACCCGTATTGTGCAGGAGAAGGGTGCAGAAGAAGCTGCAAAAGAAGTGGATGTTGTCACCACCGGTACATTTGGTGCTATGTGTTCCTCAGGTGCATTTTTCAACTTCGGACACTCCGATCCACCCATCAAAATTAGCCGCACCTACCTGAATGGTGTGGAGGCCTATTCTGGTCTGGCTGCTGTTGATGCCTATCTAGGGGCCACTCAACCCCACCGTAACCCTGATATAGGCTTAGATTATGGTGGTGCCCATCTTCTGGAAGATCTCATCAGGGGAAAAGAGGTTGAACTGGTGGCAGAAGCCTACGGAACAGACTGTTATCCCCGTACAGATGTTCATACATTCCTCAGCCTGGAAAATATTAACCAGGCAGTCATGGTTAACCCCCGGAACTGTTATCAGAACTACGCTGCTGCCACCAACTCCACTGAAGAAACTATATACACTTACATGGGCACTCTCTTACCTCAAATGGGTAATGTGAGTTACTCCAGTGCAGGGGAGCTCAGCCCACTTTTAAATGACCCTTACTTCCAGACAATTGGTCTGGGCACCAGGATATTCCTGTGTGGAAGTCAGGGTTACATTTTAGGAGAGGGAACCCAACACGCCACTGAAGGTGAGCGCAGGAATGGTGTTCCTGTAGATTCAGCCGGGACACTGATGCTTAAAGGTGACATGAAACAGATGGATGCAGAGTACATCCGAGGAGCTACCATGCCCAAGTACGGTCCTACATTATATGTGGGTGCTGGTATTCCCATTCCAGTTTTAAATGAGGAGATTGCCCGCCGTACTGGTGTCAGCGACCAGGATATATCCTGCAATATTTATGACTATGGTGTTCCCCGCCGGAGCCGCCCAGCGGTGATCGAAGCCAATTACCAGGAGCTTCGAACCGGTAAGATTGAAATTAATGGAAATGAGGTACAAACCTCCCCACTTTCATCCTTTAAAAAGGCACTGGAAGTGGCTGAGGAGCTTAAAAAATGGATTGATAAGGGTGAATTCTTCCTGACTCATCCCGTGAATAATCTCCCATCCTCAGGATGCACAGTCAAGCCCCTTGAAATTAAACGACCATCCATCATGGTGCGGGACCTTAAGATCAAACCGGTAATCACTGCCCGTGCTGAAGAGGCTATTTCTGGCGTTGCCCGGAAAATGGTGGATAACAATGTTAACCATCTACCAGTGGTGGACCATGCAGACCGGCTAATGGGTATTGTGACTAGTTGGGATATTGCTCATGCAGTGGCCAAGGACAGCAGGAAACTCACTGAGGTAATGACCAAGAAGGTGGTTGTGGCCATGGAGGATGAACCAGTGGAACTCATTGCCCGGCGTATTGATAAACACGAAATATCCGGTGTGCCCATGGTTGACCGGGAAAACCGGGTTAAGGGCATGATCACTGCCGAAGACATCTCCAGACTAATTTGCTCCCAGAACAACAAGGAAGGTGTTTCCCAATGAAAGCCTGGCTTAAATTCTCCCCTAGTATTGTGAATAAAACTGTGATCTCCGACCTGATAAAAAACTTCGATGTGACCTTCAACATCCTAAAGGCAGATATCACCCCCAAGGGGGGTAAAATGCTCATTGAAATCAGTGGCAGTGAAGCAGAAGAAGGAATAAAGTACATGGAGAAGGAGGGCATCCAGCTTAATCCCATCAAAAAAGTGGTTAAAAAGGATGAAGAAAAGTGCATAGATTGTGGTGAATGCATCAGCCTGTGTCCAGTGGATGCCATTAAAATGGAGGAAGACTGGACTGTGGAATTGGATAACCAGAAATGTATTGGCTGCGGATTCTGCACCACTTCCTGCCCTACCAAGGCCATTAAAATTGCGGATTAAATCCTTTATTTCCTTTATTTCCTTTTTTTAACATATTTTTTTTAAATTCTATTTTAAGGTTTATTTTTAAAGATTTTTATTTCCCTGATCTATGTATGCTTGGTGAATGATAAGAGAAATGTAGAATAATGGAAAAATACATCAATAAAGGAAATTTTTCTAACTAATTAGGTAATAAATGGAAAGCTTTAAATTATTATGTCCCAATAATCGTTAATTAAGTATCTAAGCAACATAACAATGGAGGACGACTATGTTTAAAATGGAAAGTGACTTCACGTACTTAATGCCCATCCATTTCGGTGGTGGGAAGTTTGATCCCGATGCCAAGATCATCCAGAAAACACAATCCCTGGCCATCAGTTATGAAACTGACCAAGCACTTCTTGAAAATTACATTCCAGAAGGGTTTGAATTACTGGCTCCCGAAGTCCAGGTGGTTTTCAGCAAGTTTACCGAGATCAACTGGCTTCATGGTGGACAGTACAACTTGATTAACGTGGCAGCCCCAGTTCGTTTCCATGGAAAGAAGGATGAACTGGACGGATCCTACACCCTGGTGGTCTGGGAAAACAAAACTGCACCTATACTGGGAGGGAGAGAGCAGACTGGAATTCCCAAGATCTTTGCAGATATTGAAGACTTACACATTTTAAAACCCCAGTACTCAACCACTGTCAGTTATGAGGGGAACACCTTCCTGAATATGGACTTTGAAGCAAAAGAGAATATAACCGGGAATGAATTGGAAACCTTAAAATCAATGTTTATATCCCAAAACACACTTGGATGGAGATATATTCCAAAGGTTGGAGCTCCGGGGGCCGAATTAAGTCAGTTTGTCCTCTATCCTCAGGGTATTCAGGTGGAAAACGCTCAGAATGGGAAAGGCAATCTTAAATGGACTGAAATGACACCCATACAAAACCCCAATCAATTCTGGATCATTAACAGTCTCGCTGCTCTACCTATAAAAAAGGTAACTCAATCCATACTGTTAGAGGGACAAGCCATACTCCGCGCCATGGGCGCTAGAGTCATTGAATAAACTAAAATCATTGAAATAACTAGACTCCGTGAATAAAAATAAATGAGAATATAAAAATAAAAAAATGAAACTGCAACTAGGAAGAATGAAAAGAAATCTTGATAAATGGATAAAAAGCCAATGGGGATAATGTATAAGAAAAGTGAAAGGGGACACGTGGAGTTGATGTTTATGAGTAATTCAGAATATTACCAAGATAAGATCTGTATTGTGACCGGTGCAAACTCCGGTATAGGATTTGCATTGAGTGAAGAACTCTTAAAAAGAGGAGCAACTGTTTACATGGTAGGACGCAACCCTGAAAAGGTTGCAGAGGCTGCTCGAGAACTCTCAGAATTCAAGGATCGTGTGCACACTATCATTGTGGATGTGACAGTCCAGGAACAGGTGGAAAATGCCATTAATGACACAGTAGCAGAAACTGGTCGGCTGGACTTCTTATTCAACAATGCTGGTGTTGGTGGTACCCTCCAGTTTGAGACTGCCACCATGGAGGACTGGAAAAACATCATTAATGTCAATCTGTGGAGTGTTATTTATGGTGTTCACACTGCTGTGCCCATCATGTTAAAACAGGGGTATGGTCACATTATTAACACCAGCTCCATTGCCGGAATAACTCCCCCACCATTCCAGGCACTCTATTCCCTTACTAAATTTGGTGTCACTGGTCTCACTGAATGTTTAAGGTATGAATATGCTGAAAAAGGCCTTCATTTCTCAACCATCTGTCCAGCCAACATTGCCACACCCATCTTCAAAAAATCAATTGACGGCACCACCCATGATGAAATAAAGATCCCTGATGATGCATATCCCGTTGATAAAGCAGCAAAACTTATCCTGGACCGGGTTGCAGAATACAAAGGAATCATTGTGGTCCCTGAAGAACCCTACACTGAAATGTGGAAAAAATATATTCAGGGAGATGAGGAGATGGAAGAAGTCATGATGCAAATGGCTCGTGATCGAAGAGCAGCCTATGAAAAAGGGGGAAACTACTACTAACCTGTAATAATTGTCCATTTCCGGGGGAATATTTCTTGACATCTAACACCGAGCAAAAACAGAGTTACATTAAAATGAGAGAGGAATCTGACCTCTCCCTGGAGGTAGTGATCCTACTGATCCTGGGAGTTTTCATGTTCCTCTTTGGCCTCCTTCTTTTTAAAATCCATACCGGAGAACTGCCCTACGCCCCGGATAGTACTTACGGACTTTTCCTGATCATTGTCTCTTTCCAGATTATCACCATGGGAAAAACCCCATTCGGTGATCTTCGCAGATCCTGGGCAATTATCATAACTGGAATTTGCACGGCAATTATCGGAATGGTTGCTTGTTTCATTCCAGGAACTTTAACAGAGCTAGTTCGTATCTTGGTAGGAGTAATACTTTTTGTTGGGGGAATATCCCTACTTTTACAGCTACTTCTCTCTGAAAAAAAGGCAAAAACATGGATGAAAACCTCCAGAATACTCCAACACTTGACCATTGCCTGTGTCCTGGTTTATGGAGTGGCAATTATCCTTGGCCTGTTAACACTGCTCCCTGGCATCACCACTAACCCCGAAACTGCAGTACTTCTAATTATCTATGGAATCAGTATCTTCTATCTGGCCGGGTGTATCCAGAAGGTCGGCAGGGTTTATCCTCCTGAAGAAACTCTAGAATTAAATAATTCTGATTTGAAAGATAGTTTCAGATTTTTTAAGGATGCATCCCTCTCCCTATCCCTTGCAGTACTAATCATGTTAGGGGTTCTTTTGACACTTCTCGGAGCTCTCCTTTTCCCCATAAATCAGGGAACTATTCCCTTTTCTCCAGATGGTGAGCTTGGCCTGTTAATGGTAATAATGGCCATTCAAATGACATCCCTGGGAGAAACCCCCATGGGGGGATATAAACGCTCCTGGTTACTGGTAATAATAGGAATTGTATTTGCAACCCTGGGAGCTTTCTCATGTATCGTTCCAGGAATCCTTACAAACATGCTTCAGACACTCCTCGGAGCGTTGAACATCCTCGGAGGAACCATATTACTCCTTAAACGGTTTATCCCAATATTACGAGAAATCAGACATCCACCATCAGAACCAGTTATGGTCCCACCTATTGTCAAAAAAATGATGGTAACCCAGACTGTGTTGAATTTCGTTGCAATTGCCTTTGGTTTATCCATGCTCATACCTGGTTTTATTCCAAGCATGCTCGTTCCAGGAATCGTCATTATCAACGGACTCCTCCTATTTGTATTAGGATATATCCTCCATAAAATAAACCAAATTGAAGAAAGAACACCAGCAACAGTAAATCCCAGTTAAAATTCAGTTTCTAAGAGATATTTTTATTCAGAATTTATTCTTTTTATTCTAAAATTCTCCATTTTATTTTATTAAAGGAGTTTGATTTAATAAAAGGAGTTTACTTTAATAAAAGGAGTTTAAATTACGCTTTTTAAGAAATAATTAATGAGAATTATCCTACTAGTAATAAGGCCCCAAATGACTCATTGTGAAGCAGAAAACTCATTATGTATATGAAACTCATTGTGAATCTGAAAACATAGAAGTGAGCCTGTAAAGAATGCTTTTATCCTGATAAACCGCCTTCTGGGGGCACATTTCCATACAGCACAGGCAGTTTATACAATCATCATACTCGAATTCCGGGATATATGCTTTTTGACCCTCTGACAGTTGTCCTGGTTTTCTCAGTGCATGGGTGGGGCAACTTTCCTGACATCTTTTGCACTGGTTACATTTTTCCGGGTTAATGGCTGGTCGGGTCCACCAGAACTTCATCAAACCCCGTGCCAGGGGGCCAGGGATCATTTCCAGTGTGGAAGACAGTTTTGGGG